>WBZU01002508.1_pt1 | contig 12635 bp, 8 predicted proteins | sample 5204311 | NCBI WGS metagenome assembly WBZU01 (sample SAMN12344359, study PRJNA552823) | activated sludge metagenome | biome: Activated sludge suspended growth; feature: Nitrification reactor; material: Wastewater; isolation source: activated sludge from nitrification reactor of wastewater treatment...
AAATCCGGTGAATCGAGCGCTGATTGCCGTCTACCGTCCGGTGATCGATGCGGTCCTCAAGTCCAAAGCATTGACGATCGGGCTTGCAGCGGCCGTCCTCGTTGCCTCCATTTGGCCTGCCAGCAAGCTCGGTTCGGAGTTCATGCCCAACCTGAACGAGGGCACGTTGCTCTACATGCCCACGACGCTCCCGGGCCTTTCCATTACCAAGGCGGCGGAGCTGCTGCAGACCCAGAACAAGATCATCAAAGCCTTCCCGGAAGTCGAAAGTGTGTGGGGCAAGGCCGGCCGCGCCGGGACAGCAACGGATCCCGCGCCGACGGAGATGTTCGAGACCGTGATCAATCTCAAGCCGGAAAGCGCGTGGCGCGAAGGGATGACGGTCGACAAGCTCATTGAGGAGATGGATCGCGAACTCCAGTTCCCAGGCGTTTCTAATGCGTGGACCATGCCGATCAAGGCCCGCATCGATATGCTGGCAACGGGGATACGAACGCCTGTCGGCGTGAAGGTTCTGGGACCCGATCTCGCCGTCATTGAGCGGCTTGCGCGTGAAACGGAAGCGGCCATCAAGACCGTGCCGGGAACGTCGAGCGCTTTCGCAGAGCGGATCATGGGTGGCTACTACTTGGAAATCACTCCCGACCGCGCTCAGCTGGCGCGATATGGTTTGATGATCGGCGACGTGCAGCAGGTGATCGCTTCGGCAATCGGAGCAGAACTGGTCACGACCACTGTTGAAGGACGCGAGCGGTATGCCGTCACGTTGCGCTATCCGCGCGATGTTCGTTCCGACCCCGAGACCATGGCTCGGGAAGTCCTTGTGCCACTTGCGAACGGCGCCTCTATTCCGCTGGGACAGGTGGCCAGCATCAAACGAACACAGGGCCCCGCATCCATTCGTACGGAGAACGCGCAGCTTGCCGCCTACATCTTTGTCGACGCCCGCGATCGCGACCTGGGGAGCTATGTTGCCGATGCGCGCAAAGCTGTTGCCGACATGGTGACCTTTCCTCCAGGCTACTCGGCCGTTTGGAGTGGCCAGTTTGAGTACTACGAACGCGCCAAGCAGCGCCTCGCGATTGTCGTGCCGGTCACTCTCGCACTCATATTGCTTCTGCTCTATCTGAACTTCCGCCGCATGACTGAAACGCTGATCGTCATGCTGTCGCTGCCCTTTGCTCTTGTTGGAGGGCTGTGGCTGATGTGGTGGCTCGAATTCAACGTCTCTGTTGCCGTCGCAGTCGGCTTTATTGCACTGGCCGGCGTGGCCGCGGAAACGGGCGTCATCATGCTGGTATACCTCGATCACGCGCTGGACGAGCGCCGCGCCATGGTGGCGCGCGAGGGGCGCGCAATGACGCTCGATGACATTAACGCGGCCATTATCGAAGGAGCCGTTGAACGCGTGCGGCCGAAGATGATGACGGTCATTGCCATCATGGCTGGGTTGCTGCCCATCCTGTGGAGTCATGGAACAGGATCGGAGGTCATGCAGAGGATCGCCGTGCCGATGGTCGGCGGCATGGTGTCGTCGGCGATCCTGACTCTCGTCGTGATCCCGGCAATCTATGCCGTCGTCAAGGCACGCACCGAATTAAGTCGAACAGGGTACATAGCTGCCCTAAGCCCAAAGGGGGCATGAGTGCAAACTACGACCGGCAGTTGGTTGGCTGCACTGAGAGCGTACATCATCGCGTCGGTAGTTGCTCACCTCGCTTGGGAGATATTGCAGCTACCCCTGTACACGATTTGGTCGACCGGTGGGCCACTCGAGATCGCATTAGCCATCGCACACTGTACTGGTGGCGATACCGTGATCGCTGTCACAGCGTTGAGCTTAGCTTTGATCTTAGTGGGCCATGAAAACTGGCCGGAGCAGTCCTACCGCATCGTCTTGTTCGTCACTCTTCTCTTCGGTGTGAGCTATACGATCTTCAGCGAGTGGCTGAACGTGACGCTACGCGGCAGTTGGGCCTACACGCCCGATATGCCGGTGGTACCGGTCCTCGGCACCGGCATAGGGCCATTGCTTCAATGGATCTTTGTGCCAATTGCAGCACTCAGCACCGCTAGGCGGTTCGCTGAAGTCCGCTGGTAACATGCGGCGAATATTACCCGCCGCCTCTGGGGTCCATTTCGATTTCATTTCGCCGGCGATGACTTCGCATTTGTCCGCTGAGTCCGCCGGAATTCTACGAGGCGACGCTTCTGGCCGCTTTTCTGTCAATTCCCATTCGACACGTCCAAGAGGGTGCGGCTGTTCATCTGCAATTTGCGGGTTGCGCGTTAGCCCGTCCGGGACGCCGGCACGAATTCTCCAGAAGAATTTTTGCGATGTTACCTCGACAACCATGCAAGCACAAAAACCCGTCTCTAATTCTCGCAGCTGACTGCGCGGGAGGACGCAGGCACCAACTCGTCGGATTGGTTCGGGTCCGCCGGTTTGCCGAGGAAGCCGGCACAAATGCGAGTTGCGAGGGACGCCGGCGCAAATTCGTTGGAAAGAGCTTTGGATGCGCCTCGGCATCCACGCGAGCACAAGAACTGGTCTCTAATTCTCGCAACTACCTGCGCGGGAGGATGAAGACACTACCGCGTGGGAATGCGCAGTAGGACGCAGGCAGCCGCGCGCCGCAAGGTCTGGCGATTGTCCGTAATGCAGAGATTGCGGACATCTGCGGTTGAGGTCGACGCGTCACAATCCGCTTGCGTAGTGATGTCAGCTAACGCTTCGCTCTCAACCGTAAAGCACGAACACGGACGGGGCCAGAAGGGCTGACGCTCTCCGGCTTGTGACGAGCTCGGGAATCTCGGCAGCAGCTGAGGGGTCCGCGGATAGCCGTCCCTCGTGGGTTGATCGACATTATGTGTCAACCTGGAGCTCAGGGCTTACCGGTATCTTGTCTGAGGCGGAAGTGTGTGATCAGGCTTGCTGACGCGAGCAACGCCAGTTGTGCTCAGGATTGCACGCCGATCAGCTTCATCTTGACCTCACGCACCACGATTACAGGGAGTTCAAGCGCCTCCAGCGTGTCCGCGCGTTCTGCTACCCAGGCGCGACAACCATCGTGATCAAGATCATCACGCGCGATTTTCTCGTAGAGAAGAACGGCAGACATGCGTGATAGGCCCAATTCCATGAGCGAGACCAATGTGCGGGTAGACACCCCAAACTCAAGCGCAACCCCAACATCAAGTTCATCATCCAGGAGATCGTAGCGTCCGATCTCCTGAAGGTGATGACGAACAACATCGACATAGGCCGAGATGTATTTGGGCGCACGAAATCGGGCAGTCTGCTCAACTAACTCCATCGTTTCTCGAAACAGCTTGGGCAAAGCAACAGTCTGGCTATGCCTCCGATGGTAGCGGATGCGTGCATCGATGATGCGAGCGACAGAAAAGCCCTTCAGCCATTCAAGGACTACAAGCGTGTGCAGCGGGACCAGGGAGTCTGGCAGGAAAATGGGGTAGAGCGTGTTATTGATCCGCCGCATGATCGAGGTCATGCGCGTGTACGCATCGTCGCTCTCGGGAGGAGCTGGCAACAGGTCTTCGACGTCCCCAGCATATGCGCGCAGATCCACTAGCAGCTTTTGCAGACCGACTGCATTCACGCCTGAATGATCGTTCACGATCTGGAGTGGGACAGCGATCCGTCCGACTTTGGACAGGGCGGCTTCAATCTTCTGGATTGATGCCGGGTCATGCCGGCGTGTAAAGGGGGCCCCAAGAACCGTGCCCTCGCGCAGGTACATGGCAAGAAGATAGGCCATGACCTGTTCGTGCTGGTACCTAGAAGACAGCTCCTGCTCCGAGAGTTCCGCGCGACGCTCAATGAAGTCGATGAGCGAAGCGTTTTGAGTAATGATTGCATCTGTCTCGCGGCGGATCGGATAGCGTGACCGTTCCGGAACGCCGTGCGGCCACGCCGTTTTGTCAGCCGGATCTATGCAAATGATGTTTCCCTGGAATTCGTGTCCCCATCGTCCAGCGCGACCCGCGAGGTTCCAGAAGTCATGGACCTCCATCGGCTTGCCTCTGCCCTTTTGCGGACCGCGCAGGACAATCGTGCGGCACGAGAGGTTCACGCCGTCCACAAGGGTTGATGTGCAGACGAGGAACCTGATCTTGCCGCTGCGGAACAGCCTTTCGATTTCGGTTCGAAGAAGCGAAGGCATATTGCCATAGTGGAAGGCGACGCCACGCTGCACGACGACAGCAAGCTGATATTTTTCGTGGACGCCTTTGCGGGCAAGATCCGCGAGCGCAAGGAGCTCCTCGTCGATCGTCGGCGGCGCTGGCAGCAGCTGATAGATCAGATCCGCAATGCCTTCCGCATCCGCTGCACCGTTGGCATAGACCAAGGTGCCTCCTGTCGTACTGAGTGAGGCCGCAATGAACGCGAGCTTCTTTTTCAGCGAGGTTGGACGGTTTTGCAGAGTGAGATGGCCAATCGGCAATGACTCACCGCGCACAAGGGCGTCGATCCGCCATTGCTTCGGCTTACGGGGAACCTGCGATGCAGTGAGAAGATTTTGCACGACCGTTGGTGTGTCGCTATTGATCGTTTTTTGCGGCGTGGACTCCGGCGCGTCTTCCAGGAGAATTTCGGGGTTCTGCGTCGCCGGACTGATGAACACCACGCGGGCCACGGCATTGGATCGAACGACACGTTCAATCGCATCCTGCAGGACCACGCCACGCCCACGATCGCCGATCTTGTGTGCCTCATCGACAATAAGGAGCTGAAACTTCAGGGCGGAGCCGATGACCCTGGAGAGCAGCTGCAGGCGCTCCTGCGTCAAGACGTAGATGACTTTGTGCTTCCCAGAGTCGGCTCCAAGGAATTTTTCTTTGAGCGGCAACGAGGTGACCTCGATCCCCTCAATGTTTCGAGCTGAAAGCGAAGCACGAAGAGACCCCTCGATCTCGGAAACGAGTGCTCGCGTGGGGGCAATGTAGCCTACAACCCGCGCGTCGGTGATCTGCAATTGTTCTACGAGCCAGCGCAATACCAGGAACGTCTTGCCTGATGCAGTCGGCGCCGACGCAGAAATCCAGGTTGCAGGCTCGTTAGCCTCCGACCAGAACTGGCGCTGGAAGTCGTTTACGGACATCCACTCGCCCGTAGCGCGGATGAGGACAGAGTGTTCGAACACCCGGCGAGCTGCATCAAGCCTGGCAGTGACGCCTAGTCTGCCTTGAAGATCTGGCAGGAGCAGCTCTCTGTGTTCCGCAAGCCGTACCGAACGGTGGTTTGCCAACTGCTCAAACAGGATAGCCCCTGCATCCTTGATGCGCGACGTGGTTTCGAGCGTGATGGCGGCTGTTGCTATGCGCAGCGCGGCCTCCGCAAACTCCCGATCGCTGCTCTGGGCGAGAATGCTGCCAGCCAATAGGAGCCGTTCCCAATCCAGCGGATCGACGGGAGCCTCTGCGGTTGGGGATAGAACAATCCCTCCGAGGTCGGTGACGATGGTGGCGCGCGTTACCGAAGCAATGTCTGCTCGCACGCCCTCGTCGAGAAGCCAGCGTTGGAGCTCGTAACGTGTCATAGGCCGAGCGCCTTCAGGAAAGCGTCCCGGAAGCCCTCAGCAGACGGCAACGGAACGCAGAGAAACTCGATCTGGAACTGCTGTAGTTTCTCTTCAGTGAGGCGGTTGCCGAGCTGAGACTTCCATCGTTCTATCTGTTTGCGAGCCGCCTCAGCCATGGCGTCGGCAGCGACCTGGGCGTCGCCTGATGGATAGAAATCAGCGTCGAAGCCAACCAGCGCCAGACCGCAATAGCGCACGCGGTTTGAAAGTGGCTTAGTGCGGTCAAAGTAATTTCGAAAGGCGGCTGTAAGGTTCGGATCGTCGAGGTCCGCCTTGTCACGCAGGAGGATGAGGTCCCGTTCCCGCGTGGCGTCATCGGCATCGACCTCGAGAAGGAACGGCGCCAATGAAGCGAGGCACTCGCGCGTTGCATTGGCGGCGTCGGCATAGATTTTTGACTCGCCCCAGTAGAGGTGCAGAACTTCGTGTCGCGATACGGAGGCGTAGACGCCGTCTGCGCCATGATAGTGCATGCGGGAATCTGTCTTGAGGTCCATCTTGCAGAGGACCTGCGGAAGCTTCAGAAAGCGCTCCGCTAGCAGATAAAGCAGCATCTCGCCGCCCTCGCCGGTCGTCTTAATGTCGGTGAAGAGTTTCAGCGCTTCCTGGTGAAGGCTGGCGACCGCCGTGGTCGACTTGAATTTGAGGTCGCGCGCTCTAGCCTCGGTGAGCTTTGACTTCGGATAAGCGTAGTCTGCCATTGCGGATCGCATGAATTCCGCGAGTCTGGCCAAGCGAACGCGACCGTTGGCATCGACCGTGAGGTAGTGGCAATGCATGCGCACGTTGCATTGATCGACTACAAGATCGCGCTCTAGGAGCTGCAAATGAACATCAAGTTCATCCGGCGCGCCGGACAGGATCTGATCCAATTCTGCTGCAGTCAGCGTCACTGTAATCATTCTCCAACGTGTCGACGCAAAACGTGCAAATGATGCCGCGAGCCTCACTATGGCATTTGGATCACTGATTCGGCCTCATTCGCGTGAGGACCGGAGACGAAGCGGACACCTTTTTAACAGAGGAGAAGGGGGTAGCGGGCCGATGGCGGCATCAGCGTCAGTGGAAGGCGGAGTGCGCGTTCCAAATGCCCGTCGGCAAATCACGGAATTTGTTGGCAGTAGCGACATTGAGTACGTTCACGAATCTGGGCAACAGCTTGGAGTGGATTGGCTAGCTGACCAGTGGCCGCCGGCCACCCGGCTCGCCTTCTTTGCGGCAGCAGTTGAGGCCTGGGGTCGCGCAAATCGAAATCGATGACGCGATCGAGATCGCCAATGACTTCTGACGCACTCACGCGATAACTCTCAGAGCCGACACCGTGGGCGGCGCTTCCGAGTCGCCGATTGCCGCGTCCTCAATGTCTGCAATTGGGATGTACCGCGCGTCGGCGACAAAGTCCTCAGCCAACGATCGGTGCGGCCTACTGTCGAGCGATCCGAAACCCCCGTCGGCACCTCGATGAGAAGAGCCATCAAAAGCGGATTTAGTCTCGTTTGGGGGCAAGCTGATCGGCAAGACGCAAGCGTCCGAGACGCTTCGCGGCATCCGGTATGGCTGTCTGGAGATTCGTCTTCTCCATAAGGTGTCTCACCGCACTGGGAAGTCCTTCAACGCGTACTACTTTAAATCTTTCCTGCAGGCAGGTCTCGTAGAACTCGCCCGGGATGTGATCTCTTCCCATGTAAAAGATTGTCTGCAAATCGGCAACTTTCTCGACGGTGAAATACGCAAGTAGCGCCGCATAGACTTCCTCCGCGATCTCGTCGTGGGCGACCATCGCTTCAATCCGCACGGGATCAAAGTAGTCGGTACCGAGCGGCGAATGAACACGGTCTGCCGGATATAGCCGTTGCCATTGATCTATCACGAACACGAGATCATCATCGCTGAGATACGCAAGCGGCGTCTCAATGCCAATGATGGCTTTCATCTCGCGACTGGCCTTGATGACGTCGACCGCCTCCGAGAACTTGCGACCGCTGAGAGCGAAGCGATTTTGCATGGCTTCCTTTGCGACATCGAACTCTGCCCTGTGCCAATCCGCCTTTTGCGGCAATGCTTTCGCGATCACGAACAAATCTTTCCGCGAGCATTCCTTTGTGAAAGTGCCGGTGGCGCGCTCTTCTGCGTAGTCGATCACTCGCCCTTTCAGCTCCGAGAGAATCTTGTCCAGGCTGGCAAGGCTCGCGCGAATGACGAGGATATTTGCGAGCCATTTGTCCTCCATGCTCTTCTGGCCATCTTGGCGGACGGCATATCGTAGGGACTGTCCATCATCGTCGACGCGTGCCAGGCTCATGACGTACGGCTCAAGAGCAAGGATCGCAGCGCGTAGCGCCTCGTCGCCGATGGCCTTATCGTTGAGCCGGGTCCAATGCGCCTTGATGTTATGGTCGATCGGAGCCGACTGAGCGAGTGCACCAGACTGATGCAGGGTGGCGATCACAAACTTCTGCGTGAGTTCGACTGCATGCCGGGCGTTGTAGAGGATGGGCAGCACGAGCGTATCGCGCTTGCCGAAGAGTTTCTTCTGCAAAATGGCATCCGCCAACTCGATTGCCGCTTCGAGATAGCCGTCAGCGTAGTGCAGTGGATGCCCCTGCACACCGATACAGGCATTCCAGGTACTGTTCTCAGTAAGATCGAAGAAGGGATCAGACACGTTTCATGCTTGGCTCTGGTCAGATACGCTCAAACAGTATTGCATGCACGAAGACCGAAAGCACCGTCAGTCACTTGAGAATCGAGAGCGATGATTTGATTGAGTAAGCGGTGGCATAGCGCGGCTCTGCCTACCGCGGTCGCGATACTCCTGAGACCGGACACGACTGGCGGCCATCCGAGCGTGGTTCCATGATGCGATGTCGCGGTCCGCTCTTGGGATATTGCGGGCGACAACCGAAAATCTGGTACCTCATCGATTTTTTTCGCGGACTTCGACTGGACTTCGTCGGAAAAGGAAGCACTACTGACGTCGTCGCGGTGCACACGCGACTCCTTGCCCGCCTCGGCCGCAGACCGAGGCTTTGGGTGGTGCGAGCGCCGGCATAGGGCCAGCGCCTCGTTAAGGAGACGCCATCATGGCTCGTGCCCAGAACGTCAAAACAAAAACCCAGACTTCTGAAACCAGAAAAATTTCCACCGCTGCAACGGCCGTTACGCGCGATACGAACAAAGCTGCGACCATCGTAGCGCTACTGAAATCGAAACGCGGCGCCACAATCTCAGAGCTGATGGAAGCGACCGGCTGGCAATCGCATTCAGTACGTGGCTTTCTCGCTGGCGCCCTCCGAGCCCGTCACGGGCTCGAGCCAGTTTCAGAAAAGCGGGACGGCGAACTCCGCCGATATCGTGCGCGCTGATTCCGCTGATGTCGCAAGACAAAGCGGGACAAGCTCTGCGTGAGCTGGAAGATGCTTCGCGCGGCACTCTGGTTGCGCAATGGCGGCGGCACTACCGGTCAGAGCCGCCGCGCTATGCCAGCGTCGAATTCATGCGGCAAGCCATCGCCTACGCGATCCAGGAGCGCGAGCTTGGCGGACTTCCCGCCGCTGCTCAACGAGAATTACTCGCCATTGCGAAGGGCACGCAATCCGCAGGCACAAGCTCGAAGATCAAAATCAAACCTGGTACCAAGCTGCTTCGCGAGTGGGATGGAAATACCTACGAGGTTCTGGTCACGGACAAGGGCTTCGTCTGGAATGGTACGACATACGGCAGTCTGTCGGCCGTTGCGATGGCAATCACCGGCGCGAAGTGGAGCGGTCAACGGTTCTTTGGACTTCTGAAAAAGCGGGGAGGTCCGGATGGCTGACCGCAAGCGCACGCGCTGTGCGATCTATACCCGAAAATCGTCAGAAGAAGGTTTGGAGCAGGATTTCAACTCGCTCGATGCACAGCGCGAGGCCTGTGAGGCTTACGTCCTCAGCCAGAAGCATGAGGGCTGGACGGTTCTATCTGACCGCTATGACGATGGTGGCTTCTCGGGAGGTAATATGGAGCGGCCGGGGTTGGTCCGATTGCTGGACGACATTCGTGCAAAACGCGTTGACGTGATCGTCGTCTACAAGGTCGATCGATTGACCCGATCGCTGGCCGACTTTGCAAAAATCGTCGAGGTATTTGATGCGCAAGGCATCTCCTTCGTCGCAGTGACACAGCAATTCAACACGACGACGTCAATGGGACGACTAACGCTGAACGTGTTGCTCTCCTTCGCCCAGTTTGAGCGCGAAATCGCCGGTGAGCGCATTCGCGACAAGTTCCGCGCTTCACGCCAGAAAGGAATGTGGATGGGTGGCTCGGTGCCGCTCGGTTACGAAGTCAAGGATCGTGCGCTCGTCATCAATGAGATAGAAGCGGCAAAGGTCCGGCTGATCTATAAGCAATATATGGAACTCGGCTCAGTTCGCGATCTGGCGGGCTATCTGGATAGCAACGGTATCCGCTCACACCGGCGCGCCACTCAGTCTGGCAAAGTCATTGGCGGCCATCGAATTACACGGGGCAGTCTGTATCTACTCCTCCAGAACCCTGTCTACATCGGAATAGTCGTGCACAAGGGCACGAGGCATCCGGGTTTGCATCAGCCAATCATTGAGCAGGCATTGTGGGATCAGGTCCAGGCAAGTTTATCGGAGAATCGCGTCGAACATCGCAGTCAAACTCGTGCCCGAGTTCCGAGTCCTCTCGCCGGTCTCGTGTTCGATAGCTCGGGCGAACGGTTGACGCCGACGCACTCCAGGCGCGCGAGCCTCCGCTACCGCTACTACGTTTCGCAAACATTGGTTATCGGACGGCCGAGATCGGACGTTGCCAGTAAGCGGTGGCGAATTCCCGCAATCGAACTTGAGAATACAGTCCAGGCCGCGCTCACTTCGTTTCTCGACGATCAGAGCGAACTGAACTCGATTTTTCAACTTGGTCAAATGACGCCGGTTGAGACTACGGCAGTTCTCGAGTCGGCGACAAGCCTGTCACTTTCCCTCGGTAAGTTGGATCTCGCTCAGCTCCGCAAAGCTCTTCAAACCTATGTTGCCCGCGTTGAAATTTCCGATACGACAATCGCGGTCACGTTAAGCCTCACCGAACTGCGTCATGCCCTGAGACTATCGCCGCCGAACGGAGGTCAATCTCATGTTCACACGATCGTCGCGCCGGTACGCGTTACGAAGCGTGGCGTCGAGCAGCGATTGGTTGTCGGCGGAGGCGTGATGACTCCAGTCAAGCGTGACGAGACGCTCGTCAAAGCCGTGGCTAGGGCGTGCGCTTGGTTCGATGACATTCGAATGGGCAAGATTGCCGACCTGTCAGAAATCGCAATTCGTGAGAAGTTGCCTCGGTCCTACGTTCAAGCTCATCTACCACTTGCTTTTCTTGCGCCGAGGATCGTCCAGGCAATCCTAGACGGCACGCAGCCCGCCGATCTGTCGGCGAAGCAGCTCATGTACCGCACGGATCTGTCGGTAGAGTGGGCGAAGCAGACCAGTCAGCTCGGCTTCGCCGACTGGTATCGTCAGTAGCCCATGAATCCCGCTTCCTGGGCTCGAAACGCTGCCAAACTGCCAGCCCGAAATCGGGCTCTGGAGACGCGGGCTGCAATCACGGTAGAAAAGTGCCAGCGGGAGACCATGCGTTAACCCGTCAGCCGAGCACAATAACGCTAATAGGCGGAATTTGCGAGGTAATTTGACGATTCTCGAATCGCCTAGCGTAGACGTCTCTCACCGGCAGACTGGGTGGCTGGGGGACTAGGATTCGAACCTAGACAGGCAGAGTCAGAGTCTGCAGTCCTACCATTAGACGATCCCCCAATCCTCGACCGTGGACGGCGCCTAGCGGGTCTGGGTTGGAGGGGGGCTCTTACCAGCACTTTCGGCCCGGCGCAAGGCTTCTGCATGGGGCACCCAGAGAGGCAGCAGCGATCCACGAGGACAAGGCGCAGAGGCTGCCACCGTGGACCGGCGACCGCCTCTGCCAAACTTGGTATGGCTAAAAGCCTATCAGATCACACCGAGCGCGCGCATCGCTTCCGCCACCCGGGTGAAACCCGCGATATTTGCGCCCAGAACGTAGTTGCCCGGCGCTCCGTATTCTTGGGCTGTTTGCGCGCAGCGATCATGAATTCCATGCATGATTTCGGAGAGCCGTTCTTCGGTCGTCTCGAAGCTCCAGGAATCCCGTGAAGCGTTCTGCTGCATCTCGAGCGCGCTGGTCGCAACGCCACCCGCATTGGCAGCCTTTCCAGGGCCGAACAGGACGCCGGCTTCGAGGAATATGCGCACCGCTTCGGGCGTGCAGGGCATGTTGGCGCCTTCGCCGACGGCAATAATGCCATTCTTGACGAGCGTCCGTGCGTCCTGACCGGTGATCTCGTTCTGCGTTGCCGAGGGCATTGCGATGTCTGCGGGAACATCCCAAACGCGGCCGTTCGGAATGAACGTCGCGCCCTTGCCGCGCAGCGCCGCATAGTCGGAAACGCGCCCGCGACGGCGCTCCTTGACCTCCTTCAGAGTGTCGAGATCAATGCCGCTTTTCTCAACCACATAGCCATCGGAGTCGGAGCAAGCAATGACCAATCCGCCAAGCGCGGCGACCTTCTGCATGGTGTAGATCGCGACATTACCCGCACCTGACACGACCACGCGCTTGCCATCAAAGCTCTGGGCGCGCGTGCGTAACATGCAATCGACGAAATACACCGCTCCGTAGCCTGTGGCCTCGGTACGCACTTGCGAACCGCCCCACGTCAACCCCTTGCCCGTCAAAACACCAGACTCGTACCGATTGGTCATGCGCTTGTACTGGCCGAACATGTAACCCAGTTCGCGTTGGCCTACGCCGATGTCTCCTGCCGGCACGTCCGTGTACTCGCCGATGTGACGCCCGAGCTCTGTCATGAAGGACTGGCAGAAACGCATGATCTCGGCGTCCGACCGGCCCTTGGGGTCGAAGTCCGAACCACCCTTGCCGCCTCCGATGGGCATGCCCGTCAGGGCGTTCTTGAATGTCTGCTCGAAGCCCAGAAAC
>WBZU01002023.1_pt2 | contig 12634 bp, 11 predicted proteins | sample 5204311 | NCBI WGS metagenome assembly WBZU01 (sample SAMN12344359, study PRJNA552823) | activated sludge metagenome | biome: Activated sludge suspended growth; feature: Nitrification reactor; material: Wastewater; isolation source: activated sludge from nitrification reactor of wastewater...
GCGGACGGACACAACCCTTCAATCAAACAACGGCGGGCCGTTCGTGCCAATACTGAGCCATGAGGAGTCGCATACAGAAAAGGCCGATGCTGAAGTGTCATCGGATCTGGACTGGAAGACCGGTGTCGTTGGCCGCCTGGGTTTTTTGGTTACGGAGAGCAGCCTCGTTTACGGCCTTGTTGGCTATGCACGGGCCGGTTTCAGCGACGCTCCGTTCGATACCCGTGCCGGCGTGACGCTGGGCGCCGGTCTGGAGGCCAGCCTTGGAAGCGGTTGGTTCCTGAGAACCGAATACCGGCGCACCGAGTTTGAAACGTGGGAATTCTCAAGCTCAACGACGCAAGTCGATGCAAGTGTGTGGGGCACAGAGCAGATCAACCACATCAGTCATTTGAAGTTCAGCGCTTCGATCGACGAAGTGCGTGGCGCCCTGATTTACAAATTCAAAGGATTTTGATGGAAGGCTAACCATCCTCGGCGATGCTAAGCGTCGCCGCTTTAGGATGGAGACGCATGATACAGGCGCGGGCCGTACAGCAGGGCGTGGCCGCCGAGATCGGCACGGCCTTGCCCACGATCATCATGCTGGGCGCGGCGGCGAACGGCCTTGCCGTTCGCGTGGCGGAGGGGATGGGCGGCGGTCTTTCGCTGGACCTCGGCATCGGTCCGTTCCAGTTGCTGACCCTCGTCGTGGCCGCTCACCTCAGTCTTGGGTCCGGAGAACCCGGGCGTCCGCGTTGCGGTCTCCTCGTCACCGTCGCAACCTTGTTGATGGTTCTCGTTCCGAGCAGCGCGGTATCCTGGCTTGCACTCGCGCTGTATGCGGCCGTGCACGCTGCGTCGGCAACCGGCGAACGGCGCCAGGGGGCGCTCCTGTTTCTGGCGCTCGCCGCTGCGGCACTGTGGTCCTCCGTCCTTCTGAAAGCCTTTGCAGGCCCTGTGACGGCCTCCGAGGCGTTCCTGGTCGGCAAGCTGCTTCAGGTGCTGCGCCCTGATGTCGTGCAAACCGGAAACGTGGTCGGCAATCCGCAGGTGCACAGCCTTATCGTGATGACGCGCTGCACGACGCTGGAAATTTTGCCCGCCGCCCTGGTGGCCCTCGTCAGCGTCGCGCTGTTTCTCGGCAATCTCGATCGCGACCGGGTGTGGCGGGCGGGGATGGGGCTGGCGGGGGGTCTGTTTGCAGCCAACCTCGTGCGCCTGTGCGTCATGGCTTGGTCGGCTGAAGCCTACACGGTTGCGCATGGCCTTCTAGGCGCGAACCTGTTCGACGGTTTCCAGGTCGTCGCGGTCCTGGCACTTGGAAGTTGGGCGAGCAGAGCATGAAGCGCGACCTGATAGCCTTTTCGCTCGTTTTGATCATTCTGGGGCTGGCCCTCGCCCTGAAGTTCGACCGCTATCGCCAGGACGAGAGTGCGTCCACGGCAGCCGCCACACAGCACGTGATCCAACTCATGGAGCGGCGCGGATGGAAGGCCGACGGCGGCCTGTATATCGCTGGCGGCGTGTACGAGCAGCTTCATTTCCGCCGCGCGGGCTGTGAAAATCCCATCTTCGTCGCTTTTCTCAGAGGCAATGCGGAAGCCTCGGAGTTCTTCCGCAGAGACCATGGCGGCAACGTCATGTTCGTGCAGGGCGATGATGTCGTCGCACAGCCCGGAGGTCTTAGCCGCATGGGCGCAAACCTGTTGCAGCAGGTTGCGGAGATGCTCGGTTTTGAAAGGGGACCGGTCCTGCCGGTGCTCGCCGTTGCGCCTGCGGCCGACGCCTTTGTTTCCGATTGCCACGGTCCCTCCATGGCGGATTGGCAAGACCGGGGCATCGAGAAGACCTTTCATTAAGATATAAACAATATCTTTTTCAGGCTGGGGTCCATTTTTTCCAAGCGCTGCATTTTATGAGTTCATGATGCGCTCGATTTTGCTCGCCGCCGGTATTCTAGCCGGTGCATCGATACTGATCGCTGACGCCCTTTCAACGGCCGGCGGCGGCAAAGGCATCGGCTTGAGCGTAGCGGGCAGCGTTGGTCCTGGCGGACGCGGTGGTGGTGGGCCTCTGCCCGCGCTCGGAGCCACGCTCTTAGGCCAGACTGCCGGGGCCGGCGGACTTTTCATTCTGTGGCGCCGCCGCCGGAACAAGAACCACTAGGTCCATCAGAACTCGTCGTGGGATGGAGTGGCAGCGGCGCTGCGCAACGTTCCGCGGTCAGTTCTTCTTTTCGAAATCATCCGCGTCAATGCCGAGCACGGCGCGTGCCTCTTTCAAAGTCCGAGCGGGCGCGCCGGTTGCGTCGAGACGCGGCCAGCGGATGCTGCCGAGATCATAGCCGAACTGGCGGGCCACGACGTCGGGTGTCGCGTCGGACGCATCGCCCGTGCGCTGGGCGACGCGGGCCTGCAACGTTTTTGAATCGCCGTCGAGCCAAAGGCCAAAGAAGGCCGCCCCTGCACGGTGTGCGACGCGCTCGGATTCATCGCGCTCGGCCGGGTTAGCCATCACCGCATCGATGACGACGGCATGGCCGGCGCGCAGTCCCGCCTCGGCGCGTTGCAGGATGCGATCGTAGACGGCGCGTGCGGTGTCCTTCGTATAGGACGATGGCCGCAACCGCTCTATGGGCTCCACGTTGGCAAGCGCCTTGCGCTCCATGTCGCTGCGTAGATGGAGCGCGCCCGGCGCGGGGCCGGCGAACGGGGCGATGGCCTTGGCGAGCGTCGTCTTTCCGGTACCGGACAAGCCCGCGATGACGATGAGGCGCGGCGCTGGCGGGTGAAGCAGATCCAGTGCGAAGTCCAAAGTCTCGTGTGCGGACGCGCGCAGATTGGCGTTATCGCCGCCCGTCGCGGCGATCCTATCCAGAGCGACGAGGGCGCGCACGGCCGCGCGCAGCGCCATGAACAAAGGCAGCAACGCCAGGGCGTGCACATCGCTGAGGTCGCGTGTCCGCCAAAGATAGCGGTTGAGAACAGTGTTCGCGTGAGCGCGCGCGTGCTGACGCTCCAGGTCCATGAGCAGGAAGGCGAGATCGTACATCGTGTCGATAGTCGCCAGCGCCTCGTCGAACTCAAGTGCGTCGAACAGGACCGGATGCCCTTGCCAAAGGACGATGTTGGCCAGATGCAGATCGCCATGGCATCGCCGGACGTGACCCGTGTTCGCGCGTTCCGTGCGCAAGGCTTTCGTCGCGGCCAGTACGGCTGCGAAGCGCGCTTGAAGACGTGATAGAGGTTTCTGGAGATCGTGGTCCGCCGCCCGCGCTAAGTTGGACAGAAGGCCCGTGGCCACGTCCTGGATACGCTCGGCGCTCGTATCGGCGATAGCCGCAGCCGCATGATAGCGCGCGATGGCATCGGCCAACTCGTCCATCATCGTAGCGGTCAGGCCCCCGCGCGCCGCGACCGATTTCAACAGGTCGTCCTGCGCAAAACGGTTCATGCGCACCGCCCATTCGACTGGCGTGCCGTGGCCGCCGATCGCAAGGGCTCCGTTCTTTTCGCGCGTGATTGCGACGACATCGCGATAGATCCCGCCCGCGCCCGCTTGATTGATCTCAAGCTCATGCTCGCAGTAGCGCTTGCGCAGATCGAGCGTGGAGAAGTCGAGATAGGGCAGTGTGACTGCGCGTTTTATCTTGAGAACCGTGCTGCCGGCCAGGAATACGCGCGCCCCGTGCGTGTCGATGATATCGACCTGTTGGGGATCGTCCGGCCAATTTCTGGGGTCACTGAGGAATGCAAAGACCTCACTCTGGCTGCCGGCCATCAGCCGGTCCCGCCCGCAGTTGCCGTCGAAGGCCCTGCGTCCAGTCTTGGCATGAAGCGTTCTAGGTCTTCATCAACATCGACGCCAAGCGTGCTGTTGAATGCGTTGACGGCGATCATCATGCCGGCGAAGCCGACGATGGTGACGAGGTCGCTATCGGAAAAGCGGGCTTTAAGATCGGTCCAAAGAATTTCGGTCACTTCAGGCCTGCCGCCTGACTCAATATTTCCGTTTCCCATGCTCTCGGCAAGGCGGATCAGCAAGGCTTCATCCTGGGAGGGCGAAAAGGCTGCGGGCGCAATTCCGGCCGCATCCAGTTCGCGGCGGAAATAGAGCGTGCAGAGCACGCAGCCGTTACGGGCGGAGATGGCGTGAGCGAACACCGCGGCGGCGCGATGCCCCACCAGCTTTTCCAATTCGTTCCAGAGGGGATACCAGCCCATGTAAGCGGTGTAGGCGGGTTGCGACAGCAGCAGGGTGCGCTTCATGTTGGTGACACGGCCACGGTCGCGCATCTCTGCCTCCCAGGCTCCACGCGCGGCTGGCGAGGCGGTATTGTAGTCGGCATGGCCCACACGGCTCATTGGAACGTCTCCAGAAAGTGTTTCCGCTTTGGTCTTTGGTGCCGGGTCGATGCCATTGCGTCAAGAGGTGGCGCTCAACGCTCTGCGCTGTCACAGCAATTGCATGGTGGCGGCATTCTCTGGCAAGTACGGCCCTGGGTTCTCAAGATCACTCATCAGGCGCACGATTGTCAGGCAAGGACCATCATGACTGTTCGAAACCTCGATGCACTGTTTCAACCTCGCTGTGTTGCTCTCGTTGGCGCCAGCCCCGAACCTGGATCGGTCGGCGAAAAGATCGTGCGCAATCTCCTTGAGGGCGGATTTGGCGGCAAGATCCTGCTGGTTAACCCACGCCATCGTGAAATCCTCGGGCAGCCTTGCTACAAGACCATTGACGAACTCCCCTTCGTGCCGGACCTCGCCGTCGTTGCAACGCCGGCCCAGACCGTTCCAGATGTCGTCTCCCAGCTTGGCGCAAAGGGCGTACGCGCGGCCGTCGTGGTGTCGGCGGGCCTGGGCGCGCTAAAGCAGCAGATGCTGGAGCGCGCGCGGCCCTATTGCCTGCGCATTCTCGGACCCAACGGCATCGGCTTGATCCTGCCGCTCGCCGGGCTCAATGCGAGTTTCGCGCATCGCGACGCCCCCAAGGGCACGATTGCGTTTCTTTCGCAGTCGGGCGCGCTCCTGACCACGGTCATCGACTGGGCGGCTGGACGTGATATCGGCTTCTCGCACGTCGTCTCGCTAGGCGACATGGCGGATGTCGATTTTGGCGATCTGCTCGACTATTTCGCTGGCGACATGGAGAGCCACGCGATCCTCATCTACATGGAGGCGCTGAGCAACGCCGCCAAGTTCGTTTCGGCCGCGCGCGTCAAGCCTGTCATCGTCGTGAAAAGCGGCCGCCACGAAGCCGGTGCGCGCGCCGCGCTCTCTCACACAGGCGCGCTGGCCGGATCCGACGCCGCATATGATGCCGCCTTCCGGCGCACCGGTCTGTTGCGCGTGAGGACGTTGCCGGACATGTTCGCCGCAGCCGAGGTGCTGGCCCGCAGGCCGAAGCTTAACGGCGAACGCCTGACAATTCTGACCAACGGCGGCGGCGCGGGCGTCCTGGCGGTGGATGAACTTCAGGACGCAGGCGGAATCGTCGCCAAGTTGGACCCCGAGACCAAGGCAAAGCTCGATGCGGTTCTGCCGCACGGCTGGTCGGGCGCAAATCCGGTCGACATCATCGGGGATGCTGGTCCTGATCGTTACCGCGTCGCGCTCGATGTGCTGCTGGAAGACAAGTCCGCCGATGCCATCCTTGTCATCCAGTGTCCGACGGCGCTCGCCGATCCGCTTGCCAATGCGCAGGCAGTCATGTCCGAGTATAACGCGCAAAAGCGTGACGGCACGCTGGTTAAGCCGCTTTTGACGTGCTGGCTTGGAGAGGGATCAGCGCACGCCTCGCGCGCACTGTTTGCAAAGGACAAGGTGCCGACCTTTGAAACGCCAAGCGATGCCATAACCGGGTTCATGCAACTCGTCAGGTACGCGCGGGCTCAACAGGAGCTCATCCAGACGCCGGATGCCGGGCCCGGCTGTGATGATAAGGATGCAAGCGAGGTGGCGCGCATCATTGCCGGCGTCCGTGCCAGCGGGCGGACCATGCTCAACGCGATAGAAGCCAAGGCCGTCTTCGCGGCGGAAGGCATTCCGATCGCTGAGACCATTGTCGCGCGCGATGTGACTGGGGTGAAGCAGGCCGCGACCCGGATCCTCACGCAGAATGCGGCGTGCGTGATCAAAATTCTATCGCCCGATATCACGCACAAATCCGATGTGGGCGGCGTGCGCCTTGGCCTGGAAAGTCCGGAAGCTGCTGCCATCGCGGCTGGCGAAATGCTGGAACGGGTCGCCTCGGTGAAGCCGGAGGCGCGCATCGAGGGGTTCATGGTCGAAGCCATGATCCGGCGCCCCGGCGCGCACGAGACGATCGTCGGAATGAGTGTCGATAACACGTTCGGGCCGATGATGCTGTTTGGCGCGGGCGGCACGGCCGTCGAGGTGATTGCCGATCGCGCCTTGGCGCTGCCGCCGCTCGATGACGTGCTCGCGCGCCAGATGATCAAGGAGACGCGAATCTCCAAATTGCTTGCGGGCTACCGCGACAGGCTCCCGGCCGATATGGCCGCGCTCTCCAACGTGCTGGTGAGAGTGAGCCGCCTCATTGTGCGTCATCCCGAAATCCGTGAACTCGACATCAATCCGCTGATTGTGGACGAGAAGGGCGTGCTGGCGCTCGACGCGCGCATCCGGGTGGCGGGGGAGAACGAGGAGCCGCGGATGGCGCTGTCCATCCGTCCCTACCCGTCGCAGTGGGAAACGCGGTTTGACATCGCGGGCGTCGGTGAAGTGATGGTGCGCCCCGTGCGGCCGGAGGATGAACGCCTCTATGAAATGTTCTTTGCGAAGATGTCGCCCGAAGACGTGCGCATGCGGTTTTTCACACCGCGCGTCGCACTCTCGCACCATTTCCTCGCACGGCTGACGCAGATCGACTATGCGCGGGAGATGGCATTTGTTGCGCTCGCGCCGGGAAGCGGCGAGTTGCTGGGTGTGGTGCGGCTCGTGCTCGATCCCGATCTTGTTAACGGCGAGTACGGCATTCTGCTGCGCTCCGATCAGAAGGGGCGAGGGTTGGGCTGGCGTCTCATGCAGCACCTCATCACATACGCGCGCGCCGAGGGCATAAAGCAGATCACCGGGCTGGTGCTGTCGGAAAACACCACCATGATCGAGATGGCGCGCCGTCTGGGCTTCAAGATGCACGTCAGCGATGAAGACCCGGAAGTCGTCGAGGTCCGGCTCGATCTCTAGCAGAGCCAGTCTATAGCGCGGCGGCGGCCTTTCGAGGGGTGAGGGCGCGCACCGCCCAAGCCTGAATATCCTCCCGCTTGGGCGCAAGGTAGACGCCCTCACCGCTGGTGAAGGCCTCCCAAAATGGCCGGAACGCATTGTTCAAACCGGTCAGCACCGGCAATTCGTTGGCGACAGCGGCCTCGATGATGGGGCGGAAGCCTGCACGTGCCACCTCCTGCTTGCCGAAGCGGTTGAGGATGACGAGATCGACATCGCGATCAATCGTGTTGGCAACGATCCCGGCGACGGTCTCCAGGGCATAGGAATCGAGCCGGCATCCATTTGCACCCTCGCCGAGGTGGCCCGACACGTCGAGGCGGTTTCCCGTCGCCAGGTCTTCCAGAATCATGGCGTCGTGCTGCTGACCCTGGCGCGCCTCATTCCATTGCACTGCACCAGCAAGCTTGTAGCCCTGCGCCATCAGATCATGGGCGACTGCTCTCAACATGGCGTCGACCCCATCTCCTTGGCCCGCGTCGTATCCGATTGCGGCAAGTTTCATGGTCAGCAAACCTCCATAGGCGTGCGCAGCCGGTGACCGGGACATTAGCGGACAGCCGGGGCCGCCGCCAGGGCTTCGCGTTTACCCAATTCCCCGATATGCGTATTTGCCCATGGCGGCCTTTTGGTCTATTTACCTGACCAATTGCCCATAACGGCTCGACGGCGCCACGCCGCAATGATGGCCGAGGGAACATCGAGGGGGGAAGCGGAGATGTGGTCACAGGTCTACGATCCGTTCGGCAATATGTTCTTATCGGCGGCCGTGGCCGCCATTCCTGTCTTCGTACTGCTGGGGTCCATCGCGCTCTTCGAGATCAAGGCGCACTACGCGGCAATCCTGGGTTTGATCGCAGCGCTCTGCGTTGCCACATTGGGTTTCGGGATGCCCGCGGAGATGGCCGCGAAAGCGGCCGGTCTAGGTGCCGCCTTTGGACTGATGCCCATCGGCTGGATCATTCTGAACGTCATCTTTCTCTACAACCTGACGAACGAAAAAGGTGACTTCGAGCGCCTGCAGGTTTCGATCCGCAACATTTCAGACGATCGGCGCATCCAACTTTTGTTCATCGCGTTTTCGCTCGGCGCGTTCTTCGAGGGCGCCGCCGGTTTCGGCACGCCTGTCGCGGTGACGGCGGCCATGCTCATCGGGTTGGGATTCTCGCCGCTTGCAGCGTCGGGGTTGTCTCTGATCGCGAACACCGCCCCGGTCGCCTTCGGCGCGCTCGGCACGCCGGTGATCGCGCTTGCGGCCGTCACGGGGCTTGACCTTCTCGAAATCACCGCTCAGGTCGGCCGCCAATTGACGCCATTTTGTATCCTCGTGCCCTTCTGGCTGATCTGGGCGTTCGTCGGCTTCCGCAAGATGTTCGAGGTCTGGCCGCCAATCCTTGTTGCCGGCGTTTCGTTCGCCATTCCTCAGTTCCTGATTTCGAACTACCACGGTCCCTGGCTCGTCAACGTCGTCGCTGCGATCTGCTCGATGTCGGCGCTGGCGCTGTTCCTCAAGTTCTGGCAGCCGGCCAATCCAATGACGGAAATGCCCGATCACCACGCGGCAGAGGGGCATGCTGCGGCTGCGGTTGCGCCCGCGGGCAAAGGCAGCGGCGGCGGCAATGCGCGCGTGTGGGCTCCCTGGATTATCCTCAGCCTCTTCGTGTTCGCCTGGGGAATTCCGCAGGTCAAGGAGGTTTTGAACGGTTGCCCCACTCCGCTCAAGGCCGAGGAGACGCGGTCCGCCGGCACTGAAGCGGCGTGCTCCCTGACCAAGCGCGGCTTCGCGAAGTTTCCGATCGCCGGCCTGAATGAGCAAGTCCAGAAAGTGCCACCGGTCGTGCCCAAGCCCGAGGCCGAAAAGGCCGTTTACACTTTCAACATTCTGTCGGCGACGGGAACGAGCATCTTCCTCGCTGCCATCGTCTCGGCCTTCGTGCTGGGTTACGGCATTCTCGACATCATCAGATTGTACGGGCGCACGCTCTGGATGGTGCGCTATTCGCTGCTCACCATCGCGGCGATGCTCGCCATAGGCTACGTGACGCGCTACTCTGGCACGGATGCCACGATGGGCCTGCTGCTTGCCAACACCGGATTCCTCTATCCCTTCTTCGGCACCATGATCGGCTGGCTCGGTGTGGCGCTGACAGGATCCGACACTGCATCGAACGTACTGTTCGGCGGATTGCAGAAGGTGAGTGCAGAGCAGCTCGGATTGAGCCCGGTGTTGATGGCAGCCGCCAACTCGTCAGGCGGCGTCATGGGCAAGATGATCGACGCGCAGTCCATCGTCGTGGCGTCCACCGCCACCAAATGGTACGGCCACGAGGGTTCGATCCTGAGGTTCGTATTCTTCCATTCGGTGGCGCTGGCCTGCCTCGTCGGTCTTGTCGTCATGGCCCAGGCCTACTTGTAGGTTCTGCGTAAAACGGCTGCCTGTGAAACGCGCCGCAGGCAGCCATAGGCACGAAGGACGCGATCCGCGGCCAATGAGACCTCTTCTGGAGCGGCATGGAACAGTCGGCAGGCAGTTTCGAAACGCGCGCGGTCCGGGCGATCGCGGATGGCGACTTGCAGTCCTCTTTAGGGGCGTTGCGCCGGGGTTTTGTCGGTAATCGCGCCAAGGCGGTCGCAGACTTTCCGGACTTCGAGGCTTTGCGCACCCAGGGCGCCGCGATCAAGGACCATGTCCTGGCCAATCTGGGTGTCTATCTGGAGCGCTATGAAAAGGCCGTGACGTCGCGCGGCGGACAGGTGCACTGGGCGCGCGACGCCAGCGAGGCCTGCAGCATCATTCGCGACATCTGCCGCAAGGCCAACGCGCGCACGGTGACCAAGGGCAAGTCGATGGTCTCCGAGGAGATCGGACTCAACGCCGTGCTCGAGGCCGAAGGCCTTGAGGTTCTGGAGACGGACGCGGGCGAATACATCGTGCAACTGGCGGGCGAGGCGCCAAGTCACATCGTCATGCCGACGGTGCATAAGACCGTGGACCAGATCTCCGAGTTGTTCGCTCAAAAGCATAAGAGCTTCGGGTTTCCGAAAACCAGCGACCCAGCCGAGCTGATCGGGCAGATCCGAAACGTGTTGCGCAGGAAATTCTTCACGGCTGACGTCGGCATCACGGGCGCCAACTTCCTCATTGCCGAGACCGGGTCCAACATCATCGTCACCAACGAGGGCAACGGCGACCTGACATCCACGCTGGCGCGTGTGCATGTCGTGACGGTCGGTATCGAGAAAGTCGTGCCCACGGTGAACGATGCCGTAATCATGCTGCGGCTTCTGGCGCGCAGTGCGCTTGGCATGGAATTCACCACCTACATGAGCTTGCTGAGCGGCAAGAAGCTCGCCGGCGATATCGACGGCCCCGACGAGTACCATGTCGTGCTGATCGACAACGGGCGCACCAAAATGCTCGAAGGCCCGTTCAAGCCCATGCTGCGTTGCATTCGGTGCGGTGCGTGCATGAACCATTGCCCGGTCTACATGTCAGTGGGCGGACACGCCTACACCTGGGTCTATCCCGGCCCCATGGGCGCGGTTCTGACGCCGATGATCGCCGGACACGAGAAGGGCGGGGAGCTGCCGCACGCCTGCACGCTCAACGGACGCTGCCAGCAGGTGTGCCCGGTGAAGATCCCGCTGCCCGATATGCTGCGCCGGCTTCGCCATGAGCAGTGGGAGGCCGGCATGATCTCCGCCACTGCGCGCACCGGACTGGGGGTATGGAGCTGGATGGCGCGCCGCCCGCGCCTCTACAATCTCTTCGCAGGACTTGCGGCACGCGCCATGCACCTCATGGCTGGCAAGCGCGGGCGCATCCGCTCCCTGCCGTTCGGAAATGGCTGGACGCAGGCGCGCGATATGCCGGCGCCGCAAGGCAAGACATTCCATGAGCTTTGGAAAGAGCGTGGAGGCGGGCGATGAGCGGGTCCGCGCGTGATGAGATCCTAAGTCGCGTCAAAAGGGCGTCAGGCGGCGCGGCCGCATGCGAGCGCGCGGATGCGTGGGAGCAGACGCGCCCCCCACCGGTTCGCCCCGCAATACCCGGCGATGTCGCGGCCTACTTTCTGACCAAAGCGGAAACCAACCTCATGTCCATCCGTGAGATTGGCAGTCTCGCAGATGTGCCATCGGCGGTGGCGCAGATTCTCGCACGCGCCAATCTTGCACCCGACATTTCCGTCGCGCCGTCGTTGCGCGACTTGCCTTGGCCAGCAACCATGGAGGTCCGTGACGCCAAGGCGCGCATCGGCGAAAAGCTGACGGTGACGCGCGCCGTTGCGGCAATCGCCGAAACGGGAAGCGTCGTGCTGTGTTCGGGAGACGATGCACCTGGAAGCCTCAACTACGCACCGGAGGTTCACGTCATCGTTCTCGATCGCGCGGACATCACGCCTTATCTCGAGGACGGCCTTGCCAAGGTTAAGGCTACCTATGAGCCGTGGCCGCGCGCAGTCAACGTCGTGTCCGGCCCTTCACGCACGGCCGATGTCGCCGGGATCGTCGTGCGGCCCGCGCACGGGCCAAAGAGCGTGCATCTGCTCATCACTAGCTCCAAGCCATGAAGGGTTCCGGCGCACGTTGCGGCCCTTGGGCTGCGGCGGGTGCAAGACGACGCGGGTTGGATGCCGAAATAGAAATTCCCTATACTACGAAGACCAATGAGAGGCGCCGCCACATGACGAATGTCGAGCCCAAACAGATCCGGCGCCTGCTTGCGGCGAACCGATCCGAGATTGCCACGCGCATATTCCGCGCAGCCACCGAACTCGGCATACGGACGGTGGCCATCTATGCCGAGCACGACAGGCTATCTCTGCACCGCTTCAAGGCCGACCAGGCCTTCATGGTGGGGCACGGCAAGGAGCCGATCGAGGCGTATCTGTCGATCGATGACATCATTCGCGTTGCCGTAGATACCAAGTGCGATGCGATCCATCCCGGCTACGGCTTTCTTTCCGAAAGCCCCGAATTTGCCGAAGCCTGCAAGAAAGCGGGAATTACGTTTATCGGACCTTCTCCGCAGACGATGCGGACCTTGGGCAACAAGGTGGATGCTCGCAACCTCGCCGCCGCAAATGGCGTCCCCGTGATGCCCGCAAGCCCGCCGTTGCCAGATAATCCTGATGAAATCAAGAAAGCCGCTGCCGCCGTGGGCTATCCGGTGATGCTCAAGGCCTCGTGGGGCGGAGGCGGACGCGGGATGCGCGTGGTCGAGAACGAACGGGAGTTGCTTGATGCGGTCATGATCGGACGCCGGGAGGCCAAGGCCGCCTTCGGCAAGGACGACGTCTATCTTGAGAAGCTGATCCGCAATGCGCGCCACGTCGAGGTGCAGATTCTGGGCGACCAGCACGGAAATCTCGTGCATCTGTTCGAGCGCGACTGCTCCATCC
>WBZU01000520.1_pt1 | contig 12631 bp, 13 predicted proteins | sample 5204311 | NCBI WGS metagenome assembly WBZU01 (sample SAMN12344359, study PRJNA552823) | activated sludge metagenome | biome: Activated sludge suspended growth; feature: Nitrification reactor; material: Wastewater; isolation source: activated sludge from nitrification reactor of wastewater...
CTGGTATTCGCTGGATGGCGATCCGCATTTGATCGGTTCCCGGTGTATTGCCTGCCGCAGCTATTACTTTCCCAAGCGAACCACGGCTTGCCGGAATCCGGCATGCGGCAGCGATACGCTCGAAGCTGTTTCGCTGTCGCGCACCGGGAAACTGTGGTCGTTTACCGATGCCTGTTATCAGCCCCCCGAGCCTTTCCTGGCGCCCGACCCGTTTGTGCCTTTTGCCATCGCCGCGGTCGAACTGGAACATGAGCGCATGGTCGTGTTGGGTCAGGTGGTGAGCGGGGTCGACGTCGGGCAGCTTCGCTTGGGCATGACGATGGAACTGGTGGTCGAGCCGTTGTTTGCCGACGAGGCTACGGAAAGCCTCGTTTGGAAATGGAGGCCAGTTTGAGGCCGGTCACGAAATGAGCGCCAGAGAGATCGCGATCCTCGGTGTCGGGATGCACCCCTGGGGCAAATGGGGCAGGAACTTCGTCGAGTACGGGCTCGTGGCGGCACGAGCGGCCTTGGCCGATGCCGGCATCGACTGGCGCAAGATCCAGTTCGTTTCGGGCGCGGCCACCATTCGTTGCGGTTATCCCGGCTACGTGGCGGGCGCGACGTTCGCGCAAGCGCTCGGCTGGCAAGGCGCGCAGGTCAATACTTCTTACGCGGCATGCGCTTCGGGCTCGCAAGCCTTGGCGGCAGCGCGTTCCAAAATTCTGTCGGGCGAGTGTGAAGTGGCCTTGGTCATCGGCGCCGACACCACGCCGAAGGGCTTCCTGGCGCCCCAAAAAGGAGAGCGCCCGGACGATCCGGACTGGGTGCGTTTCCGGCTCGGCATCACCAATCCCGCCTATTTCGGCCTCTATGCCCGCCGGCGCATGGGGCTCTACGGCGACACGCAGGAGGATTTTGCGCGAGTCAAGGTCAAGAACGCCGACCACGGCTTCAGCAATCCGAACGCCCGCTACCGCAAGCGCTTCAGCATGGAAGACGTGGCGGCGTCGGCGATGGTGGCCAATCCCCTGAGATTGATGGACATCTGCGCAACGTCCGACGGCGCGGCGGCGCTGATCGTGTCCAGCCTCGATTTCGCGCGCCGGCACGGGCGGGGCGACGCCGTGCGGATTGCCGCCATTTCGACGGTCACGCCGACTTTCGCCTCGGAAGTGCTGGAAATGCCGGATCTCGCCACAGACTCGGCGGTGGCGGCGGCGGCCCATCGTTTCCGGGCGGCGCTGCCACGCAAGGCCTACGAGGAAGCCGGCATCGGGCCCGAGGATGTGCATGTCGCCGAAGTCTACGACTTGTCGACGGCGCTGGAACTGGATTGGTACGAGGACCTGCAATTCTGCGCGCGCGGCGACGCGGCGGGATTGCTGCGCGCAGGCGTTACGCGTCTGGGCGGCCGTTTGCCGGTCAATGCGTCAGGCGGTTTGGCCTGTTTCGGCGAAGCGGTTCCGGCGCAGGCGCTGGCCCAGGTGTGCGAGCTGGCATGGCAGCTGAGGGGCACGGCGGGCGCCCGCCAGGTCGAGGGCGCCAAGGTCGGCATCACCGCCAATCAGGGCTTGTTCGGCCACGGCTCTTCCGTGATTGTCAAGAAATAGGGATACGGAAATCACCATGAATATCGGTGCCTTGCTTCGCACGCCCATGACCGAGGCGCTCGGGTGCCGTTACCCGATCATCCAGACTGCCATGGGATGGGTGGCCGATGCCGGACTGGTGACCGCGACGACGCGCGCCGGCGGCTTCGGCTTCCTTGCCGGCGCGACCATCGCGCCCGCCGATCTGGAAAGTCAGATCATCAAGGTGCGGGAGGCGACGGGAGGCAGCAACTTCGGCTTGAACTTTCACATGTTCCAGGAGAACGCGCAGCAGTGTTTCGATCTGGCGATCAAGCACAAACTGCGCGCGGTCAGCTACGGGCGCGGTCCGGACAAGAAGACGATACAACGCTTCAAGGAAGCGGGGATTCTCTGCATTCCCACGGTGGGCGCGGCAAAACACGCCGTCAAGGCGGTGCAGTTGGGCGCCGACATGATTACGCTGCAGGGCGGTGAAGGCGGCGGGCATACCGGCAGCGTGCCGACCTCCATCCTGTTGCCGCAGGTGCTCGACGCGGTCCAGGTGCCCGTGATTGCCGCCGGCGGCATAGCGACCGGCCGTGGGCTGGCTGCCGCGCTCGCGGCGGGGGCAGCCGGCATCGCCATGGGCACGCGCTTCCTGATGACCACCGATGTGCCGACGCCGGCAAGCACCTTGGCCAAGTACCTTGAAGTCGATGAGGTCACGCGCATAAGGGTGACGACCGCCGTGGATGGGATGCGCCACCGCATGATCGACAACCCGTTCATACGCCGGCTTGAGTCGGCAAGCCCCGTCGGCCGGCTGATGATCGCCTTGCGTAGCGCCTGGCAATGGAAAGCCCAGACCGGCATGAGCCTTGGCCACATGATCGAAGTGTTTGCCAAGGCGATCAAGGAAGATCCATCGACCGTGTCGCAGGTGGTGATGTCGGCGAATCAACCGGTGCTGCTCCAGCATTCGATGGTGCAGGGACGGCCCGACGAGGGCATTCTCCCGAGCGGCCAGGTCGCCGCCGCGATTGGCGAACTGAAGAGTTGCAGGGAAGTCATCGAAAGCATCGCGGCGGAGGCCGAGACTTGCCTGCGCGCTTTGTACGAACGCGCCGAAGGGGGCAAGGAGAGCACATCATGAGTCAGCAGTTCCATTTTTCGACCGATGCCGAAGGCATTGCCGAGGTCGTCATCGACAAGCCGCCGGTCAATGCCCTGGACAGCGAAGGCTGGCTGGCGCTGGCGGCCTGCATCCGCGCGCTGGGCGCCGATCCGAAGACCCGGGTGATCGTTATCCGTGCCGAAGGGCGCGGCTTCTGCGCGGGGGTCGACATCAAGGAACTCGACGGCCACCGCGAATTGATCGTCAAGGTCAACGCCGGCAACTATGCCACCTTCGAAGCGGTGCATCGCAATCCCGTGCCGGTCATCGCCGCCGTGCATGGCTTCGTGCTGGGCGGCGGCATCGGCATCACCGGCGCGGCGGATGTCGTGGTGGCCTCGGAATGCGCCACTTTCGCCCTGCCCGAGGTCGACCGCGGCGCCATGGGCGGCGCAGCGCACCTGCAGCGCCTTTTCCCCGTGCAGAAGGTGCGCCACATGTTCTTTACCGGCGAAAAGGTCGGGGCGGCCGAGGCGTATCGCTATGGCTTCATCGAGCGGGTGGTGCCTCGCGAGCAATTGCGGGAGGCCGCGATGGCGATCGCGCGCACGATCGCGGCCAAGAGTCCGGCGATGATCCGCATTGCCAAGGAGGCGCTCAACGGCATCGAGGATGGCAATCTCGAGGCCAAGTACCGCTGGGAACAAGGGTTCACCCTTCAGGCCTACATGAATCCCGATTCGGCGGAGACCCGTCGGGCGTTCGTCGAAAAACGCGAAGCGAAATTCTGAGGCAACGACCAACATGGATTTGACTTTTACGCCCAGGCAGCAGGCCTTTCGTGCCGAAGTGCGGGCCTGGCTGGAAGCCCATGTGCCCAGGGAGCGGCTGGCGAGCTACGATACCCGGGAGGGGTTCGAGCAGCATCGCGCCTGGGAACGCAAACTCTATGAAGCCAGGCTGTCGATGGTGATTTGGCCCGAGGCGCTGGGCGGACGAGGGTGCGACCTGATCGACTGGCTCATCTTCGAGGAAGAGTACTGGCGTGTCGACGCGCCCTTGCGCGTCAATCAGAACGGGCAGTTGCTGCTCGGGCCGACGCTCATGGAGTTCGGCACCGACGAACAGAAGAAACGCTTTCTGCCGCGCATGGCTTCCAGCGAGGACATGTGGGCGCAAGGGTGGTCGGAGCCGAACGCCGGGTCCGACATGGCGGCGATCCGATCCAAGGCCATTCGCGACGGCGACCACTATGTTATCAATGGCCAGAAAATCTGGTCGACCCGGGCCTTGTTCGCCGACTGGACTTTTGGTCTGTTCCGCAGCGACCCCGCGTCCGAGCGCCACCATGGTCTGTCCTACCTCCTGGTGCCGCTCGATTCCCCGGGGATCACGATCAGACCGATCAAGGCGCTCAATGGCATGGAGGCCTTCGCCGAAATCTTCTTCGACGATGTGCGGGTGCCGGTCGCCAACCGTCTGGGCGACGAGGGGCAAGGCTGGCACGTCGCCATGGCAACGGCCGGATTCGAGCGCGGCTTGTTGCTACGCTCGCCGGCGCGTTTCCAGCGCACCGCGCAACGGCTCGTCGCGCTTTATCGCGCTCATCGCGCCACGGCCGATCGCGATCCCGCCATTCGCGACGCCGTGCTGCGCGCATGGGCCGACGCCGAGGCCTACATGCTGGCCTCCTACCATACCGTGGGCCGGATGGCGCAGGGCGCAAAGATCGGTGCCGAAGCCAGCACGAACAAGATTTTCTGGTCGGAACTCGATCTGAGCATGCACGAGACGGCGATGCACATCCTGGGCGCCAGGGCCGAACTGCTCGACCATGGCAAGGATGCGAGCGATATCGGCCAGTGGCTGGAGGGCTTTCTGTTCGCGCAAGCGGGGCCGATTTACGCGGGCACCAATGAAATCCAGCGGAACATCATCGCCGAGCGCCTGCTCGGCTTGCCGAAGTCTTGAGGAGAGGCGATGGACTTCACGTTTACCCAAGACCAGATCGCCTTTCGGGACGCCACGCGGCGCTTCCTGATGACGGAAGCCGCGCCGGAAATGTTGCGCGAGATCTGGGAGACCGATGCCGGGCGCTCGCCGGCGCTGCGTGCCAAGCTCGCCGGGCAGGGGCTGACTGCCTTGTCGGTGCCGGAAGCCAACGGTGGCCTGGGCTTCGGCGATGTGGATTGGGCCTTGATGGCGCAGGAGTTGGGCTATTACGGCATTCCGGATTCCCTGTCCGACACCGCTTGCGTCGCCGTTGGCCTGCTGGCCGGGTTGGCAAAGGACACGCCGGGGCGCGATGGCTGGCTCGAGCGGGTCGTCGACGGCGACATCCGCATTGCCTTGGGTCATCCGATCAATCCGCTGATCGCCGATGCCCAGCTCGCCGACCTGTTGCTTCTTTATCACGAAGACGAGGTTCATGCGGTGCCGCGCGCGGCGGTGGATGTGCGGCCGAGTCCGAGCATTGACCAATCCCGCCGGCTTGGACAGGTGGCATGGCAGCCGGGGCTGGCGACGCGGGTCGCCGATGCCGCGAGCGGCAAGAGGCTGTGGGCCGATGCGCTCGACCGGGGCGCGCTCTGCGCCGCGGGACAGTTGCTGGGCCTGGCGCAGCGGATGCTCGATCTCTCCGTTGATTACGTCGCCCAGCGCAAGCAGTTCGGCCGACCGATCGGTTCCTTTCAGGCGGTCAAGCACCAACTTGCCGATGTCGCGACCCGAATCGAGTTCGCCGGACCGGTGCTGTACCGGGCGGCGGAAGCGCTGGCCAATCGGCGGACCGACGCGTCCGTCCATGTGTCCCATGCCAAGTTCGCTTGCGGCGAAACCGCCTGGCTGGCGGCGCGCAAAGGTATTCAGGTCCACGGCGCCATGGGGTATACCTGGGAAGTCGATCTGCAGATGTTCGTGAAGCGCGCCTGGGCCCTCGATGCGGCCTGGGGAGACCGCGGTTTCCACAAGACCCGCATCAGCGATTTCGTGCTCGGCGACGACGCGCCGCTGGGGCCGGGCCGTTCCTTTCTTGAATAGTCATCCCATGCAAGCTTATATCGTCGATGCCCTCCGCTCGCCCACCGGCAAGCGCAAGGGCAAGCTGTCCCATGTCCATGGCGCCGACCTCGGCGCGCATGTCATCAAGGCCCTGGTGGAACGCAACGGCGTGCCGGCCGCCGATTATGATGATGTGATATTCGGTTGCGTCGATACCATCGGCGCCCTGGCCGGCGACATTGCCCGCACCGCCTGGCTGGCCGCGGGCATGCCCTTGTCGGTGCCCGGCACCACGATCGACCGGCAATGCGGCTCTTCGCAGCAGGCGGTACATTTCGCGGCACAGGCGGTCATGAGCGGCACGATGGACGTCGTGCTCGCCGGCGGCGTGCAGACCATGACCCGTATCCCGATTTCTTCGGCCATGCTCGCCGGCCAGCCGCTGGGCTTCACGACGCCGTTTGCCGAAAGCAAGGGCTGGCGCGCACGGTTCGGCGACGCGCCGGTAAATCAGTTCTACGCGGCGCAACGCATCGCCGACCACTGGCACATCTCCCGGCAGGAGATGGAAGTATTCAGCCTGGAGAGCCATCGGCGCGCGCTCGAGGCGATTGCCCAAGGCCATTTCGTGCGCGAGATCGTGCCGCTCGAGGGACTCGAAACCGACGAGACGCCGCGGCAGTCCACGCTCGAGAAAATGGCCACGCTGGAGCCGGTCGATCCGACGTATCCCAAAATCACGGCGGCCGTTTCGAGCCAGACCTGCGACGCCGCGTCGGCCATGTTGATCGTTTCCGAGACCGCGCTGAAGCGTTACGGCCTCAAGCCGCGCGCCCGCATCCACCACATCAGCGTGCTGGCCGACGACCCCATCTGGCATCTGACCGCGCCCATGCCGGCCACCGCCCACGCGTTGAAGAAATCGGGGATGAAGATCGAGGACATCGATCTCGTGGAAATCAACGAGGCATTCGCCTCGGTGGTCATGGCGTGGTTGAAAGAAACGGGGTATCCGCACGAGCGAACCAACGTCAACGGGGGCGCCATTGCCCTCGGCCATCCTCTGGGCGCCACCGGCACCAAGCTGATGACGACGCTGCTGCACGAGCTGGAGCGTCGGGGCGGCCGCTACGGCCTGCAGACGATGTGCGAAGGCGGCGGTCAGGCCAACGTTACCATCATCGAGAGACTCTGAGGAGCATCATGGCAAGCTGCAACAACAGAACCGTCATCGTCACCGGCGCCGGCGCGGGGCTCGGCCGCGCCTATGCCATCGAGCTGGCGGCCGCGGGCGCTAACGTCGTGGTCAACGACATTCGCGCCGAGGCCGCATCGGCAGTGGTCGAGGAGATCCTCGCCAAGGGCGGCAAGGCCATCGCCAGCAGCGATGACATCACCAGTATCGCATCGGCGCAGAAAATCGTCGATGCCGCGTTGGCGGCGTTCGGCGACGTCCACGCCGTGGTCAACAACGCCGGCATTCTGCGCGACCGCATGTTCGTCACCCTGACTGAAGACGACTGGGACCAGGTGATGCGCGTTCATCTGCGCGGTCATTTCTGTCTGGCCAACATTCTCGGGCGCCGCTGGCGCGAGCAGTCCAAGGCCGGGCAGGCCGTGGATGCGCGAATCATCAATACCACGTCGGGGGCCGGTTTGCAGGGCTCGATCGGTCAGTCGAATTATTCGGCGGCCAAAGGGGGCATCGCCACCTTGACGCTGGTTCAGGCTGCCGAGATGAAGCGCTATGGCGTCACGGCCAACGCGCTGGCGCCCGCCGCGCGCACGGCCATGACCCTGGCCGGCATGCCCGACAAGGTGAAGAAGCCGGAAGACGGCAGCTTCGATTTCTACGATCCCGCCAATGTCGCGAGTCTGGTGGTCTGGCTGGTCAGCCCGGACTCCCGCGACGTGACCGGTCAGGTATTCGAGGCCGAAGGCGATCGCATCTCCGTATGCGATGGTTGGCGCAGCGGGCCGGAGGTGAAGAAGGGCGGCGCGCGCTGGACGCCGGAGGACATCGGCCCTGCGGTGCGCGATCTCATGAAACGCGCCGTTCCCGCGCAGAAGGTCTGGGGGTCCTGATGAAAATGCCCGAGTACGTACCCGGCCACCAGTTGCTGGCCGGCAAATCGGTCCTGATCACGGCGGCGGCAGGTGCCGGGATCGGCTTTGCCGCGGCAAAGCGCGCGCTCGAGGAAGGATGTCGCGCCCTCATGATCTCCGACATCCACGCCAAGCGGCTCGAAGAGTCAGTCATGGCGCTACGCCGCGATCACGGCGTCGAGCACGTCTGGGGGCATCTTTGCAACGTCGCCGTCGAGGAAGAAGTGCAAGCGCTGGTCGCGGCGGCGGAGGCGCAGCTCGGCGGTGTGGACGTGCTGATCAACAATGCCGGCTTGGGCACGCAGCGGAAGCTGGTCGACATGAGCGATGACGAATGGCACAAGGTGCTGGACGTGACGCTCACGGGAACGTTCCGCATGATGCGGGCGATGCTGCCGCACATGCAAAAGCGCGGGCGCGGCGCGATCGTCAATAACTCCTCGGTGCTTGGCTGGCGGGCCCAGAAGGAACAGGCGCACTACGCCGCGGCCAAGGCGGGCGTGATGGCGCTGACCCGCTGCGCGGGGCTGGAGGCCGCCGAACACGGGGTGCGCATCAACGCCGTGGCGCCTTCGATCGCTCTGCATGCCTTCCTGAAGAAGTCTGCGTCCGAGGAACTGCTGGCGCAACTGACCGGCCGCGAGGCTTTCGGCCGCGCGGCGGAAGTCTGGGAAGTTGCCAACGTCATGATGTTCCTGGCCAGCGATTACGCCTCCTACCTGGTCGGGGAAGTGATCTCGGTCAGCTCGCAGCACGCCTAGGTCGCGCCATGGCCAACGTCTTCGGGAATGCTGCCGAGCTCTTTGCCGCGCAAGGCCGGGATCTGGGCGTTACCGACTGGATCGAGATGTCCCAGCAGCGCATCGACCAGTTCGCGGATGCCACCGGCGATCATCAGTGGATTCATGTCGACCCGGAAAAAGCCAAGTCGGGTCCGTTCGGGGTCTGCATTGCCCACGGCTACCTGACGCTGGCGCTGGTCAACGTGTTCCTGCCCGAACTCGTCAAGGTGGACAACATGAAGATGGGCGTCAATGTCGGCTGCGATCGCGTGCGCTTTCCCGCGCCCGTCAAAGTGGGCGCCAGGATTCGCGGCCATGGCGAAATGGTCAAGGTGGAGCAGGTCGGCCAGGCGGTTCAAACCACCGTGCGGGTCACCGTCGAAATCGAGGGTGGCGAACGCCCCGGTTGCGTGGTCGACACGGTGAGCCGCTATACGTTCGAATAATTCGAGGAAACCAGTCATGAACGAAGCTGTCATTGTCGCAACGGCGCGCACGGCGCTGGCCAAGTCTTTCCGGGGCTCCTTCAACGACACCGAGGCGCCGGTGCTCGGCGGCCACGTGGTCAAGGCGGTGGTCGAGCGAGCGGGCATCGAAGCCGCTGCCGTCGAGGATGTGATCATGGGCGCTGCGGTCCAGCAGGGCACCCAGGGCTACAACCTCGGCCGGCTGTGTGCCTACGCCGCCGATCTGCCGGAAACCGTCCCCGGCATGAGTCTCGACCGCATGTGCGCGTCGGGCATGATGAGCATCGGTGTCGCGGCGAAAGGCATCCTGGCCGGCGAGATGAGCATCGCCGTGGCCGGCGGCGTCGAGTCGATCTCGCTGACCCAGACCAAGCACAAGAACGCCTATCGCGCACAGTCGACGGCGGTACTCGCCAAGGTGCCGACCGCCTATATTCCGATGATCGAAACCGCCGAGATCGTCGCCAAGCGCTACGGCATTTCGCGCCTGGCGCAGGACGCGTATGCGCTGCAAAGCCAGCAGCGCACGGCGGAGGCCCAGAAGCAGGGGCGATTTGCCGAGGAAATCGTGCCGCTGGTGGCGAGCAAGCTGCTGTTCGACAAGGAAGGCAACCCCACGGGAAGCCAGGAAGTCACCGCGGATCGGGACGAATGCAATCGGGCCGATACCACCCTCGAAAGTCTCCAGGGCTTGAAGCCGGTCTGGAAAGAAGGCAAATGGGTTGCGCAGGGCGAGTTCATCACCGCCGGCAATGCTTCGCAATTCTCGGATGGCGCCTCGGCGGCGCTGATCATGAGTCGCGCCGAGGCGCAACGCCGGGGCATCGCGCCCTTGGGCATCTACCGCGGCATCGCCGTTGCCGGTTGCAAGCCCGACGAGATGGGCATTGGTCCGATCTATGCGATTCCCAAGCTGCTGCAGCGTTTCGGCTTGAGCGTCGCCGACATCGATCTTTGGGAAATCAACGAAGCATTTGCCTGTCAGGTGCTGCATTGCCGCGACACCCTCGGCATCGACAACGATCGACTCAACGTCAACGGCGGCGCCATCGCCATCGGTCATCCGTTTGGCATGTCGGGGGCCCGCTTGGTGGGACACGCCTTGCTCGAAGCGCGGCGTCGGGGACTGCGCCGGGTGGTGGTGTCGATGTGCATTGGTGGCGGCATGGGAGCGGCCGGCTTGTTCGAGGTCGCCTGATCGTCGGCGGCCAGGCCGGCAAGCATTCACGAATATGGAAGGAGAACGCGGTTGAAGGTGATCGTCCCCGTCAAGCGGGTCATTGACTACAACGTGAAAGTGCGCGTCAAGAGCGACGGTTCAGGCGTCGATCTTGCGAACGTGAAAATGGCGGTGAATCCGTTCGACGAAATCGCCGTCGAGGAAGCCGTGCGGCTCAAGGAAGCAGGTATTGCCACGGAAGTGGTGGCGGTGTCCTGCGGGCCCTCGGTATGCCAGGAGAGCTTGCGCACGGCCTTGGCGCTCGGCGCCGACCGGGCCATTCTCGTCGAGTCGGATAGCGAATTGCAGCCGCTGGCGGTGGCCAAGTTGCTCAAGGCGGTTTGCGACAAGGAACAGCCGACCCTGGTGATTTGCGGCAAGCAGGCCATCGACGATGATGCCAACCAGACCGGCCAGATGTTGGCGGCGCTCATGAATCGGCCCCAAGGCACGTTTGCGTCGAAGCTGGTTCTTGGCGACGGCAAGGTCCAGGTGACCCGCGAGGTCGACGGCGGTCTCGAGACCGTCGAATTGATGCTGCCGGCGGTGATCACCACCGACCTGCGCCTCAATGAGCCCCGCTACGCGACTTTGCCCAACATCATGAAGGCGAAGAAGAAACCGCTGGAAACGACCACCCCGGCGGCGTTGGGCGTCGATGTGGCGCCGCGCTTGTCGCATTCCAGGTTCGCCGAGCCGCCCAAACGGGCCGGCGGCAAGAAGGTCGCCGACGTCGCCGACCTCGTGGACAAGTTGCGCAATGAAGCAAAGGTGATCGCATGACGGCCCTGGTCATTGCCGAACACGCCAACAACGAACTCAAGCCTGGTGTTGCCCAGGCGGTGAGCGCGGCCGGCCAGGCGGGCGGTGAAACTCACGTGCTGGTGGCCGGCGCCCACTGCGCGGGAGCCGCTGCCGCCGCTGCCCGGCTGCAGGGCGTGAGCCGCGTGCTGCTTTGCGAGGCTTCCCATTACGCCGATGGCGGTGCCGAGTGTCTCGCGGCATTGCTGGCGACGCTGACTTCCCGCTACTCCCATTTCCTTGCCGCGGCGACGCCGTTTGGCAAGAACCTGATGCCGCGCCTGGGCGCGCTGATCGACGTGGCGCCCATTTCGGAGATTGTCGCTGTCGAAGGGCCGAGCAGCTTCGTCCGGCCGATCTACGCCGGCAACGTGCTGGTAAACGTCGACAGCGCCGATGCCATCAAGGTGCTGACCGTGCGCGCCACCGCGTTCTCGGCGGCGGGCGGCGGCGGCACGGCCGACATCGAGACGCTGCCGGCGGGCCCCGATCTGGCGATGTCGCGCGTCGTCGGCCGGGAGATCGTCAAATCCGAGCGCCCCGAGTTGACCGCGGCGCGGGTGGTGGTGTCGGGCGGGCGAGGCATGGGGTCTGGCGAGAATTACCACAAGGTGCTCGAGCCGCTGGCCGACCGCCTGGGCGCCGCCCTGGGCGCATCGCGGGCCGCGGTCGACGCGGGCTTCGCGCCCAATGATTATCAAGTCGGACAAACCGGCAAGATCGTCGCGCCGGAACTGTACATCGCCGTCGGCATATCCGGGGCCATCCAGCACCTGGCCGGCATGAAGGACAGCAAGGTGATCGTCGCCATCAACAAGGATCCCGACGCGCCCATCCACCAAGTGGCCGATTACGGGCTGGTGGGCGATCTGTTCGAGGCCGTGCCGGCGCTGGTCAAGGAATTGGGGGGGTGAGTCGCGGGGAGCCGGCGGCCAAACCCGGTTCTATCCTTCCTGGCGACGCGCCAGCGCTTCCTGCAACAATCGGATTTCCCGCGCCGTTTCGAGGAAGTCGTCGATGACGTTCAGGCCCGAAGCTTGCAACTGTTCAATGGCCGCGTGCGTCAGGATCAGGTTGCGCGCGCCTTCGCGGTGCAACATGTGCCTGCGCTCCAGTTCTTTGACTTTGCGCCTGACGGTTTCCCGTGGTATGCCTGTGGCATCGCTGATGGAGAGGGCGTTGCAAGGGCTGACGCGCTGCCGCTGCAGCGAGCCCAGCACGTCCTTGCGCCGCAGCCGGGCGGCCAATTCATCATGGATGTCGAGCGAGCGAATGGCGCGCGCGACGTTGTAGTGGGCGATCTCGCTAAAGACCAGAAAAAGGACCAGGTCGCCGTCGAACAGTCGATAGGCGCGCCGCATGATCTCGAGCGTAAAGTCGCTGGCGACGGCGCTGAGCACCAGTTGCGCCGCGACGTCGCCCCGGGGTGACCGGACCAGGTCGCCGATGCTGATGGGGAGGGCCGGATGGGGAGATCGTTTGGAAGCCATGCTGGGTTTGCTCGACGAGCGCGGAGAATTACCCAGATTGGGCGCTTCTGTCAATGGCCGCCCAATGGCCATCGCTATGATGGCTCGAGCGTCGCGCCG
>WBZU01002509.1_pt1 | contig 12629 bp, 9 predicted proteins | sample 5204311 | NCBI WGS metagenome assembly WBZU01 (sample SAMN12344359, study PRJNA552823) | activated sludge metagenome | biome: Activated sludge suspended growth; feature: Nitrification reactor; material: Wastewater; isolation source: activated sludge from nitrification reactor of wastewater treatment...
GTTCCCCTTCCCCAATGCTGCGAAAACGCTCACGCCATCCGCCGATGACATCGAAGTTTTCGAGAGCAAAGCCCGGTGGATCGATGACGCGATGACAGCCATTGCACGTCTCCGTGCTCCGATGCTTCGCCAGTTGCTCCCTCAAAGTGGTCGCGCCGCGTATGTCAGGCTCCACCCCCGGCACTCCGGGCGGCGGCGGTGGCGGCTCCATGCCAAGAATTCGGTCCATCACCCAAACACCGCGAACGACGGGCGATGTATTGGTGCCGTTTGCGCTCACTTTTAGCACGCTCGCCTGCGCCAGCACGCCACCCCGGTGACTCCCTGCGGGCAGCTCCACTTTGCGGATGTCCAGGCCATTGACTCCCGGAATGCCATAGTGCGCGGCCAGCCGGGCATTGAGCATGGCGAAGTCACTGCGCACGATGTTCGACACCGGCAGATTGCTGCGAACGAGTTCCATCACAAACGCGCGTGTCTCGCGCAGCATCGAATCGAGCAGCAACTCATCGTATTCAGGATACAACTGCTTGTCCGGCGTGGTGAATTCGATCTCGCGCAGATTCAGCCAGCCGTCTGTGAAGTCCGCCACAAAGCGGTCAAAGGCATCGCTCTTGATCAGGCGGTCAGTCTGAGCGCGAAGTTCCTCCGGCTGCGTCAGCGTCGCCCGGCTCAGCGTCTCATCCGGCGTGCTGCGCGTGAGGAAGTAACCCAGGCGCGAGGCGAGCTGCGGATCACTCAATTTGCCTGCGGGTTCCTGCAAATAAAGAAAGGCAGGCGAGCACAGCACCGCCACGGCGGCCGTTCGCATGGCGACCAGGTAGTCTTTGCCCTCCGCGAACTCCGCATCGAAAAGCTTCACGAACGGTGCCACCTCGTCTGGTGCCACATCGCGTCGGAACGCTGCGGCGACGAATGCCGGCAGCAGCCTGCGTGCATCCGCCTGCGGGTGGTCGCTGTCCGCGGTGAACACTGGCTTGTAGTTCGATTTGCCGCGCATCCAGGGCTTCTCCGGTGGCACCTCTCGTAATTTCAACTCGCCAAGCAGGAGCTTCTGCCCGCGCGGCGGCCACTCGGTGACCAGCGGTCCTTCCAGCTCCACTGACTGAAGCGCCATGCCTTCACCGGCATATTTGTCCGGCCCGTCCTTGACCGGCGAATGCCCGTCCGGCCCGTGCAGCCTTTGCGCGCTCACCCACAGACCATGCTTTTCCGGCAGGTGAACCGTAATCTCGACGGTGGTGGACTTGCCCGCAGCCAGCTCGTGAAAACTGTGCGTCCGCGTGTCCGTGTTCCTGAAATTGAAACTGCCGGTGAGCAAAGCAAACACCACCGGCTCCTCCGTTTGATAGCCGTAACCCGTCACGCGCACTTTGTAGATGCCCGACGCCTTCGCGCGCAGATTCGGAATGACCGTGCTGGGAAAGACGCCATTGTTAAACACCACAATCGCTCCGTCATCCCGCCGCAGCCAGTGCTTGCCGATGTTCTCCTTGTTGCGATCGCTCTCCAGTGAAGCTCGCTCCACCGTGCGCTCGGGGCGCTCGCCCGCAAAGAGTGCCGCATTCAGCGCCGTCTCCGCGGCCTCCATGTAACGCTGCATCTGAATGCCTGAAATGGAGAGCGCCTCTCCGATGTTGTCGAAGCCTTGAGCGCGTCCGTCCTCGGGCAGCAGATCGACGACATTCACATTCACTCCGAGCAGGTCATTCACCGTGTTTTGATACTCCCGGCGGTTCAGCCTGCGCAGCACGGTGCCCCGTTGAGCGTTGTATTTGGCCAGCAGATCGCCACCAAGCGCATTCATGAAATCATGCACGGCATCCTGGGTTGGCTGCTTCTTCTTTTTCGCCGGCGGCATCTCTCCAGCCGCCACGCGATCAAACACGCGCACCCATTTCTTCAGGGCTCCCGCGTCCGCTCCATCGGTCGAAAGCGCCCCCAGGTCCAGTCCGCCCTTCTTAACATCCGCATCGTGACACTCCACGCAGTGCTGATCCAGGAATGGCTGAAATGCGGGTGCAGCTGCATACACGCCCGATCCGATGATCAGGGCGAAACCCGGCAAACAATAGCGATGTAAAGACTGCATCATGCGCCCGCCATAACGCATCAGCGCCCCCCGTTCTGACGGGCAGGTGGCGCCCAACGCAGGAGGTTGGCCGGGGCCTGTCACATCGATTTCGGCGGCAGACGTTCGCCAGTGCCCTTCAGCCATCCGTCGATAGCCAGCCCCAGGGATTTCACCAGATCAGGCCGTTCGTTTGCGATGTTCTTCAAGTTCTCCGGATCGGCGAGATCATCGAACAAGAAAGCTCCTTCATCTTTCACGCTGCGAATCAGGCGATAGTGACCGTCGCTCACGACGATCCAGTCCTCAATTTCGGCAAACGTGTGCGAGCGGGCAATACTCCTACCGGCGAACATTGGGGCGAGCGACACACCAGCCGGGGCTGTGCCAGATTTCACCCCGCCGATTTCCAGAAAGGTGGGCAGCAAGTCCATGAGTTCCACGGGCTGCGCGAGGCGTTTCCCAGCGGGTATACCCGATGGCGGGCGGATGATGAGCGAGGGCTGCGTCACCTGCCGAAAGAGCGTGCTTTTGTGGATGAGACCGTGCGCGCCAGCCATGACGCCCTGGTCGGAAAAGAACACAATCCACGAGTTCTCAAGCATGCCTCTGCTCTGCAGCGCGGAAAGGATGCGATCGATGCTGTGATCCATGAGGGCGATGTTCGCGTGATAGCCCCGCTGATCCTCGATCGCCTTTTTCTCATTCGCGTAGGTGCGCGTCCGTCGGATCAAGCTCTCGGGATGCTCGTAGTTCCCGACCTTGGTAATACCCGGCATCGTTTCGCCTGCGAACGGCGTGTGGTAGGGCTCTGCCACATCATACGGACCATGCGGCACGCTGAAGTTCACCCAGAGGAACAGCGGCTTCGTCCTGTCATAGGCCGCTATATAGTCCACGGTGTTCTTCGCAAACCAGCCGTCTAGATAGGCATCTTCAGGAATGGTGCTGTTGCGCCCGGCCTTCGCGTCGGCCTTGTATTGATCGAGGTAACCGGACTTCTCCAGAAAGATCATATAAGGATTGGGACCGTTGTCCTTGCCTCCCTCTCCTTCATGATCGTCATCACCGACCAACGCGCGACCGAGTGTGTGCAGCGAGTAGTCGAAACCGAAGAACTTGTTAAACGTGTCCGGACTCTCCTTCTCCTTCTTGTTGCCGAAATACGGCTTCAAGTGGCTCTTGCCGATCCACGCCGTCGTGTAGCCGCTCCGCTGCAATTCACGTGGCAGGGTCCATGTGCTCTCAGGCAGCTTCTTCAGGTCGCCATTCTGGTAGAAGCCGAGCTGGTGCGGATACCTGCCGCTCATCAGCGAATTGCGCGACGGCCCGCACATCATGCCCTGACACATGCCTTGGTCGAAAACGAAACCTGCTTTGGCAAGACGATCCACCGTCGGCGTGGGCGATGTTTTGCTGCCCCATACGCTGGTGTATGTGTAGAGAAGATCATCGACCTCGATGAAGATGATATTCGGCTTGTCGGCGGCATGCAGCGCCGAGACGAGTGCGATGAGGATGAAGAGCAGGCGCATGGTGGTGTGAGCGGAAAACTGCCGGTGAACCTGATATTTGCCGGGGAAATTGCAGGGTTGATGGATTTTCGGCCAGCTGCCTCGATCACTCACGATTGCCGCCGTCCGGTGCATACACCCGCACGTAGTCCACCGTCAGGGAGTCCGGCAGCAATTCGATCTTCAGGCGCGGGCGTTCCCAGTTGCTGCTGAGCAGGCTGAGCACGATGTATTCATCCACCTGTGAGACCGCCTTCGCGTCACGCATGATCTCCACGCCATCGCAGTAATACACCACAGCACCGGCGGTCCAGTGCATGGCGTAGGTGTGGAATCCGGCGCTCATGTCCGCGAGCGGGCTCTTCGGATCACCCTCGACCGGTCCGCCCATGAGCTGAAACTGCGGAATGCTCGGGCTGCGCACGCTTCCGCCGTCTCCACGATAGTAGATGTTCATCCCGGCCCAGCCGCTGCGCCGCCCCGCGCCAAACCACTCCATGATGTCCATCTCGGTGCCGCTCTTCGCGGGATCATTCGGGAACTTGCTGAACGTGGGTGTTTGCACCCAGAAGCAGGAGTGCAATCCCTGCAGCCGGTGCATTTGCATCCGCGCCTCGAACCAGCCGTATCGTCGCTGGAACAATCCGTTCGTTTGAATGATCGCTGCGTGCAATCGGTCGCCACGCAAGAAGGCATTCAGCTTCAATGTCCCGTCGCTCACGATTACCGTGCCTTCGTCATTCATGATCGCTGCTTCACGCTCCTTGTAGCCCGGGAAGCGCCACTTCGCGTCATCGAGCTTCGTGCCTTCAAATTCATCCTGCCACACCAGGCGATAGTCCGCGGGACGATCGATGGCATGGGCTGCGATCGAGACAAGGGCAAGAGCTATCGTTCTAAGCATGGAATCCTGTCATATCATCTTTCACCAGCTTTGCATCGCCGATGAAGCCCCCCAGGACATCGCGAGGAACGTCGCATCGACTGCAGGCCCCAAAAGCGCCGGGATCGACCATCCGTCCTGCTGAGATCGCAATCACATTATCTGGCCGGGAAATTCCGCCCGATGATGACGTTTATCCAACCATCAACAGCAAACCAGCGAACCACAGCATGAACACCTCCGACTTTGACTCTCTGATCCGTGACTATGATCGGGATGGCGTGATCCGCGTGCGCGGCCTCTTCAGCGCCGACGAGGTCACCGCACTCCGCGCAGAACTGGATCGCTACATGCGCGATGATCTTGCATCCAAGCCAGTCGATGCCCGAACATTCGAAGCAGATGGCCGGACCGTGCGCAATCTGTGGCGCCTGGAGATTCATCATCCAACGATGCTGCCAATGGTCGAGAAGCCGGAGATCGCTGCACTCGTGTCCGCGCTCATTCATGGTGAGCCCCTGCTCGTTGGCGTGGAGACCTTCAACAAGCAGGCGCGCGTCGGATCGGGCGTGCCCTATCACCAGGACAACGCCTACTTTTGCCAGACACCGCCTGACATGCTTACGATCTGGATCGCCATCGACCCGGTGACGATGGCGAACGGCCCCGTGTATTACGTGCGTGGCTCGCACAAGGCAGGCATGCAGCCCACAAAGCCGTCTGGCGTGAAAGGCAATTCCATCGGCCTCGCCGAGGTGCCTACCGTGCCCCTCGAAGAACAGTTCTGCGGCCTGCTGGAGCCGGGTGATGCGCTCATTCATCAATGCGAAACCATTCATCACTCCGCACCGAACGCGAGTGACTTCCCCCGTCTCGGCCTGCTGCTTGTTTATCGCGGAAAGCACACGCAGACCGATCCCAAACTCAAAGCCGCCTACACCGCCGCCGTGACCGCCACTCCTCCTGCCTGAGCCGCAGCGGCGACTCGTCAGCAACAGGGCCTATACAATAGCGACCTGTCGGCGCCAAAATACCCGTATTGCTGCGCGGACTCAGCCAACCGGCACCCGCATCACAAACGCGGTCTCAACGCCTGGCACGCTTGTTAGTTCGATGCTGCCACCGTGTGCTTCGATCGCCCGCTTTACAATGCTCAGGCCGAGGCCGGTGCCTTTCGTCTCGTGAGCGCGATCCTTGCCGCACCGGTAGAAGCGTTTGAATACAAACGGGATATCCTCGGCCGGAATGCCGATGCCGTCATCGGCCACGGTGAGCGTGCATTCATCTTCGTTCCACTCACCGGTGATCTTGAGCGACAAGCCCGTGCGTGGATTCTCCTTCAAGGCATTCTCAATGAGATTGGTGAAGATCTGATCCCAATAGAACCGGTCGCCGTGCAGCAGCCCGCCGTCCCCAGGGAAATCAAGAGTGATCCTGGGCTGGCGCAGTTCGATCATGGGAGTGAGATGTTCGAGCACATCCTCCACACAGGCGCGCACGTGAAATGTCTCCAGCTTGAGCTGGGCGTCCTGGCCTTCTAGCCGCGAGATGGTCAGCATGTCCTCGATGATACGCATCATGCGCTTGCTGTGCTTCTCCATCACCTCCAGGCACCGCTGCAGGGAGGGTCCGCCCTTGATCATGCCGCTCTGCAAAGTCTCGATGTAACCGTGAATAAGCGACAGCGGCGTGCGCAATTCATGGCTGGCATTGGTGACGAAGTCCTTTCTGATCTGCTCGGTCTGCACCTGATCGGTGATGTCATCGAGAATGCACCAGACTCGCTTCCCGCCTTCGATGGGCGCCATGACTGCCCGATAGATATGCTCGGCGTCCGTGTCGGGACAGCAGGGCAGCACTACCCTGAGTTCACCAAGGGTGCGGCGGCCCTCTGCAAACGTCCTGGAAAGCATCTCACACAGGCCAGCGGTGCCCTCGCCAGCCCTGAGATCCGCGCTTTCACACACAGCCCCTGATTTGAACATCAGTGTGGCGGCAAAGTTGGAGTAGATCACTCGCAACTCCTCATCCACCACCAGCACTCCCTGCTGGGTCTCATCCAGCAGCGTGGCATATAACGTCGGAGAAGGCCCTTCGGACAGCGCGGACGGAGCGCTTCCCTTTGCTGAGCGCGATCTTTTTGGCACGGTCGTCGGAGCGGTAATCAGAGTCGCCGAACTCATGGCGGGGGCGCCTCCTGGGCAGCATTGGATTGAAAAAGATATCCCTGACCACGCACGGTTCCGATGTGTGCGCCATGCTTGCCAAGTTTCTCCCGCAACCTCTTCACATGCGTGTCCAGGGTGCGTGACTGCGAATCATCGGCGTAGCCCCACACAAGATTCAGCAGCTCCGCGCGCGAATAGACCTGGTCAGCGTTTTCCATCAAGACGGTGATGAGCTTCAGTTCGGTGATCGTCAAATCCACCAGTTCGCCATCGATGCTCAGGGACATGTTCTTCCGATCGAGACGAAAGGGGCCCACACGCTCATCCGCGAGTGTCGTCACCTTTTTCGCCCGACGGAGCACCGCGCCAATTCGCAGCATCAGCTCGCGAGGGCTGAACGGCTTCGTGAGGTAATCGTCCGCTCCGCTCTCCAGACCTGCGATGCGGTCGTGCATCTGCGACTTGGCCGTGAGCATGACCACGGGAATGTGCCGGGTTCGCGAATCCGCCCGCAGCCGCTTGTGAACTTGGATGCCATCAATCCCCGGAAGCATCAGATCGAGCACGATCAGATCCGGCTCTTCTTTGACCGCTGCCGGAACCACCTCGTAGCCGTTGCCCACGGACACAGTTTCGTGTCCTTCACGGTGAAGGTGCATGCAGACGAGTTCGACAATGTCGGCCTCGTCGTCGACTACCAGTATTTTGCTCATGGTGGGAGTGCCGCACTGTGTCGGACTCCCCCGCCCTTTGGCAAAAGGCGCTGTGTGACGTTCTCGTTGCAGAGGATCAGCCATCGTCCGCTGCCGCCGTGACACGACTGTGACTGGCCGGCATTTGTGAACCCTGCCGATGCGCCATACTTGCGATGGTTTCAGCAACCCTTCGCATCCGACCATGTCGCAACTACTCACTCCGCCGTCAAAAGGCGTTCTCAAGCAGACTCAGGACCTCGTGTTCCATCGCATCCACGGCTCCCAGCTCATTTACAACTGCGCCTGGGAGGATCCACGAATCGACCGCCATCTCCTGCAATTGAACGAGGCCAGCCGCGTCGTGATGATCACCAGCGCAGGCTGCAACACGCTCGACTACCTGCTCGACAGTCCGGCGCGGATTCACAGCGTCGACATGAACTACCGCCAGAACGCCGTGCTGCATTTGAAGATGTCCCTGCTCCGCATGGGCGACCACGAAGCGATGTTCGATCTGTTCGGACGCGGCGCAAGCGCCACCTATCGGGACATTTACAAGGCTGTGCGTGAAGATTTGCCAGATGATGCGCAACGTTACTGGGACTCCCAGATCAGCATGTTCAGCCCTCACACCATGCGCAGAAGCTTCTATTACCACGGCACGGCGGGCACTGCCGCGTGGATGGTGATCAAGGCGATGTTTGGCACGCGCCACACCCTGCGTGATCTGGCGTCCTGTCTGCTCGACGCCGAAAGCCTTGAAGAACAAGCCGAACTCTATTCCCAGATCGAGCCGGAGATATGGGGCATCCTGTCCCGCTGGATGGTGCGCCAGCCGATGTTCATGACACTGCTCGGCGTTCCGCGTCCGCAAGTGCGCATGATTCAGGCGCAGTATCCAGGAGGCCTGAGCTTCTATGTGCGGGACAAGCTCAAACACGTGCTCACTGAAGTGCCGATCGCCAGCAACTACTTCTGGCGCGTCTATCTAATGGGTCGCTACGACGCCACGTGCTGCCCCGGCTACCTCAAACGCCAGAACATGCACACGCTCGCCAAGCACAGCGACCGTGTCACCACGCACACCTGCACGCTGACCAGCTTCTTGCGCGAGCATCCGGGAAGCTACACGCACTTCGTCTTGCTGGATCATCAGGACTGGCTCGCCGCGCATGATCCGGTGGCACTGCGGGAGGAGTGGGAACTCATCCTGCAAAACAGCGCACGCGGTGCGAAGATCCTGCTTCGCTCGGCCGGACTTACCACAGACTTTGTTCCCGAGTCCATCCGCGAGCGCCTGCAGTTCTATCCGACGCTGACATCCGAGCTGCATCAGCAAGATCGCGTCGGCACATACGGCAGCACGCATCTCGCCGAGGTGCTCTCAGCGTGAAGCCGCCACCCGGTCTGAACAGGCGTCAAACGTCGGCCCGCGGCCCTGCGTCCAACCCATCCACTCAGCACAACGTTCCCGCAGTTGATGACAGCCAACGATCAGCTCCTTCAACGATACTACCGCCTGCACGCCCGCATTTACGATGCCACGCGCTGGAGCTTTCTATTCGGGCGCGATCATCTGCTTCGACTCGTCGCCCAGATGCATAAGCCGCGACGAATCCTGGAGATCGGCTGCGGGACTGGACACAATCTCGCAGCCATGTGCCGCCTCTTTCCCGAAGCCGAAATTGCTGGCATCGATCTTTCCAGCGCCATGCTGGACAAAGCGCGCCGCAAGCTCCGCCCCAATGCGGGGCGCGTTCGTCTGATCAATGCGGCCTACGCTCACCCCATCCACGGCATGGCGCCACGCTTTGATCTGATCGTCTGCTCGTATGCCCTGTCGATGTTCAATCCTGGCTGGGAAACTGCCATTGCAGCCGCACGACAAGATCTCGCTGACCATGGCTTCTTTGCCCTGGTGGACTTCCACAATTCCCGCGTGCCGGCCTTCAGGCAGTGGATGGGCAGGAATCACGTGCGAATGGACGGGCATCTGGAACCGCTGCTCCGTAACAGCTTCCGGCCTGTGATCGCTCGCACCACCGGTGCCTATGGTGGAGTGTGGCGGTTCCTGACATTTATCGGCGCACCGCTCAGACCGGCTGCCAGCGATGACTCACCGGAACACCACATCCACGCCCATCGCTGATTCCTTCGCAAACGCCGGCACCCACTGCGGGCGACGTTTCGCGATCAATCGGTAGATCATCGACAGCAAGTGCAGCGTAACGATGCGATCCACAAAGCGATAACCTCGCTTCCGCCGAAACAGCAACGCGAAACCAAGGCGCAGCCAGCGTTGCTGCAGCATCAGCGGCGTGAAATCCGTCTTCACGCGATAGCGATAGCGTGAGCCCGATTTTGGATACCGGGCCTTGTAGGCCTTCTTTGCGGCACGAATGCGCTCGATCATCTCCGCACTGTCGTCCGCGAAGGTGTATTCACGAGCGAGCGCCAGCAGCGAAAAGGTGTCGCGCATGAAATCAATGTCCTCGACGGGCAGCGCGGCCTTCATGGCAAGCAGGCGCATTTGATCGATGCGCTCGATCGCCCGGGCCGCCGCGCGAAGACAGGACTCGTGATCTTTGACGAAGTATCGCAGCACGCGACGCACGCTGTGGCCGATGAAGATATTGTGCCAGTAGACATGCAGCAGCGGCGGAATGCGCACCCGCCGGAAGAACAGCTTCTGGCGCGCGAACTCTTCCACATACAGAAGTTCGCGGATGACCTCATCGGACAGGCGCAGCAGTTCGAGCAGCGCATTCGCGTCCGGGCAGGCCACTCGCTGAGCGAATTCGCGCACCGCATCTTCCACCAGCCCATGATCGCGGAATGAGCGCAACGTCACGAAGGTGTTCAATTCCGTCCACAACGCCGAGCCATCGATGAATGCGCGGCGTCGGAACGGCACCCAGCCGCCCGTCTGGCACCACACCAAGCAGCCCACCACATTTTCTGCCTGCCGCAGTTCCTGGATGTAGCGTTCATACTCCCAGCCCACGAAGCTCGGATATTCGCCGCAGCCTTCGTATTCCCGACGCGTCTGCAGTTCGACGAGCTTCGCCACCTTCGTGCGAAAGAAGTTTCGGTTCAGCGGCAGATACCGAAAGAAGTCGCTCTCCCCGTATTTCATCGACACCACAAGCGCCTCGCTCTCGATGCCATCCAGAACTCGCGCAAACGTGCCGCGGTGCCACATCAGGTCGCCAATCGGATACGCACCGACCGTCCAGGTGCGGAAGATAAGCTTGCGTCCATGCTTCTCAAACACCGGCAGCAACATCTTGAGAAGCTCATTAGCCTGCCTCGGCGTCTGGACGAGCAGCTCGCTACGGAAATCATCGTTCACATCGCGGCCATCTGATTCGCCGATGCGAACAATCACACCAGACACTTCAGGGAAGTCAGCCAGGAAGCGATCGAGCACGCTCGCGGTGAACTCCGCGGGATCGATTTGTCGTTTCGTCAGGTCTGCTCGCATGGAAGGTGTGGACGCGAAGTAGTCCATCGTGACAAACACCTGCAATCCGTGCTTGAGCAGCGTCGCGAAGCATCGACGAAACTCGGTCCGGTAGCGTGCGATGCGCTCGCGCACGTCCGGTTCGCAGGCCTGACAGTCCACGAGATGCCATACGTCGTCCACCGACGCGGCGTTGAATCCGATGCCGCTCACGCGCGCAGCGAAGACGCATAGGTCATCGTGAATGAGCGCCCACTCATCGTCACCAGCTTCCCTCAATTGCTCGAAGGGAATCTTCGACCAATTGATCGTGCGCCGGGTCAGCCCGCGAAAAAACGGACCAATGGCATCGATGAGGAACAGCTGCTGAAGCACGGCGCAGCTTGGCCACAAAGATGCGGCTGGCTTGCGACAGTTCCGTCACAGGACTCCACGGTTGTGACAAAATCTTTGCAACGCGACGCTGTGAACAACTCCGGCTGGAGGCGAGCATCGAGTCTCACACTCCGCGAATGCGATTGCTCATAGTCTCCGATACCTTCAGTCCCGACGTCAACGGCGTCGCAAGGTCTCTGCGGCAGTTTGCGGGTGGCCTCATCGAACGCGGCCATTCAGTTGAGGTCGTCACGACGATTGATGATCAGGACGATTGCCTGCACCGGCACGTGGTGGGTTCCTTTGCCCTGCCCGGCTATGCGGCAATCAGGCTGGGGCTCGCCACCCGGCGCTGGTTTGTGGAGTTGCTCGAGCACCGACGAACAGACGTGCTCTACGTCGCCACCGAGACGCCGCTGGGCATCGCGGCGATCCGCGCGGCAGCGCAATTGAACATCCCTGTGGTGTCGGGATTTCACACCAATTTCCACCGCTATGCCAAGGACTATCACCTGGGTGCCTTCCAACCCGCGGCCGAGGCGGTGCTGAGAGCGATTCACAATCACACGAATCTCACGCTGGCCCCCTCCCGCGGCACGGCGGAGCAGTTGCGCACGATGGGCATCGAACGGGTGGAGGTCCTTGGACGCGGCGTGGACACCAACTTGTTTCATCCTTGCGCATGGTCGTGGGAACTGCGCCAGCAGTGGGGCGCTGAGCATCAGCGCCCCGTGGCGATCTACGTCGGACGCATCGCGGCAGAGAAGAACCTGGCTTTGCTGGAGCGGGCGTTTGATGAGTTTGTCGCGTCCGCGCCTGGTGCCCAATGTGTGATTGTCGGAGATGGCCCTCTGCTTGATGATCTGCGCGCGGCCCATCCAGACTGGCATTTCGCAGGCGAACAAAAGGGCGCCGCCCTGGCGAGGCATTTCGCCAGCGCCGATGTGTTCATCTTTCCCAGCACTAGCGAGACATTTGGCAACGTAATCCTCGAAGCCATGGCCAGCGGCCTCGTGACCGTGGCATACGATTACGCCGCCGCCCGCGAGCACATGCGTGACGGCCAGGAGGGCCTTCTCGCTCCGCTGGATGACAGCGAGACCTTTCTCCAAAAGGTCCGGATTGCGGCTGCGCGATGGGATGACGACATGCTGCGCATCCTCGCGCGCGTGAAGGCCCGTCAGCTCTCATGGTCCTCCCAGATTGAAGTCTTTGAGCGACACCTGCTATCCGTCAGTCCGTCAAGCAGCAACCAACCCGCCCTCGCCACATGAAAACCAAACTACGCGTCAAAACCCTCATCATGTCTGATGTGCATCTCGGCATGATCGACTCCAAAGCCGTGCAAGCCGCGCACATGCTCCGGCACGTGGAGTGTGAAAAGCTCATCCTCAACGGTGACATCATCGACATCTGGGCGCTCAAATCCGGCGGCAAGTGGACTCCCGAGCACACGCACT
>WBZU01002511.1_pt1 | contig 12628 bp, 15 predicted proteins | sample 5204311 | NCBI WGS metagenome assembly WBZU01 (sample SAMN12344359, study PRJNA552823) | activated sludge metagenome | biome: Activated sludge suspended growth; feature: Nitrification reactor; material: Wastewater; isolation source: activated sludge from nitrification reactor of wastewater...
GCATGGTATTACTCGAATGTAACACCCAACTAACAGACCCATCTAGCGCAAGTCAAATAAATACCGAAATTTCCAACGGACGAGCAACTTTGATTAATGGTATTAAGGTAGGTTTAGACGCACCGACAGCAGTATCAGTAGAAAGTAACACAGTTGGAGCAACGCAAAAAACAGCTACATATAACCGACAAGGCACTTTGGTTGATGGTAATGTTAATGCTCTTAACAATGACTTCTACAACAAAGTATTCGGAGGTCGGCAATTTGGAGGCGCTATTTTGTACTTAACAGGTACGGAAGATAGTACATCGGGTGCAAAAGTATTGTATATTGACGCTGCTATCAATTGGACTGGTGGACTGCCTGTAAAGAATAACAATGATGAAAACATGAGTTATCAAGGTACGTTTACTTGGAGAAAAAAGGATATGCCATCAATGCACACAGCACCGACTGGAATCTTTTAATTAACTTTTTAAAATTAAAAAAGCCTTTCATTTATTTGGAAGGCTTTTTTATTTGAAAAACTTTTACTACTTTTGTATTGCTAAATCGTAAAAATGTATTTAAAAAAATCCCTCACTTACTGTAAATTTCAAAAGTCAAACGACTTGCGATTTAGCATTTATAGTATTTGAGGGTATTTTTATAATGGAAAATAACAAAGAAACTTTAATTCGTGCATTTATTGGGTGTTTGCAGCGTGAGATTGATGGATGTTTGCCAAAGCAATTAAACCAAATAGCCTTTAATTGTGGAATAACTATTAAGGAGTTGAATTTATTAAAAAAGTGTGGATTGCTTGCCTGGAGTAAGTCTAAGTACTTTGTACGACCTATCCCATTAGAACAAATAATGAAAATTTTGGATGAAAACTCAATAACAACTACCGAACAAGCTGTTAGGTATCTTCAGAAGAAAGGTTTTTATGTAGAAAAAAGTGTATCCCATGCAAACACAGCAGCACTACAAAGGCTTAGAAATCAATATTTGGTACTGAATAAAGACAAAACTTTGAAAGATACACTAGTAGTAGTTTTGAAAGAAAGATTTAATGTAAGTACATACGAACCTTCTGAATTTGAAAAAAAATCTATAACATTCTTAAAAAGCAAAAAATATAAAATACTTAAGCCTATTACAGAGTATAAAGAAATTTAATATGAACGGAGTAATAATACTTTGCATGAAAAATGCGCACTATGCATGCGCAGCCTTCAACCTTGCTAATTCTATAAAGTACCATTCACCAAATATTCACATTACATTACTTTCGGATGGCATCCACAACAAGGCTTTTAGTGGTATGCACTTTTCGCAATTTAATTCAATAAAGGAAATAAAGGAAAAGACAGTTACCGAAGCTAAACTATCAATTAATAAATATTCAGACTATAATTCAACGCTGTATATCGATGCTGATAGTATATGTACACAGCCATTAGAGCCGTTATTTGCTAAATTAAAAGGCAATAAGTTTAAATCCAATGTAATAGCAAACTATACCCAATGGACTAGCGAATCAGTATTTAAAGAGTTTTTTAAGTTAGATTTCGGACAAACAATAAATTCATCGTGGATTTACTTTGAAAGTTCTAAAGTCTTTAATTCGGCTTTAAACTATTACAAGCGAGGTTTTGACATTACACAAATTAGCCCTAAATGGGGGACACAATTGCCCGATGAAATGTTTTTCAACGCCTCACTAACTAAGAACGAAGTTGATGCAAAAGTAGATTTCGATGTTATGTTTTTTGATGAAAAGAACGGAGAATTAAATTTTAGCGATATTTGCCAAAAGTATTTTTTCATAACATTTTACGGAAATAAGAACAACACAAGAATAGGATTGCAGGAGTGGTACGATAGGGAGTTACAAAGAATTTCAACACAAAAAGGATTTGACCACAGATTTAAACTGCACGATATTTTAGCTAATAAACTAGTAATGCAAAAATGATTTTCTTAACTAGCATTTCACCAAAGCATATAAATTCAGATTCACAACTTAAGGCGGTTGAATCATGGTTGAATCATGGAACTGTCATTTCATTTAACACACCTGCTGAAATACCCGAATTAAAAGAACAGTACAAAGGTGTTACATTTATACAAACGCTAAGAACGCTAGAAAAAACATACAACAGACCCTTAGTAGCTATCAATGCAATTCTTGACTGGTGCAAAGAAAGCAAGGAAAAATACTTTTGTTTAATCAATTCAGATATTGAATTAAAGTGCGATTCTGATTTAGTTGATAGGGTTAAATTAAAGATGGATGAATCTATTTTACTTTGCCATAGGGTAGACCACAACGGTAACTATTCAGGAACACAATACTTAAGAGGGATTGATGTGTTTTTTATCCATAAGAAGTATTTAACTTTCTTTCCACAATCAATGCATGCACTAGGTATGACTTTTTGGGATTACTTTATTCCTTATATTGCGGTAAAATCAGGTATTGAAACTAACTTTATCAAACAGGATATTGCGTATCATTTAGTACATACAGCCCAATATTCAGAAGATAACTGGCGAAAGTCAGGAAGGTATTTTTTGTGGGAAAACGAATTGTATCAGTTTAGTGATACGCATGGTATAGGAAGAATGAGCGACTTTGTTTACCGGTTTATTCACAATGCAACTAAAAAAATAGATATATGAAAGCATTTATTTTAGGATTTACAGTATTATTTGCTTCATGCATAAAAGGCGATGAAATAATAACCCCTAGAGCAACAGGACAGTTTTATTTTTGGAATCCCTATCCAATATCAGACTTGGGAACAGGTATTGATATTTATGTAGACGGTCAACACTTAATTCACTACAAAGCGCAAGGTATTACAAATGGTTTCTTTGTTCAAAAAATTGCAGGGGCGCACTCATGGAGTTATTCTGTTAACGATGCTGAATTTAATTATTCAAGTTCAGGAAAGGCTTTAATAGGAGCGAATAAAAACGACACTATAAAAATGATAAAATGAGTACAGCAATATTCATTAAGAGTTACGCAAAAGACTTCAATTGGCTAAACTATTGCTTGAGGTCGATTAATAAATTTGTATCGGGTGCTGCTGAAATTATATTAATGCTTGACGAGGGTAGCAATACTTCGCTTCACGAATTAAAAGAAATACCATTTAATCTAAGAATTGAGTGGGTAAAAAAAGAAGGTAATGGGTATATCTTCCAACAGTACTGCAAGCTAACAGCGCACCATTATACAAACGCTGATAAGATAATGTTTGTTGATTCGGACTGTATTTTTACATTTCCTGTAAACCTTAGAGAACTACCCGAATTGCCCGAACTACTATACACACATTATAATTCTGTTGGGGATGCTATTTGTTGGAAGTTATGCACCGAAAAAGTAATTAAACAACCTATTGAATTTGAGTTTATGAGGCGAAACGGACTAATTTACCATCGTTCAACACTTGAAAACTTCGAGAAATTTGTAGGTGAGTTAAAGTATTACGTTTTAAATCAAAATACATTTTCAGAATTTAACGCATTAGGGGCTTATGCTTGGATTTATGAGCGTGAAAAATACAAATGGGTAAATACATTAACAGAGCCTTTTAACGAGCCTATTGTACATCAAATGTGGTCGCATGGGTATTTAGATATTGATAAACTAGAAAAATTATTAAATGGAGATAACTAACGAGGGCTTTGCAGTAATCGAAAACGATACACACATAGGCAAATGGGTAAAAGAAAATAAAAGGCTCGACTTTGACACAAACGCAATACCCTTAATTTTAAAACACATCAATATAAATGACGCTGTTGTAGATGCAGGTGCTAATATAGGTGCTTACTCATACGCATTTCTTAAAAAGGCAAATTTTGTGCTTTCTTTTGAGAGCAATCCCGAAGCCTACGAGTGCCTTAAGTACAATCTTAAAAACTTCGATAATTCATTTTGTTATAACCTTGCGCTTGGCTCAATTGCAGGCAAAGTAGAAATAGTTAAGGATATTAACGCTGGTGCTTCACATTGCAAAATGTCACCCAATGGAACTGTTGATATGATTACAATTGATAGTTTTAATTTGCAAAAATGCGACTTCATAAAAATTGATTGCGAGGGGTTTGAAGTGGATATATTAAGAGGTGCAATAAAAACAATTCAAAAGTTTCATCCTAAAATGTATATTGAAGTAAATAGAGGTGCTTTAGAAAGAGCAGGCGCAACAGCAAGCGATTTATTTAACTTTCTAGACCTATTCAACTATAAGTACGAAAATATTTATTCTCACGAGCCAATGCAAGGCGAACAATTTGATATAATTGCTGTTTAATTACATAAATTCTATTTTTAACACTAGTCAATAAGAAAATAATTTAATTTAATTTTGTAGCTATGAAAGTAATAAAAAACTGTGGTGGTAAAAAAAGCAAAGGTTCATGTGGTACATGGGCAGGTGCAACAACAGGGCAGACTACTATTAAAATAGCAGCATGACAGATGAAGAAATTGTTTTACTTGCCTTAGACAAGGCAAAGGACGCAAGTATCCGAAAGGGTGCTTCAAAAGAAATTGGCATGCACTCCTTATACAAGGATTCTGTTGATGCAATGATGTCGATTAAGTACCATGCAACAAAAGGGCTATTTCCTACACCCTTATTTAAAAATTCATCCCCAAATGTTGAAGATAAGGAATTAAAGTATATTGAAAATAACTTTAAGCAAACAACCTTAACAGTATTTGTTGACTACTTAAGCACAATAACACGTCCTTTCGGCGATGGCAACTGGGCTATTGATTATAAGGAAGAAGAAGACCTATACACAAAGGATAATAAAACCTTTAAAAAGTACGTTGAAGAAGAACTGCCGATTTATAAGTCGCTAGAAAACTTTATAAAATTCATTTTACCAAGTACTAAGTCTATTGATGCAAATGGGTTTCTAAGTATAAGACCTTTTGAAATAGATTACAAGCGTTTGGAGGATGGAACGGAGGTTGTAGATGATGGTGAACTTTACAGACCTACAATATTTTATTTTGATTCTGCTAGTGTTGTTGATTACGAACACAAAGAATACTATCTTTTTTTAAGTCAAAAGAAATCAAAAGTCAAGGTTGCTGGAAAGCTAGAAAAAACTGGACTTGTTTTCGAACTATACACAAGGTCGGGTATTTACCTAATTCGGCAAACAGGCGATAAATCAAAGAATACTTTTGAATGGGAACTTTACTACCAAAATAAAACTTCTGAAATTCCTGTTGTTCAATTAATGGGAGTACCTTCAAGAGTTGAAGAAGAAAGTATTTTTTGGAGTAGTCCGTTTTCTTACGCAACAGACTTGTTGGACTTAGCCCTTATTAACGCTAACTGGTTACAGGCAAGTATTAAAAAGTGTGTGTATCCTCACGTAGTTATGTTTGGTTCGAAATGCGAATTCAAAGATAATGATGGAAGCATTTGTCAGGATGGAATTATAAACTACGGAATGCCAACACAAAGGACGTGCAGCCAATGCAACGGTAGTGGTTTAAAAAGCAGACTTAGCCCATTAGGCACTCTATTATTACAACCAACAACAACAGTAACAACAGGTGAAGAAAAAACATCGCAGCCTCCACTTCAATTTGTTTCACCACAAGTTGAAGTTCTAAAATACATTGAAGAAAACATTTACTCGCACGAATCAAAGGCACGTACTATACTTAAGCTTCGAAATAAAAACAGTACAGTAAAAACGACTGGCGATGTAACAGCAACTGAAATTTATGACGATTCAAAGTCTATGACAGCATTTGTTAAGCCTATATCAGACCAAATTTTCACGATTTACGAGTGGGCTTTGTACTTTATAGGATTGCAGCGATATGAAACTTCATTTAAAATGCCTGAACTTTCTTATCCAAAAACATTTGACTTTAAAACACCCGAAGATTATTTATTTGATATTTCGGAAGCAATAAAAAACAATTTACCGCCTTCTTTTATTCAGACTATACTTATTCAATACATTAATTCATTTTATGGCGATTCTGCTAAGACAGTTGAGTTATTTAAGACAGTAATTGCCGCAGACAGACTATTTGGGCTTTCACAGAATGAAATAAATATGAAGATGGCAAAAGGAACGATTGACAAGTGGGAGGATATTTTGCATTCATCAGTAATGATATTTGTAAACGACTTTGTAATGAATGATGAAAAGTGGATTTTGAAATCTACTAAAGACAAAGTGGAGGACTTAAAGAACAAAGCCAAAGAGGTAGATAAAAGTATTACAGAATCTTCGAATAGTTCAATTTACAATGTTTAATGAGCCTAGAATCTATTTTAAATGAGAAGAATAAAAGGCTAGAATCTGTACCGTTAGCTTTTCAAACATCATTAGAAAAGCAGCAAAAAAAAATAATTCTAAATATTCAGTCGGAGTTAAGCCAGCTTGAAATGGATGGCGATAGGATTGCTATTACTGATTCAAACTTAAAAATAGTAGCTAATATTACTGACGAATTAAAATCAATATTTTATTCGAAAGATTACTTAAAATCGGTTAAGGAATTTGCTAATCAATTCGACATTCAATCGGAGTTAAATTTAAAGCTGATTAAAAAAACTTTTGGTGAGGTTGAGAACCCATTAGCAGCCAAGTCTTATATTGCGTTAGCTAAAAAAGCGGCGATTGAATCGCTTGTTGGTGCACCTGCTGATAAAGATTTCATCCGACCAATTCAAGGTATATTAGAACAAGCTGTTGTTAACGGTTCTTCATTTGGTGAAACCGTAGAAAATATAAGGCTTTTTGTGCAAGGTGGAGAAGGTAAGGAGAGTAGAATACTAAAGTATGCCAAACAAATTACAAACGATTCTTTTAGCATTGCAGACCGTTCACAAACTGGTATAATTTCTGATTTTTTAGGAGCTGAATGGTTTTACTTTTCGGGAACAGAGGTAGAAAATACAAGGTGTTTTTGTAAAGAAAGAGTAGGAAATAACTATCATTACAAAGAAATTGAAAGTTGGGCAAACGGAGATAATTTAGGCGATTGCAATATCGGAAATGGTAAATGGGCAGGTGAAATAGAAGGAACTAACGCTTCAAATATCTATTCTTATTTAGGTGGGTATAATTGCCTTCACTCATTAATGCCAGTATCAATAGATTTTGTTAGCGATTCGGAAATAGAAAGGGCAAAAAATTTAGGATATATAAAATAATTGCTATTTTTGTACAAATGTTAAAAACCTAAATACTGAAAAATGAACTTAGAAAACTTAGTTAAAAATGAATTCGGAGAATTCAAAGTAATGAATGATAGGGGAGATATTAAATATTTCTCTTTGGTGCTAATTCAAAACAAGCAATTAATGAAGGACGGAAACTGGACTTTGGTTGAAAAGCCTGTTTTTATTCCTGAAGTTGACGATAACGAAATTAAGCCTATTGAAGATTACACTAAGCCCGATATAATCGAATTGATAAAAGGCAAAGCGGATTTTAACCCTACCGACAAAAAAGAAGTTCTATACAACATTTTACTAACCTTAAAAAAATAAAAAATGGAATTAAAAGACCTGTTAGCGTATCTAGGAATGGATGCTGAAAAAACAAAAACACTTGAAGATTTTAAAAGTGCTTTTGAGCCTGAATTTGTAAGAGCAAAGAACTTGAACGAAGATTCTGAATTTGTTAAACCAATAATCGGCAAGGTAATTGGAACACTTGAAAACGAAGTAAAAAAAATAGCTAAGAGTTCAGGGCTTGAAAACGAAATTGATTCTGACGAATACAAAAGCAATAAGTTTCTTAACGAAAAACTTTCATTTGTAATTAAAAAACTAGGCGAAAAATCTAATTCTCAAATCGAAGAATGGAAAACAAAAGCAAGTCAAGGCAACGATGAAAAGGTTAAGGAATATGAAAAAAAGCTATCTAGTGCCGAACAAAAAAAGAAGGATTTAGAAGAACTTTTAAATCAAACAAAAGGTGAGTATAATACATTAAAAGAACAAGCATCAAATCAATTAAAGGGCTTCAAATTAAACATTATAAAGAAGGATGCATTTGCAAAATTGCCTTTAAAAAGCGACATAAAGCCAATTGAATTAAAAGGATTCGAAGCTACTATCTATGAAAAATACAAGCTAGATATTGACGAAAACGATGTACCAACTGTTATGGATACAAAAGGAGCAAGAATTCCTAGCACCAAAGTAACAGGTACATTTAAAACTTTCGAAGAAATATTGCAGGAAGAAGCAACAGCAGCAGGAATTTATCAGATGAATTCTGACGGTGGAAAACCAAGACAGGTACAAGCACCAGCTTCGCCAAGCAACCCGACACCCACAAGCGGACAACAAAGAACAGTAGCACAAAGAATGTAATTCTAAACCTAAGCTTCAATAACTCAAACCCCGATTATTAATTTAGTCGGGGTTTCTGTTTTTAACATTTAACCAAACTAAAACAATTTGTATTTATTTTTGCTTCTGCAATTGAATAAGTAGCGAACCTTGCTTAAGGGTAAAGTAGGTTGTTCACCTTAAAGAACAAAGTAGGTTATCCACCTTGATAGGATTAAATCAATTAATTCTCAAAAAACAAAAAAATGAGCTATTTATCATCACAAAATGTACAAGCAGAAACAATCCAAGCAGAATTGGATACACAGTTTGTTACATGCCCAACACCACAAGAAAACATTGCAGCATTAGAAGCAATTATAAATACCCAACAAGCATCAGGAATCGCACAAGCTGTTTCTGACGGTTCAGGAAAAGTTAAAACAGTAAAGGTTACTTATGACCAACGTGCATTAGAAAGTGCTGTTACATCGGAAACTGCTGCAAGAACTTGTACCACAACCAACGAAACTTACAATAACTATGTAACGTATTCGATTGACCCATTATACCACGAAAAATACGCAGAGAAATTCGCTATTTCTGAATTGGCAACAATGGATATTGCCCCTGCTGCTTTTTACGCTAAGAAAATTGCAAAAGTAGTTGATGTATTGGAACGTAAAGTTTCAACAAAATCATCACAAGAATTAGTTGCATTATACGGTAAATGGGATTCATCCGTAACAGGTGTTTCTTCTGATAAGTTAACTGTATCAACATTTATTACATTAGCAGGGAAGCAAATTGATTACACAGCATTAAGTGCTATCGACATTGCTTTGATGCAAACTGGTTATTGCGCACCTGCAATTATCGTAGGAGGTACTACTTTGTACGCTTATGGTCGACATATCGCCGCTGGTTGCTGCTCAACTACAGGGGTTAATATTATGGAAATAGCTAACACATTTGGTAAAGCCATTCTGTTTGACCCTCGTGTTAGTACTGCTTTAGGTTCTGCAAATGAATCTATCGTATTTCAGGCTGGTTCTGTAGCATTAATTCACTACAACGAATACAATGCTACTGACTTCACAGGTTCAGCAGCTAACTACTCAATGTTTAAGGTAAATTCACCACGTACTGGATTGCCGATTGATATTGTAATCAATGACACATGCGGAGTAATTTCAATTACTGGTTATGCAAATACAAAAGTAGTTGGATTACCTACCGATATGTTTGCAACTGGTGATACTAAAGCAGGTGTTACTTTTGTAAACAAAATCGCTGTTTCCAATTCTTAATTTGTTTAGGTTCGGTTAGTAAAGTTGGGAGGTGGGGCGAATATGCTTCACCTCCTTTTTTTTAAAATAAAAAACTATGTGTTTCGAAAATATAATTGGGATTAAGACAGGTTGCAGTACTCCAGTATCAACTAGCGGATTTTACATTGAGGATACAGGTATTACGAGTACAGAATGTGAGCAATACATTAACAAAGATTACGCATCAGGGCAATCGTTAATTGAAGATAAAATTTCATTTGCAGTTTCTCAAATTAAAACATTAATAGGCAATCATTTTGCTTCCTATATAAACGTAAAATCATTAATTGATTCGCAGGTTTTAGGAACTACACAGGATAATCTTGTGGCAAAAAGCGGAATAGCCAGTAATTACGGAGGGATAAATTTAACGCTTAACAATTCAGATAGCTACTATAGTGTATTTGTAAATTCTGTAAGCCTACAACTAGACTACACAGGCGATGTGAATGTATTAATTTGCAATTTACTTACAGGCGAAATACTCGATACTGTTGTAGTTAATTGTGTTGAAAATGCTATTTCTACTACTTTGGTAAATAAAGTATATTCAAGTTCAAAACAAAAATTAGACTTAGTTTTTATTTATGATACTACTGGCAAAACATCAATAAATACAATACTTAATTCGGATTGCGTTACATGCAATGGTTATAAATATTCTAATACCTATATAACATCCGCACCTATTTATTTTCCTACAGCAGACTTAAAAATAAAATCTAGTTTGTCGCAAGGCACTCATACATTCGGGCTTTCAGTTAATTATTCTGTTCAATGCTCACTAGATAAATGGTTGTGTCAAATAGCTAATTTAATGGCACTTCCAATACTTTATAAAGCAAGCGCAGAAATAATGAATTATGCTGTTTACTTTACAAAAAGAAACACAAGCAATGCCAATATTGATTACGAGCGCAATAAAGAACGATTAGCAATGTATGAAGCTAAGTTTTCGGAAGCGATGGATGCTACATTAAAAAAAATAGTTATGCCTAAAAACGATAGATGTTTTTTGTGCAACGATGAATTTAGGACATCAATTATACTCCCTTGACAGTAGATGAATTTAACAAGCAATTACAGTATAAGATAAATGAAATTATCAAATACAATAAACCTCTTATGATTGCTGTAAGGGGGGTAATGGCTGTGCAGTCTAGGAGAATATTTATTGATGGCAAAAATTCAAAAGGTGGGATAATTGGAACGTACAAAAACAATCCATTATATGTTAGTGGCAATGTGTTTAAGACAGAAACAAATTTACCAAAATTTCCATTGAAGGGTAAGTATGGAGAAACAAAATTTAAAAACGGTAAGCCCCATAAATCAGGATATTTTACAGACTTCCTACATTTTAAAAAGACAGTCGGAAGGAATAAAAGAATTGGAACGGTAGACTTATTTTTGACTGGTGAACTACATAGGCATTGGGCAAATAGCGATGTAGTTGGGAAAGCAGAGGCTAGAAAAATAAGCCCAAACCACTATCAAGTTGCTATTTCAGATAAAGATGTTAAAAAGGTAGAACGATATGGCGAAGTTTTTTCATTATCCGATAATGAAAAATTACTATTTTTGAAAAGTTTAAAAAACGAATTTATAAAGGCTCTAAAATGATAAGCACAATTATCGAGTATTTAAACTTACAGCTTGAATCATTAGGCTATTTCAATAAGATGCTTTGCCTTGCATCGAGAATTGAGCGAGGTGGGCAAATATTTCCTGCTGTTCAAGTTCAAAATGAATTCACACAAATAAATCTTGATTCTTATGGTTCTGTAAGTTACTGGAGGCTAAACGGCGAGCCAAGCTACAGCGAATCAGAAAGCACTACAAAAGTAGGTAATGATTACACTTCAAAAATACCTTTAAGGCTTATTGGTTACATCAAAAGAAGCGAAACGGATAGCGAATATTTATCTGATATTTTAATTGAAGGAATAAAAGGCGCACTAACGACAAACGCTAATTCATTACGAACAACTCTAAAGGCAAAGCGGATAAATATATCTGTTGTTAAATCGTCAACTAACTGGATAGATGTCGCTAGTTCAGAATACACAAATGTAGAGTTTGAGCCTAGATACGATACTGCTTATTTTTCAATGGATTTTGAAGTAACAATAATCAGTAACCAATCTTGTTTTAATGATGTTTGCAACGACCTTACTGCTATTCATTGCGGAAATGTGCGCATAGTTGATGAATACGGAAACTTAATAACCACAGTTGAATGTGGTGGTACTTATGTCGATGCTATTTCTTGCGAAGATGTAACAGTTCACAATTCGGATAATACCTATACGGTAACAGTAGCAGCAGGTGGAGATTTAAGCCTTTCAGATATTGATTTCAATATTTATGTAAATGGTGTTTTAAATCAAACTTTTTCAACTCCTTCAATGGTTGACAATACAATTAATATAAGTAACTAAGATGCCACAAACAGACATAAACTTAACGATAGATGCTATTAAGGGCGTTGGGAGCGTAGACCGCTTAACTAAAATAGTTACCTTAGTAGGAGCGGATGGAAGTGCTATTGTTACTGTTGGGAATAGTTTGGCTTACGAAAGTGGTGGAAACTTTTGGGTTGATGCAGGTTTTAGTGGAGGTTCGGGTACACAACTTTTAATAGGCAGTTCAGGTGGTGGGCTATCGTCTAGGGATGCAACCAATGGTTCTACTTTTTCAGTTGAACCAACGCTTGCAATAATGCAGGCTGCGACAGGAATTACACCAATTACAAGCGTAGAGGTAAATCTTGCCGATATACTTGTCAGAAGTCCGAATATTACTGATGAAACGTATGCCTATTTCCAAACCGATGGGATAGGTAGATTTACATTAAGGTCGGGAGCAGCACCAGGTGGAATAACACTATCAACACCGTTGACAGGGTTGAGCATAGCAGGCGGTGCGATAACATCAAGTTCTACTGTATTAGATGCTTTTGGTGCT
>WBZU01002513.1_pt1 | contig 12625 bp, 12 predicted proteins | sample 5204311 | NCBI WGS metagenome assembly WBZU01 (sample SAMN12344359, study PRJNA552823) | activated sludge metagenome | biome: Activated sludge suspended growth; feature: Nitrification reactor; material: Wastewater; isolation source: activated sludge from nitrification reactor of wastewater...
GAGCCCACCCAAAGCCCTCTTCCCAGCCAGCGGTGAAACGACCATCACTCATCAGGCTTACCGCCGGACGATGATCCCCAGTATAACCTGATCGACGGCCACCGTTATGAGGAACGTTGAATCCGGGGGCGAATGAACTAGCGACGTTCGTAAATCACGAAATCAAAGGCAGGAATACTCGCGAGAGTGGCCGGGGCTTGGACGTTGCCGGTACGACGGGAGATTTCCCGCCACTCGGCCGGGGAGACTTCGGGGAAAAAGCGGTCTCCCGGCGCATTCTCGGCGACTTCGGTCAGGTACAGACGCTTGGCCAGTGGCAGGGTCTGACGATACAGTTCCTCGCCACCCATGATGAAGACCTCAGCGGCGTCGCCTGCCAGAGCAATCGCCTCTTCGAGCGATCGGGCCGGCGTCGCACCACCCGGCAGGTGGTCGGGATTGCGGCTGACGACGATGTTGTGCCGCCCAGGCAATGGGCGAAAGGCTGTCGGCAGCGATTCCCAGGTCTTTCTGCCCATGATCACCGGCTTGCCACGAGTCGTTTCGCGAAAATTCCGCAGGTCTTCCGGCAGGTGCCAGAGCAACTGCTGGTCCTTGCCAATCGCGCGGTTGCGGGCAACGACCGCGATCAGCGAGAGCACGGGGAGTCGTCCTGCTGCTGCCGGCGCCTGCACACGCATGGGTCTGCCGGCTTAGACGGCGACCGCAGCCGCGATGTGCGGGTGTGGATCGTAGCCTTCGAGGACAAAATCCTCGAAGCGGAAACTGAACAGGTCGCGCACTGCCGGCTGCAGTCGCATCGTCGGCAAGGGGCGCGGAGTACGCGTCAGTTGCAGGCGCGCTTGTTCAAAATGATTGCTGTAAAGATGCGCGTCGCCAAACGTGTGCACGAAATCGCCCGGCCGATAGCCGCAGACCTGTGCCAACATCAAGGTCAGCAGGGCGTAGGAAGCGATGTTGAAGGGCACGCCGAGAAAAATATCGGCGCTGCGCTGATAGAGCTGGCAGGAAAGCTTTGCCCGGCGATCGCCCTCTGAATCGGCCGGCGGCGCGACGTACAACTGGAAAAGCGCGTGACACGGGGGGAGCACCATGCGCTCGATGTCACCCGGATTCCAGGCCGTGACCAGGTGTCGGCGCGAGTCGGGGTTGTGCTTCAGGCCATCGACGAGTTGTGTGATCTGGTCGATTTCACAGCCCTGCGCAGTCTGCCAGTGACGCCACTGCTGACCATAGACGGGGCCGAGATCGCCGTTCCGGTCGGCCCATTCATCCCAGATGCGGACGCCGTTCTCCTGCAGGTAGCGGACGTTGGTGTCGCCCTGCAGGAACCACAACAACTCATGAATGATCGATCGCAAATGCAATTTCTTGGTGGTCAGCAAGGGGAAGCCGAGACCCAGGTCGAAACGCATCTGCCAGCCGAATACCGAGCGCGTGCCGATGCCGGTGCGGTCTGCCTTGGGGGTCCCCTGTTCGAGGACGTGCCGCATCAGGTCGAGATACTGCTGCATGCCGTTTTGCCTGTTGATCTGCCAGCGCGCATTGTAAACGAGAGTGCCGGCAAATGCCCTCCTTGCCAAGGGAAGGGCCACGCATCGATCGGCAGGGATTGCGCTCCTGGTCTACAATTCACCGTCTCAACCCGGTCATCCCTTGCCAAGGCAGGCTCTCCATGCTCATCAATCTGTTTCCGCAACGTCCTGATCATCCCCTCGCCGACGCCAAGGAATTGAAACGGATCCTTGCTGAACTGCACGTCGAAAAGGCGGCCCATGCCGTCGATGAGCTGGCGAGCTGGTTCGAGTCATTGAAGCATGCCAGGAACTTTCGCCTGGAACACTATTTTGACGTGCTTCGCCAGCTCGATGACGCCGGGCAGCCCCATCTGCGACGCCTGGCACGCGACTACCTTTACTCGCCATACCTGTCGAAGCTTGAGCAGCAACGCTTATGGGAGCGGAGTCATGGCTATTGGACGGCGGTGGCTGCGCTTTACGCTCTGTGCACGGCACGCGCTCGACTCGAACCCAGGGAGAAAGGAGCGGAGGCATTCAAAGTTTCGCTGCCGCTGGCGGACGCGCGCTTGCAGGCGGCACGTCGCACCCTCATCAGGTGGCTGGCGTATCGCTACGAGCCGGTTGAGGGAGAGATCTGGAAAAGTCTCGGGAGAACCTCCCTGCTGGCCGAAGCGGCGGGCCATGCGCAGAAGCCGCTCCAGCTTTATCCGGGTCACCAGGGTTCGAGCAGTGTCGCGCAGCAATATCTGCACGCCCTGGTGTTTTGTACCTCCTCGATGGATGGCCTGCTGCCGCAACAGATCGAATTGGCTGATCGGATGATCGCCCATTTCTTGCCAGCCTTTGTGTGTTCGCCGGATTGCCGGCCCGATAGCGTGTACTGGGTCGACGCGGCAAAGGGTTCGGCACCGACACGCTTGGCTCGTCATCCCGGTGCAGCCAGACCCGGCCTGAGCTTCTTTTCTCCGGGGCAGGCGCTCGCCGGGCTCGAAGAGTTGATCCATGTGGTCGAACGCGACGAAGTTCCGGGCAGCCTCAATCTCGGCGGCGAATTTCCGCAGAAGGCCTTGCTACCGGTGTTGCGCCATTTGCGGGTTTGCTGGGCATTGAAACCGCCCCAGCGACGTCATCAGCGTCATGCGGTCAAGACACGCATGGCCGTCTTGCCGGGTTTTGACCACAGCTACACGGTGTTTTCAGGCGCCTCGGCAGGCCTGCAAGCGGAAACACAAAGCTGGATCATCGAAAACGTCAGTCTCGGAGGGCTGCGCACCTGCTTCGACGAATCGGCGACGGATCGGATCAAGCTTGGCTCACTGCTCTGCATGCAGGTGGAAGGGGGCGAGAACTGGCTGCTGGGAACGGCACGGCGCTTCAACAGGCAGGCCGGTGGGCGCGCCAACCTGGGGGTGCAGTTACTGGCGCGGCAGGCGCAGGGCGTCGAGCTGCAACCCCGCCGCAGTGGTTTCGCGGCAGCCGTCGCGATCCCCGGCATCTGGCTGCACGATGATGAAATACCGGGCATCGTACGCATCGTGCTCCCCCTGGGCAGCTTCAGTGTGCGGGAAACCCTGAATTTCAGCCAGCACGGCCGTATCCATCTGCTGACACCGATGGAAGTGGAAGCGAGTGGCTGCGATTACGAAATTGCTCGTTATCACGATCAGCCGTCACCGGCCTGACCCCGCTTTGGTAGAATGCGCCTTTGCCCCGGTTGCGCCCAAGCCAATGACCCGCAAGATTCTCGTCACGTCCGCCCTGCCGTATGCAAACGGCGCAATCCATCTTGGCCATCTGGTCGAGTACATTCAGACCGACATCTGGGTGCGCTTCCAGAAAATGCGCGGGCATGAATGCTGGTATGTCTGTGCCGACGACACACATGGCACGCCGATCATGCTGCGCGCCGAGCAGGAGGGGATGACCCCGGAGGCGCTGATCGAACGCGTCCATGGCGAACACGCGCGCGACTTCGCCGGTTTCCACGTCGGTTTCGACAACTACTACACGACGCATTCCGAGGAGACCCGCGCCTGCGCCAACGAAATCTACGCGCGCCTGCAGGCGGCGGGTCTGATCGAGACACGCACCATCGAGCAGTATTACGACCCGCTCAGGCAGATGTTCCTGCCGGATCGCTTCATCAAGGGCGAGTGCCCGAAGTGCGGCGCGCACGACCAGTATGGTGACAACTGCGAGATCTGTGGCTCGGCGTACACTGCCAGCGAACTGAAAAATCCCTATTCGGCGGTTTCCGGCGCCAGGCCGGAGCTGCGGCAATCGGAACATTTCTTCTTCAGGCTGTCCGACCCACGCTGCCAGGCTTTTCTACGGCGCTGGACACAGCGTGAGGGCCGATTACAGCACGAAGCGTCCAACAAGCTGCAAGAGTGGCTGGGCAGCGAGGGCGAGAACCGGCTCACCGACTGGGACATCTCGCGCGATTCGCCGTATTTCGGCTTTGAAATCCCCGACGCTCCCGGCAAGTACTTTTACGTCTGGCTCGACGCGCCAATCGGCTACATGGGCGCTTTCAGGAATCTCTGCGCCAGGAACGGCCTCGATTTCGACGCTTACTGGCGGCCGGACTCGACCGCCGAACTGTATCACTTCATCGGCAAGGACATCCTTTACTTTCATGCGCTGTTCTGGCCAGCGGAGCTCGAACATGCCGGCTACCGTACTCCCAGCAAGGTCTTCGCGCATGGTTTCCTGACCGTCGATGGCGCCAAGATGTCCAAGTCGCGTGGCACCTTCATCACCGCCGAAAGCTATCTGGCGCAAGGCCTAGACCCCGAATGGCTGCGCTACTACTACGCGGCCAAACTCTCGGGTTCGATGGAAGACATCGACCTCAACCTCGACGATTTCATCGCGCGTGTCAATTCCGACCTGGTCGGAAAATTCGTCAACATCGCCAGCCGCTCGGCCGGGTTCATCGTCAAACGCTTCGCCGGCCAGCTCTGCACCTGCGATGAATCGCTGCCGGCGATCCAGGCCATCCGCGAACGACGGACGGTGATCGCGGATCATTATGAAGCGCGCGAATTCGGCAAGGCGATCCGCGAGATCATGGCCCTGACCGACCTCGCCAATCAGTATGTCGACAGTGTCAAACCCTGGGAACTGGCCCGGCATGAAGGTCGCGCAAACGAATTGCAGGCCGCCTGCAGCAACGCCCTGAACCTCTTCCGCCTGTTCGCGATCCTGCTCAAACCGGTCTTGCCGGCACTCAGCGCCAAGGCCGAAGCTTTTCTCAACATCGCTCCGCTGGTCTGGGAAGACAGCCGCACGGTCCTTGCCGCCGGACATGCCATCAGGGCTTATCAGCATCTGCTGACACGCGTCGACAAGAAACAGGTCGAGGCGCTACTGGCCGCCAACCGCGAATCGCTGACGGCCACTTCGCAAACCAGCCCGCAGAGGCCTGCCGAGCAGCAGGAGAAAGCGGCCGCCGGCGCCGTCGCACAGGCCGCCGTCGGAGCAAGCGCCGGGCCACACATCAGCATCGACGATTTCATGGGCGTCGACCTGCGTATTGCGCGCATCCGCGAAGCCACTCCGGTTGAAGGCGCCGACAAGCTCGTTCGTCTGCTGCTCGACGTCGGCGCACTCGGCACCCGACAGGTCTTTGCCGGCATCAAGACCGCCTACGACCCGGCAACGCTGGTCGGCCGGCTGACCATGATGGTGGCCAACCTGGCGCCGCGCAAGATGAAGTTCGGCCTTTCGGAGGGAATGGTGCTGGCCGCTTCCGACCCGGATGGCCAGATGCCGGGCATCTTTCTGCTCTCGCCGGATGCCGGTGCCGAGCCCGGCATGCGCGTCAAGTAGTCCGGAATGGGCCGCTGACGGCCTCTGACCTCGGTTCGGAGGCCATCGTGAGAACTCCATCCGTGAAATAATGCCCAAGCAACGCTGCCGCTGATGGTCAACGGCAGTCTCTTCAATTCACACCCCATCAGGAATCCACATGACAAACACAGTGACACTCGGCGGCAAGCCGTTTCAGGTCAATGGCAGTTTCCCGCAAAAGGGCGAGGTAGCAGCAGCGTTTACGCTGGTCGGCAAGGATCTGGCCGATGTCTCGCTCAGCAGTTTTGCCGGCCAGCGCAAGATTCTCAACATCTTTCCGAGCATCGACACACCGACTTGTGCAACCTCGGTACGCAAGTTCAACGAAAAGGCCAGCGCACTGAGCAATACGGTTGTACTCTGCATTTCCGCCGACCTGCCCTTCGCACAGAGCCGTTTTTGCGGCGCCGAAGGTCTGGACAAGGTATTGACTTTGTCCTGCATGCGCGGTCGTGATTTTCTCGAAGCCTACGGCGTAGCCTTGAGCAACGGACCGCTGGCGGGACTGGCAGCGCGCGCGGTAGTGGTCCTCGATACCGATGATCGCGTACTGCACTGCCAGTTGGTTGCCGAGATCAAGGACGAGCCCGATTACGACGCCGCGCTGCAAGCGCTGGCCTGATCGACGAAACAGTCCAATGTCCGAGACCGGCAGCACCGAACCCGCCAAACAACGACAAGGCATCCAGTCGATTGAAGTCGGCACGCGCCTGCTGCGGGCGCTGGCAACCGGCAGGCGGGCGATGATGCTGCGCGACATCGCCCGCAACGCCGGCATGCCGGCCGCCAAGGCACACCGCTATCTGGTGAGCTTCATGCGCATGGGCCTGGTCGAACAGGATGCGAATACCGGCCGCTACGATCTCGGCGAGTTTGCGCTCGAACTTGGGCTCGCGAGTCTGGCCCGGCTCGATCCGGTGCGTCTGGCAGGACCTGTGCTGGACGACCTCTGCGAGCGTAGTGGCGAAACGGTGGCACTCGCCATGTGGGGCAATCACGGCGCGACCTGTGTGCGCTGGGTCGAAGCCGGCGGTCCGGTCACCATTACCCTGCGAACCGGCGTCGTGCTGCCGCTGACTTCGTCAGCGACCGGTCTGGCTTTCGCAGCTTTCTATCGCTCGCCGTATCTCAAAAAAAGGCTGGACGCTGAAGTGCGGGCAACTGCCGAGGCAAGGAAGGCGCAACCGGAAGCGGTACTCGCAGCGCTCATGGAGCAACTCGAGGAGATCCGCGGCCACGGCATTTCGCGCGCTTCGGGTAGTGTCACTCCGGGAATCAATGGCTTCAGCGCTCCGGTCTTCGATCACAGCGGCCGCATGGTCGCTGCGATCACCTCGCTGGGCATCATCGGGAACTTCGACATCGACTGGGAAAGCCCGATCGCACAGAGCACGCGCGAAGCGGCCGCGACGCTTTCCCGGCGGCTCGGCCACGGCAGCGTCGATGCCGCCAATGCACACAACCTTTCGTGACTGCCGGCCTGCCTGCGCGGCCTGCTGCATCGCGCCCTCAATCACCACCGCGATGCCGGGCCACCCCAGGGGCAAACCGGCTGGCGAACGCTGCGCGAATCTGACCGAAGACTTGCGCTGTGGCTTGTGGGGTCGCCCCGAGCGGCCGTCATGCTGCGCCGGACTGCAGCCCTCCGTCGAGATGTGCGGCGACCATCGACAACAGGCGATCGCCTGGCTGGCCGCATTGGAACAGGCAACCCGACCCTGAGTGCTAGAATGCCGCTTTTTGTCGAAAGCCCCCTGTGGACCTGTTGCTCCTGCTGAAAGCGCTGATTCTTGGTTTCGTCGAAGGCTTCACCGAGTTCCTGCCGGTATCATCGACCGGCCACTTGATCCTCGCTGGCGACCTGCTCGCTTTCAACGACGAGCGCGGCAAGCTGTTCGAGATCGTCATCCAGTCGGGCGCGATCCTGGCCGTGTGCTGGGAGTATCGCGCGAAGCTTTCGCAGGTACTGCTCGGACTGACCAGCGAACGTGCCGCGCAGCGTTTTGCGCTCAATCTGCTGGTGGCTTTCCTGCCGCTGGCGATCATCGGCCTGCTGTTCGGCAAGGCGATCAAGGCGTATCTGTTCAACGCCCCGGTCGTGGCGCTGGCCTTCATCGTGGGCGGTTTCATCATTCTCTGGGCCGAGCGGCGCGAACATCGCATTCGCGTCGAATCGGTCGATGATCTGTCGCTGACCGACGCCTTCAAACTCGGCTGCGCACAGGCATTGGCATTGATTCCCGGCACCTCGCGATCAGGAGCGACAATCATTGGTGGCCTGTTCTTCGGCCTGTCGCGCCGTGCAGCAACCGAGTTTTCGTTTTTCCTGGCGATTCCGACGCTGATCATCGCCACCCTCTACCAGCTCTACAAGGAACGCGCACTGCTCTCCTTCGACGACTTGGGGATGTGGATCGTCGGTTTTCTGGCCGCCTTCATCTCGGCATTCTGGGCGGTGCGCGGGCTGCTTCGCTACATTAGTACGCACGACTTCTCGATTTTCGCCTGGTACCGCATCGTATTCGGCATCGTCGTGCTGGTCACCTGGCATTACCACTGGGTTTCCTGGACCCACTGAAGTGGCAAGTCCGAACATTCTTTATCTGCACGGCTTCTGTTCGTCACCAGCATCCTGGAAAGCCAGGCTGCTCGGCGAACGCCTGGCTGCCATCGGTCTCGGCGACCGTTTCCGGTGCCCGCAGTTGTCGCCGGTGCCGCTGGCGGCGATCGCCAGTGTCGAAGCGCTGTTGACCGGCAACGACGGCCCGACGACGCTCGTCGGCAGTTCGCTGGGAGGCTTCTATGCGAGCTGGCTGGCCGAAAAGCACGACCTGCGCGCAGTCCTGATCAACCCGGCAGTGATGGCACCGTTGCTGCTTGACGGACTGGTCGGCACGCACAGCAACTTCCATACCGGCGAAACCTTCGAGTTCACGCCGGCGCATGTCGACCAACTGCGCGCGCTCGACACCTCGCTCGTCACGGCTGCGCGCTATCTGTTGCTGGTCGAAACCGGAGACGAGGTGCTCGACTACCGTCAGGCGGTCGCGCGCTATGCCGGCAGTCGCCAGATCGTTCTTGCCGGGGGCGATCACAGCTTTACGCGCTTCCCTGATCTTGTACCGCAAATCATTGAATTCTGTGGGTTATAATCGCTGCAATGCATGTTCTATTCGAAGAAGAGGGGGCCTTCAAGACAGCCACCATTGTGACCGACAACGAGACCTCGTTGCAGGTCGAATCGGCCTCTGGCAAGCGCATCAAAATCAAGTCGGCAAACGTCCTGTTACGCTACAACGAACCGGCAGCGACGGGACTGCTCGATCAGGCGGAGGCTCTGGCTGCCGATATCGAGCCCGATTTTCTCTGGGAGTGTGTCGGTGACGGCGAGTTTTCTTTTTCTGATTTTGCCAACGAGTACTTCGGCCACATCGCCACGGCGCTTGAAGCCACTGCGCTCCTGCTGGCCCTGCATGCGGCGCCGATCTATTTTCATCGCAAGGGCAAAGGTCGTTTCCGCAAGGCCCCGACCGAAATTCTCCAGGCTGCCCTCGCCGGCCTCGAAAGGAAACGCCAGCAAGCCCTGACTATCGAGCGCATGGTCGGAGAACTCAAGGCCTTCTCATTGCCACCCGAGTTTTTGCCCATCCTCAACCAATTGCTCTACAAGCCCGACCGCAACCGCGGCGAGACCAAGGCACTCGAAGCCGCGTGCAGTGAAACGGGTTTGTCGGCAGCACAGTTGCTCGAAAAGTGTGGCGGCATCCGTTCGGCACACGACTATCACCTGCAGCATTTCCTGCTCGAACAGTTCCCGCACGGTACGGCTTTCCCTGCGACGGCAACTCCGGTACTGCCGGTCGCTCTGCCGCGTGCCGACGTGCAGGCCTTTTCGATCGACGACGCGACAACGACCGAAATCGACGACGCATTCTCCCTGCAGACGCTGCCTGCTCTGGGCTGGCGGGTCGGAATCCACATCGCAGCGCCGTCGCTGGGGTTCGCACCAGGGTCGCCCCTGGACCACATCGCGCGCGCAAGGCTGTCGACGGTCTACCTGCCCGGCAGCAAGATCACCATGCTACCGGATACGGTTCTGGACTCCTTTACCCTCTCGCGTGGCCGCGACTGCCCGGCCATTTCGCTGTACCTCACGGTCAGCCCCGAGTTCGAGATTACGGCCCACGAGTCGCGCATCGAGAGGGTTCCGGTGGTCGCCAACCTTCGCCACCACGACATCGAACCGCTGTTCAACGAGCAGACGATTGCCGATGGTCTGCCCGAGTTTCCCTTCCGTGATCAACTGCTGACCCTCTGGCACCTCGCCAACGCCTGCGAAGGCCGACGCGGCAAGCCTTCGGCGGTGCAGGGCCACTTCGACTACAACTTCCGGGTCGACGGCGATCTCGGCGATGCCGAATCCTGCCGAATCGAGATTTCCGCACGCAAGCGTGGCAGCCCGCTCGACAAATTGGTCGCCGAGTTGATGATTGTCGCCAACAGCACCTGGGGCGGACTGCTGGCCGCCAGGGGCGTGCCCGCAATCTATCGCGTACAGACCGGCGGCAAGGTGCGCATGAGCACTTCGCCGCAGCCGCACGAGGGCCTCGGGGTAAAACAGTACGCCTGGTCGTCGTCGCCGCTGCGTCGTTATGTCGACCTGATCAACCAGTGGCAGTTGATCGCCAGCCTGCGGGGAGAGACCCCACCGTTCGCGGCACGTTCCGACGCCCTCTTCACAGCACTGCGCGATTTCGAGCTGACCTACAGCGCCTACGCTGAATTCCAGCGCAACATGGAACGGTACTGGTGCCTGCGCTGGCTGCGCCAACAAGAAATCGACCGCATCGAAGCAACGGTCGGCCGCGAAAATCTCGTCAGGCTTGACCATCTGCCACTGGTACAGCGGGTGCCTTCGGTACCGGAACTCAAATCCGGCCAGCGTATCCGACTGCGTATCGAGTCGATCGACTATCTGACCCTGGCACTTGACTGCCGCTACCTCGAAACCGTCGCCGTGGCAAAAGCCGATACCGGAAATGCCGCAGAGGAGACACTGGAGGTCGTGGAGGCGGTCGATTGAGGTGAGATCCGGGTCGCGTGAAATGGTGGTACGCTGGTTGGCAATGCATGCTCTGGGGCTGGCGTTCGCAGCCTCACTGCTGCTGCATGGCCTGCTACTGTCGCTGCACTTCCGTTTCCCGGATGCCTCGCGCGCTTTCAAGAACCACGCCCTCGATATCATTCTGGTCAATAGCCGTTCAGCCCGCGCCCCTGCCGACGCGCAGGTGCAGGCGCAGGCCAACCTCGACAATGGCGGCAACACCGAACAGGATCGTCGCGCCAGGACGCCCTTGCCGGCCGCACCCAGACATCAGGAGGGTAACGACCTCGAACACTCGCAAAAGCGCGCCCAGGCCCTTGAAGCGCATCAACAGCGACTGGTGACGCAAAGGGAGAGCAGAACCACTGTCGCAGTGCAAACCGAGAAGGAAGCGCAGCCTGAGCCAGTGTCCAATGTCAGCGGTCGCGACCTGGCGCAAAGCGCCCTGGCGATGGCACGTCTCGAAGGCGAGATCGCCAAGGAACTCGAGGACTACAACAAGCGGCCGCGCAAGAGATTCATCGGCACCAGCGCAGTGGAGTACCGCGATGCACAATACCTCGATGAATGGCGGCGCAAGATCGAGCGCGTCGGCACGCTCAATTACCCGGAAGCAGCACGGGGCAAACTGTACGGCAACTTGGTCATGACGGTGACTCTCAGGAGCGACGGTACAGTCGCCGGAGTCGAGATCAACCGTTCGTCCGGGTACCAGATTCTTGACGACGCAGCGCGGCGAATCGTTGCCATAGCTGCACCGTTCGCCGAATTCCCACCCGCCATCCGGCACGATACCGATATTCTGACGTTCACCCGCACCTTCAACTTCACCCAGCGCGACAGCCTGGAAACCAAGGCCGGCAAGCGATGAGCACTTGTCAGTGCGTATTCGGCAAGCCGCTTGATCACCTCAAACCAGCGACTAACCATGCTGCCTTCGCCAGGGGGAGGGACAGCATGCGCGCTGCGGCCACAAAGGTCGTCGCAGCCAGATGAGTATCGTGCTGCGGTGGGCGAAGCGGCTGCTTCTCGGCTGCGTCGCGCTGCTGCTGCTCTACCAGTTCTGGCTGTTTGGCTGGGTCCTGTGGTGGAACTGGGTCAACCCGGACACCACCCGCTTCATGGACATTCGCTTTGGAGAGTTGCGGGTCAAGGAACCGCAGGCGCAACTGCAGAAGCAATGGGTCAGCTACGAGCGCATCTCGATGAATCTCAAACGTGCGATCATCGCCGCCGAAGACGCCAAGTTTGTCGACCACGAAGGCTTCGACTGGGAAGGCATCCAGCACGCCATCGAAAGGAATCAGCAAAAGGGGCGAGTCGTCGCCGGCGGATCAACGATCTCGCAGCAACTCGCCAAGAACCTCTTTCTGACACCTGCCAAGACCCCTTGGCGCAAGGCTGAAGAGGCAGTCATCACGCTGATGCTGGAATCCATATGGAGCAAGCAACGGATCCTCGAGGTTTATCTCAACGTCATCGAGTGGGGCAACGGCGTTTTCGGCGCCGAAGCCGCGGCGCGTCATTACTACGGCGTTTCCGCCTCGCAGCTTTCACCCGAACAAGCTGCGAGGCTGGCCGGAATAGTCCCCAGCCCGCGCTTTTATGACCGTCACCGCAACGCACCGGGATTGGCCAGAAAAACCGCCATCATCCTGGCGCGGATGCGCTCTGCCGATCTGCCCTGACGTCGTGCAGCGTGACGAAACCGATGCTTAATGAAAGTCGCGTCAGCGACTCACGAATCTCCCCTCTTCACTCGCGGGAGAGGGGTCGGGGGAGAGGGGAAACGGTCATGACTTTCATGACCTGGGGTTCCTGGAAAAGTCATGACCGTTAGCTGGCACGCGATCAACAGGCCTGCGATACTAATCATGTTTCTGCAATGCCGCCCTGATTTATTGCTGGCGACCCATCAAGGAGTGACCATCTCATGAAGCTTCGGACCATTTTTCTGCTGCTTATCCTCGGCACCATCGCGGCATTTTCTTTGCTCAACTGGAACGCCTTCATCACCCCGACGACACTTTCCCTGGGACTCACCGAAATCCAGGCCCCACTGGGAGTGATCATGCTCGGCGTGGTGGCGTTTCTCACCGCTTTCTTTCTCGTCTTTGTTGTTTAACGTCAGTTCGGGATAAGTTTG
>WBZU01002514.1_pt1 | contig 12619 bp, 11 predicted proteins | sample 5204311 | NCBI WGS metagenome assembly WBZU01 (sample SAMN12344359, study PRJNA552823) | activated sludge metagenome | biome: Activated sludge suspended growth; feature: Nitrification reactor; material: Wastewater; isolation source: activated sludge from nitrification reactor of wastewater...
CTCCAGAGCCGGTTCAGAATTTCATATCACACCTTATCTGAAACCTGACCAGAACGAAATCACGGTCGTTGCATTCAGGTATTGTGATGGCAATTATTTTGAATCACACGAGCAGTGGTTTTTATCAGGAATATTTAGAAAGTCATTTCTTGTCGCAAGACCGAAGACGAGGATAAAGGATTTCTATGCCAAAACCGGATTGAAAGACGCATATAAAACGGGTACACTGGATCTGGATGTCTTGGTCCACAATAATCTCGCCGAATCCAGGAAAATGTCAATACAAGTTTCATTAGTGGATGAGTCGAAGTCTGAGGTCTTCAAAACCATCAAGGCCATTGAAGGGCCCAAAGAAGCAGAGCAATCGTACAATTTCAAAACGGATATCAGATCTGTCAAGGCCTGGTCAGATGAAATGCCGGGATTGTACAATCTTCAAATCAGCTTAATGGAATCTGACAAGATTGTCGAGGTATTGCAGTATCCTATCGGTTTCAGACAATATGAGGTGAAGAATGGTGTCTTTCTCGCGAATGGAAAACCAGTTAAACTTCATGGTGTCTGGAAAAATGAGCACCATGCTGCCTCGGCCTATACTTTGCAGCCTGCCGACATTGAAAATGAGGCAGACTTGATGAAACTCAACAATATTAATGCCGCTATGCCGGCACAAGGATCCGCCGATCCTCATTGGTACAAGACCCTTCAGAAGTTCGGCATTTACATATTGGATCAGGCTAATATAGATCTGGCCGGAGTGGACTCTTCAAGGACAGAACTGATCTCGCGCGCATATTACAGCGAAGCTTTTTTGTTTCGTATCAAAAACATGTTTGAACGAAACAAGAACCGTTGCAATATAATTGCTTGGAGTCTGGGCCGCAACTGTGGTGAAGGTGACAACCTGATCAAAGCCTCCACCTGGCTGAAGGAACAAAACAAAGCCGCTTTGGTATGTATCGACGATGAAGGTTCTTCGTTTGGTGATATCATCCTGGGACCAGCTAAAACGGCTTTTTCCAATTATGGAAAACCTTATCTCATCCAGCCAATGGCATCAGCCTTCGGCAATGCTCTTGGTGATCTGGAGCCTCTATGGCAGCGCACGCTCAGTGCGCCTTCTGTAATGGGTGGATTCATCGATAGTTGGAATGAACAAAGCTTAGTTCGGTTGAATCAAAGAAATGCAAGTTACTATGCATACGGTGGAGAATACGGCGAAGCCTCTGACAGTTTCTTGTGTGTAAGGGGTTTGATGTCGTCTGATTTCAAGGCGGGCCCTTGCTTCAATGGTTTCAAAAATGCGTTCAAACCCTTTCTGATCAAGGCAATTGATTTGGAAAAGGGCGTGTTTGAGATCAGCAATTTGCTCCAATTCAAGATAGCCGATAATTACCATTTGTTTTACACTGTAGAAGAGGAAGGCCGAGTGCGCAAAGAAGCAAAAATTGAAGATTATCCAAGCAAACCCGGCGAGAAAAAACGAGTAAAAATTGATTATCAGACTGATAATGTGGCACCAGGCAGTGATTACTATATCAAATTTAGTCTTCAAGAGCTGACTACGAGCAGGGGTATGCAACGGATGTTGAATCCGGGAGTTGAGCAATTTAAATTGCCTTTATATCAGGCAGCCCTACGAGCTGATTATAAGGCTTATCCGGAACTGAAACTGGATGAAACCGGTGGCGAAATCCTCGTGAGCAGTCCCTATTTTTCTGCTTCTGTTAGTCGGAAGAATGGTTTTATTTCAACAATGAAAGTGGGACCACAGGCGATGATTGAGAATGCATTGACGCCTATGTTATGGCGGGCGCCTACCCTGTCGGACAGATATTGTGGGCGTGCAGCAGAACAAGCCGCATTGAGACATATCGCCGACGCCCCAGCTGTAAGGGAGATCAAGGTTATAGAGAAGTCCGCAGAAATCGTGAAGTTGCGTGTGGAATCTACCCTTCCTCTGGCATCAAATGCACCCATGGTAATAGAATACGCTTTCCACAAGTCAGGCGATATGAGTATAGTCCTGAAGTTGGACTGGTCCTTAGCCAAAGACTTACCGGAGCCGGAACGATTGGGATGGTTTGTAAACACGCCTTTCAATCTGTCCAGAACAGATTGGTTTGGTTTTGGTCCGAGCGATACATATGCTGATCGAACGACAGGGATGACGATGGGACTGTACAGCCAGGCTGTCAAGAAAAACTACATCCCATATTCTGTTCCGGAGGAAGGAGGAAACAAAAGCGGTGTGAAATGGGCAACGCTGACTACATTCGAAGATAAGGTTTGGAAAATCAGCAGTGATGAGCCTTTTCATATCAACCACATGGCCATCGACTATTACGCATTGGCGGGAACAACAAGGTCAGCATTTGATATTCCCTATTCACGAAACAATAGTTTGATATTGTCCGCCTTTTTGGCTGATCTCGGCGATGGACAAAGCTGTGAAAGTGTCCGATCTTTAAACCAGAAAGACAGAAAATATGAATACAGCTTTTATTTCAGTCTGTATGATGAAAGAAATGACCCAATAAAGAACCGGTGGAATTATTTTTTGCTCCAAAAAAAGCAGAACCTCTAGAGGATAATGAAAATCTGTGTCGAAGCAGACGACTTGTAATGCTACTCGAGGGTTGGTCGTTGAAAGGATTTTTCAATGGAGGAGCAAGTCAAAACAGACAGGAAAAAAGTGTAAGAATGCATGATTTTGCCGGATTTCATGCATAAAATCAAAATAGAAGATAATAAACTCCTGAATTTAGATCATTTATTTATAGATTTGCCTAAACAAACACAACAAGTTGTTCTCTAAAACATGTGAATACGCGATTAAGGCCATGATTTTTGTAGCGCAAAAATCAAGCGGTGACCTTCGTATTGGTATCAAAGAAATAGCAAGAGGAACTGACGCTCCGGAGCATTTTATTGCCAAGATCATGCAGGATCTCAGTCGCCGCAAACTGGTTCATTCTGTCAAAGGACCAAACGGGGGTTTTTTTATGGATAAGAGTGATCTCAATGTCACATTGGCGGATATCGTCAAGGCCATAGATGGAGAAGCTATCTATCTGGACTGTGTGCTTGGTTTGAAGACGTGCAATGAGGCAAAACCTTGTCCGGTGCATTTTGAATATCGCGAAATCAAAACAAATCTGATCCACATGATTGAAAGCAATACTATAGGAGATTTTAAGGGTAAGCTGGACTCAGGTAAATATTTTTTGAAAAATGAATAATTTTTTAAATCAAAAAAGGGATAAAAGGGTGTTTTACTATATTATATTTGTGCCTCATTTTGGTAAATCAACTGATGATCAGAGTTGCTAAAATGATATAAACAGCAGATTATGAAGGAGTTGAATCAATCCGGCCCGGAAGGGGACCGAAATCCAAAGTTAAACCAGGAGATCTTGCAGGAGATGATGCAGTTGGGGGAGAAAGCAAAATCATGTTGTGGTAGCTGTAAAGGAGGAGGACTTTGCTCTTCTGACAAAACAAATTCTGAAAAACTTGATCATCCACATAGTTAAGATTAGGTAAATTCGTGCTTTGGGTATGGAATCCGTTAGGCAAGCAGTAGGGTGTTTTCATTGTGGAAGCGAAACTTCAGGACAAACCTACGTTTTGGAAGGCAAGTCATTTTGTTGCAATGGCTGCCGAACGGTATTTCAGATCCTTCAAAAAAATGACCTTGGTGAGTATTATCAACTCAATTCCTGTCCGGGTCTGAGCCAGCGCAATGAAGTCAGACAAGATAAATACGCTTTTTTGGATGACGAAGAGATCGCTCGCAAACTGGTGCATTTCAGCGACGGAAAACAAGCGCAGTTGATTCTTTACTTACCCCAGATTCATTGCTCCAGCTGCTTGTATATTCTCGAACAACTCAACCGGCTCAACGAAGGCGTGATCGCCTCCCGGGTCAATTTTGAGAGGAAAGAAGTTTTCATCAGTTACAATCTCAGTAAGACCAGCCTGCGCAAAGTGGCAGAAACTCTGGATAGCATCGGTTATGAACCACATCTCAGTTTGAACGACATCCAGAAATCAGGCACAGCATATACTGACAAGTCGCGTATCTACAAAATTGGAATTGCTGGATTTTGCTTTGCCAACATCATGATCTTCAGTTTTGCGGACTATCTGGCCATCCAAAACACCATCGATACGAAGTTGCATTTCGTTTTGAAATTTCTGAGTATAGCTTTGTCCTTTCCCGTATTGTTTTATGCCGCTACGGAGTTCTTTACTGCGGCATGGAAAGGCCTTAAAAACGGCTATTTGAATATTGACTTTCCGGTGGCTCTGGCTCTGAGTATAACCTTCATCAGGAGTTTGTTTGAGATCCTGTCAGGGACCGGAGGCGGATATTTGGACAGCATGAGCGGTATTGTGTTTTTTATGCTCATCGGGAGATGGCTCCAGTCGAGGACACATAGCGCGATTTCTTTTGACCGGGATTACAAATCATTTTTCCCAATCGCCGTAGTCAAGCTATCTGAGGGTCAAGCAGTACCCACAGAAGTGTCCAAACTCAAAGAGCATGACCTGATCCGAATCCATTCCAATGAAATTATTCCCGTAGATGCTATGGTTTCAAAAGGCAAGGCGAGTATAGATTACAGCTTTGTAGTAGGGGAGAGTCAGCCCTCACCTGTCAGCATCGGTGAGATCGTTTATGCCGGTGGCAGACAGACAGGAGGTATGCTGGAACTCGTTGTCCTTAAAGAAGTGTCTCAAAGCTATTTGACTAATCTCTGGAACCAATCCGCTTTTAATGACAAATCCTCCCTCAACCGGACGACTTACGACCTTGTAGGGGCTTATTTTACTTATGCAGTTCTTCTGATCGGTATCGCAGCAGGAACTTATTGGGGTATGAAGGGTAATACGGCATATATGTGGAATGCCATCACCACGGTACTTATTGTGGCTTGCCCCTGTGCTTTGCTCCTTTCCCAAAATTACACCAATGGCAATATCCTTCGTATCTTTGGCCAAAACAGATTTTACCTAAGATCCGCAGAGATCATCGATCGAATAGCAAATATCGACCACATCGTTTTCGACAAAACGGGAACATTGACACAGTCAGGATCCGCACAAGTGATGTACTTTGGTCCCAAAATGGCGGAAAAGGACTTACAAAATATTGCTTCGATGATCAAACAGTCCACTCATCCTGTCAATAAAAGTATATCTGAATTTATCAATGTCAAAGACTGTCGCAACATCGAACATTTTGTCGAACACGAAGGGCTGGGCATGGAAGCCTGGATTGATGAGACACATTATAAAATGGGTTCTCCCACATTTATAGGAGGCGAGTATCAGACTGATCAGTCAGGTAGTAAGGTGGTACTGTACAAGGACGGAGTGATCACAGGCGAATTCGTATTGAGGAATAAATACCGTTTTGGTATGCAAAACCTGTTTAAAGGATTGAAATCCAATTTTTCCTTGTCCCTGCTTTCGGGGGATAATGATTTTGAAAAACAAAATATCACCCGCCTGATGGGGCCGGACTGTGAAGTGCTTTTCCAACAAAGTCCCCAACAAAAGCTTGACTATGTAACTGCCTTGCAAAATGAACACCATCTCAAAGTGATGATGATCGGTGATGGTCTGAATGATGCCGGAGCGCTCAGGCAGAGCGAAGTCGGCATTGCTGTAGTAGAAGACAACAATGTATTTACACCTTCTTCCGACGGAATAATAGAAGCTTCCAGACTTTCTAAATTAGCTTCTTACATCCAATTCGCAAAATCAGGCAAAAAGATAATCTTTGCAACGTTTTGGATCAGTGTGGCATACAACCTGATCGGTCTTTTCTTTGCGGTGCAAGGGATACTTTCCCCGGTCATTGCAGCAATTCTCATGCCTTGCAGCTCCATCACCATTATATTTCTCACCTATGGCCTTACTGAGTGGTTGTCCCGCAAGTACGGACTCCGTGAAGATCAAAATGTCAATCCTATTCTATCCACGCAAAGCATTACTGTATGAATGTTGTGATTCTACTATTGATCATCAGTATGTTGATTTCGGGAGGATTCCTGGCTGCTTTTTTGTGGAGTGTCAAAGACGGACAGTACGACGATGAGAAAAGCCCGGCACAACGCATATTATTTGAAAATAAAACAACCAATAAAAATAATGAAGCATGAATAATGAAAGATTTATTTACGACAACAAGCTTCCCAAGCTGTTTGCGATAGCAACCATCACCTGGGGAGTTGTAGGGATGTTATTGGGCGTCATAGCCGCCTTTCAGCTGGCTTTTCCGGTGCTCAATTTCAGCGAGTATTTGCCTCATCTGGCTTTTGGCAGACTCCGTCCTGTACATACCAACGCTGTGATCTTTGCCTTTGTGGGCAACGGTATTTTTACAGCGGTATATTATTCCCTGCCGAGATTGCTCAAAACAGAAATGTGGAGCAATACTCTGGGCAAGATTCACTTTTGGGGCTGGCAGCTGATTATCGTTCTGGCGGCGGTCACATTGTTGAGCGGCATTACCACAGGTAAGGAATACGCCGAGTTGGAATGGCCGATAGATATCCTCATCACTTTAATCTGGGTGGTATTTGGTATCAATATGTTTGGGACCATCCTCACCAGGAGGGAAAGACACCTTTATGTAGCCATCTGGTTCTTTATCGCTTCGTGGGTGACAGTAGCAATGCTGCACATCGTGAACTCTTTTGAAATTCCTGTCAATTTGTTCAAAAGTTATAGCTGGTATGCCGGAGTGCAAGATGCCCTCGTTCAGTGGTGGTACGGACACAATGCGGTAGCTTTCTTCCTCACCACACCCTATCTGGGACTGATGTACTACTTCCTGCCAAAAGCGGCAGACAGACCGGTTTATTCGTATCGCCTGAGTATAGTACACTTTTGGAGTTTGATATTCATTTATATCTGGGCCGGACCACATCACTTGCTTTACACAGCACTACCTGACTGGGCGCAGTCCCTGGGTACGGTGTTTTCGATCATGTTGATCCTTCCGAGCTGGGGAGGTATGCTCAACGGTTTGTTCACACTTCGGGGAGCATGGGATAAGGTAAGAGAAGATCCGGTACTCAAGTTTTTTGTGGTAGCGGTGACATGTTACGGTATGAGTACCTTCGAAGGTCCGATGTTGTCATTGAAGAATGTCAATGCCATCTCCCATTACAGCGACTGGACAGTGGCACACGTACATATCGGCGCTTTGGGATGGAACGGATTCATGACCTTCGGTATGTTGTATTGGTTGTTCCCGAGACTATTCAATACTAAATTATATTCCCAAAAACTAGCTTCTACGCACTTCTGGATAGGCACATTGGGTATCATATTGTATGCGATTCCAATGTATTGGAGCGCGTTCAGATCCTACTTCATGATGAAGGCATTCACTCCAGAAGGTCAGTTGCAATATCAGTTTATAGATATCGTCCAGACTGTGGTTCCATTTTATATCATCAGAGCTATAGGGGGTACGATCTTCCTGGTGGGAGTGCTCATCATGGTTTACAATTTGATTAAAACTGCTAAATCCGGCAAATTTGTGGAAACCGAAACCGCAGAAGCACCGGCATTGGCAAAGAATTATAATCCTGGCCCAAACAGCTTCTGGCACTCATTTATCGAGCGCAAACCATTGTTGATGTTGGTAACCAGTTTGGTTTTGGTAGCTATTGGAGGATTGGTAGAATTGATCCCGACTTTTTTGATCAAAGAAAATATTCCGACCATTACATCTGTAAAACCTTATACGCCACTTGAACTTCAAGGACGCGATATTTATATCCGCGAAGGTTGTTACAACTGCCACTCACAGATGATCCGACCATTCCGCTATGAAGTGAAACGTTACGGAGACTATTCCAAAGCAGGCGAATTCGTTTATGACCACCCGTTCCAGTGGGGTAGCAAGCGCACAGGACCGGACCTTGCACGTATAGGTGGAAAATACAATGACGCATGGCATTTCAACCATATGTTGGAACCGAGCTCTATGGCACCGGGTTCGATCATGCCATCTTATCCTTTCTTGTTTACTACAGACCTGGACAAAGGAACGACTATGTCTAAGATCCATGCGATGAGAAAGCTCGGCGTCCCTTATCCTGAAGGATACGAAAGCATAGCAAACGATGACATAGACAAGCAAGCTGCCAGCATTGCAAATAGTCTCAAAGAAAATAAGATCGAAATCGAAAAAGGCAAGGAAATCGTAGCCTTGATCGCTTATTTGCAGAGATTGGGTAAGGATATCAAACTTTCAGACAAATAATTTAAATTAAGAGAAAATGAAATTTGGTACTTATCTGGAAAAGATCACCGGAGTCAGTATATATCCGATTATCTCCTTGTTGCTTTTTATTCTTGTTTTTTCATATGTCATCTACATGATATTCAGGATCAGCAATAATGAAATAGAACATATGGAAAGAATCCCTTTGGATGATCAACCGGAAAACAAAAACTAAATATTTCGAAATTCATCAAATATTAAAAAAATGAAATCCTTCAATTTTATAAAAAAGATAGTTCTGCTTCTACCTGCGATGATGCCCTTGCTTGTCCAAGCACAGACAGCAGCGGCTGAGCCGGCGAAAGCGCCTTCACTGGATATGACATTTGTGTTGTTTGTCATTGCGTGTTTATTGTTTTTGCCTTTAATTTATGTCAGCAAAGTATTTGTCAATCTTTCTAAAAAAGACATTCAAAGCAAAATCACCGGCGAGCATAAAAAACTGAGTGCTTTGTTAGCCCTGATACTGGCTTCTCAAATTGCGCAAGCTCAAACTGCTGTGGTGGAACAGCCTTCATTCTTTTCTGCAATCAATACACAGTCCTGGATATTGCTCATCATTATATTCATAGAGATTATTCTGATCGTATTTTTTGCCATGCAGGTAAACCGATTGTTGATGCCTCACTACGTGAGAGAAGACTATGTCGAACAAGCGGGTTTGTGGGAAAAGATCAATGCATTCAGACCTATGTCAGATGAGGCCAAGATCGACCTTGGACATAATTATGATGGCATTAAAGAGTTAGACAATATCACGCCTCCTTGGTTTACGACGACCTTTATAGCGTCGATCATTTTTGCAATGGTCTATATGTACCGATACCACTATGTACATGCTGCTCCGCTCATGATCGAAGAGTATGAAAATGAAATGGCTCTGGCAACAAAAATGGATCAGTCAAGACTCTCAGGACAGAAAAACCAAATCGACGAAAACACTGTTGTTATGATGTCTGCAGCTGATATAGAAATGGGTAAAAAAACCTTTGCGGAAAAGTGCGCAGCATGTCACCAGGCTCATGGAGGATCGATGCCTGGAGGTGTAGGCCCAAATTTGACAGACGACCATTGGATTCATGGAGGTTCACTAAAAGATATATTCAAATCAATCAAATACGGATGGCCTGAAAAAGGGATGATCTCATGGAAAGATCAGATGTCAGCCAATGAAATGTCCCAGGTGACCAGCTTTATCAAATCCATCAAGGGTTCCAATCCGCCGAATGCCAAAGAGCCGCAGGGAGAGGTGTATAAAGAGGAAGCCGCTCCTGAAGCCGCTGCACCAGCAGCAGCAGACAGTACTGCTAAAAAATAAAATTCTTGAAAGAGAGCGATAGTCATCACGAAGATTCATTCCGGGACCGGATCAGTACGGTCAATGCATCCGGAAAAAGAAACTGGGTTTACGCATTAAAACCCTCAGGCAAATGGTACAAGTACAGAATCGTATTTGCGGTTCTGTACTTGGCATTTTTTATACTGGTGCCATTCATCAAGGTCAACGGTAATCCGCTGATGTTGATCAATCTGGTCCAAGGCAAATTTATCCTGTTCAGCAAGATATTCTGGCCTCAGGATTTTTTCATATTTGCCCTGGGAATGATCACCATGATCATTTTTATCGTATTGTTTACAGTGATTTATGGACGTCTTTTCTGTGGGTGGGTCTGCCCCCAGACGGTGTTCATGGAGTTCATCTACAGACCTATCGAATGGCTGATAGAAGGATCTCCTTCTCAACAACGCAAGCTCAACGATGGTCCTTGGACTGTTGAGAAAATCTGGAAAAAAACGGTCAAGCATCTGCTGTACTTTCTGATCGCCGTCCTGATCACACACGTCTTTCTGGCTTATATCGTGGGCGTTGACGAAATCGGGAAATTCTATTCAGAACCACTGGGAGATCATATCGGATTGTTTTCCGGTATTTTGTTTTTTTCATTATTGTTCTATGGTGTGTTCGGCTTTGTGAGAGATATCGTCTGCACGACAATTTGTCCTTATGGCAGGCTTCAGGGAGTGATGTTTGACAAGGATACGATGCAGATCGCCTATGACTACAAGCGCGGTGAACCGAGAGCTAAGTTTCGCAAGAATGTGGAGCGTACAGAGGGTGATTGTATCAACTGTCTGAAGTGCGTCCAGGTCTGTCCTACTGGTATCGATATCCGCAACGGTCTGCAGATGGAGTGTGTTGGTTGTGCGGCTTGTATCGACGCCTGCAATGAGGTCATGGATGCGGTTCATTTAGACAGAGGTCTGATCCGCTATGCCTCTGAAAACGAGTTGAAGACCGGTGTGAAGTTTCATTTCAACACCAGGATGAAAGCTTATACGGGACTACTTATGCTCCTGATCGTTGTCATGAGTGCTTTTGTGGCCACGCGCAAGTCAGTAGATACCTATATCTCCAGAGTGAAAGGTCAACTTTATCAAGAGACCCAAGATCAAAAAATCAGCAACCTCTTTGAAGCAAAAATCATCAACAAGACAAAGAAAGAAATGCCTGTAAGCCTGAAAGTACAGGGATTTGACGGCAACTTCAAGTACGTTGGTGTAGATGGTATTGTGCTCAAAAAAGAAGCCATCACCGACGTCACATTCTTCCTCGAGATCCCCAAGGATCAGGTCAAGCTGCACAGTACGCCGATCAAGATAGAAGTGTACTCAGGAGAAGAAAAGCTACAAACGGTCAAAACCAAGTTTTTGGGACCATTCAATTGATTCGGCAGTGAGCCGGAGTACATGAAAAAAGAAAGACAATGAAGTGGAATTGGGGTACGACGATCGCCTTGGTGATCATCTTGTTTCTCGCCATCATGGCTGGGATGGTGTATGTAGCTATGCGACAGACGAACGAAATGATGGACGCCAATTACTATGAGAAGGAAATCCAGTATCAGCAGCTCATCGACGCATCCCGGCGCTACGAACAGCTACCTCAAGACAGCTTGCTAAAAGTGGCTCCGGATCATATTGCGATCTACATACCTACAGCACAATTGCAAGATTTCAGAGGAGGGGAGCTTGAACTTCTACACCTCAATGACGGAGCAGCGGATCACAAGATCGCTCTCCAACCAGATGCTGCGGGTTTGTGTCTCATTCCTCTAAACGCGTTGAAGAATGGCTCTTACAAAATGAGACTGTCCTGGACCGCAGCAGGAGAGAAATATTACAAAGAACAAGAAATACAAATTTGGAACTAGCGATACTCTGGAAGGCGTTTCTGGCCGGATTTGGCATAGGGATTCTGGGGAGTTTACATTGCGTTGGGATGTGTGGGCCTCTGGCTTTGTCACTACCTGTCGTACAAGTCCGAGGGATGCGATTTGCGGGGATCAAGATTTTGCTATACAATACAGGCAGAGTAATGAGCTATACTGCGATCGGCCTCGGTATGGGAATCATCGGCTTCAGTTTTGCATTATACAACCTCCAAAGGTGGCTGTCGATCGGGTCGGGATTGATAATACTGGGTATTGCTGTGATGCAGTTCAGGCAAGTGCGACATATCGTGCTGCTGGAGGACTTGTACGAAGGCGTCAGCCGGAAGATCTCAGGTCTCCTGAGTGGCAAAGAAAGTCCGGGCAAGTACCTGAGTCTTGGCATCGCCAATGGATTTTTGCCCTGTGGGCTGGTTTATGTGGCTCTGGTGACGGCTTTGTCAACGGGCAGGTACTTCTCTTCGGCAGCGGTGATGATGGGCTTTGGGGTCGGTACGGTGCCACTGATGTGGGCACTGATGTTTTTAGGCAGGAGGTTGCCTGCGGGTGTGGGGCGGATATTTCAGCGGAGTGTGCCGTATGTTTTGCTTGTATTGGGATTGTTGTTGATCATGCGGGGGATGAACCTGGGGATACCTTTCATCAGCCCTGAGATCAACGAGTATGACACTGCGAAAGGCATCCGACACTGTCTATGAGCTTAGTCTGTTCTTTGGCCTCGTGGCAAAGATTTCGATAGAAAAGGCATATTTAGCCAGGACTGCCCCCTGCGTACGAAGTCCTTGGGGTCGCCGTCCTGCGTGGTTCGCTCTTCGCTCCGTCAGCCGGCTGCGGCTGACCTGCTGCGCAGCTTTCCGGCCGGCTCACTCGAAGGAAAGAAGTCTGAGAAAATAATCCTGAATCCACCCGGCAAAATGGGACAAAATCCTCCTTATATTTGCTTGCCAAAGCTCAAACCGCCCTTAAAAATGAAAGGAAACCCTGGTCACATAGAAGATATCTACGCCATAAAATATATACGCCATATGGCGTATATATTTTATGGCGTAGATAAAGATGTTGGCGGTAATTTGAAGAA
>WBZU01002516.1_pt1 | contig 12613 bp, 10 predicted proteins | sample 5204311 | NCBI WGS metagenome assembly WBZU01 (sample SAMN12344359, study PRJNA552823) | activated sludge metagenome | biome: Activated sludge suspended growth; feature: Nitrification reactor; material: Wastewater; isolation source: activated sludge from nitrification reactor of wastewater...
AATTTAGCCAGTTGCCCGTCCGGGAGCTGCTGCGCGGTGCGGTCTCGGTGTTCAGGTGGTCGCTCTTGGCAGACCGACTTGACCTTGGCGCGGTCAGCCGGTTGCTGGCCTTCCGGGCGGTTCAGGTGGTCGTTGCTGGCGGACCGACAAGGGCGGTTCAGGAGATCGCCAGTGGCCTTCCGGTTGTCTGACACAGTTGCTGACCCTTCTGGCAGACCGGCTTGACCTTGGCGTGGCCTTCCGGTCGCTGGCCTTCCGGTTGGTTCAGGAGCTGCTGCGCGGTGCGGGTCTCGGTTGAACTGGCTAATTTGGGGTAGACCCAACAGTCGTGTCACCAGCCGCCATTTCGATTACGGCAAATCAAGGCGAGTGTTCATGTCAAGGTCGAACCGCCCATACGGGTTGACGTGCTCCCATATCAGCGGCGTCAAGGCGGCATAGTCGCGCGGTGTCATCTTGCCCTGCCAATGCGGCTGAGCCAGCACTTTCTGGATCATCAGCGTGTTGATGTAGATCATGCAGTTCTGGATCAGATGCAGCGCAAGCATGCTGACCTCGTGGTCCTCGCGGCGGTTGCTCGCTATCTCACCCCGGCGGGCGAAGAATACGAAGTCGGTCGCGCCGTTCCACTGTTCGACCACGTTCAGCGCCTCATTGATCTCGCGGCGCAGTTCTTCGGAGTGCAGGTAGCGGCACAGGAAGACGGTCTTGATCGCCTTGCCCAGTTCGGCAAATGCCTTGTACGTGGGATGCTGCACGTTCTTCTTGGTGAAGCGACGAAGGATCGCTTCGGTTTCCGCAGTACCCAGGCGCAGCGCGGTGGCGTACTTGACCATCTGGTCGTATTGCTGGCGTACACAATCCCAGTCGATGGGTTTGGTCAGAATCTGTTGCAGGTTGGCGTAGGCGTCGGCCTTGCCGGTCTCCGGTCGGTACAGCTTCTGCGAGTGGATGGCCTTCAGCCTGGGTAGCAACTGGAAGCCCAACAGTCGGCAGAAGGCGAACGCCACCGTGCTCTGGCCGTGCGAATCGACGTACTGGCGATCCACTTCCATCTCGGTGCAATGGTGGATCACCCCTTCGATCATCGACGCTACTTCCGACGACGACGGCGACTTGAGTTGCGAGTGGATGCACAGCGAGCTGCGTTCGACGTGCCAGTAGATCATGATGCCGCGTCCGCCGTAGCGCACATGCCATTGCGTGGTGAGGTTCTGATCCCACGCGCCGAAGTGCTTGGAGTCGGACGCGCAAGCGGTGACGCCACTGCCCCAGATCGCCGGATTGCGGGCCTGTAGCGTGCCATCGGCGATGCTGGCGATCGCGCGGCGCATCGCATCGACGCTGATATAGCGCCGACGCACATAGGCCAAATCCTTGGCCGTCGTGCCAGAATCCAGCCCGGCCATGCGCTGCAAGCCGGCATTGGTGCCCAAGCCATGCAGGCACAGCAGCAAGCGCGGCTGCAACACTGAACGATCCATCGACTCATAGGTGGTCGGGCTTTTCAGGGCATCGGTGAAGCCCAGCCGCAGGTCGGTTTCCTTGACCATATCGAGTAGGCTGGTCATCGGCCAGAGGGCGTTGAGTTCGGCCTTGAGCGTGGTCAGGTGGGGCGGATCGGGCTGCGCGTCGAGCGGTGTCAGCGTGATCCAGCCACCGCCCTTATTGCTCAACCGGACGGAAGCGTTCTTTTTCAGGCCCGCATCGAAGGTGGAAAGTGCATCACGCATCTCGGCCTGCGCGTCGGTGATGAACCGCTCGACATCAAGGGGCAGATTCAGCGCCCGGTAGTATTCCTCGCGGTTCTGGTCGAAATCGGCCGGCAGGTCATCGTCGGGGTTGCCGTAGCGGTTCGCACCGACCACCCAAATTTCCTTGCAACGCAAGCGTTCGCGCAGCGCTTCCAGCACCGCGATTTCGTAGGTGACGCGGTTGACCCGATCCCGGCCGGCAGAGTCCTTCTCCATGACCGCCTCGCGCCACAGACCGCGCACCACGCCATCCAGCGGCACCTCTTCGTCGGCCGGAAAGGTATGCACCTTGGTTCCGGCGAAGCGTTTCACCAAGTCGAGCGCGTCCATCACCGGACGGTGGCGGTCATTGTTAGAACGGAATTCCAGCGCAGCCAGCAAGGTCGGCACCATGCGGCGGTAGTGGCCCCGGTATGAATTGCGGATCACGGTACGCAGCGTAATGCGGTAGGTCGGCCCGGTCGCCTTCCATTCCTTGACCAGCTCGCGCAGGGTCTGCTCGCCGACGACGGGAAATACCACGTCGCGCACCACCCCGTCCGGCTGGGCCAGCGTGGCGTCGGCCAGATTAAACAGCAGATTCTGCTTGCCGGAGACGCGCTTGAGGTCTTCCAGCAATTCACGCTCCACCTTGCGCTCGGCCCGCGCGCCGATCTGGTGGATGGTCTCGATCAGCAAATCCACCAGGTCGTCCGTCAGGCTGCGGGCACGCAGGTAAACGAAGGTGGCCAGCCAGGTCAGGCGCGTTTCGTCCGGGTGCCGACGAAGCTCATGCGGCGCTTCGACCGACACGCGCTGCCGGCAGCGTTCCAGGTCACGCGGCGCGGCCCGGTCGAAGAGGTCAGCGGGTAGGTCAATGCCCCGGATCAGTTCCAGCTTCGCCAGTTCGTCCTGCATGCTGGCAAGGCTGGGCCGACCGGGACTGCCACGCAGTTTCAGCAGCACCGCCGGCGCACTGCCGGTTGCCTCGTCCTGACCGGTATCCTCGTCGCCTGCTTTCTCAGGACGCAATAGGGCATCCAAACGCTCGCGCGTTGTGGGCGACAGCCGCTCATAGACGCTGTTGTGGAAGAGGTCTTCGTGGGCGCGCAACGCGCTGCGCGTGATCCGCTCCACGCGGTCGGGCGTCGGCGGCTCAATGGCGAGTTCGCGGCAGCGCGCTTCCAGCCGTTCGATCATCGGCTCGATGTCACCGCCGACCTCGCCAGCGATGTGATCGCGCAGCCAGACCGTCAGCAGGTCGGCATCGGCGACCGTCGCCTCGCGGAATCCAAAGCGCACGCGAATTTCGGCGCGCAGGCGCTCGGCGGTGCGGCCCGTGAGGAAGGCTTCTCCGTCAATCGGGGCGGGCACGTCGAGCTGTTTGCTCAGCGCCGCGATGCCTTGCGTCTCGACTTCGCCCTCATCGCGCGGGAAGCGGCCACGCTCGCGGAAGAAGGTCAACAGAATAGCAAAGCCCAGCCGGTTCGCCCGGTTCTTGGTCATCACCAGCTCGCGGTCGGCCGGTGCCAACCGCCACTGATCGTCTGCGCTACCGCCGTCCGCCATGTCGTTACGCGCCTTGGTCAGTGATCCGTTCTTAGGTACTGGTACAAGGTTTCGCGGCTGATGCCGAACCCGCGGGCAAGTTGCGCTTTCTTCTCCCCAGCGGCGGCGCGCTGCCGTAGCTCGGCGACTTGTTCCTGTGCAAGCGCTTTCTTGCGGCCCCGGTAGGCTCCACGCTGCCGTGCGAGTGCGATGCCCTCGCGCTGTCGCTCGCGGATCAGAGCACGCTCGAATTCGGCAAACGCGCCCATCACCGAGAGCATCAGGTTCGCCATCGGCGAGTCATCGCCCGTAAAGGTCAGATGTTCCTTGACGAACTCGATGCGCACGCCACGCTGGGTGAACCCGTTCACCAGTCGGCGCAGGTCGTCCAGGTTGCGTGCCAAGCGGTCCATGCTGTGAACCACCACCGTGTCACCCTCGCGCACGAAGGCGCGCAGTGCGTCGAGCTGCGGTCGCTGTGTGTCCTTGCCCGATGCCTGGTCGATGAACACCTTATCCACTTCGACGTGTTCGAGCTGGCGTTCCGGGTTCTGGTCGAAGCTGCTAACCCGGACGTAACCGATGCGATGGCCTTGCAAGAGGCCTCCCGAGCAGAAAGTGTCAGGAAGAAATCTGTGATCTTGCGCGGTATGCGTCAAGAAATGAGAAGAGTGACTTTATCCTGACGCTCCCAGGCGGATCATCCTGACATCCGGTTAGGGTATGCTCTAACCTGACATTAGCACCAGACAGCGTCTGAAAGGCTTTGACTCAAAAGGATTCCAAGTCCTTGACGTATTGTTTTTCTCCGAATTCTGCACTGTGCCCTTCTAAATGGCGGTTGGTGACACGACTGTTGGGTCTACCCCAATTTAGCCAGTTGCCCGTCCGGGAGCTGCTGCGCGGTGCGGTCTCGGTGTTCAGGTGGTCGCTCTTGGCGGACCGACTTGACCTTGGCGCGGTCAGCCGTTTGCTGGCGGACCGGCTTGACCTGGCAGACCGGCAAGGCGGATCAGGCTGGCGATGCTGGCCTCAAAAAATTCACCGCGTCGGCTGTTACCCATGCAGCCGGGGTGGTGATTCACTGAGCGCCCACAGGAAGGGATTTCGCGCTCAGCCTACATCGACCATTGTCGTTATGACTCTCCCGGCAGCCCTATGGCCGTGCTGAATCAGGTAGCCGGTTTAGTAAATTACCGGGCAATTTTTCGGCGGTGCGCGGTCGTCAAAGTCGGCATATTCCGCAACGCCGGCGGCTCAGATACGGGCTGCTGCGCCGGTTTCGCCGCTTTGGCCGTGAACAGCTTTTCTGAAAATGTCGGTTTCGGTTTTTGAGAAAACCATTCAGCCCGGATAGCATCCACGCTGGCGCGTGATGCGCACGTGTTAAAATTTAACACGTCCATTGACTCTCATAGCAGCCACGCTGGCGCGTGATGCGCGGTGTAGTAATAGCTCGTCAAGTCGTTGACGCTGCTGTGCGAGGTGCTCACGCTGGCACCGGTGCAGTTCCAGAGCGGAAATGTCTTTGAATCCGCAAAACTGTTCCCGCTCTAGGGCGATCAAATTTTGGGCGTGAATACTCATGCGGCGATCCCCTTCTTGTGGAAACTAGCGCGAAGCTGATCGGCGGTTTTCATAATATCCAGGTCGGTTATTTCAAAGTTCGCATCGTTCAATCCTGGCAGCGAACAGCCACGCCGATGATCGGCGAAGACCGGAATCCGGCAGTTGTTTTCAGCAGACAACCGATCTAACCCGGCCAGCACTGCCAGCCGGTTCAAAAACTCTTGGGCCGCTTCTTTGTAAGCCGTGCGGGCGGCTCGAATCTGGCTTTGCAAGAAGGCAGCGCGTAGCAACTGATTTTCAGATTCAATCGTGGCCTTGTCGGCTTGGAGGCGATCCGCCTTGCGGGATAGTCCGGCCAAGCGTTCGTTAATGTGTTCCTGGGCCGCCCGCATTGCCAATTCAGCCGCTTCAAACTTAGCCTTTTCCGCCGCCTGCTTTTTCCGTAAAGCCGCAATGGTGGCCTCTGGTAGGGCTTCCGCCCTAGCGTCTTCGAGTTCCACAGTTGCGTAGTCCAGGGCGGTTCTATCCGCCGTGGTGATTCGCAGCTTGTCATTTTCGGCGGTGATTTCCTGCTCCACTTTGGCGATTTCCTGATTAATCCCGGCCAGGCGTTTTTGACCGGCAACCACCTCGCCAGACTCGATGTCCGGCAGCGGGTTTGAGTCGGTTAGCAATCGGCGTAATTCTTCATTCAACCGGGCTTTTCGCTCAAGCGCCAGGCTCAGCCGACGTTCCAGGGTTTCAAGTTCCGCCTCAAGGTGGGCAGTTTTCGCCGCAATTTCGTCGGCGGCGTCGGGTTCGTCAGTTTGGGGACGGCGAAAAACTCGGTGGATTGAATTGGCGCGGGATTTCAGCGCGGCGATTTCAGCCAGGATTTCATTGTGGCGGCGGCGTGGTGTCTCGGTGTCAATCAGCCGATTTTCGTCTTGCAGATCGGTAATCTGCTGATTCCGGGCGGCGGCGATTTCGGAAATTTCAAGCATCGTGGGCATCAACTTGACTCCAAAGATATTAAGAACAGGATTTCGGAAATTGGGTTATTCGCTTGGCGAAGATTATATCACGAGCGAATCTATTGATTGACCTGAAAATCAAAGTTTAAGGCGACTTTTCTGTCTCGGGTGAAAGCAAATCGGCGATTAAATTAGTGTAAAGCCGCTCCCGTGCGTCATCTACTGCACGTTGAAGGCTATTGACTGTCAGCGGGTCTAAACCACAGTTGCGTTCAAGGTCATCGGGTAGGGATTCCAGACTTTGCGCCAATGATTTAAAAGCATTGGCGGTCATACGCTCAACATCGGCGGATGGAATTGATTCGCCGGTTTCAATTTCAAGTTTTATTTTTTCGCGTTGCGCACGGTAGTAGTCGAGGGCGTCTTTTGGCGCTAACAGGTCCGGGTCATTGGCTTTAGCGCCGCCGCCCACTCGCTGAAAAATCGCGGGCATTCCATCGCGCAGATGCCAAACTCGATGTCCGTTCCGCGTCTGAAACGGGGCGGTTTCCAAGGCTTGCGCCACAGTCCGCCGGTCCAGCCGTAGCACGTCGCTGTAGCGGGTGGCTGTCCAAAGCAGTTCGTCAATGGGGGTTACGTTCGGGTCTGTCATAGTTATTTACTATCAGAATCAACTGTGTGTTTGCATGGGACTATAAAAAATTGTGTTTCCCCTCGCCTTCGACGATAGCCCGTGGGACCCGTCAGGGAGTACCTTTTAGCGCCGGGCGTGCGGTCAGTGCTGCGCTTCCGGGTTGGCTGGTTGCCAGTGTCCGCACCAGTGGGCGGCTTGGGCAAAACCCCCCGGCTGTTCAGCAGCGCACAACCGCCAGCCGTAGACCGGGCAAGTGTCGGGAGGTAGAACAGCATGGCGACAAGCACCGCATTGCACCGCACCGACCGGCATGGGCCGCTCATGCATTGGGTAATGGGTCACACCAGCGCGGGTTGCATCGGGTGACGGGTACGGTCTGGCAGATGAGGCTCTAAGATATTTCGTCTTTCTTGGCGGGTCTGCCAAAGGCGGTTCATGGCGTCCAACCCTGGCGCTTGCACGGTAAGTCCGTCAGCGCTGGTTAGGGTCGTGCGTTGCAGCGCGTAGCCGCGCTCCGTCCGGTCGCTTGGCGCAGCCTCCAAGGCCAAGCCAAACTTCCTGAGCGCATCGCCCAACCAGCGCACGGGGTAGGCGGGTTCCGCGTCAAACCGGCAGATCCCGGTGTGCTCCAACACAAGGCGGCAAGCCGACGCGCGAAGGTCGCGCCAGCACTCCAAGGCGCTAGCGGCGTCCACCTCGCCCTTTCCTGTGCGCCAATCCAGCCCGGCGATATCGAACAACGTCCGGTATGCCTCGCCAGCAGCGAGGTCGAAGCGCCGCAACACCAGGGCGGGGATGTAGTCGGCGTCGCTCACACTCCCCGGCAGACCTTCCAGCGGCGCGGCGTTCAGCAAGTCGAACCGCCGGTTCCAGCCCACTAATCGACCATGCTCAAACAGGCGCAACGCCTCGGCGGTCAAGTCGGCGGGCTTCATGCCATTGGCGAGCGCGGCGTCATAGCGTTCCACCTCGGCGGTTTCTGCTGGGTTCAGGTGGTACCGTTGTTGGAGTTCCGCCCGCTCGGGGGCGTCAATGACCGCGGCATCAAGCACGGATTCCCGGTAGGCTTCATCCGCCAGTCGCCGGGCTTCCTGGTGCTCCTCGGGACTCATGGCGGTAGCCGCAGCGCAAGGCGCAACCCGGTAGCCGCGCGATTCCAGTAGCAGCAACAGGTTGTTGGCCGCATCATTCAAATCGGCATTGCGGGCCGCGCGGTATTGACAGACCCGCTCATCAAACGGGGTCGCTGGCTCAATCCGGATCAGTCCGCTGGCGCCGGGTGAGTCGCCGATGATTTCGACTTCGCGCTTATGCGTGGCTTCAAGGGCGCTTAAAATCGCCCTGGGGTGAGTGGGAAGTTTCTGGCGACAGTTCCCGGCGAAGCCTATTTCAAAATGCGTGGCGGTTCGATCCCGTTTCAGCATTTGGACGAAGCCAGCCGGCGCAACACTGCGCCCCCCAAAGATTCCAAAGGTCCGGTCGAAATGTGGGACGGTGATGGATACGCCGGATTCCAGCGTGGGCGAGTGAATCAGTACGTCAATGCGCGGCAGTTCGGCGTTGATATCCCGCAGCAGATTGATCACGGCGGGGTCGCCGGCGGTTGAATCGCCCTGGCGGCTGTGAATGCACAGGATGTTTTTATCAGGATGAAGCGCCCGCAACTGGGCAGTGAGTTCAATGGCGGTTGCGCTGGAATCGCAGGCCACTCGGCATTTTTCGCCATTGGCGACCGCTGTTAAAATCTGAGCTTTTATATTATCGGCGGCGGCAAATGAGACCCGGCCATCATGCGGGCCTTGCTCCATGTCATAGACCACGATTTTTCGGGTGGTCATACTGGCGATAGTTTCTATGTCCAATGTCGATAGGTCCGCGTCAACGCCCACCACGACGCGGCATTGATTGAACATGGCGGCCAGTCGCCGCGCGGCTTCCGGGCCGTTGGTTTTCAGGGTTCCGCCGGGCGTGTGTACTTCGCGTAGCACGGCGCTTATTTCGTCGATTAACAGGCCATCGGCCTGAATCAATATCTCGTTGAATTTCGGGTTCACGACGGACGGCAGGCAAATCCCCAGTGCGGCGGTCACTTCGGCGTCACGGGCGCGAACGGTCTGGTAATTCGACAGATTCAGCCGGTGGCACAGGTCAGCCACTAAACTGACTCGGTTGGTGATCGCGCAAATGCTACGCAAGGCTTGCGATAGCGGGCGCAAAACCTCTTCGGTTTTTCCGGCGCCGTGCGGGGCGCGGATCAGATAAATCGGATCGGGATGCTGCAAAATTTCACTGTGCAGCCCCTCCAAGTTTTTTATCGGACGGTATTCAATTTTCAGTTCCGCCAATTTGGCGGGATCAATCTGGCTGGATTGAACCGCGCGTTGCCGGGCCTGGCGTTCCAGCCAATCACAAAACGCGCCCATAGCGCGCGGCAAGCCGGCGCTATGTCCTGGGGGGAGTGCGGCCAGGGTTTCATGCAGTAGCGTGGCAAAACTGCGTTTACGAGGTGATTGCGGTGCATACCGCGCCAGGATCGCCCGGGCCGTCGCCCGGCATTGTTCAACCGGGGCTTTGGTCAACCGGCGTAAATCGTGTTCGAGGGTCGGGCCTTTGAGGTCTACCCCGTCGGGGCTTTCGGCGGGGTCGCTGGCGGGAAGTACGACGCCCGCTAAAAAATAGGTCTGGCGGATTCCGTTATCGTGGAGGTAAACGCCACCCTGTTTTGTCCGGCCAAGGATTCCATTCCAGCTTGACGATGCCCTGAATGGTGTCTGACAGCGGGTTCTATCGCCATTTCTCGCCACGTATTCGGCGACAGTCAGGACACCATACCGCTGCGTTTCAATGCGTGTATCCGCTTGTAAAGCGCCCGTGGCATCTACCGCCACGGCCCGACTACCGCTTATTTTGGCGCCGGTTTCGCGCCGGGTTGCGGCGACGGATTCAGCCGTCAACGCGGGCGGCGGCGGACATTGCCCGCCCGGTTTGTGTTGATAGTCGCGCGGCAACAGCAACAGGCCAGGGCCGACTGCGGGCGCAGATTCAAACACCTCACGGCAGACAGAAAAAACGCTGGTATCCCACGGCAGCCGCTTTAGGGTCGCGCCGCCTGTGGCGGTCACATTGAAACCCAGTCCGGCGTTCCAGCCCGCAGCTTCCTGGCGGATTCGCAGATCGTCCCATTCCCGCCAATCGTCGCCGGCCAGGTCGACGTAGATGTGAGAGGACGCACCGGCAGTCAGCGCCGGACGGCCATCGGCATACGCTACCCGGCCACTGGAACTGCTGAAGGTGATCCGCTCGCAAGTCGCGACGCCAGGCCAAGCTTTATTGATCAACCGGATATATTTTTCGTCATCCAAATCGGCAACGCCCGGCGGGGCGTTGCCGGGATCGCGATCGATCAGCAGATAGCGGCAAGGGATGAAGTTCTCTTTGAGCCGGGCCGCATACGTTTTTCCGTCGATGTTATGCACACCCGTTGGGCGCACATCACGCGGGATACCCAGTTGCCGGATTAACTTCCTCTGTGGCGTGATGCGGTAGGGGTCAAACCCGGCGTCCGGTATGCAGCCCAGAATCAGCACATCCGCCGGGCCGAAACCTGTGATAAGCGCCGCCAGAGCCGCAAGGTCTGGAACGTAGACGGATCGCGCCCAGTAGTCGCCGGGGTGTTTGGCTAGATTTTTATCAATTTGCCCGTTCGCCAACAGGTCGAACGTTTTGCCCTGGGGGCGGTTTTGAATATCCGACAGGACGGTAACGACGCGGCCAGTTTGAAAAACTGCCGGTAGAACCGGGTTTATTTCGGCGGCGGGGTGACAAACTAGCGGCGCTAGTCCAGAATTAACGGGTAATTCCATGGCTCAATGCTCCGTTCTGGGGGGCGTTGGGTTGGCTTCCAGCGGCTTTGTAGGGGTCGCTGGGCGCATCAAAAGCATAGCCCTTGGCGCAAGCCAGGGGCTTTTTATTGGGCGTTCCAAAAGTGGCGAGGGTCATGGCGCGACCGCCACGATCAGTCCGAACGCTTTGAACCGTGCTAATTTCAGCCGTAGACCGACTCTCCCGGCGCGATTCAATCGCCGGGGTATGAAGTTGCGTGGGCATGGTCAGCCCTCCAAGTGAAGGGCTTAGGCGGTGGTATTCAGGGGAATTGGTTTGCGGGAAACCAGTTCAGCAACGGCCTCGGCCACGTCCGGACGCCAGCGGCGGATCGTGGAGGTCTTCCATAATTTTGCGTTGCCATTGGCGCGGGCGTCGGGCGGTGGAACCAGCCCCGCAACGACGTATCTTGAAAGGGAGTTCGTAGAGCAGCCCAACAAGCAGGCCAGGTGATGCGAGGCAACGACGGGAGGGTCGGTTGTGATCGTGGTCATAGTCAGTGATCTCTTGAGACCATGAACCTGTTGCCAAACTAGTTGCCGGGGTGGCATTCTGTTCAGCAACCAGCCGCAAGGTCTGGTTTACGACGAGGGGCGGCGGTTACTTAGTCGGGAAAGCGCCGCCCGGTATTTTGAACTACTGATAGCTGAATCAGTAGTCCAGCGCAACTATACACAGGGTCCTAGCTTTCATCCCCCTTTGCAGCAGGTTCCCTAAGAAAATATTTTTTGTACTCTGGGCCCCATAAATGTCAGAACGAAAAACGCCCCTTCACGGGGCGTTTTTCGTGGGCGGGTTAATGCCGGCGCAATGACGGTTGTTGATCAGTCATGTAGCGATGCAGACAGGACAGGGTTTGCAACATCCCGTCATTCAAATCCGGTTCCCGTTCTCTGGCGAGTTGTTCTACCAACATCGTTAGGGTGACCTGTAAGTCATAGACGGTGTGGATTAAGCGGTCTTTATCCAAAGGGGCAACTTCGTCAAAGCGACTCATAGCGCCCCCGTCGTTGCGGTAACATGGTTTTGCATCGCGGTAACCCTCGGGTGATTGCCGGGTGAAGTCCGACTTGGCTGGTGGAACAGCCGGGCCGGGCGTTGTGATAAAGTAGCCATAAGGCGTTTATAGGATAAACACATTATGGCAACTAAACAACCTGATTTTGAGAGTACGGCAACAGCGGCAGCGCGGGTCGGGTTTACTCGCGCTTGGGTCAAGCGGTTGGCTCAAACCGGCAAAATACCCGGCGCTTATCGCCTGGGTGAGCGGGCGTGGGCGATACCAGCGAACTGGAATCCACAGCGTCAACGGGCCAAGAAACGTTCTTGAGAATAAGTGTTATCAGACATTGCCGGGCGGCGGCAGGGGAATGATGTGCGGAAATACGGGGTAGACCCAACAGTTGTGTCATCAACCGCACGAATGCCTGATTGCTACCCCCCCGAACAGGAATTGAATCAGGCGGGTAACTAGCCGGTTAATCGAGTATTTCTTGCTGGCATTCCGGGCGGTTACTCTGATTCTTACCGTCTAACCTGACAGGTTGCCCCACGCGCGGGGGGAGCCAGTAATGTGTCCAATTGGACACAAGCACTGCCCGCCAGGTTGCCCCACGCGCGGGGGGAGCCACTACCCCGCGCAGATTCCACGAATCGTGGAGGTAATCAGCGGGAAGTTATCCGCACCGCAAACCCCATGTTCCCGATACAGCCGCTTGGCAATGGCGGCGAAACTCCCACCACTTGAGCGCCAGGCGCGAACCACGCCTTTGATTCGTAGCCGGTCAGACGCGGCCATGCACTGATAGACCACTAGCGGGCCGCTAGTCGGTTGACTAGCGGTTGCCGAACCATCTTGTTCTAGGGCGGCCAGCGCCATGCTGATCACGGTCGCATAAGGCACTTTTTTTTCAGTAGCCAGCCGTTTGAGGGCTTCAAACGCCGGGCTGTCGAGTTGGACGGCAATTTGGTGTGTTCGGGTCATGGCGTTTCCGTTGCGGGTATTTTGAGGATTAAAAATCACTTTTCATAAAAGCAGCATAATATATTATCTAATTAATTTCAATAAGTTAGAATGATTTAATGTTATTTATACTATCCATCAATGGGGAGATATTTGGGTTCATACGGTAGCCAATATAGCGCCATTACCTTGCTGACCTTTCTGGCGCTCTTGGCAGACCGGCTGGGCCTTAGGCGCGGTCAGCCGGTGCTGGCCTTCCGGGCGGTTCAGGAGGACGTTGCTGGCGGACTGGCTTGACCTTGGGCGCGGTCAGCCGGTTGCTGACCTTCCG
>WBZU01002518.1_pt1 | contig 12592 bp, 9 predicted proteins | sample 5204311 | NCBI WGS metagenome assembly WBZU01 (sample SAMN12344359, study PRJNA552823) | activated sludge metagenome | biome: Activated sludge suspended growth; feature: Nitrification reactor; material: Wastewater; isolation source: activated sludge from nitrification reactor of wastewater treatment...
CCGCGAACTTTTCCCGACACTTCGGATTGCAGAACCAGTACGTCACACCCGCGTGGTCGTGCGAGCCGCCTTTCGCCGCTCCGGGCGTCACCATCATCCCGCAGATCGGGTCTTTCACTTTCGCCGGTGCTTCACCCGAACCGGACGGTTCGCTTGGACCATGTTCCATGGGACGTACGATGCTTCAGTCCCGAAACTTCGACCAGTGGGCCCGACAAAACTTGTCTCGCATTCTTTCTCTTTCCCTTTTGCATTTCTCGGCTAAGCTCCGCGCCCCCCAACTCGCCTGGCGGCGTGCCGCCCCGGTTTTGCGCTTCGAACCGGCCTTGTTCCGGGCCATGTCCGGCACCAAAGATGCGATGAGGGATCGAGCGTGTTCCAATACGCCAAACGTTTTGATCATCCAAACCCAAGAAGCGCCATAAAACGAGGCAGACTCTCATGAATAAGAATCCCGGCATCGTCGGCACCAAGATTGGCATGACCCAGATCTTCAACGAAAAAGGCGAAGTCCTTCGTTGCACGGTCGTTCAATCGGGTGGTGTCGTCGTCGGCAAGCGCACCTTGGAAAAAGACGGCTACAGCGCGCTCATCGTGGGCCTTGGCGAGCGCAAGGAAAAGCACACCAACAAGCCCCTCGCCGGTGCCTACAAGAAGGCCAATCAGACGCCGAAACACATTCTTCGCGAGATGCGTTTGTCCGCGGAGGAAGTGGCCAAGTACGAAATCGGCCAGAAGCTCGCGATCGATCAAATCTTCCAGGAAGGCCAATACGTCGACGCGCAAGGCGTCACGCGTGGTCGTGGTTTTACCGGCGTCATGCGTCGTTGGAACTTCGCCGGTGCGGTCAACTCGCACGGTACCCACGAGTACTTCCGTCACGGCGGTTCGATCGGTACGAACATGACCCCCGGTCGTACGTTGCCCGGCCTCAAGATGCCCGGTCATTACGGCGCGGAGACGTGGAGCACGTTGAACCTCCGCATCGCGAAGATCATCCCGGAACAAGACCTCGTCCTCATCGAAGGTGGCGTTCCCGGAGCCAAGAACGGCACGGTCATCATCCGCGGCGCCGTCAAGAAGAAGAACGCCGGCAAGAAGGCCTGATTTTCTTCATCTTCAAACTAAGTTGTCATGAAAAACCCCTACAAGAAGCCCGATGCCTTCACCAAGGCGGCCAAGGCTCAGGGGTTCCCCGCCCGCAGCGTTTTCAAACTCGAAGAGATCGATCGACGCGTTCGCCTGTTCAAACCGGGTCAACGCGTCCTCGATCTCGGCGCAGCCCCCGGCTCGTGGTCGATGTACGCATCGCAAAAAGTCGGCGCCAAGGGTCGGGTTTTCGCCGTCGACATTTCCGAGATCCGCCAAGCGCTCGGAGCCAACGTCACGATCCTGCGTGGTGACGCTCTTTCACTCTCCAACGAACAGCTCTCCGAAGCCGCTCCGTACGACATCGTCCTGAGCGACATGGCGCCGTCGACGACAGGCAGCAAAATCGCCGATCAAACGCGCAGTTTCGAACTCTTCGATCGCGCCGTCACGGTCGCCGCAGCGTTGTCCGTTCCGGGAGGAGCGTTCGTGGGCAAACTCTTCATGAGTGAAGAATTCGTCAAAGCTCGCGATCGATTGCGTTTGCTCTACACCGAGGTGCGCAACATCCGCCCCGAAGGTACTCGCAGCCAAAGCTCGGAAGTTTTTCTCGTCGGACTGGGTCGAAAAAAAGAACCGACCTGAACGCTCACGACATCACTCGATCACGAGATATCCCGCATCGAGCAGCTTGATGATCTGACGCGCCGTCTCGAGATCACTCGCGGGGCTCATATCGAGCACGCGTTGCAGATCCCGGTGGTTCCAGACGAGCTGCCACAAGTCGATATCGGTCGGGGTGAGGTCCCGCATCCGGGCTTTCATCGGCGAAGGAATCGTCAAACGACTCGAGTGATCCGGCAGTTTGTGCGCGATCGCTTGGAGTTCGTCCTGTTGACGCAAGCCCTCCATGAGCAGCTCTTGCACCGACACGTCGATCGGTTTTTCGATCTTCACTTCATCCGCAGGCATCAACTCGAAGGAGCCTTTGGTCCACGCGAGCATGCGGTAGGCGCATTTCAGTGCATCGAGCTTCGTTTCGTCGATTTGCGCGTGAATGATCGTGCCTTTGTCGAGGTGCAGTTTGCCGAGGTGCGTGTCGCAATCGAGGACGAGGACGCCGGTTTTCTTTGACGAACCCAGGAGCTGGAGCAGATCGGGCAGCGGAATTTCGTCGAGCGATCCGGACATGCCGCGAACTTGGTTGCGGCCGAAAACAGGCTTGGTGACGCGTCGACGACTCGACGGCACATGGACGGCGGCGGAATCGGCGAGAACCACTTTGATGATGCTCGTGCCGATGAGGACGCGATCGCCTTCTTTGAGCGACGTGCGTTTGATGCGTTCTCCGTTGACGAACGTGCCGTTGGTCGAGCCGAGATCTTCGATGGAGATGTCGTTCGCGCATTCGATACGCGCGTGACGACGCGACACCATGTCCTCGATGAGAACCATGTCGACGTCGCTCGAACGGCCCACGATGATCTCGGGGGAATCCGCCAGAGGGAACTCTGCACCTTGATATTTGCCCGAGATGAAGCGCAGCACGAGCTTCTGCGGCGACGACACCTTGAGCCGTTGGCTGTCCATGCTCGAGCCGAAAAAACGCTAAAAGGGCCTCGAATTCGAGAGAAAAGCGGAGTCCGAATGTAGGAGCGAAAGGCCTCGAACGTCAAGGGTTCTTACGAGTCGAACCGGATTCGAAGCAGGTCTGCGCCCTCGCGAAAAGGCGTGCTAAGGGGAGCCTTGTGAAAATCCCCGCCGGAGATCCCCTTGGTACCCACCGCGTCCTCGAACCGAAAGGCGCGCTGCCTCAACCAGCCGAAAGGCTCGACAACGACTTCTCGAAAGCCTACGCGACCGAGATCATCGTCGACGTTCAGACCTTGAACATCGATGCGGCGAGTTTCCGCCAGATGGAAGAAGCGTCGCACGGCGACCTGGATGGAGTCGCCCGGCTCGTGATGCAAACGGTCGATCGTCGGGGCAAACAGCACAACCCGGTGACGGGATCCGGAGGCATGCTTCTCGGCGTCGTCTCGCACGTGGGCGATCTTGCGGCCGAGCGCGGATTTCTCCCGGGCGATCGCATTGCGACGCTGGTGAGTTTGTCCCTCACGCCTTTGCACCTCGATAAGGTCACGGCGATTCGTCAGGCTTCCGCGCAGCTGGATGTCGTGGGCAAAGCGGCGGTTTTTCTTACCGCACCGGTGGCGCGTATCCCGCTCGACATGCCCGAACGCCTCGTGCTCGCGCTCCTCGATGTGGCCGGCGCAGCGCCGCAAGTCGCGCGATTGTGTGAAGAAGGCGATACGGTCGTGGTGCTCGGAGCGGGCGGTAAATCAGGCCTTTTGTGCGTCGCGGAGGCGCGACGGCGTGTCGGTTCGAGCGGCACGGTGATCGGCATCGAGTCGTACCCGGCGTTTGCCGAGGAACTGAAGGGACTCGGGCTTTGCGATCACGTGGCCGCGATCGATGCGCGGGATCCTTTGGCCGTGCGGAATGTCGTTTGGCCGTTGACCGAAAATCGCGGAGCGGACTTGGTTCTTTCGTGCGTGAACGTGCCCGGCGTGGAGCTCGCCGCGATCCTCGCGTGTCGTCAACGCGGCAAGGTGTACTACTTTGCGATGAGCACGAGTTTTACGGCGGCGGCGCTTGGGGCCGAAGGCATCGGTCGAGACGTCGATCTCTACATCGGCAACGGGTACGCTCGGGATCATGCCGAATTGACGCTGTCGATCGTCCGCGCGAACCCGAAACTCATGGAGATCATGCAGCGCAGGTACGCATGATGTTTTTCTCAACAAACCAATAAAACGACCCATTCTCTTCGCTGGGAGCATCCGATGACTTCTTCGCATGAAACGCGGTCCGAAGGGCTGAGACCCATCATGGATCTGGCTCGCGAGCTGGGAATTTCGCCCGATCACGTCGAGCCTTACGGGCGCAACAAGGCGAAAATCAGCCTGGATGCATTGCAACGCGCGCCTTATGGTGCCGGGCGGCTCATTCTGGTTTCCGCGATCAATCCGACGCCTGCGGGCGAAGGCAAAACGACGATGTCGATTTCCTTGGCGATGGGGCTGCGACGCCAGGAAAAACGCGTGGTCGTTTGTCTACGCGAACCGTCGCTCGGACCGGTGTTCGGCGTCAAAGGCGGCGGCACGGGGGGCGGCAAAGCGACGCTCGAACCGGCGAACGACATCAATCTGCATTTCACGGGTGACATTCACGCCATTACGACGGCGCACAACCTGCTTTCGGCGATGGTCGACAATGCGTGCCATTTTCATCAGGTTTTCGGTGAAAAAGGCGAATTGGATGCCCGCACGGTGACGTGGGGTCGGGCCATGGATATGAACGACCGGGCCTTGCGCAATGTCGTGGTGGGTCTCGGACGAAAAGCCGACGGAGTTCCGCGACAGGATCGATTCGACATCACGGCGGCGAGCGAAGTCATGGCGATCGTCGCGCTCGCGGAAAATCCGGCGGATCTCGAAGCTCGGCTCGGGCGAATCGTCGTCGGTTCGTCGACGAGCGGAGCGCCGATCACGGCGGCGGACATTGGTGCATCGTCGGCGATGGCGGCGCTTTTGCGCGATGCCTTGGCGCCGAATTTGGTGCAAACGGCCGAAGGAGGCCCCGCGCTCGTGCATGCGGGCCCATTCGCAAATATTGCCCACGGGTGCAGTTCGAAGATTTCGACTCGGCTTGGTTTGTCCGTCGCCGATTACGTCGTCACGGAGGGCGGATTCGGATTCGACCTCGGCGGCGAAAAGTTCCTGGACATCAAGTGTCGAAGTTTGGGTGTGTTTCCGCGGGTATTGGTCTTGGTCGCGACGTTGCGCGCCCTGAAAATGCACGGAGGTATCCCGGCCAAACTCGCCGGAGAGCCGAACGCGCAAGCCTTGCACAAGGGCCTGGACCACCTCGACAAACACCTCGAATCGGCCAAGTTTTATGGCTTGCCGGTCGTCGTGTGCATCAATGAATTTCCAACGGACAAACCGGACGAGCTCGAGGCGGCGGAGAAAGCCATCGGTGAACGAGGCGTCCGGGCCGTGCGTTGCCAAGGGTTTGCCCGTGGAGGCGAAGGCGCCGAAGCGTTTGCGCGCGTCGTCGTCGAAGTCGCCGAAGCGACGGATGCCGCGCCGCCTCAGCCGCGTTTCGTGTATGACCTCGACGAACCTTATGCGAAGAAAATCGAAAAGGTTGCGCGAACGATTTATGGTGCGTCCGGGATAGCCATTGCTCCGGCGGCGGAGAAGGAAATCGCGCGCATCGAGAAAATGGGATATCGCAATTTGCCGGTGTGCATGGCGAAAACGCAATATTCGCTGAGCGATGATCCGGCGCTGACCGGGCGCCCGAAGGACTTTACGTTGACGGTGCGTGAAGTTCGCTTGAGCGCGGGGGCGGGGTTTGTCGTGGCTCTCACGGGCGATATGATGACGATGCCGGGATTGCCGAAAGAGCCGGCGGCATTGAAGGTCAAACTGCTTCCGAATGGGCACATTCGGGGGCTCATGCAAAACGACTGAATCAGGGCGCCACGACAGCTTCGCTTTTTCCTGGGTTCGATGCCGATACACCGGGAATGGGCGTGGAGGTCGACGATGGCGCCTTGCCCAGCGCTTCTTTCGAGGCTGCGGGCAGAATCACGGCGAACGTCGTTCCCTTCCCCTCCAGCGATTGCACTTCGATACGTCCTCCCGCCGCTTGCGCAATACCTTGACTGATGGCGAGGCCGAGGCCCGTTCCTTTTTCTTTCGTGGTGAAGAACGGCAAGAATAGGTTTTTCAGGACCTTTTGGGAAATACCCGGGCCGGTATCGGCGACGATGATTTCGACAAACGGTTCGTTCTGCGTGGAGCTTCCGGGCAATGCGGATCCCGATCCGGCGCGAATTCGGGTTTTGATGGTGATTTTCCCGCGCCCGAGCATCGCTTGCGACGCATTGCGATACAGATTCATCACGACTTGACGCAGTTGTTCCGGGTCCATCACGACGCGGGGAAGCGATGGTTCGAGCTGAATATCCACGGCCAAATCGCGACTCGAACGCTCCGTCGAGAGCACTTGCAACGTTCGGCGTAAAACCGCATTGACGTCGGTGGCCACGACCGAGCCTTGGTTTGTCCGAGCTAAATCCAACACGGAACCCACGACACGATCGAGCCTTTCGACTTCTTCCAAGATGATGCCGATGAATTCCTGCGCCGTCGGATCCGCTTCTTTTCCATCGGGATTCGGTTCGGCGAGCAATTGGGCGGCGCCTTTGATGGCTCCGAGGGGATTGCGAATTTCGTGGGCCAAACCTGCGGCCATTTGTCCGAGCACGGCGAGGCGGTCACGTTCTTTCATGTGTTGATACAGGCGCGAATTTTGAATGACGACGCCGACTTGCGTGGCCAACGTCGCCAAAAGCGCATTCTCTTCCGGGGAAAACGCGTCTCGAACGCGATCGTCGGCGACGACGAAGAGGCCGATGAGCTCATTGTTTTCGACGTAAATCGGCAATACGACGCCGCCTTCAGCCAAAGGCCCGAGCACCGCGGAAGCGCTCAAAATGGCGTCGGCCGTATCGGTACGCTCGCCACGACGTTTTCGATCCCGCACTTCGCGTTTGATTTCTTCGAGTGATACCGGGCCTTTGTCGAGACTATCCAAGAGGGCCCTGGCCGTCGCGATTTCGATATGCGGAGACGTATTGGCGCCGAGCGCGGTCAAACGATTGAATCCTGTTCGATCCTGATCCCGTAAATACAATGCCGCCTTGGTGACTCGACGTGATTGCTCCAAAGCGGTCACGACGATCGGGCCGAGATCTTCGAGTTCGAGCACGTGAACGAGGCGACGTCGAGCATCGGCGACGGACCTTTCGAGGTCGAAGCGATCGCGAAAAATGAGGCGCTGGGTTTGTTCGGCGACGCGTTCCCGCAACGGATCGAAGAGCACGAGAATGACGATCGCGGCGAGGACCGCATTGAGGTACATCGTGTCAAACCCGCCGACGACGGTGACGAGCAAATAAAATATTGCGGCAATGAGGATGGCCACGAGGGTCGCGACGGTGAGGCGCGCGAGCATTTCGTACACGTCGAGCAGACGTTCATGGCGCAAGGCTTGTGCCAAGACAAACAGAAAGACGACGCTGAGAGCGGCTCCGACGGGAGGAGGCGTGACGCCGAGAAACCAGGCAAAGTCGCCGAGGCTGGCCAAACCGGCCAAGGCGCCGAGGACCACGAGCAGGCGTACGCGGCGCTGGGTTGCGCGCGACGAACTCTGCGCCCCGCGTTGCCACAATTCCACGAGTCCGGCGGTGAGAAACGCAAATACGTAGAGAAAAACCGCCACGCGCAAGAGGGGCTGTTTTTGGGCGGGACTCAATAACAAAAGGGCCAGCGGCAAAGCCATGATCATCGCCCAGCGCGGCAAACGACTCGGATACTCGGTTTCATGCGGAACCATCGCCCGAAACAGATGCAAAGCAAAGAGCGGCAGAAGAAGGGTGAGCACGCCCGTGAATCGCTCGAATATCGAGGAGGCAAACAGATTGGCGAGCGATTGCGACAGATACCAAAGACCGACGTCTCCCGCGAATGCGGCGAAGAGCAAATGGACCGTGCGCACGCGTCCTCGAAGCAAGATCGAGACGGCAATCACGAGGGACAAGGCGCCGCAAACGAGGGTGGTTTTGGTTCTGAGGTCCGTGCCGATTTCCACGCGCCGAGCCTAACTCGTTGGCCCGTAAAAAGCGAATTTCAAGCGAACGCAGCGCCATAAAAATGGCTGTCCTCGAAAACACGACCGCGACGAAACAAAGTGCCAAGAAAAGAACACACATTTATGCTTGAGATTTCGTTTATTTCGAGGGAAGGTGGGACATGCATCCTGTGAAGACATCAACGGGCACTGCATGCGAAATGTACACGCGAACGAGCACGCGTGCCGCCAGGGTGCGTAACCCGCCGACGTGGGGGATTTTGCGGTGAGCAAAGAGGGGGCGCAAAGCACACCAGAGGAAGCCACGCTGCCGCAAGCGCCTTTCGATGCTTCGAAGCTCGCGCTCGTGGCGAATGAAACCTCCGATAGTGTCATCATCACCGATTGCGACTTCATCGTCCAATGGTCGAATGCCGCAACGCGTCGCATCACCGGGTATTCCAGCGAAGAGCTTCACGGTCGAGATTTGTTGGAAATTACCCATGCCGAGACATTGGTTCCCGATATGGTGGCTCGAATGCGCGTAGACTTGCGGGCCGGGCGTCGATTTTCGGCGATAGCTTGGGCAAAGCGAGAGAATGGCGAGCCCATGCTCACGGATTTCGAAGTGTTTCCATATCGTAATGATGCGGGTGAACTTACTGCGTATATCGGGATAACGCGGGACATTACGGAGAAGGCCGTGGCCGAGCAGGCGCTCCGAGCAAGTGAAGAGCATTTTCGAGATGCGCAGAAGCTCGCGGGCGTCGGGTCTTGGCGCTTTATCCTCGACAAAAATGAAATTCATTGGTCCGAAGAAATCTATCGGGCTTTCGGTCGGAACGTCGCGGACGGACCACCGACGCTCGATGAATATTTTGCGTATATGCGTCCGGCCGATGGTGCTCAACATCGGGAAACGGTCGCGCGAGCGCTTCAATACGGTGAACCTTATGAATCGGCGTACACCATCGACCGGAGCGATGGGACCAGAGCCACAGTGGTTTGTCGAGGAAATGTTCGTCGTGATGAAACAGGGCGTATCATCGAACTTTACGGCACGACGCAGGACGTCACGGCGCGTGAGGCGGCGGAGCAGGAACGCCTGCAGTTGCAGGCCCGTTTGGCCGAGGCGCACCGATTCGAGAGCTTGAGTCGCCTGGCGGGAGGCATTGCGCACGATTTCAATAATTTGCTCATGGGCGTCATGATGGACGCGAGCGTGCTCGAGCGGGAAGTCGCGTCCAATGCGCGGGTGGCGGAGGCGGCGGCGAGTTTGCGTCATGCGGCCCAGCGAATGGCGGAGCGGACAAACCAATTGCTGGCTTATGCGGGTCGCGGGAGGTTTGTCGCCGAACGGATCAATCCCAATGAACTCGCGGCCCATGAATTAAAGTCATTACAACAAACATTGCCCCCGGCTACGGAGTTCGAGGCTCGGATCAGCGCCGTCCCGGCGACCGTCGAGATCGATTCCAACCAACTGCGCGGCGCATTGATGAACCTCATCTCCAACGCCGTCGACGCGCTGGAAGGACGACCGGGCAAAATCTCGGTCCGGACGGCCATCGAATCGCTTGGGACCGAAGCCGCGATGTGGGTTCTCGAAGTGAGTGATTCGGGCGTGGGAATGACGGAGGAAACTCGGCAACGCGTCTTCGAGCCGTTTTTCACGACCAAAGAAATCGGCCGAGGGCTCGGGTTATCGACCGTCCACGGCATCGTGCAACGAAGCGGGGGAAATATCGAAATTCGTTCGAGCCTAAATGCAGGAACGACATTCATGGTTCGTTTGCCCCTTAAGACAACCACGTCGGATTTCTCCATGCGCGCTCCTGCGCCCGCAGAAAATCGGCCTCTACGCATCCTCGTGGCCGATGACGAAGCTTTGGTGCGGCGAGGTTTGCGCCGCATGCTCGAATTGGATCAAGCGACCGTCGTCGACGTGAGCGACGGCGCTGCGGCGATCGAAGTCATCCAAAAGGCCGACGTTCCTTTCGATATCGCGCTCGTGGATGTCATGATGCCGAAAAAGACGGGTTACGACATCCTCGCGGAAATGCGTACGCGCAATCTCCCCACGAAAATCATCCTGATGAGCGGATTCAATGACATCGACGAACTCGCCAATGCCAAAGCCACAGGTTACCACGCCGATGCGATGCTCCAGAAACCGTTTGCCTGGGACGAGCTGAAACAAACCGTCCATCGCGTGATGCAATGGGACACATCCTTGTTCCCTGACAAACGCTAGCGTTCCTCCTTCGGGTATGGTTTCATGCTCGGCATGATGCGCAGCTTGCTCCTCGTCGCGGGACTCGTGTTGTCCGCGTGCGGCGGCGGAAATACCGCTCCGACGAACCCCGCGCCCTCCTCGGGTCTCAACGACGCCGACGCGCTGAAGAAGCTCGACGCCGAATTGGCCAAACCACTTCCGGATTTTTGGAAGGAAACCTCAATTGCCTTCATCACCGATCCGGTGACGATGTGCAACAAGGCCGATATCGACGCGCGCGTGAAGGCTGATGCCGGCTCGCAATTGGAGCACGCGAAAGTCGCGCTTTTGGACGCTGGGATCACGGTGCAGGAATCCGTCGATAATGCCGCAATCGTCTTTTCGATTCGCATTTTGGCCAATTGTTCGGGCAGCACGCCGGCGCTCGTTACCGGCGACGTATCGGCGATGCCCGGCAATGGGGCTGTTGCAGCGAAATCGGATTTGTTTGAGGTTTCTCGATTCGACGCAGGCAACGTTACGCTCGCATTGCTTCGTAATGAAGCGGTGATCCGGAAAATGCAATCCCGATAGGAGCGGCATTTTGGTTTTGACCGCGAAGCGGACAAACCAATGCAAGGGGCAAGGGCCTGGGGCCTTGCGCGGGTCGAGGGGCGCGGAGCCCCTCGTGGGTCTGGGTGAAACCCCGCGCGATCCGTATCTCAAGTCCCGCCGGCCCCATGTTCATCGCGCCCGCGTACCGCTGCGGCGCGATGTGCTTCGAGTTCGTCGAAGTATCCCCAAATTTGGGTGTCGATATCTGCCGGCAATGCATTGACTTGCATTTCGTCCGCAATGGCCTGACGAACGCGATTGAGCAAACCAATCGTTTCGACCCGCAACTTGCTCGCGCCCGTACGACCCGATCCGGAAAGATCCGCGCGGGCGCTGAGCAATGTCCCGAGCTTGCGGCCGGCGTTCAAATATCCCAGCGTCCAGTCGTACAGTGTGGATCCTCCCATCGCGACCGGAATCGATTTCAGATCGGCTTCGAACTCCGACAAGTTTTCATAACGTCGCGTCGCGGCTTCCGCTTCATCGGCGTAACTTTCACGCAAATCGCCACGCTGCGGAATCAATCCCGCGCGAATACGGCCGATGGCTGCGGCAACCGTGGCATTTTGCTCGGGCAACTGCACATAAGCTTCGGTCAAATGCCATAAGGCATTACCAAAACCATCGTGGATATCGTCCGTTTCGCTCATCGTCTCCGCAAACGGCTTGCCGCCCGTCAATGCTTCGGGCAATGCGTTGACCGCCGCATGTTTTACCGCGAGCAGAGGTTTGAAGGGTTTGCCGACACTCGACGTGTCCAGCGCAACCGCTCGTTTCGTAAATAGATCGTCAAAACCCAGTTTGAGATCGGCGAGAGTCAGGTAACGAAAGCGTCGCATGCGGGCATGCTAACGATGCGACCGAACTTGGCAAGACAAAAACGTGGGCAAGCAAGGAAAAGCCGACTGGGGTCGCGTCCGTGGCTGCGCATCGAGGCAAAATGCCGACTGGGGTCGCGTCCGTGGCCGCGCATCGAGGCAAAAAGCCGACCGGGGTCGCGTCCATGGCTGCGCATCGAGGCAAAAGGCCGACCAGGGTCGCGTCCGTGGCTGCGCATCGAGGCAAAAGGCCGACCGGGGTCGCGTCCGTGGCTGCGTATCGAGGCAAAAGGCCGTTATGTTTGCGCGAAAAATCTTGCGCACCTCGTCGCGTTGTGTTCGCATGGGTGCATGCGTAAACACAGCTGGACGTGGTTTCTGCGGTTTTCGCAATGGCTGGCGTGTTTGGGGGTGGTGACGTCGTTATGGGGATGTGCGGCGCCGTATGAAATCGTGCCGTCGTCGAGTTTGCCGAGGGCGTATTTGCCCACGTCGGCCCAATTCGAGGCGGAGACGGAGCGCTTGGCGCTGCCGCCTGAATTACGCGAACGATTGCAGAAAGCCGTTGCGGAGGAAGCGTGTCGCGCGCGGCCCGATCCGCGATTGGTGGGGCAAGTGGTCAACGATCCGCGTGCCCGTGCGCAAATGCGTCTGGTGAAGGAGACATTGGCGTGGATTTCCGAAGTGGCGAAAGATCCGGAACCCTCGCCGCAGCGCCTCGAACATCGACAAAAGCTGCGGTTTTCCATTCCGGGTGCGTCAACAACCGAGGAGCCGACAACCGAAGCGCCGACAGCCGAAGCCGAGCCGTCATTGCTGGGCGAGGACGGGACGGAATACACGAAAGGGTTTGTCTACGGAGCGACGTCGGGAGCGGTGCCATTGGCTCCGCAAGCGATCGACATCGCCATTGAAGTGCGAGCATTGCCCAAGGGAAAATATTGGGCGCGTTTCGGTCGAGCGTGTGGGGAAATCGCGATTGGCACCGGGCAAATGATCTTGGCCGGCGCCGGCATGGGCGCCGGCATGGGGATGTGCGGCAGTGGTGGAGGGGCTCCTGCGGGCTATGTCGTGTTTGCCGGGTCGATGGCGCTGGGCGCGAATGGTTATGTAACGGCGTGGCATGGTTTTGAAGATTTGAAGCAGCTTC
>WBZU01002411.1_pt2 | contig 12591 bp, 7 predicted proteins | sample 5204311 | NCBI WGS metagenome assembly WBZU01 (sample SAMN12344359, study PRJNA552823) | activated sludge metagenome | biome: Activated sludge suspended growth; feature: Nitrification reactor; material: Wastewater; isolation source: activated sludge from nitrification reactor of wastewater treatment...
ACCATATAAATACCATATTATTGCATTACCAGATAAAGCAAATATTAATGCTGCTGAAGAGCTATACAAAACTTTGGGCGAGGACAACTGTCTGTTTGACGATCGTAGCGACGTGAGCCCGGGAGAAAAATTTGGTGATGCCGATCTTATTGGAATACCTACTCAAATAGTTATCTCTAAGAAAACTCTAGAGGCTGATTCTGCTGAGGTTGTAGATAGAAAAACTGGCAATAAAAAGCTTGTTAAAATTTCTGAGTTAAAAAATTAACCAAAATATTTTTCTACTATTTTTTTGTAATCTTGTTCTTGGTTTTCTAAGTTATTACCAACCAAAGATACAACCCAGTTTTTGGGAATAAAGAATTGTTCTTTTAGTTTAGAAATATTTTGAGGCTGTATTTGCTTAAGTGCAGATAATTCTTCGCGTGGATCAATATTGTCTACATCCTCTGCAAAATATTCACGGTACCAATTAGCCAAACTTCCGGGAGTAAAAAACCCTGTTTCAAATTGGCGAGTCACAAAGCCTTGGGCACGAGTAAATTCTTCCTTGGTAAAATCGCCATTTAATATGCTCGCCAGTTCTTCTACGGCAAGCTCAAAGAGAGGAAGTAATTTTTCTGGAGCTGTTTTGTCAGAAACAGTAAAACCAGAACTATCCTTGTCTAAGTAATAACTCGAGCTTGTTCCGTATGTTAAACCCTTAGATCTTGCCTTAAAATGCATTCGAGAAAATATACCAATATTGTATATACAATTAAATATCCGTAATGCAGGTCCAAGTTCACGAGGAAATCCTTGGTGTATAAAGCTTAGGTCAAAATGAGAGAGATTTTTATGCACTGCTGGTGCAGTAACTACCTTTTGTTGATATGAAAGTAATTGTTCTCCCTTATATGTTATTCTTTCTCCTTTTCGATATGTACCAAGTAGTGTGTTAAGTTTCTTTTCTATGTTAGCTAGTTGAGATTTAATATCACCCGACACAAGAAAATAGGTATTACCACTAATGTGAGTCTTATTATGAAACTGCTTTATATCTTCTGGCGAAATTGCATGTAGTGTTTGTGTTCTATCTTCAGCACTCATAGCATCTGCCGAGATTATCTTTGCAGCATTTAGCCAACAAAGATAATCATCATCTTTACTATATCGATTGTTCTCGTTGGTTATTACTTCTTTTTCTTGTCTAACGTATTTGTCTAAGAAAAGTGGCTTATCTATTTGAGTAAAAATGAGCTCAAGTATTTTATCGACATCATCAATATGGCCATCAAAATGATAACGAACGTTTTGAGTGCTTGTATACGCGTTAGAATATATACCAAGTGATTCTAGCTGATAGGCAAATTTCTGTGGGTCTTTAAACTCATTGTTGCCATCAAAACATAGATGCTCAAGTAAGTGTGGGAGTTCGTATTTGTTTTTGGGAGCATACAAAAATCCTGCTCTAACTATTGCATTAACTTGCACTTCTTTAGAGCCAGCAACGTGGATGGCAAGAAGTTTTGAGTTGCCATTAAGTTTTATTATTTGGGCAGTATGTTTCATATATATATTTTGCTCTTACTAATAGCTAAGAGTAAGATGCTACTCGCGAGTTTATGCACTAAAAAATTCTATTGTTTCATTAAGCGAGAGAACATTCTGCTCACCGCTCTTCATATCTTTTAACACAACTTTACCAGTTTTTAGCTCGGCCTCGCCAATAACAATAACGTATGGAACACCCAATTTATTGGCATATTTAAATTGTTTGTCTAACTTGGCTTCATCCAGAAAAACTTGTGTATTTATTTTTTTGCTTCGCAATTCACTGGCTACTTCGATTGCCCTGGCGATTACGTCTTTATTCCCAAACTGTGCAATAAGCACTTTATTGGGTGTGACAGCTGTTGCTTCTACTTTATTTGCTTCTTGTAAGGCTGCAAAAAGCCGTGTTACGCCAATAGAAATTCCTACACCTGGCATATCGGCAGATGAGTAATACTTGGTTAAATCGTTATACCGACCACCCGAGCAAACACTGCCAAACTCTGGATAATCTACCAAGTTGGTTTCGTACACGGTGCCAGTATAATAATCCAATCCTCTTACAATACGAAGATCAAAAGAATAAATGTTTGGATTAATATTAGCAGCTTGCAATGCAAAGAGCAGCTCTGTCATTTCTTTCATGCCAGAATGAAATGTTTGGTTATCTATTGAGAGTCCTTCGAGTTGTTTTAGTACTTCGTCTGGGGTGCCGGTAATACCAACAAAGTCGATGAGTTGCTGTGTATCATCTTGGTTCAAGCCAATTTTACCTAGCTCTTGCATAAGTGATTCTTTGCCAATCTTGTCTAGTTTGTCTACTAAATGTAAAATATCTGCTGCTTTGCTTGCCAAACCAATAGCTTCAACGAACCCACTAAGCAGTTTGCGATTACTAATGCGGATAATATATTTTCCAATCGCCAACCTATTAAATGCCTCACTTACTACAGCAACTATTTCGGCATCGTGCAGGACCGAGTTAGAACCAATAACATCAATGTCGCACTGTAAAAATTCACGAAAACGACCTTTCTGCGGCCGTTCGGCACGCCAATTTTTTTGAATTTGATAACGCCTAAATGGCATGGCTAAATCACTTTGATGCTCTGATACGTAGCGAGCCAATGGCACAGTTAGATCGTAGTGCAATGCATATTCTTTTTCACCTTTACTAAAACGATAAATTTCTTTCTCTGTGTCGCCTCCACCTTTCGCCAATAACACATCAGCCAGCTCAATTGCTGGTGTTTCTATTGGTGTAAAACCAAATAGCTCGTAAGTCTCAGTAATTGCCGAGATCATTCTTTTAAAATCTATCTGATCAGCAGGCAGATATTCAGGAAATCCAGATGGACGGCGCGGAGTAACTTTATTCATTACTCTATTATCGCCTATTCTGTATAGGTTGTGCAACCTAGGTATTATGGTTGTGGTGGAGTACAGGAATTATACGGCACACCATTGCCATAATATGCATCTGGGTTAGTATTACAAACAGATTGAGGGATATTGTTCCATAATACCGTTGTGGTAGCAGAAACCGTTTGGCCATCTTGGAGTGTAACGGGGCTTGTAAAGGTATGGCTAGCATTAGTTTCGGAACCATTCACAATAAATGATCCTAGGTGAGTTTTGCCTTGCGAGTAGCCGTCATATGCCCCATCTTTACCGGCATCGTTAATATAAAAGTCTAATCTGTATCCAACCACATCTGTTTGAAACAATGAAGTATTATCTGCTTGATTAGCCTGAAAACTATAATTGAGCGTTAATTGATTACCAGAAAAATTTACCGAGGTAATAGTTGGTCTATTGAGGTAATAGTTGGCATAGCCATTGGTTGGCAATGACATTAGGTAATTATTCAGTAGGTTAGGACCAAGATCGGTATCGGCAATTCCAGTATCAATATCAGAATCAGAAGCAATGTCTATCCCAAACTGTCCATTGGCATAAACACTATTGCCAAATGTTGTAATACTAAATACATCCTCTGGACCACCCTGATGAATTAGTATACCTTGGTTAGTATTCCCTGCAATAATATTTGGCTCACCCGTATTATCTCCACCTATCTGATGTTTATACACCGAATTACAACCACCATAATATTCATTTACTTCTATCCCAGCAGCTGTATTGCCATATCCATTTACCACTGTTCCCGAAGCATTTGTACCAATATAATTGCCATATATTGTCGACCCAATTGAAGTTGGGTACGAGCAATCATTATATATATGTATACCATCGCCGGTGTTAGCCGAAATGATATTTCTATCTACCTGATTAGTGCCGCCAATAGTAAAATTGTTTGCACCCTTCGCTGAAATTCCTGCATATCCACTGCCCGAACTACCATTTCCCAGTGGATTGCCTGCAATATTTAGGCCAATATAATTACCTTTTATTGTAATGTTATTGGTAGCATCCATTAATATACCATGAGCATAATTACCAGATACAATATTATGAGTAATTGTAACATTCTGCCCGCCAATAAGAACAAATGCATATAAATTAGGAAGTGCACCTATGCCTGATGCTGTTGTACCTATCAGATTATTCTTTACTTCTGTGCTAGTTGCAATAACAGCCACTTCAAAGCCGGCAAATAGGTTATTTTGAATAGTATTTGTATTACTATTGGTAAATGCGAGTATACCCCACCCACCACCAACTACAGTGTCGCCAGAAGCGTTTGTGCCAAAATAATTACATTCTACCGTCACATCACCTACAGTAGAATCAATTGACATTCCTTGAGAACTGCCTCCAATATTATTTAGCACCAATCCTCTAGCTATCGAAAAATCAGAACCATTTAAAAAGCTTAGCGCGCTACTATTACTCATATCAAGTTCTATTAATAGATTGTGTGGCGTATTTGTATTTGGTAAGCTAGCAGGCACTAAAGTACCACAGCTAGCACCTGGTTGAGTGCTGCCATCAATAGTAACCTGTTCTGTTATAGCTGGTAGTGCAGAGGCTGGGGTTATGGTATGTACACCGCTACCGGCAATATTAAAATCTATTGTATCAGCCCCTGCCTGAGCATTAGCAGCTTCTATGGCAGAACGCAGAGTGCAAACATTACCTGCTGTATCGCAACTCACGCTTGGATCTACTGCAGAAGCGTCTCCTGTATCATCAACAGTAAATGTTGCCGCATGAGCAACACTAGCAAAAACCAATGACAATATAATGCCAGACAGTAAAGAACCTAGTAAACGTAAGTGTTTCATTAGTATCTATTATACTTAAGCTGCAACTAGATATCTATCTATTTAATCACCACAATTGTTTAAGTACGGTGGGCCGTCACCCTGTCTTGCATTGTGGCTTTCTTGGCAGGTAATGTTTTTCCAGACAATTGTTGCTGTTGCAGTAATATTTTGCGTTCCGCCTAGCGAGACAGGGCTCGTAAATGTATGACTAGCGTTGGTTTCGCTACCATCTACAAAGAAACTACCTAGATGAGTAGACCCTTGAGCATACCCAGCATATGCTCCATCTTGCGAGCCATTATTAACATAAAAGTCTAATTGATATCCTACCAAATCTGTGGGGAGCAAGCTCCAGCCATCAACACTTGGAGTTATAGAAGGTGGTGCCTGAAAATTATAGTTAACTGTAATAGTATTACCGCTCGTATTCGCTGAAGTAATTACGGGTCTGTTAAGATAATTATTGGCATAACTAGCAGGATAATCAATAGCAAACATATTTAGTACATTTGGCCCTAAATCTACATCTGCCACACCATCATTATCACTATCGGCTGCCAAATTAATACCTAGGTTGCCATTACCATAAATTTGGTTCCCTAGTGTAGAAATACTAAAAACATCCGTGTTTGGTGCTTGAAAGATCCTTACTCCATCGAGCGTGTTACCCGCAATAATGTTCGGTTGACCAGAACTAACCCCACCAATTTTGTGTTTGTATACACTCGATACACAGCTAACTCCCTCTTGCTCATTCACAGTTATACCAGACTGTGCATTACCATAACCAGGAGCTACATTACCTGTAACATTTGTTCCTATTTTATTTCCATATGTTTGCGAAACAATATTGGACGGGCAGCCGTTACCATTCTGATTGTAAATATACATACCGCTACCATTATTTGCCGAAATAACATTACCCTTACCTGCCGTCTGTCCACCAATTGTAAAGTTAGAAGTTGAACCTAAATATATTCCATCACCATTATTACCAAGAGGCAAACCTGCCAAGCTTAGACCAATAAAATTTCCTTCTATAGAAAAGTTTGTAGTTCCTGAGTATATACCTACCCCATTATTGCCACTAATAGTATTATTTCTAACAATACTTCCAGATCCTAAGTTCATACCAGATGCATTCGGAAGCGATGCAGAGCCATTAACATTTGTACCAATTAGGTTATTGCTAATTACTGTATTACCAGAAGCGACAAAACCATAGCTACTAGAGCCCGATATAAGATTATTTTGCACTAGCCCATTATTGCCACCAATATATACACCGGCACTAAACGAACCTACTAATGAAGTGCCTGAGGAATTTGTGCCTATATAATTACATTCTACGATTATATCATCCGCATTAAATCCTATAGCTTGGCCAGTACCGTTGTTTAGTATTAGGCCTTTAATAATTGTATTTGCAGAGTTATTAGTATTGGAATAAAAAACATCATTGGGAATGTTACTGGCATTAATTTCTATTAACAAAGTGTGTGGTGTGTTATTAGTAGCAGGAAGGCTCGGCACTAACGTACCACAGCTTGCTTGGGTAGTGTCATCATTAACTTGCGTCGTCCCATCAATAGCAATTTGGTCGGTAATTTCTGGCAAAGGAGAAAGTGGTGTAATGGTATGTACACCATTACCCGAAATTGCAAAACTAATTGTATCTGCACCAGGGTTGGCATTGGCATCAGTTATCGCCTGGCGTAAACTACCAGCACCAGAATCTGCAGTAGTAGTAACTGAATAATCGGCAGCATGCGCAATGCCTGCAAATACCATCGATAATACAAGAGCACTAAGTGTGACGATGATTAAGTGGAATGTTTTCATGGTAGTATTATCTCTTATTTATGTGTATGTCACAATAAGCATAACTCTTATTCTGTTTTAGTTATCAATGTTAGTTGGGTCTGTATAAGGGGGTCCATCACCCTCGCGACCATCGCTAGGGATGGTTGTCCAGAGTACTGTTGAAGTAGCATTTACACTCATGTTACTTGTTAATGCAACAGGGCTAGTAAAAGTATGACTAGCACCTGTCTCTGATCCACTAACTATAAAGCTACCTAGGTGAGTTTTGCCTTGATTGTAGCCAACATAAGCGCCATCTTGAGAATTGTCATTGAGATAAAAGTCTAAGCGATAGCCAATAACATCAGTAGAAGAAATGGATGGTAAGTTTTCCTGAACTCCGGGTGCCTGATAGTTATAATTGATAGTTAGTTGATTGCCACTGAAGCTTGAGCTCACAATAGTTGGCCTATTGAGATAGTAATTAGCATGTCCAGCTGTTGGGTAAGACATAAAAAAATTATTTAGTGCATTTGGTCCAAGATCAGTATCGGCAATACCAGCATAACCAGAATCTGAAGCCAAGTCTATACCAAACTGACCATTGGCATAAATACTATTGCCTATGGTAGAAATGCTAAATACATCATTATCAGCTCCCTGATGTATAAGTACACCTTGCTGGGTATTGCCTGCTATAATGTTTGGTTGGCCAGTAATATCACCACCTATATGGTGTTTATATACCGAACTGCAGCCACCAATGAACTCATTCACTTCTATACCCGCAGCGCCATTGCCATAGCCGGATTGTACTAACCCATTGTTGTTGGTGCCAATGAAATTATTATATATTGTAGATTCAAAAGATATACCCGAGTTACAATCGCTATATATATGTATACCATCGCCAGTGTTAGATGATATAAGGTTGCGTTCATTATTAGCTGTATCACCTATAGAGAAATTATTCACACCATACATTCTTATGCCTTCACCATCATTGGCGAGCGGGCTACCAGCGATATTAGTGCCAATATAATTACCTAATATAGTAACCAAATTTGCATACTCTACATACACACCGTTACTACTATTTGCTGCTACGATATTGTTGTTAATATTAATATTTGAACCACCAAATATGCCACCGGTACTATTAGCTAAAGGGTATTTACCACTAGCGTCAGTACCAATTAAGTTATTTTGAATTGTCCCACTTGCAATTCTTATCCCAAATTGATCAGAACCAGATATTAGATTGTTTTGAATAGTATTTGCCGTGCTGTTTCCGAAAGCATCAATATCTGACCCAGAGTTTGCTATAACAGTATCACCTGCTGTATTGGTGCCAAAATAATTACATTCTACTACCATGCTTCCGACAGTTGAAGAAATTCTAAGCCCAGAAGCTGAGTTGTTAGCACCGTTCATAACAAGGCCTCTAACGATTGAATTGTTTGATCCATCATTGAAGTTGAGAGCATTAATACCACTTGCGCCTCCTGCATTTATTTCTATCAGTAAAGTATGAGGAGTATTACTATTTGCCGGCAAACTAGCCGGCACTAACGTACCACAGCTAGCACCTGTTTGGGTGGTGCCGTCAATAATAACTTCGTCGGTAATATTTGGGAGGGCTGAGGCAAGTGTAATTGTGTGTACACCACTACCGGCTATATTAAAACTAATTGTATCTGCACCAGGGTTGGCATTGGCATCAGTAATAGCTTGTCGCAAGCTACCAGCACCAGAATCTGCAGTAGTAGTAACCGAATAATCGGCGGCATGTGCAGTATTACCAAATAAAGCCAACCCTAACAAAGTTAGAACCATAACGCTTGCTAATAGCAATATTCTTCTGAGCACTCGCATCTAACTAAATTTTGGTTGCTTTGCTTAATCTTAGTGAGAATAAAATCAACCCAGCACCTGCTAACGCTAGCAGAGCTACTGCACTATAGCCATAAAGTTGACTATCTCCAGTTGGTGCCAGATTACCGCTTGATGACAAGGCAACATATGGTGAAAACTCTGATGTAGATCCATACGAGTAGGTACCCGGAGCTGGGTTAATTTCTTGAGCAGAAGCTACGCCGGTAGTCATACCTAGGGGTAAAACAAGCAAGGTAAAGGTAGTTACTATACTTAATGCTAATGTTGTAATTTTTTTCATAATCTCCTCTTTCTTTATTACTATTTTGGCGATGTGTAAGGTGGGCCATTGCCGCTGCGCGGTGCACTAGGGTCGGTTGTCCATAATACCGTTGCAGTTACCGAAATATTTTGATTTCCAGACAAAGCTATGGGACTCGTAAATATGTGTGTAGCATTCGTTTCACTTCCATTAATAATAAAAGATCCTAAATGGGTCTTTCCCTGACTATAGCCACTGTATGCTCCGTCTTGTGTACCACTATTAAGGTAGAAGTCTAGCCTATACCCAACTAAATCGGTACTCATAATAGAGGGGTAATTATCTTGAATACCATTTGCCTGGTAAGAGTAATTCACTGTTAGTTGATTACCCGTATAACTCGCTGAATTAATTACGGGTCTATTAATATAATAATTTGCATTAGTTGTTGGATAACTCATTAAGAAGTTATTTATAACATTTGGTCCAAGATCAGTATCGGCCATACCATCTCCTCCACTATCTGCAGCTAAGTCTATACCAAACTGACCATTGCCATAAATACTATTACCAATAGTAGTAACGCTAAATACGTTGTGGCTACTATCTTGGTGTATAAGAATACCTTGGTTGGTATTGCCAGCAATAATATTTGCTTGGCCAGCCTCGTCACCGCCAATTATATGTTTATATACAGATCCACAACTGCCTTGATACTCATTTACTTCAATGCCAGCAGCTCCATTACCAAAACCAGCTTTAACACTTCCGTCCATTTGTGTACCAATATAATTTCCGTAGGTAGTGGAGTTAATAGACTCGGCGTATGAACAATTATTATAAATATGAATCCCGTCACCACCATTAGCCGAAATAATGTTTCGCAGGGTATTTGTAACACCACCAATAGTAAAGTTACTCATTGCAAAGAAGTCTAGACCATTTACTGAGTTACCTAAAGCGTTACCGTCTATCCCAAGCCCAACGACATTACCAGTAAAGGTTACGTTTTGACCGTTTGTTAGGCTTACTCCAGAACCATTATTGCCAGAGATAACATTATGGTTAATGGTAACACTGGTCGACCCAAAAAGATTTATTGCAGTACCATTATTAGCAAGGGCCGATGTACCATTAGCTGCGGTTCCAAAAAGATTATCATTAATATTTACTGTGTCACTGGACCCAAGAGAAATCGCAGTGCCCGTACCAGAAAGTAAGTTGTTTTGTATGGTAAATGTATTGCTACCACTATCATCACGTATACCAATATAAGTTAGGTTTGCTGCTGCTGTACCGCTGCTATTTGTGCCAATATAGTTACAGTCTATGGTAAAGCTACCAATATTATCATTGGTTGTTACTACCCCATTTGCATTAGCGTTGTTCAGTACTAATCCTTTTATTTCTGTACCGTCAGAACCCAAGCTGAGGTTAAATAAATTAAAAACCCCGCCGCCGCCACTTACCTCAATTAACAATGTGTGAGAGGTGTTAGTACCAGGCAATGTAGCTGGCACCAGTGTGCCACACTGCGCACCTGACTGGGTGGTACCATCTATAGTTACAGGGTCGGTAATATTTGGTAATGCAGAGCCTAGAGCAATAGTGTGAACGCCACTACCAGAAATATTAAATTCAACGCTATCACTACCAACTTGAGCATTAGCAGCTTCTATTGAAGAACGAAGTGTACAATCGCTACCACCATTAATAGCGCAGCTTACTGAAGGGTCTATTGCCGATTCATCTCCGGCTGTAGTAACAGTAAAGGTTGCGGCATGCGCAGTAGAAGACAGGCAAACAACTGCCAACATAACTGCACAGGCTGCGATAGAGGCAAAAATTAATCTTTTCATATTGTCACTATTTTACCATTACAGTTATGCTACTACAACTTACGGGAGCGATGAGAATAGACAATTACTAAAAGGCTGCCGCTAACTACAATAAATAATGAAGAAAGTAAGAGGTAAAGATAATAGTTATCTCCGGTGTTCGCCAAGTTGTTGTACTGATTTTGTGTAGCCAGCCCTGTAGGATCAGTAATACTACCATTTGCCTGCCCATCTAGGTCTAAACCCGAACCGTCGGTGATACTATAGCTGAGTTGAATAGTAGGCATGAATGCAATTGTAGTTGCTAAAACATTTGCGCCTGGAATAGTGTCGTAAGAATTATTATTAGGATAGTATTTTCGAGCATATAACGATGATGGGTCGATAGAAGAGGGCACCAACATAGTTATTTGGGCAGTGCCTCCTGGTGTTATTCCAGAAAGAGTAAAACCAACCAAACCAAAAGGATAATGATAACTGGCATCATTTGCAGCCTGAGAGTTAATAGCCGTAAACTGTGAGCCGTTTGGACCTACTAGTGTTATATATCCATTAGTATACTGGCTACTATAGGTAGTAACATTGGCCTGCAGAGCATCCAAAATACCGTCGTTATTACCATCTCCTCCATTTGGTCCTGCATCTTCTACGCCATTGGTAATGCCATCACCATCGTTATCTAGATTTGGGGGCAAAACCGACTGGCAGTTATTATTATCACAAAATACCGGATAAGCACCACCACTAAACGACCACACATTGCTTGGCCAAGTGCGAGTTCCAGAAATAGTAAATGGATTATTGGCATAATCGTAGAAGTAGTCTGGGTTAGAATTATTACTATTTACACTATTACAGCCGGTGTTTCCGGTTGATGGTCCAGCAATTTTACTTATAAAGTTGCCAGTATTCGTAAATGCCTGGACATTATTATTGTATGAGTCTGCAACATAGATAGTATTATTACTGCTACTTGTAACGCCAGCAGCGTTGCCAAACTGACCATCTGCAGTCCCGTTAGACCCCCACTGGGCCAGATAATTACCAGAGCTGTCGAATTTCTCTACACGAGCATTACCCCCATCGCTCACATATACATTATTATTACTATCAACAGTAACGCCATATGCGTAATAAAACTCACCATCCCCCGAACCAGCCGATCCCCACTGGGTTAAGTAGCTGCCGGAGCTGTCGAATTTTTGAACACGACTATTATTAGGGTCGGTAACATACACATTGCCATTACTGTCATTAGCTATACTTAGTGGGTTATTAAACTGACCATTACCCGAACCTTGGCTACCCCATTGAGTTAAGTAATTACCCGAGCTGTCGAATTTTTGAATCCGGTGATTTCCTGTGTCTACAACATAAACATTACCACTACCGTCTGCCTTAACTCCATGAGGATCAATCAGTTCACCATTACCACTGCCTAAACTTCCCCATTGAGTTAAGTAATTACCCGAGCTATCAAACTTCTGAATACGATGATTACTCATATCGGCAACATATACATTACCGTTACTATCAGTAGTAACTGCATAGGGATTAGCAAATTGCCCATTGCCGTTGCCAGAACTTCCCCATTGAGAGAGGTAATTACCTGAGCTGTCGAATTTTTGAATGCGGTTATTATTAGTATCGGCCACATATACATTATTACTACTATCTGTTGCTACCCCGCTCGGCCCATTGAACTGGCCATTACCAGAGCCTGCGTTGGGCTGATTATAACAAATACTATAACCACTACGGCTCACATCATAATACACATTCACCAGGGGTTGAGGATGAGTGGGCGAAGAGTTTGGGTCTATGTAATTGTTTAAATTACCTACAAAACCAGCAGGTAACACTGTACTACTTACCGCAGAAACTGTAAAAGAATTCTGTATAAGAGCGTCTCCATATGTCGAAAGCGTACCAGCAAAGCCTCCAAATCCAGTATAGTTATCATAAGTCTGGCCAGTTAATGTGACTGACCCGCTAGAATACGAATTAGTAATGGTGCCATAAGCCATGGAACCAACAAAGCCTCCAGCCG
>WBZU01002519.1_pt1 | contig 12581 bp, 6 predicted proteins | sample 5204311 | NCBI WGS metagenome assembly WBZU01 (sample SAMN12344359, study PRJNA552823) | activated sludge metagenome | biome: Activated sludge suspended growth; feature: Nitrification reactor; material: Wastewater; isolation source: activated sludge from nitrification reactor of wastewater treatment...
TCGGAGTTGGTGCCTGGAGCGCGGCGATGAATTTGGCGAAATCCCAGCCCTGGGCCGCCGGCTTCTTTTCATCTTCGTCGATGGCCTCAAAGTAGACCACGAATTCGCCCTTGGCCTTGTCCACGGTGTCCACGGTGATCTGATCTTTGAACCGGGCGAAGAGTGCGTCCACTCGCGATGCATTGTCGCCGCTGGCGTATTCGGGAATGTGCAGACGCAGCGTCGCCTCATACGGCTTACCATGCAGAGGCGGAGCCTCGTAGATGATCTGGGCAATTTGCTGCGGGCTGATGAGCGCGGGATCGAAGCTGATATTGGCGTAGCTGTCGAGCGACTGAACCATGGCCACGTCTTTCACGCCCTTCCGCTCGCTGATTCCGCGGCAGACCGTATCCACGCAGGCGACGCACTCGACGCCTGAGATGTAGAAGGTCAGAGTCAGAAGTTTGGCCGCACCTGGGTCCGGTGCACCGGCGTGGAGAGAAGCGGTGGCGGCGGCAAGCAACAGGATGGAACGGAAGAGCAAACGCATGGGCTTGTAACCAATCGCCCGAGAACCACCCAGGCTTTCATGCCAGAGCTTGCAAATCGACAGGGCATGTCGGAAGGCAAAATCACATGCCCGTTGCCGTCGTTCTGTCCCCCTCAATCGCCGCTGCCGGTTTTGGCCCGCTGTTTGGCCTGCTGGCGCTGCTGCTGGTGGCGTTGGTGCTGATGTCGCTTCTGCTCGCGCGCTGGCGACAGTCGCTGCTGATCGGCTACTTCGCGTGCGGCGTGGCAGCGGCGAATTCTGGACTGCTGGAGCACTTTGCGGGCGCACACGTGCGCGAGGGCCTGGATGCGTTTGCGGAGACCGGCGTGGTGCTGCTGATGTTTACTCTGGGCATCGAGTTCTCGCTGGCGGAATTGAATCACCTGCGCCGGGCAGCATTCCTTGGCGGAGGACTGCAGGTGGGGCTCACCGTGGCGGTGGTCGCAGCGATCGCACTCGCTGGTGGCATGACGCTGCCTCACGCGCTGGTGCTGGGCGTGGCTCTCGCGTTGAGTTCGACAGCGGTGAGCATGAAAGCTTTTCAAGAAAGCGGCCTGTCCGCCAGTCCCGCCGCGCGCGTCTCGCTGGGCATCGCCATCTTTCAGGATCTGGCGGTGATTGCCTTCATGCTGGTGCTGCCATCGCTGGGTGGAAACGCCGCAGCGGGCGGCTCCCTGGCACGAACACTGGCGCTCGCCGCCGTGTTCCTGGGCGGCATCTGGCTGCTGGGCCGGCACGTGATTCCGCGCGTGCTGCATGCGGTGGCGCGCACGCGCAATCGCGAACTCTTTACCCTGGCGGTGGTGGCGCTGTGTGTGAGCGTGGCGAGCCTGGCGGGGCTGCTGGGACTCAGCGCCGCTCTGGGCGCGTTCGTCGGCGGTCTGGTGATCAGCGGCTCGATCTACCGGCATCGCGTCATGGCGGATGTGCTGCCCTTCAAAGACCTCTTTCTGACACTCTTCTTCGTCTCCGTCGGGCTGGGCGTGCACTTGCAGGCGCTGGTGCAGCACTGGCCGTGGGTGCTGGCGTTCACGGCCGCCTTGCTGGTCATCAAAAGCATCGTGCTCGCCGTGGTCGCGCGCGTGCTGAGCATGTCCCTGCGCTCATCGGCGCTGTCCATCGCGGCACTGGCATCATCGGGTGAATTCTCCCTAGTGCTCATGGCGCGCGCCAGAGAGTTCATGGAATGGAACGACGTGTTCATCGCGGTGTTCGTGATGAGCACCGCGCTGTCGATGGCGCTCGTGCCCGTGATGATGCGCCAGGCGGCCCGACTCATGCCGCTGCTCGAATCCTGGTTGGGCAGCGCGGGTGCCAAGGCCGCCGCGACAGGTCTGTCAGCAGGCGAGCGCACCAAGCGGCTCGCCGATCATATCATCGTGTGCGGCTACGGGCCGGTGGGACTGCGACTGCACAAATCACTGCTTAGCGCGGGGCACGAGTGCCTCATTGTGGAACTAAACGTGGATACCGTGCGTCGTTTAAAAAAAGAAGGCATCCCCGTGCTCTTTGCCGATGCGACGCACCGGGAAACATGGGAACTCACGCGCGCGGCCCATGCGAGGCTCGTGGCATTCACTTATCCCGATGCCGCCACCACATGCCAGGCGATCACTCATGTGCGCGAATTCGCGCCATCGGTCACGGTGCTCGCGCGCGTCAAATACGAGTCCGACACCGAACCACTGCAACAGGCCGGAGCCACGCTCATCATTCATGACGAGGGGGAAAGCGCCGATGCCATGGTGCGATTGGCAACCGGTGCATTCGACACGCCGGTCGATGCGGCGTGAAGACCGCTCACTCCACTCGCGCGGGCAGGAGACGATCATCCGCGAGATCGAGCCGATACTGCAGTTGATTGTAATCGTAGCGCGCTGGGGCCATGGGATTGCCGCTGAACTCCAGCGAGTAAGTGCCTTCGAAGTAGATCACGCGCCCCCGTTCGCCATCGAGAAACGCGTGATGCACGGGATTGTAGAATGAGTAGCGCGGATGGCTGGCCACCTTCACCGCCTTGTTCCACGGGCCATCCGGCTGCTTCGATTCCGCATACCAAACCTCGCCCAGCGGCGATGGATCATCCTTCTCGCCCGACTGCAGTCCGATCAAAATGAACCGGTGACGCCATTCATTCCACTGCACGCCGCCGCCGTGAAGCCGGACGAGTTTGCCCGTGGCCGCATCTTTGAGACGATAGCGCGCCAGCGTGGGCGGCATCCGTTTTTGAAGCAGGAGTTTCGTCTCTTCATTCTGGGACGTTGGTGCCTGATTGCGCTGCCAGGACCACTGTTGTGTGTTCTCGTCAAAGCGCAGCGCCTCATATCGTGATGGATCAAGCACGGCTTCACGCGTCGCCGCGACGCGCGTGGGCAGGAAGCCATCGTCAGCGAAGTAGAAATGTTCTCCTGAATTCAAAGACTGCCCGCGTGGGAACCGCCAAGTCTCCGACGCATCCAGTTTGCGGTCGATGACAAACACACCTTTTGCAGCATCGAAGCGCGTAATGCCGTGCTCCACCGGAGCAGCAAGTGCGAGGTGGCGACCGTAATGCGCGAAGAGTTCATCCCCGCCTGATGCTGTCTTCACCACCAGCAGTCCGAACAGCCAAACGGCCCCCTTGTCCTGAATGGGCAGCATCTGGCGTGGCATGCCCGGCTGTGCCGGATCCGTGAAATAATCAAAAGCGATCCCCTGCTCAGGCCGCACGTCTCGCGGCGTCAGAGCACAGGTCGTGCGAAAGTTGCCCAGCGGATAGCGCGGCACGTTCGTGTCACCCCAGAGCCAGAAGATCTTGTCGCCGTAAAGCACCGCCTGCTCGCTGTCCTGCCCCATGACACCAGCGTTGCCGAGGTTCGGCAGCGGACACGGCAGACCAAGCAGCTCGCTGTCGCGATACATCCCCTGCCCCGTGGTGCGGGCGATGCGCTCGGCGATGTTTGTGCGCTTCATCTTCATCGTCACACTGGCACCCGGCTTCGTGGTCACGCGAATTCCCGTGTAGCCGAAGCCGTCCTTCTCACGCTCGTAGCCTGGCGAGAGGCTCACGTAGAACCACACCTCCCGGTCCATCAGGCCGGGTTCGAGAAAGGCGATCCAGCCAGCATTGTCCGTCACACAGCGCACATCATTGACCGTGCGTAGTTCGATCAGAGGAATGCCGCGGCCGGTTTGCTCATCGACAACGTGAATGCCAAACCATGGAGCCTTCACATGAACATCGTCTCCGCGGGAGCAGCACGCGAGAAAAGTCAGGAACAGGCAGAGGCGTGCGAACATGAGGTGCATGGTAAAGATGGTGACAGGGAAGTAACACGATCGCGCCCAGGCTCTTCGTGCAGCCCGGCAGTGGATTCCTGATGGGTGTAACGGGCGGGAGCCATGCACGGAACGGGCCGCCGTGCGCATCCAGCATTGACTGTCCTGGTGCACGCAGCCAAGGATGATGCCTCTCTCAGCATGCCCAATTCCTCGAAAGCACTCGAATGCGTCTGGCAAGGTCTCCCCGTCTCCCCCGGCGTGGCGGCCGCGGTGGTCCACGTGTTGCAGGACCGTTTTGATGAACCCGTGGAGCGTGTCATCGAAGAGAACGAAGTGGAGGCCGAACTGGCCAGGCTGGAGACGGCCATGACCGCCACGCGGCGGGAGATCAAGGCGCTGCAAAAGACCATCGAAGCGCGCGGCGACACCATCGAGGCCGAGGTGTTTGAAACGCACCTCATGATTCTGGAGGACGTGTCCACTCTGGATCACGTGCGCCGCACCGTGCGCTCGAAGCTGCGCAACGTGGATGCCGTGTATTACACGCTGATGTGCCGCCACATCGAAGCCCTGCGCGGAGTCGATGATCCCTATCTGCGGGAGCGCTACCTGGATCTCAAAGACATCACCCAGCGCATGATGCGGCACCTGCGCGGCGAACAACGCGCGGAGATCTCGTTTGACGAACCCGTTGTGATCGTGGCGCATGATCTGACGCCCTCCGATACCGTGATGCTCGACCGCGACATGATCGCCGGCTTCGCGGTGGAAACGGGCAGCGTGAATTCGCATGCGGCCATCATCGCCCGATCGCTCGGCATTCCCGCGGTCGTGCGATTGCATGGACTGATGGAGGAACTGGTCTCCGGCGAGCGCGTGGTAATCGATGGTGATGAAGGCATCATCATCGAGCATCCCACCGCCGAGACGCTGGCAAAGTATCAGCAGATCGAAGCACAGTCCGAAGCTCGGGAAGATCTCCTGCAAGCCACTGCAAAACTCCCCGCTGTCACTCAGGACGGGCGTGTGATCCGCGTGGGTGCAAACGCCGAATTCGTGGATGAGCTGGATTCGATCTGCCACTGCGGCGCGGAGGAGATCGGACTGTTCCGCACGGAGTTCGTTTATCTGGAAGATCCCGACGCTACTGAAGATGCGCTGGCGACCATCTACGAGCAGGTCGTGCAGAAGTTCGCGCCACGGCCAGTCATCTTCCGCACGCTCGATCTTGGCGGCGACAAACTCGATCCGCTGCTGGCCGCCGAGCCGGAGCCCAATCCATTCCTCGGCTGGCGCGGCATCCGCGTATCGCTCAGCCGCCCGGATTTTTTCAAACGTCAGCTTCGCGCGCTGCTGCGCGCATCCTGCCACGGTCCCATGGGCATCATGTTCCCCATGGTCTGCGGTGTGGATGAAGTGCGCGCGGCGAAAGGCCTGCTGGACGAGTGCCGCGCCGAATTGCGCGCCAAGGGCGTCTGCTTTGGCAGCGAGATCGAAGTGGGGGCAATGATCGAAATACCCAGCGCGGCAGCCACCGCCGACTTCATCGCCCGCGAGGTGGATTTCTTCAGCCTCGGCACCAACGACTTGATTCAATACACGCTCGCAGTGGACCGGCTCAACGAGCGCGTGTCCGACCTCTATCAGGCCACTCATCCCGGTGTGCTGCGATTGATCAAACAAGTCGTCGATGCAGCAAGAAAGCACAACGTGCGCGTGGGCATCTGTGGCGAGATGGGCGGAGACATCGAACTCGCGCCGCTCCTCGTAGGTCTCGGGCTGGACGAACTCAGTGTGGCCGGCGGCCAGGTGCCGCGCGTAAAGCAGGCGCTGCGCAAGTTGAACGAAGCCGAGTGCCAGACGCTCGCACAGCAGGCGCTGGAGTGCTCGGATGCAGCCGCGATTCATGAACTGAGCCGGACGATGGCCGAACGTTGCTACGCCGAGTTGATGGTTTGAAGCTCCGCAGCCAATACCCGCGTGTGCGGACACATTCCGGGAATGCGGTGGCTGGCCGGCGTGAGCTTGAGGAAGCAGGAACAAGCGATGCCTGATCCCTACTTCGTGCCCGCTTCATAGCCTTTGGTCTCCAGTCCATGGCAGTCCGGACACGTAGCTTCCCGCACCGTGAACTGTGCATGACACGACGGACAGTAGCTCAGGGAGCCCGCCTGGGCTTGAGGGCTTGCTTCCAAATCGGCTTCAAGCAGGTGAAGCCGCGCGCAGCATTCACGCAGGCGCGGCACAACCACTGCGGAGGCCTCGCGCAGGGGATCGCCCGGACCTCGATACACCCAGCGCCGCCAGATGGCGGATGCAAACCGCCGCAGTTCCGGCTTCGACAGCACGCAGGCCGCCGCCGGCAGCGCGTGATGTCCGGATAGTATCTCCGCTCCAATCAGATCATGCGCCCGCATCGCATGCATGGGCATGAACATCAGATGCAGTGCCTGCGGCCAGCGACGCCTATGACGCGAACGAAAGATACGCCGGTCCAGCGTCCGCCAGGTGAACGCAACCAGCGCCGTGGTGGCGAGCAGCGTGAGCCCGCCCAGCAGCAAGCGCCAGCCATCGGTGCTGTGCATCCAGTAGAGCAACGGCAGCCACAGAAAGCACAAAACGAAAACACCCATGCACGGTGTGCGCAAAGCGCGTGCCGCGAGCAACCAGTGTCGCACGGCCATGCGTGCGCGCGGCAGGCTCAACGATTGTCGCCACCACGCCAGGACAAGTTCGCTTCGACGACCGGTATCCCCGTCACAGGCTGCCTGCAAAAACGCGCACAGCTCCCGCGCCGCCTGTTTCGTGGTGCAACGGACGCGCAGTGACGCGGTGACGTTTACCAGGCTTTGCTCGCATGCAGGCCGCACATCGCCCCAGTCCACCCACGATCCGGCACCAGGCTGGCCTTCGCCAACCCACAATCCGCCGTGATCAGGCAGCACAGGCCACTCATCCACCAGCAAAAAGCCGCCGAGCAAAGGCAGCGGCCACGCGAAGGAGGCGCCTTCACGCGCACTCTGAGTCAACGCCAGAGGACGTGCGACATGCCAGCCGCGTCTCAGCAGAAAGGTGCGCAACACGACCGCTGATGCCGGCAGCCAGTGAATGCATTCAATCACATAGAAGGCGGCGAATACCGCCAAAAGCATCTGGCCGTCGCTCATGGTCATGCCGCTGATCAAGTCTGGGAGCGGCGGCCAAAGATCGCTGAGAACGCGCGTTTCACCGCGGCCAGCGCCGCCACGACCAGAAGCCATGCGGCTTTGCCCAGTTTGAGGAAGATCACGCCGAGCTTGGCCAGCCAGCCTGATTTTAGCAGGGCCACACCCGCGCCCGCCGTAATGAGCCCGGCCAGCGTATATTGGGCAACCTTGTCACCCTGACGGTATTCCGCATACGTCTGACCAGATTGATAGCGATGCCCGGCGATGAGCTTTTGATAGTCCGGCAATACGGCATTCAGCTCCTGAGGCGACACCAGCAAGGTCACATGCATCACTCCACGGCGGCCGAGCAGCTTGGTCAGGTAGTTGATCGTCTCACCGCCGCTCTCACTGGCCACACGGATGCCCCACTCCAGATTGTGGGTCTCTGAATTGTATTTGGGCGGCATGCTCCAGCCAAGCAGTTCCAGTTTCTCCAGCCCCTGCTCCTCGCGCGCCTTGTTCCCTTCGGCTTGTGCGGCTTTGAGAGTCTTGAGGATCGCATCGGCGTCCAACTGATCCTTGTCGGTATCCTTGACGTAGCCGCTGTCCTCGAATTCGAAGAGGACAAACCAGTCCAGCCCTTCTGGTGCGATCATGCCCAGCAGCGAGCTGTCAGGGATGTTCCCCATGAGCTTCATCATCTTTGAGGCGCCGGAGCTGCCCGTGAATCGATAGCCGTTCGGAATCTCGATCTCCGACCACGAGCCCAGCCGGCCCTTGCCTGAGCGCGTCCAGCCGAACGACTCGATCTGCTTCCGCATCTTTTCGCTGTCGCCGGAGGCGGGCTCAACGTCGCTGCTTTTCTCCTGGGCAAGAACGGAACCGCTGGCCAGAACCAGCGCGAGCAAAGAGGCAGTGAGGTGCATCATGATGGCGTGCAGTGTCGAATTTCTGAAACGATCAGCATCGGAAGCAAAGCAAGATCACCGCTGCAAAGAAAGAGTTTTCTGAGCTTTGCTTTTCATTGCTCGCGCCCATCGCATCACGGATGCACCGCGCTCACCGCATCCAGATCGAAGCCGCTGCTGCCCGCGCCGCCGAGCGCACCGTTTTCTGCTGTGTGACGGATCAATACTCCGCTGCTGTCGGGCGTGCGATTGTCTCCAGGCGAGCGAATGCGCACGTAGCGAATCCATTGCAGCCCCGGCACGCCCAGCGACGCCAGATCGAAGCTGTCGCCACCGCTTCGCGTGGCATCGGTCGGATCATCGCCGGTGGTGCCGTTCACACCCGCGAAGCCCTGCAAATAATAGCCTGGCTGACGCAACACTTTGGGATCGGTGATCGCCGAAGGATTGACACGCGTCGGGAACCGGAACCACTGGCCTTCGAACAGCGCGACCTCAACCAGGCCAGGTTCCATGAAGCGCGTGTTCGGGTCACCGCTCACGAAGATGACGTTCTCGAACACAGTGAAGTCGGCACCTGGAATGTCTTCGATGATGTTGTCCGTGAACTGCAGCACGATGCTGCCACCACCGGCCACCGAGGCATGCAGCGATGCCACTTCGCTCTCGCGCCAGGCTGGCGAGAAGGGACCGCGACCATCAGGAGGCCCGAGCACGTTCGATGGCAGGGCTTTTGCCCCATACCCTCCCGCGCTCAGCGGCGCGAATTCCACCACGAGATCCGCATACGGATCGGAAGTGACATTTGCGACCGCGCGCTGCCGGGTCATCGGCAGCAAGCGTGTGCTGTTCGCCGCAAACGGCACGGATTCGCCATCGCTGGTGAACGCCATCAATGCATAGCTGTGCGGGCCGGGAGCGAGATCGTGATCGACGAAGTTGTTGCCGTTGCCGCGATACACCTCGACACCATCGCGTGTCACGCTTACGCCCGTAAGCGGTGCGCGCAGCGCGAGCTGGATGTCACGCGGCTGCCAGGCGATGCCGGCCTTGGTGCCGGACGGCACGACGATCAATGAGTGACGCTGGGCGAGTTCGAAGGTCTTGCGAAACGTCGCCCCTGCGGCATCCCGAACCAGTAGTGTGAAGTGATCCACCCGTTCGACATTGCTGCCGACACCCGACAGCGTGCCGTCCGCACTCAACTGCCAGCCCCAAGGCAGCGCGCCACCGGCCAGGCGCCACTCATACGGTGGTGTGCCGCCCGTTGCTTCAAAGGTCCCGGAGTAGTTCGTCTGCGGCGCAACGGGTGGCAGTGGTGAAGGCGTGGTGATCTCCAGCGACGCAGCGATCTTCAGCGTGAAGCTTGCTGATGCCACGCTCTGCTGCGCATCGGTCACCGTGACCGCGATTTCGTATTCGCCAGCCTGATCGCTTTGGCCGCTGAATACGCCAGTGCTTGCGTCACAAGACCAAGATGGATCCGCGGAGGTGATGGTCCAGGTGAAGGGCTTCACACCGCCGGATGCAACCAACGTGGCACGATAGGGCTGGGACACCACTCCCGCAGGCAGCGCGCTGGTGGTGATGCGCAGTTCTTCTACAGGTGTAACTACCAGGGTGGCCACGGCGCTGGCGCTGTCGCCTGCGCTGTCGGTGACGACCACGGTGAAACTCGTGGCCATCGGTTTGTCCGTGGCACCGCTAAGCAAACCAGTGCCCGCATCCAGGGCGAAGCCGGCCGGCGTGGCGCCGCTCCACAGATAAGGCGGCGTGCCACCGACGGCGATGAAGCGATGCGCAAACACGCCGCCCACGGTCTGCGCGGCTGGCGGCTCGGACACGATGGCGAGTGCGATGCGTGCGAGCTTCACCGAATCAGGCTCGTAGTCCTGCGGGTCATCGGACGCATCCGTTTCAGTCTTCGATGCGGCGACTTTGCGCTTCGCCTGGGTGAGATCGAACAAGGGAAACCAGACGCCATGCGATTTCACCATCCGCGACAGACCGCGCCCGCCGCGGCCTTCGATCTGCGTAATGCCAGCGGGAAGCAGTTCATCCAGCGCTCGCGAATCCCCTTTGCGCAGCCATTCGCTCACGTTCTCCGGTTCACCGTTCGCTAAGGCTGAACGAACAGCCGTGCCAGCCGAGGACGTGGCGGGCAACGATGCTTGCCCGTCCTCCGATGAGCCGCGCGACGCCGGATCATCCACGGTCTGCACTGGTGTCCCGCCGTTGGCAGTCGCACTGCTGCCCGCACTGCGATAGCCAATATACGCCCCGCCAAGCATGGTGGCGAGAAGCACCACGATGCCCGCGATCTGCCAGCGGCGCGTGCGATTCGTATTCACTGAGGATCGAGTGTGACGTTGCCTGACAAGAGGGTGCCGTTCTGCGCGGCATCGAGCAGGAACCAGCCGTAGCCGATGTTGTCAAAGGCATCCGGAGTGGACAAGTCCGGCACGAGCAGACCTTGAAAGCTGATGCTGCGCGTGCCGCCTCCGGTGGCGGTGAAAACATAGGTGCCGCTGAAGGCACCGGTGGCGGCGTTCACGGTGAGCTTCTGCGGTGCGGCGAAGCTGGCTTTGCCAGGTGGCAGGATGAGGCCGTCCATGCGCGCGAAGTTGTCGATGGAACTGAGATTCGCCGCGGCGAACTCCAGCTTCGCGCCGTAACCACCGGTGCTGCCGAGCACGTTGGTGCTGCCCGCGGGCGCACGATACTTTCCACCTGACGCATCGAGTTCGAAATCGCCTGTCCAACCGCTCCTATAAGACTGGCTGGCAGGCGTGGTCTGTGCGGGCTTCGTCCAGTTCAGCGTGCCGCTGACCGAATGCGGGCCATCATCCAGGATGCCCAGGATGCCGAGCACTGAGCCGGGCGCGGCGTAGAGCGGCTGATACACGATGAGGCGTCCGGTCATGCCGATTTGCGTGCCAGTCGTGAACGCAGTGCCATCGGGCAGGCGGCCCGTGATGGTGGCAGAGCCATTCGCCTGCACGACGGCGCTGCCATACCCGAAGCCCTCGGGGCCGGGGATCGAATTCCCGAGGGCACGTGTCACCTTGAAATTGTGGGTGCCGGACAAAGTGGTGTCCGGCAGAGTGAGGAACCCGGAGACGTTCGCCTGCGTGCTCGTGCCATCATCCAGCGTGGCGCTCATGTCGCCACTCTTTGGATCCACGGACAGTGCGATGGCGATGCTGCGCGTGCCCACTCGCGCGATGGCTTGTCCTGCTCCAGAACCGCTGGTCGTATCGAGCAGGCAACTGAACGGTGCGGACGCTGTGCCGATCGTGAGCCTGCCCGTGCAGGATGCGGTGGCGGAGACGCTGAGAGTCATGCGCGCTCCAACCGAGTCGAAGCTCGTGCCAGCATGATCGGACACACCGACGAAGCTGCCTTTGCCCCAGGGGCCGAAGTCTTCGACATGCATCAAGAACACCGACGAGATCGCAGTGCCCGCGCTGTTCGTGGCAGTGATCACCACCTTCTCAGAGTCGCCCGGCGCGAGTGGGCGGCCGCTGATGACGCCGGTGGTGCGATTGATCGTGAGGCCGCGCGGCAGGCCGGTGGCAGTGAAGATCACCGGCAATCCTTTGGCATCCGGTCCCATCGCGAGAGCATAGTTGAAGGGCGAGCCGACACGCATCGTGCCAAAGCTCTGCACGGTGCTGATGTCGGGCGTTGCATCATCATCGGCGACGAGCACTTCGCACTGCGACGCGCTGTCATCGATGCTGGCATGTCCGGCTGGCGAGACCGAGATGAGTTTCGCATCGATGGTTTCAAAATCTGCCTCGTCGATGAGGTCATCAATGGCGGTGAAGGTCACGTTCTTCGTGGTGTCGCCTGCATCGAACACGACGCTGGTGGGCATGCGCACGTAGTCCGCGCCCGGCTTCGCAGTGCCGCTGAGCGAGAACGTAATCGTGGTGCGCACCGTGGGCGCGGGAGCCATCACGATGGGCACGGTGAGCGTGCGGCCCGCCGTGATGTCTTCTGAGATGGTGCCTGATGCCGTGCTCCATTTCACCGAGCGCACATGGAGATCGCTCACGGCTTTGTAGCCATACACGACCGGCGTGTTCAGCTTCGTTGGGAATGAAGCGTTAGTGGCCAGGAAGGCGACGTAGCCGATGCCGTTGCGAGAGAAGGCGTTCACCAGCAGGCTCACGGGCCCCTGCGAAGTGAGCGCTGAGGGCATGTCGGGTTTGATTTTCACGCTGACTTGCGTCGCAGGATCGTAGCCTTGCAGGTAATCGACGTAACCGCTGCTCCACAGCCGCCCTTGTGAATCCACTGCGAGATACGATGCGGTGTCGAACTTGAAGACAAAGACTGCCGCACTGCGCGCGATGGGTGCTGGCGTGCCGGCGATGACTGCCGCGACGGCGGTGTCGATTTGATCTGCGGTGATTTTGAAGACTTTGTCGGAGTCCAATTCGTTTGCGGAGCCAGGCAGTTCGTAGATGCCTGCGAAGACATTGCCGCTGGCATCGATGGCGGTGCCGCCGGAGTAAGCGCTGAGCGTGCCCGTGATGGCTCCGGTTTTGGTTCCATCTGCGGAAACAAAGGTGAGATCGTGTGCGCCAGATGCGCCATTGCCACCGCCGATGATCCAGCCCGCGCGGCCCGAGGTAGGATGCTGCCACCAGTGGATCGTATAGTTTTGCAAGGAACCGAGCACGCTGCTGGAGATGCCGGTGGCGGGCGATGACGGATTGAACT
>WBZU01002520.1_pt1 | contig 12576 bp, 10 predicted proteins | sample 5204311 | NCBI WGS metagenome assembly WBZU01 (sample SAMN12344359, study PRJNA552823) | activated sludge metagenome | biome: Activated sludge suspended growth; feature: Nitrification reactor; material: Wastewater; isolation source: activated sludge from nitrification reactor of wastewater...
GGACCCACCATCGCCCCGCAGCAGGACGGAGCCGGGTCGCCCGTTCGAACGACGCCTGCGCCGCGACCGGATCGTCTCGGAGCAGGTCGACCTCGCCGAGTTCTGCCCAGGCGTCGCTCCGCGACGGATCGACGTGCAGGAGGTCGAGCAGCTCTTCACGGCTCTCGCCGATCAGGTCGATGAACCCGGTGGCGCGGGCGAGACGCGAGCGGGCGAGGGTGAGCCGGCCGTCGTCGAACGCCCGGGAGCGGGTGGCACCGACCTCGGTCCGGGCACCCAGCAGCGCGTCGTCCGACCCGTCGGCCAGGGCTGCGTCGGCGAGCACCAACGCGTGCATGGTCTGCGGATCCGACCGGACGGCCCGGGTCGCATCGATGACCGCCGCTCCCGGGTTCGACCGTCGCTCGTCGGAACTCCGCCGGGCGGACCGGTCGGCCTGCACCCCGACGGCGGCGGTGATGGTCGTCAGGACGAGGGCGACGAGGGCCACGCCGGCCGCGAAGCGGATGATCGTCCGCCGTCCTCGCCCACCGGGCACCGGGCGCGAGGCCCCCAACCCCGCCAGACCTCCCGCGAGCAGCCACGCCAGCGCATCGACGTCGGGCAACTGGAAGAGGAACTGCTGCTGCACCAGATACGTGACGAGTGCCGCAGCGATCCCGCCGACGAGAGGCGACGGCGACGCGAGACCGGCACGACGGACCGCCCGGCCGGTCGCAGTGATCGTGCCGACGTACGCAACGAGACCGACGAGGCCGAGCGCAGCGCCGACGTCGAGGAGACCGTTGTGCGCCCGATCCGGCACCAGACGTCGGCCATACTCCCGTTCCCACGTGTCATCGACCGCCCGACCGAACCCTTCAGCGAACCCCTCCGGGCCCCACCCCAGCACGGGTCGCTCGCCGATGACGGTTGCGGTCCGTTCCCACGTCGCGATCCGACCCGCAGCCGTGCCGGTCGTGACGGTCCCGAGGCGTTCGGCCACTCCGGCCCACATGCCGAGCCCGACGAGACCGACCACCACCAGCGCCACGCCGGCCCATGCGGCTCGGAGCGGCACGCCAGAACGGCGTGCAGCTGTCACGGCAAACACGACCAGGCCGACCACAACGCCGAGCCACGCGCCACGGGTCCCGCTGACGACCAGACAGAAGGAGGCCCCGAGCGCGGCAACCAGGTGAACGAGCCGCCACCCGTCGCGCTCCGCACGGTCGACCGCGGCGCCGATCCCGACCAGGGTGGCCAGGCCGGCGTACGCGCCCAGGAAGTCGGCGTTGCCGAGCGGTCCGCCGGGTCGCACCCGTGGACCGCTCCCCCAGGGCGCCGCCCAACCCAGCCGTTGCGCAGCCACGAGGACCGATACGGCGACCGCACCCACCGAGACCCCGCGAGCGATTCGGCGCAGGTCATCGGGGCGGCGGACGACCGCACCCCCGACGACGAACAGAACTCCGTGCACCAGCCACATCGCGGCACCGGCGCGCCGGTCCGTCGTGCCGAACAGCGCGATCCGCGCAGCCCCCGAGCCCGCAGCCGACGCGACGGCCACCCCCGCCAGGGTCGCCCACCAGCCCAGCGCTGGCAGACGGCGGAGCCGGCCCGTCACTGCGAGACCGCCCAGCAGCAGCGCGGTCGATCCGGCGAGCACTGCCCACCGCGCCGCCACGAACACGAACCATCCCGACGGATCGGTGACCACCGGCAGCACGGCTGCCAGCACCGCGACTGCGCTGCTCCACCGAGGGCTCGACCCGACGCCGAGTGCGCCGGGCACCCGCGTCGCCGGGGACGCTCCCACCACCCGAGTGGGTAGTGGGAACGACCCCGGTTCGCGAATCCCCGGATCGACGACGTCGCGTTCGACGGTGGTCATCGCAGCGTCAGGCTCCCGGCGGAGGCGACACGGTGCTCGTCGTGATCAACTCGGTCCCAGGCGGCGACGACGTGGTCGGCACCGGCCCGCTGGTCGGCGCCTCCGTGACTCCCGACTCTCGGTCGACACGCTCGCAGTCGGGGTCGGCCGACTGGCCGGGGGCCGCCACCTGCGGCCGCTCGGCATCGGTGGGTGTGAAGATCAGGCCCACCAGCTCGGACGCCGAGGCGCCCGGCGTGGCGTCGGAGTTCCATCGACTGACCCGGATGACGAGGTCACCGTCGGCGATGGTCACGTCACCGAATTCGGAGGTGAACACCGACGTCGGTGCCACGGCGCCGGGGAGTGTCAACGATTCCACCGTCGGCAGCGCCGACGACCAGCGAGCGTTGTCGGCCAGCGAACCCCACAGCTCGTAGGCGCCTCCGGTGATCACGCTGAGGTCGTATCCCGCTGGGGCGCAGACGCCGTCGCCCACCGTGCTCTCCTGCTGCCACGACCGGTAGCTGCTGATCGCTTCCTCGGGCGTGGTGGTCGGGACGACGGTGAGCCCACCCGGACCCGTCTCGGCGAAAGCCCACCGACCGGTCGAATCCTCCGTCAAGCCGCCGAGCCAGCCGGCGAGGACGGCCTCGTCGACGCCGGCGGTGGTCACGAGCACCCGTTCGGTATCGGTGATGTCCCACGTGATCGTGGTCGCCGCCCGCTCGGAGACGATGCGAGCGTGCCGGCCGAGGATGGTCGTCTCCGTCCCTCCCCGCCCCGACTGGAGACGTCGCGCGTCCTGCACGCTGGCGATCACGAACCGAAGCGGAGCGCCGGGAGTGACGTCCGCCGCCACGGCCAGATCGGCGGCGGCCTCCCCCGCACCCCGGCGGGAGGTCCGGTGCCCCTCCCCGATGAGATCGAAGCCGGCGGGAACCCGGAGCGAGAGTCCGGGAAGATCGGGCGTGACACCCTCCAGGTAGTTCGAGGTCCACCCCGTCGGTGAACCCGACGACGACCCGGTGCTCGATCCGGTGGCAGCGCCAGCGGCGAGGCCGGTCTGGTCCGATGCAGCCTGGTCGCGGTCGGTGCTCACGTCCTGGGCCCCGGGATCACGAGAGATGACGACCAGACCGGCAGCGACGGCGGCTGCCGTCGCGATCGACGCAGTCGCCATTCGGCGCCGGTGCCGCGTCGCCGAACGGCGCCGCGCGTCCTCACGCACCAGCAGGGGGCCACCCGTTGCGATCGGGGCGTCGACGTGGTCGGCGCGCCGCTGGAGATCGGACCGAAGCCGCGCTTCGAGGTCGAGGTCGTCGTTCATGAGGGTTCCCCTGGATTCGTGGTGACAGGACTGGTGCTGGTTCGTTCTCGGAGTGACGCCTTGAGCTCGGCGAGCCCCCGGCTGAGGAGGGACTTCACGGTGCCGGGCCGTACACCGAGCGTCTCGGCGATGTCGGCCTCGGTCAGGTCGAGGTAGTACCGCAACACGACCGCGGCCCGACGCTTCGGCGGGAGCGCCGCAATCGCATCGGCGAGATCGTCGTCAGGGTCGACGACACTCCGTTCCGGGACCGGGGCGGACGATCGGAATCGCTGACGGCGACCCAGATCACGGCAGCGGTTCACCACCGCGGTCCGCAGGTACCCGCCGGGCCGATCGAGGCGCGACCATCGCTCACACGTGACCACGAACGCGTCGTGGGTCACCTCGAGCGCCGTCTCGCGGTCGCCGGTGAGCAGGTAGGCGAGGCGGACCATCGGTTCGAACTCGGCCCGGTAGAGCTCGTCGAACCCCACCCGATCGATCATGGGGTCGACCGCGACGCGGGGAGGAAGTTCGACGATCGTCGGTCTGGGCGGCGGCTGGGAACGCGCCGTCATGGCCAGTGCTTCGGAGGCGTCCATATGCCCCAACGACGAACGCGACCCCCGTTCGGTTCCGAGATTCCCGGGGAGACGCTCAGCCGCCGAGCTGACTCATCGACTTTGCCGGCCGGATGAAGTGCACCTGGTTGATCGCGTGACCGGCCCACTTGGCGGCCACGCAGGACCGGATGATCGTCGCCAACTCGTCGTCGGAGGCACCGGACCGCAGGCCGGCCCGCAGGTCGAATTCGTCCAGCGCGAACAGGCAGTTGCGCAACGACCCCTCGGCGCTGAGGCGGACGCGGTCGCAGGACTCGCAGAACGGCTCGGTCACACTCGCGATCACGCCGACGTGGCCGGCGCCATCGAGGTAGCGGAACCGCTCGGCGGGGGCGGCGCCCCGATGCACGGGCTCGACTGGGTGCACGGCGGCGATCGTGGCCACGATCTCGTCGCGGCTGATGACCCGGCGCCGCTGCCACCCGCCGTCGGCGTCGAGCGGCATGAACTCGATGAAGCGCAACTCGACCCCACGATCACGGGCGAACGTCGCGAGGTCGACGATCTCGTCGTCGTTCACCCCGGCCATCACGACCGCGTTCACCTTGACCGATTCGAAGCCGGCACCGACGGCAGCGTCGATGCCGTTGAGCACGTGGTCGAGCTCGTCACGTCGGGTCAGCTCGACGAAGCGGTCGCGACGAAGCGTGTCGAGCGAGATGTTGATGCGACGCAGACCGGCCGCACGCAGCTCGTCGACCTGGTGAGCGAGCGTCGCGGCGTTGGTGGTCATCGCCAGGTCGATCGGTCGGCCGTCGACCTGGAGGACCGCGAGCTTCTCGACCAGCACCGGCAGGCGGGCGCGAAGCGTGGGTTCGCCGCCCGTGAGGCGAATGGAATCGATCCCGAACCGCTCCACCAGCAAGCGGGCCACCCGCTCGATCTCCTCGAACGTGAGCACCTCAGAGCGGGGCAGCCACTGCAACCCGTCCTCGGGCATGCAGTAGGTGCACCGGAAGTTGCACCGATCGGTGACCGAGATACGCAGGTCACGGTGCACCCGCCCGTACCCGTCGATCAGCTGTTCGGCCATGGGTCGAAGCGTAGAGCCCGCTGGGGCCCTCGACCCACCAGGGGCTTTGTACTGCGACAAGGGCCGCCCGTGGCGCGCCTCGCAGTACAGAACCCCCGGGAGGCACAACCTCAGGCGAGTGGTTCGACCAGCAGCACGTCGACGAGGTCGCCGGCAGCCACGCCGTCGCCGTCCTCGATGACCGCCAGCCCATTGGCGTGGGCCATCGCCGCGAGGTGGTGGGAGCCCTGTCCGCCGGCGGATCGGGCAACGTAGCGATCGCCCTCGCCGGCGGACACCACCACACGGGCGAAGTGGGTCTTGCCGTCAGTGCGGCGGGTGAAGTCCTCGCCGGCGAGCACCGTCATCGTCGGTCGATCGACGCTGGTGTGGCCCGCCATGCGTCGCAGCCCCGGACGGGCGAACAGCTCGAAGCTGACCATCGAGGAGACCGGGTTGCCCGGGAGGCCGAACACCGGGACCGAGCGCCCGCCGGTGTCGATCGTGCCGAACGCGAACGGCTTGGCCGGCTTGATGGCGATCTGCATCCAGGCCATGTCGCCGACGCGGTCGAGCACGGTCTTCACGAAATCGAAGTCGCCCATGCTCACACCGCCCGACGACAGCACGGCGTCGCATCGAGCAGCGCCGTCGCGCAGCGCCCTCTCGATCGCGCGCTCGTCGTCGGGGATCAGCCCGAGGTCGACCGGCTCGAAGCCCGAACCGGTCACCAAGGCAACCAGGGCGGCGCGGTTGGAGTCGTAGATCTGGCCCGGCCCGAGCTCGGCTGGGGGTTCGACCAGCTCGTCACCCGTCGACATCACACCGACCCTCGGGCGAGGGTGCGCCCGTACGGTGCCACGACCCACGGTTCGGAGCAATGCGATCGCGCCAGGGCTGATGAGGCTTCCGGCCGACAGGACCACCGAGCCCGCCGCGATGTCATCACCGACCGGACGGATGTGGTTTCCGACGGGCACGTCGCTGGCGACGGTCACGGTCTCGTCAGCGGCCGAACCCTCGAACGTGCAGAGCTCGACCATGACGACCGCGTCGGCGCCGGGGGGTACCGGCGCCCCGGTCATGATGCGCACGGCTTGGCCCCGGCCCACCTCGATCGCGCCGCTGTCGCCGGCGGCGACCGTACCGACGAGCCGCAGGACCGCTCCGTGGTGCGTGTCCGCGGCGCGGACCGCGATGCCGTCCATGGCGGTGTTGGCGAACGGCGGGACCGGACGCGACGCCGTGACGTCCTCGGCGAGTACCAGGCCGGCTGCCGAAGCGACCTCCACCTCGACCGGCGATAGGGGCGCCACGCGTTCGAGCACGTGACGAAGGGCGTCGGCGCGACTGATCATCCGGCCACGCTACGCCGCGGCGCTACGCCTCGACGTCAGACGATGCCGTGGCGCTTGATGATCTCGCTGAGCACGTGACGGAACTCCGGCCCGAGATCGTCGCGCTCGAGGGCCAGCTCGACGGTGGCCCGCAGGTATTCGATCTTGTTGCCGATGTCGAAGCGACCCTCTTCGAAGATCTGACCCTTGACCGGTTCGTCCTTGAGCAGCAGACCGATCGCGTCGGTCAGCTGGATCTCGCCGCCGACACCGGGCTGCACCTGTTCGATGGCGTCGAAGATCGCCGGGGTGAACAGGTAACGACCCACGATCGCGAGGTTCGACGGCGCGTCCTCGGCCTTCGGCTTCTCGACGACGTCGACGATGTTGCAGAGCGGGCCCTGACGATCCTCCGGAGCGGCACAGCCGTAGGCGCTGATCGCCGAGGGCTCGACCTCCATCAGCGCCACGGTCGATGCGCCGGTCTCCTCGTAGGTGGCGATCATGTCCTTCAGCAGGTGGGAACGCTGATGCATGATGTCGTCGCCGAGGAGCACCACGAACGGGTTGTTGCCCACGTGCTTCCGCGCGACCGACACCGCGTGGCCGAGGCCCAGCGGCTCACCCTGGCGGACGTAATGGATGTCGGCGAGATCCGCCAGCTCGATCACGTCAGCGAGATCGTCGGTCTTGCCCTTCTCGGCGAGGTGGTACTCGAGCTCGAAGTTGCGATCGAAGTGGTCCTCGAGGCTGCGCTTGTTGCGACCCGTGATGATCAGGATGTCGTCGATGCCGGCAGCGACGGCCTCCTCGACCACGTACTGGATCGACGGACGGTCGACAACGGGCAGCATCTCCTTCGGCTGGGCCTTGGTGGCCGGAAGGAATCGCGTGCCGAGACCGGCGGCGGGGATGACTGCTTTGCGAACGACACGGTTCGTGCTCATGGGGAAACTCCTCGACTGCGACCTTAGTCGCCACCGTAAAGAACGGGCCTCGGGTGTCAATCGCCAATTCGTGGGCAATCGTGAGCTTTCCGGCGAGTTCTTCCGACGTTCCGGTGTGACGGAATGGATGCCGCGTGAGTATCGTTGGCACTCGCGTCTCGGGAGTGCCAACACCCTCGTCTCCAGGAGTAACTGCAATGCCGACCTACGACTATCGCTGCAAGGACTGCGGTCACGAGTTCGAGATCCACCAGTCCTTCTCCGAGGATGCCCTCACCGTGTGCCCGAACTGCCAGGGCGACCTGCGCAAGGTCTTCAGCTCCGTCGGCATCAGCTTCAAGGGCTCCGGGTTCTACAAGACCGACAGCCGCGGCGGTGGATCGGCCTCGAAGTCGTCGAGCGCGTCCACCTCGACGACCCCGTCGAGCGACTCCGGATCCTCGACGTCGTCGGACTCGGGCAGTTCCTCGTCGAGCGACTCGAGCTCGTCGTCATCGACGCCCGCGACCCCCGCGACCACCTCGCCGGCGTCCTCGACGTAGCCTGGCCTCCACATGGCACGACGCAAGCACCGCACCGCACTTCTCGATCCTCCCCCATCGGCGCCCGTCAAGCCGGGCATGGTGAGCCCTCGGCGCACCGTCCCCGCCGGGATCGCCCGCCCCGAGTACGCGCTCACCGGCGAGCCGTCATCGCGCGCCAGCCGCGCCGTGCGCACGCCCGAGGAGATCGAGCACATGCGGATCGCCGGTCGCGTCGCCGCCGAGGTGCTCATCGAGGTCGGCACGGCGGTCGCTGCCGGCGTCACGACCGACGAACTCGACCGGATCGGCCACGACGCCTGCATTGCCCGGGGCGCCTACCCGAGTCCGCTCAACTACCGGGGGTTCCCCAAGTCGCTCTGCACCTCGGTCAACGAGGTCATCTGCCACGGCATCCCCGACAGCCGCAAGCTCCTCGAGGGCGACGTCGTGAACGTCGACGTCACGGCGTTCATCGAAGGGGTCCACGGCGACACCAACGCCACCTTCGTGGTCGGCGAGGTCGACCACGCGTCGAGGGACCTCATCCGCATCACCCGCCAGGCGATGCACGCCGGCATCGCCACGGTTCGCCCGGGTTCGCGCATCAACGAGATCGGCCGCGCCATCGAGGCGGCCGTCAAGGGCGGCAACTACGGCGTCGTTCGTGAGTTCATCGGACACGGCATCGGCGACCAGTTCCACACCAGCCTGCAGATTCCCCACTACTACCAGGCGAGTGCCCGTACTGTCATCGAGGAGGGCATGACCTTCACGATCGAACCGATGATCACGATCGGCAGTCCCGCCCTCTACGTGTGGGACGACGACTGGACCGCGGTCACCTTGTCGGGCCAGCGATGCGCCCAGTTCGAGCACACGCTCCTCGTCACCTCCGACGGCGTCGAGATCCTGACGCTGCCCGACGGTACGCCGCCCGCCGAAGAGCTGTTCGCACCGTAGGTGCGCTCGCCGCTCCTCCCGGAGCGGCCCCGACCTTCCCCTTCACGACGCCGTGAGGAAGGCCCGCGCCCGTGCGCACCCGAGCGATCACCACCCGACCGACCCCTGCACCTGGCCCTGCGTCGCATCGTCGTCGACGCCATCGCCGTCGCCGGATGCGCACCCCGCTCCGCGTCCGGCTGCGGTCACCAGCGGCCTACTGGTCGCTCGTCGCCGTGCTCGCCGTCGGCACGATCGTGTGGATCGAACGGGCCGAGCGCGACCTCGCACGGCGAGCGACCGCTCTCGGGCCGACCACTCAGGTTGCCGTCGTGGTGGGCGACCACGCCGGCGGGGAGCAGCTCGATGACGCCGACGTCGAACTGCGCGATGTGCCCCGCTCCGCAGTCCCCGCCGACGCGCTCACCGCTGCGCCCCACGACCGGCGGCTCCGAACCGACGTTCGCGCCGGTGAGGTGCTGACCTCCGGCCGGTTCGCCGCCGGTGGGCGCTCGGAGATCGCAGCGCAGATCCCGCCGGGACGGCAGGCCATCGCCGTGCCCCGGACCTCCGCAGCACTCGACCTCCGGCCCGGCGATCAGGTCGCCCTGCTCGGACTGGGGTCGTCGGGAGCGTCCGAGGTGATCGTCGACGACGGCCTCGTCGTCGCGGCGACGGAAGGTGCCACCACGATCGCGGTCCCGCTCGGCGAGGTCGGCGACGTGGCCGATGCCGTGCTCGCGGGGACGATGACGGTCGTGTTGTCCGGGTCCGGGTGACGGGTCGGGGTGACGGTGACGCCGATGGGTCAGGCGCCGCTCATCGACACGTCGGCGATGATGAGGCTGGCCGCAGCATCTCCCGACGACAGCCATTCGAGGTCGCCACCCACCTCGACGATGTCGAGCAGCAGACGCTGGATCGTCGAGGCCAACGTCATCTCCCGCACCGGTTCCGCGATCGCACCGTTGCGGATCATCAGACCGTCGGCGCCGACGGAGAAGTCGCCCGACACGGGGTTCACACCCGAGTGGAGCCCGCTGAACCCGCTGACGTACAACCCGTGGTCGACCGATGCGACCAGTTCATCGAAGCTTCGGGCACCGGGCTCCATCACGAGCACCTGCGCCCCGACGCCCGGCAGCGAACGCGAGCCCCGCAGGGCCGAGCCCGTCGACGCCGTACCGGCGCGGCGCCCGGTGTAGGAGTTGTGCAGGAACGCTCCGAGGTTGCCGGCGTCGATGAGCACGTTGCGCCGGCACGCCAGACCCTCGCCGTCGTAGGCGGTGGCGGCGATCGACCGGGAGTCCGTCGGATCGTCGACGAAGGTCAGCAACGGCGAGGCGATCTGCTCGCCCACCCGGTCGGCAAAGGGTGATCGGCCCTTGAAGACCGACTCGCCGTCGACCATGTCGGCCACGATCCCGAGCAGGGTCATCGCCAGTCGGGGCTCGAGGAGGATCGAGATCTTGCCGCTCGGAGGCTTCGTCGCGCCGAGCAGCCGGGTCGCCCGATCGGCCGCGTCGGCGATCACGCGCTCGACGTCGAGCGCCTCGAGCGAGCGGGCGGCGTCACCGGCCGCCCCCGTCTGGGTCTCACCGTTGTCGTTGGCCAACGCCTGGATGCCGATGCTGCACGATGTGCCGCGGTCGTAGACGGAGATGCCGTTGGAGGCGGCGTAGGCAACCTCGCCGGCGGAATCGCCCCAAGCGGCCACCCGCACGCCGGAGATACGGGGGTCCCGCGCCCGCACGTCCGCCTCGAGGCGGAGCGCCAGATCGATCTTGGTCTGGGCGTCGATGCCGAGGATGGCCTCGTTCCAGTGGTCGTGTTCGGTCGCAGCGATGCCATCGGGCTCGGCGAGACCGTAGAACTCGTCGACCTCACCGAAGGTCACGTTGTCGCGGGCCTCGGCCAGCGTCTCCGCGACCACGTCGGGATCGATCGACCCCGCCGACGCGAAGCCCTGCCGACCGCCGGCGATCACGCGGATGCCCACGGCATAGGACTCGGCGGACGTGAAGGACTCGACCTCACCGCCGAACACCTTGACCGACGTCGACCGGCCGTGTCCGACCATCACGTCGATCTGTTCGCCGGAAGCGGCCTGACCGGCGACCCGGGACGCGAGCTGTCGCAGGTCGATGCCTGTCTCGGTCACGGCGTCAGCTCCCCGACAACGTGACGTCGGCGATGGCCAGGGTGACCCCGGTCGCGTCGAGCGGCATGGCCGTGAGGTCGGACCCGACCATCGAGATGTCGGCCATCATCCGCTGGAGGGTCGACGCGATCGTGACCTCCTTGACCGCCTCGGCCAACTCGCCGCCCCGGATCACCATGCCCTCGATGCCGGTGGAGAAGTCGCCCGACACGGGATTGACGCCGGAGTGGAGACCCTGCACATCGGAGATGTAGATGCCGTCGCCAACGGCGGCGAGGATCGACGCCGGGTCGTGGTCACCCGCAAGCAACGAGATCGACTGGGTGCCTGCTCCCGGCGTCGACTTGAAGCCGTGCCGAACGGCCGAACCCGTCGAGCGTGCGCCGAGCGCACGCGCGGAGTACCCGTCGTGCACGAAGCCGCTGACCACGCCGGCGTCGATGAGCACGTTGCGGCGCGTGGCGAGACCTTCTGCGTCGGAGGGGGTGGCAGAGGGCCAGCGGCCGTCGGTGGGGTCGTCGACGAGCGTCACGGTCGGCGGGGCGATGGACGCTCCGACACGGTCGGCGAGGAACGAACGCCCCTTCAACACCTCGGAACCGGAGAACGACTCACCGACGATCGAGAGGAACTGGGCTGTCACCCAGGGGTCGAACACCACGGTGAGTCGGCGGCTGGGAGCCCGACCGGCGCCCAGCATTCGAACGGCCCGCTCGACGGCCTGCCGCGCGGTGTCCTCCAGATCGAGGTCGTCGAGGCCTCGACCGACGCTGAAGCCGAACCCGGTCGTCACGTCGTCGTCGACTCCGGCGAGGCTGTAGGCAGCGAGCGAGCAGCCGGTCTCGCGGCTGATCGAGCGGATGCCGGTGGTGGACGCGATCACGGCGGTCTCGATGGAGTCCGCGTACTCGGCCATCTCCACGCCGAGGATGCGGGGATCGCCGGCGCAGACGAGCCGTTCGAGCTCCAGCGCGAGCTCGATCTTCCGATCCGGGCCCAGGCCGGCGAGCGCCTCGTCGTAGAGGTGCAGCGTGACCTCGGCGACCCCGTCGGGCTCGACGAGACCGGTGAACTCGTCCACCGTCGAGAACGCCGCATTGTCACGGGCCTCGCCGAGGGTTTCGGCCACGACGTCCGCGTCGAGGGTGCCGGCGTATGCGAACCCCTGCCGATGCCCACGAATCACCCGAACCCCGAATCCAGCGGACTCGGCGGAGGTGAACGCTTCGATCTCGCCGTCGTAGGCCCGCACTTCGGTGTCGCGGGAGTGCGCCGCGACGACCTCCACCTGTTCTTCCGGCGCGGCCATCGCGAGCACTCGCTCGGCGACCTCCATCAGCTCGTCTGGACTCATGGGTGGCAGCCTGCCACACCCACCGTCGGAGCCGGATCACAGGACCCGGCCGGGTCGGCGACCGGGGCCCGTCGGGTCATCGTCTGGTCATCGTCTGGTCACCGCCGGCCGGCAGCGGTCCCGAGCTCGGCGGCCTCGGCCAACAGCTCGATCGATCGGATCCGCTCCTCCACCGTGGGCGACTGATGGGCGACGATCAGCTCGTCGGCGTCGGCGTGCTCGGCGAACCGGTCGAGGTACTCCGTCACCTGGGTCGGGGTGCCGACCCCGGAGTACTGCGCCATCTGCTGGAGCTGACGACCCTGCGGCGAGTCGAGGATCCGGTCCGCCTCGTCGTCGCTGTAGGACCGCCCGCTGGGCAGGAGCAGCGCAACGCGCCGCCGTTTGGTCACCTGGAACTGCTGCTGTGCGTCGGCCTCGTCGTCCGCCACGATCGCGTTGACAGCGGCGATGACATGGGAGCGTCGCGCTCGCCCGGGCGGCGGAGCGGGCCGGGTACCGCCGGGTGTGGTACG
>WBZU01000142.1_pt2 | contig 12574 bp, 4 predicted proteins | sample 5204311 | NCBI WGS metagenome assembly WBZU01 (sample SAMN12344359, study PRJNA552823) | activated sludge metagenome | biome: Activated sludge suspended growth; feature: Nitrification reactor; material: Wastewater; isolation source: activated sludge from nitrification reactor of wastewater treatment...
GTCGCACGCCGAACCCGAACCGCAAACTTTACCGCCGCAAGCTTCGGGCTCGGACGCCGTTACGCAAGATCCGCCGGGATCCACGCATTGCCCGGGCTGCATTCCCGAGGCATTGCAAACGGTACCCGCGGCACATGGTTGCGCGCCCGCTTTGCGACAATCGACGACGCACGCTCCGTTGACGCATATTTCACCGGGACCCGAACACAAAATATCGGCGCACGTTGCCGAACCTCCGCCGCTGCCGCCTTGTCCTCCACCGCCGGAGGACGAAGAAGACGAAGTCGTCTGCGTGCCGCTTGGATCGGTACAGCCGATGCCGACCGTCATTGCAATGGCGAAGAAAAGCATTCGATGGGTCATGTTCCTCGAGCACGTCACATGAAGGTCTGGCGATGTGGCGTTCACGCGCGAATGTAGTGGATTTTGGCGTTGTGCGAAGGAAATTGTCGTCAGCCGCCTCGAATTTGGCAAAACGTGCAGGAAACTTGTTTTCCCGCGGCGGTTCGTGTAGGGCAACCCGACGCTTGGCAATGACCACCTCGGCCTCGAACAGCGTCTGGGATCGACACGCGCAGCAGTGGAATCGCGTAGGGTATCCTTTGCGTCCTTCGGCGCGCGACGGCGAGCTGATGATGGAGCTCGTCAAACCTGCGCTCGAGCAAAACGGCGACCCGGCGAGGGTGGCGATTTTGGGGGTGACGCGAGAAGTCGTTGCTTTGCCGTGGCCCGCAGGAACCACGCTCCTGGCGTTTGATCAAAATGCGGAGATGATCGCCAAGGTTTGGCAACCGGCAGTGCATCTGCATTCCACGGCCATTCAGGCGACATGGCGACGTTTACCGTTGCCCGATCATTCGCTGCGGCTCATCGTCGGCGATGGCTCGTTCACGTGTTTGGCTGGTTTGTCGGACCTGAGCCGTGTCATGGCGGAATTGGCTCGCGTGCTCGAACCCGAAGGCATTGTCTGTGTGCGTTGTTTTTTGCGCCCGGACGTCGCGGAGACATTGGACGAGCTGCATGCGAATACATGCGCCGGAAAGATCGCCGGGTTTCACGCATTGAAATTATCGATTGGGATGTCGCTTGCGCGTCCGCCGGAATTTCGCGTTCCCGTGGTCGACATTCTCCAAGCTTTCGAGCGAATGTTTTCGGATCGTCGAGCTTTGGCCATGATGACGGATTGGCCCGTCGAGAGCATCGATACGATCGACGCTTATCGCGGCGCGGATGTTTCGTACAATTTCCCGACCCTGGCGGCATTCCAATCGACAATCGCCCCATGGTTCGATTTTGATCATATCGCGTACGTCGACGCGGACGTCGCCAAACGCTGCCCGACGATGCGTTTGCGCATTGCACCGAGGTGGAAATGAAACCGGCATCAGAAGTGTTCGAATGGCGGATTGTCGGCAATCCGGTGGCGATTTCCGGATATGCGTATGGTTGTCGATATCCTTCGCTCGTGGTCAACGTGACCGGACATGTCCTTTCCGCGGAGGACCGGCGGGCATTGTCGATTTTGCTGGAACGAAGTTTTCCCATGGATGATCCGCGTGACCAGGGTTTGTCGGATGTCGCCGTCGAGGATCCTTGGGCGGCATCGGTGATGTGGTTCATTGCGGTCATGCGTTATCTTCAAGGGGCCGCGCGCCTCGGCATGTATGAACGAGGCCGTATTTTGGCGCTCGGGACCAATAAAGCGACGTGTTGCGTGCCCGTTGCAAGCCATGCGGCCAAAGTCGTTCGAGCCGTCATGGATGAATTGCTGGCGTTCGTTCGCCGGGTCGTGGTGGACGCGACATGCAACGTCGTGCCGGAACCATTGCTCCACGCCATGAATGATTTGGCCGAATTCAGGTCGACCAAGCCGAACGTACCGAGGTTCACGCGCGCCGCATTCGAGCTGGGTTTGCCATTTCTGGAAATTCCCGGCGATTTGATGCAGTATGGCCAGGGCAAACGCTCCCGATGGCTCAACAGCTCCTTGACGGATGAAGCTTCGCATATCGCCACGACGATTGCCCGTGACAAACCTTCGGCGGTTCGAATGCTGAAACGCGCCGGATTGCCGACGCCCGTGCACCGCTTGGTGCATTCCGAAGATGCGGCGGTGGACGTGGCGCATCAATTGGGTTTTCCCGTGGTGGTCAAACCCGCGGACCTCGATGGCGGCCTTGGCGTCATGACGCATTTGAACAATTCGGACGATGTACGGGGAGCCTTTCGACACGCCGCGGAACACTCGTCGCGGATCCTCGTGGAGAAACACATCCCCGGTCGCGACTACCGCCTCGTGGTTTTACATGACGAAGTCGTGGTGGCCATCGAGCGAATTCCGGCCGGAGTATTCGGGGACGGTGAACACACCGTCGAGCAGCTCGTGGAGGTCGCCAATGCGGATCCACGGCGGGGAGACGGTCCCCACGCTTTGCTCAAACGCCTTCGACTCGATGAAGAAGCGCTCGATTTGCTGGCGCAAATGGGTTTGACGCCGACCTCGATACCCCAATCGGAACAATTCGTGCGTTTGCGTCGGGCGGGAAATATCGCTTCCGGAGGAATGCCCGTGTCGGTGTTGGACAAGGTTCATCCGGACAACCTACGTTTGGCCGTGCTGGCGGCTCGGGCGCTGCGTTTGGATTTCGCCGGGATTGATTTGTTCTCGGACGACATCGGTCAATCATGGAAAACTTGTCCCGTGACGATTGGCGAGGTCAATGCGCAGCCGAATCTCGGACGAATCACGACGGCGCATTTGTATGCTCCCATTTTGCAAAAGATCGTCCCGGGTGACGGGCGTATTCCCATTGCGGTGATCTTGGGGGCATCGCCGGATGCCGACTTGGCCCAAACCATTGCCTTCGCTTTGCGACAAGCCGGTTTTTCGACCGGATGTCATGACGCTCGCGGTGTCCGAGTGGACGGTGAAGAGCGAATGCTCGGCCGTGTTTCCACGTTTTTGGCGGGAACCGCGCTGGTTGCGGATAAATCGCTCGGCGCGATGGTGGTGACGATCGATGATATCGCCACGTTGCGCACGGGATTGCCATTTGCTCGTTATGATGTCCTCGTCTTGGCGGGATCGTATTTACGCGGAGTCGAAAACTTGGGACCGAACGAACGACAGGCGATTGTGATTGAATTGTTCACGAGCATCTTGTCGGGGTGTGACGGTCGCGTCATTACCGCGGAGGGCGCGGGCGTGGATTTGCGTGCGTTGCGGCGCGTCACGCGGGCCAAATGGGACGACGCAATGGTTGCTCCAGAAAAACTCGTCGAAGCAGTCGTGGCGGAAATGGAGCAGTGCGAAATGAAGCATGCGCGTCGCGAGCGTTCGTTGAGCTGAACAATCACTGCCGAGCGTGATGGATCGATGATGCGCGCACCGCGTCGCGGCCGCGTCTTTGCCATTTTCGCAACGGAATATCTGTGATAGGCAAGAACGCCGGAGGATCGTTCATGCGAACAATCGGCGTACTCTTGGCAGTTTCGATGACCGCAGCGACGGGGTGCCTGACCTTGTCGACCGTTGACACATCGAATACGGGTGGCATGGGCGGTTCCGGAATGGGGCAGTCGAGTTCCACGGGGGGCACGGGGACGTCATCGAGCAGCGGCTCCGGGGCAATGGCGACTTCTTCGAGCAGTGGAGCGGGCGGCGGGGGCGCAGGCGGAGGCGGGGGCGGATGCGTCTCCAATACGCCATGCAATACGGGCAAACTTGGGATTTGCGCGGCCGGCTTTACGAGCTGCGATGATCCGATGGTTTGTGTTCAAACGGTGCAGCCCATTCCCGAGAAATGTGCCATGCCCGGCGAGGACGAGAATTGCGACGGGAAAAACGATTGCACCGGCGATACCCTCTTCGACGAAGGATACGGTCAAGTCGGGGTTCAGCGGGGAAGAGACGTCGCCGTCGATAGCAAAGGTAATGTGGTGGTCACGGGGTATTATGCAGGCAGCATAAATTTTGGCGGCAGCGTTCTCAGCGCGGCCGGGGCCAATGATATCTTCGTCGCCAAATTCGACGCCGCCGGCAATCATATTTGGAGCAAACGTTTTGGTGATGCGGCTGAACAGCAGGCGCGAGGTATCGCGGTCGATCCGAACGACGATATCGTCATCGGCGGGCTCATAGAAGGAACCGTGACGTTTGGAAATACGGTGCTCACGGCTTCGGCGAATGGCGGCGATGCATTCATCGCGAAACTGGATTCCGATGGCAATCCGTTATGGGCCAAGTATGCGCAAGCCGATGGCATTCAATTGTTCGAAGACGTGGCGACGGATTCGAGCGGCAATATCGTCGGCGTTGGAGCCCTGCAAGGCCTGGCCAACTTCGGCAGCGGCACGATTGGAAGTGCCGGCGAGGACGACGTGCTCGTCGTCAAATATGCGAAAGATGGCACGAATACGTGGAGCGCGGCATTTGGAAACCCGCTCAGCTTCGAGTCGGCGTCGGCGGTGGACGTCGATTCGACCGGCGCCATTTATTTCACAGGTAACGCGACATCGGGAATCAACTTTGGAAATGGCGTCCTGTCTTATGGCGGTGATACCGACGCGTTTTTGGTGAAACTGAATTCAAAGGGAACGGCCGTATGGAGCAAAGGGTTTGGCGATGCGAAAGCCCAGGTCGGTGTGGACATCGCCGTCGACGTGATTGACAACGTCATTCTGTCGATGACGTTTGGCGGGACGATCAATCTTGGCGGCGTGAACTTTACCGCGAGCGGAACGAATATCGATTCGGCGTTGGCGAAATTCAATAGTGCCGGGCAACATCAGTGGAGCAAGAATTTGAAGGCCGTGTTCGACAAAGGCGGCGTTTTCATCGATACCGACGGTGCGGGCAACATCGTCGCGACGTGCAGTTTTCTTGGGCCCATTGATTTCGGCACGGGCACGCTGATTCCCATGAGCACCGATATGGCGTTTGCGAAACTCGACTTCATGGGCAACGCCATCTTTACGCACAACTACGGTTCGGCCGGCTCCGTCGTGACGCCGTATGGCATTGCGGCGGGGCGACTCGGGCAATCGTGGGTGACGGGAACATTCAGTGGAACCGTGAATTTCGGTCAGGGGGCGTTGAACGCTCCGAATTCGGATATGTTTCTGGTCGGATTTTCCCCGTGATTTGTGGACGTCGTTCCGGGGCATGCGGCCGTCGTTTGATGCGAAGGAGTTGGTAAATGCGCAGATCGGGTTTGGCATGGTTGATGATTATTGCCGTGGGGGCTTGTGGGTTTCCGCTCTTGGAAACGAGCGGCACGCAGGTTGTCGAGGTGGGGGCGGCATGCGAGGTGGATGCCACCTGCAATGCACCGCCCAACGACAATCCTTGCCGACCAGGGACCTGTGGCACCGGAAAAAACTGTGAGTATTCAGTGCTGGATGGAGTTGCCGCTCCCGATTCGCTTCAAACGGCGGCGGATTGTAAAGCCGTATTTTGCACGGCGGGGGTTGCTGCCGAACAAGAAGATCCGGCCGATGTCGCGAATGACGGCAATCCGTGCACGACGGATGCGTGTGTCAATGGTAGTCCCATGAATACCGCGTTGCCGGACGGGTCGATATGCCAACAGGGAACGAAATCGGGATTCTGCAAGAATAACCTTTGCCAGGTAGCCTGTGCGACCAACACGGATTGCGATGATATGAATCCGTGCACCGAAGAGTTCTGCAATTCTGCAATCAGCACCTGCTCGTATACGAAACTCGACGGTGTGCCCACGCCGGGATTCTCGCAGATTGCCGGCGATTGCAAGGTTCAGTCGTGTATCGCGGGCGTCGACACGTCGCTGAACGACGATGCCGATATCAAGGATGACGGCAATCCATGCACCACGGATCTATGCAATGGGGGAACGCCGGTGAATGCGCCCCTTCCCGAACGAACGCTCTGCATGCCCGGAGGTACGGACGTTTGCTCGAGTTTCGGTGTGTGCGTGCAATGCGTCGTTGCGGATGATTGCGTGAATATCGTCGAGACGGAATGCGAGAAGCGCAGCTGTGTCAACAACAAATGCGAAATCGCGTATCAAGGTCAGACGACGCTCGCGAGTCCCGTATTGCAAACCGCCAGGGATTGCAGAAAAGTCGTTTGCAGCGGCATGGCGAACCCGCCGACCGTAACCATCAATGACGATAGCGATCTTCCGGACGACGGCAATCCGTGCACGAAGAACCTTTGCACCAATGGTATGCCGGTGAATCCTCCGGAGGTTGTGAATCTGCCTTGTGGTGGAAGCAATATCTGTGACGGATCGGGGCATTGCGTCGGTTGCAACACGCCTGCGGATTGCGTGATGCTTCCGCCCGATGATTTTTGCAAAAAACGCACGTGTATCAATCAGGTCTGCGGTTTGTCCTTTACGCCCAATGGCACGGACCTCGACATGGGCCAAGTCGCCGGGGATTGCAAGGTCCTCGAATGCGACGGTATGGGCAACGTAAAAACGTCTGTCTTGACAACCGATGTCCCGGTCGACGGTAAGCAATGCACGAACGATGTGTGCAGCATCCAGGGCGTTCCGTCGAATCCGAATTCGCCCATCAATACGGTATGCAACGAAAACGGAAACAATACGTGTGACGGAGCCGGCGCGTGCAAGAAGTCCAATGGGACGGCTTGTGTTACGCCGACCGAATGCGTGAGCACCTTCTGCGCGGACGGCGTTTGTTGCAGCAATGCATGCACCACCGATTGCCGTGCCTGCAATCTGGCAGGGTCGATGGGCACATGCAGCACCGTGCCGAAAGGAAGCGACGATGGATCCTGTACGGGGGCGACGATTTCATGCAATACGGACGGTACGTGCGACAAAGAAATCGGCGGATCGTGCAGTAACTCGAATGAATGTCTGAATGGCAATTGCCGGGATAGCTTCTGCTGCGATGGACCTTGCAACTCGCTGTGCCAGGCTTGTTCGAGCGCGAAAACGGGCGGAATGAGCGGGACATGTGGTCCCGTACTTGCCGGGACCGACCCTGATAATGAATGCGCGACGCAAGCGCAGAATTCCTGTGGACAAACGGGATTTTGCGGCGGAGGTACGACGTGTCAGTTGTACCCGATGGGAACGAATTGCGGGGATATGCTTTCGTGCACGGGATCGACCCAGACAAACGCGGATACGTGCAATGGCACGGGGATGTGTATCGACGGAGGCATATTGAGTTGCGCACCCTTTGTCTGCATGGGATCAACCTGTAAGCTAACATGTGCAGTCGATAGCGATTGTGCCAACGGGTACTATTGCAGCAATATGAATTGCACGCCGAAACTGATCAACGGGACGGCGTGTACGGCTCCCGGCCAATGCGCCAGCGGTTTCTGCGTGGACGACGTTTGCTGCGACGCTGCATGTACGGGCATGTGTCAAGCGTGTACGAGCGCGAAAACGACGCAGACAAATGGCCAGTGCAAACCGATTCCCTTGGGGTCTGATCCCGACGATGAATGCATGATGGCTGCCGCCTCGACCTGTGGGCAAACGGGGAGTTGTAATGGTGCGGGGGGCTGTGAGAAATACCCCTTGGGCACGGCGTGCACGGCGCAGTCTTGCACAGGAACGACGCAGACAAACGCGAGCACATGCAATGCGACGAATATGTGCATGAGCAATGGGACGACGAATTGCTCGCCGTATATTTGCGGCGCGACGGCATGCAAACTGTCTTGTACGACATCCTCGGACTGCGTGACTACGCATTACTGTTCGTCAATGACGTGCCAACCAAAGAAACCCGTCGATGCGCCATGCGTGCTCAACGAAGAATGCATCAGCGGTATGTGCAACATGGCCTCGCTGAAGTGTAAGTAGCTCGCGTTTGTCTCGTATACACCACGCGAACGCTTCGCACCAACCATGCTCGGCCTGACACCCGGTTTCCTCGAATCCCGAATGCCGCCTCGAAATGCCCGTTCTTCCGGTGCCCGGACAACCCCTCTTGACACCCGTTCACCCCTCGACTTGGATGCGCCCCAAACCCTGCCTCGCGGCCCTTCTTCCGATTCGCCGCGAGGTTTTTCTCTGGTGGGAGCAATGCAACAGCGATCTATTCGACGAACCCGGGCCGCATCCCAGCGGCCCAGCAGCACCACCCTCGGCTTGATTTGCCAGGGCCTGCTGCTGATCACTTTGGGGGGCTGTTCGTCCGAACGTACTCCGGAAGCCGTTCCAAGTGAATCCAACGCTTCGCCCGTCGTTCCTTCGACAAACGCCCCGGCACCGCCGGTCGATTTGGCCACGGTCATGCGCCGAACGCATTTCGGTTATCGTGCGGAAGGACAAACATTCACCGGCGGGCACGATACGTACGGCGTCCAAGCGACGGCGGAAAACCTCAAGGTTTGGCCGGTCAACAGCAGCGGTCTCGATTCCAAGACGGTGCCGTTCGAAGCGTCGGTGCAGACCATTCGGCGAGGCGAGCAGCGTTTGGATGGCGCGTCATCGGCCAAGGTTCGAGACGATTTATCGTTGGCGATTACGCATGGTGCCGTGGTCGAACACTTGGAGAACAAAGAAGAAGGCGTCGAGCAGAGTTTCGAATTCGGTTCGCGTCCCGCGGGGTCGGGCGACCTCGAAGTGCAGATCGCCGTGACGGGTGAGACGTTTGTCGGGGAAACCGAACAGGGCTTGCATTTCGTCGATTCGGCATCCGGCGTTGGTATTCGTTATGGTGTGGCGACGTGGGTCGACGCCAAGGGCGTCCGGACGCAGGTCGACGCGGATTTCGTCGCGGGGCGCATTGTGTTGCGCGTGCCCGAAGCGGTGCTGGAATCAAGCGCGTATCCGGCGGTGCTCGATCCGATCATCGGCGCCGAGATTGCCATAGATACGCCGGTGCACGTGCCGGCCAACAACGACCAACGGGAGACGGTCGTATCTTATGCGAACGGGCAATTCCTCGTGGTGTGGACCGATTACCGCTACGGCACGAACACCGATATCTACGGCGTTCGCGTATCGTCCGCCGGCACGGTGCTCGATACGTCCGGCATTCCCATTGCCGTGGCCAAAAATGTCCAATATGCGCCTTCGGTGGCCACGGACGGGACAAACTGGATGGTCGCTTGGGCCGATTCCCGGACCATCAGTTCTTTCGACATTTACGCGGCGCGCGTGACGGCGGCGGGAACGGTGCAAGATCCGGATGGGATTGCCGTCAATACCGGTGGCAATCGGGATATGCCGGCCATTGCCTTCGACGGCACGAATTACTTCATCGTGCATCGGCAGACTTCGGTCAACGTTCGCGGCAACTTTGTCGGGACCAACGGCATGGTGAATCCGTCGGCGGTGTCCGTGGCGAATCAGCCCTATTCTCTCAGCGACTTGGTCGTCTCGTGGAACGGGAGCAATTACTTCGTCGGGTATACGTTGTATTCCGGAGTGACGTACAATCGCGTCAGTGGTCGTCGCGTCAATGCCATGGGCAGCGTGCTCGATGCCACGGACATCAACGTCTGCAACAATACGATCACCTGCGGTTATTCACAAATCGCGGTGGGCTCGGACGGCGTCAATTGGCTCGTCGCGTGGGATAGCTACTCGGCGTCTAATTCGATGTACGGCGGTCGTGTCGCCGCCAATGGCACGCTGCTCGATGCTCTCGGCGGATTCCCCATTGGTTCGGGAAATTCCAACAGCGATCCTCTGGGGCTCACCATTGCTTTCGCCGGCAATGGTTACGGCGTATTTTGGGATGATCAGTTGAATGCGTACGGGGCGCGGGTGAGTTCCGGCGGTGCCGTTCTCGTTCCGGCAACGACGTTGACGACCGAAACAGGAGCCCGTGATTACGTCGGCGCCGCGCATGACGGGACAAACTTCTATGTGGCGTTCCGCGATTCCCGCGCCGGCACCAGCAATGAAATCTACGGTCTGCGCGTTTCGAATGCGCTCGTCAAAGTCGACGCGTCGAGCACCTTGTTGTCGCGCCAGGCCAATTCGGAACGTAATCCCAAGATTGCGTACAACGGGACAAACTGGCTCGTCGTGTGGGAAGATTATCGAGCGGTGACGGATGCGGACATTTATGGCGCCCGTATTTCCAACACCGGCACGGTGCTCGACCCTTCGGGCATTGCCATTTCAACCGTGACCGGGACGTCGCAGTTTGCGCCGTCGGTTGCGGCCAATGGCGCCGATTGGCTCGTGGCTTGGCGTGATGGCCGGCCGGGACCGAGTCTCGACGATGTTTATGGTGCGCGCATTTCAAGCACCGGCATGGTTCTCGATCCGATGGGAATTCCGATCAGCACGGCGGCGAATGTCCAATACCAAACCGCCGTCGCGGCCGACGGGACCAATTGGTTTGTCGTGTGGCGCGACCTTGGTTCGACCGAAATTCGCGGATCGCGCGTCACGACCAGCGGCACGGTCCTCGATTCCGCGGGCGTTCAAATCTCGACGGGCGGCGGCTCGGTCCCGGCCATTGCTTACAACGGGACAAACTACCTCGTTTCTTGGACGAAACCGACGAACTCGAACGATATCTTCGCGTCGCGCATCACGCCGGCCGGCGTCGTCCTCGACGGCGGAGCGCTCGCGATTCCCGTGTCCGCCGTCGTCGGGGCAGCCGAGGGCAATTCGGCGATCGCTTCGAACGGAACGGATTGGTTTGTCGCTTGGAACGATGTGACCGATGTCCGCGGTGCGCGCGTCAATGCGGCCGGGACCGTGCTCGATGTCGTTGGTATCGGCATCTCGAGCGCTACGAATACGCAAACCCGTCCGACGGTCGGTTGGGACGGAACGCAATATTGGGTCGTTTGGCAAGATGATCGAACCACGGTGAACTTCTTCGACCTGTACGGTGCGCGAGTTTCGTCGACCGGTACGAACAAAGACCCAATGGGCTTCGTGATCGCCAACGATGTTTTGCAAAACGAAATCACGCCCGCGTTGGCCAACGGCAAATCGCAAGAACAGGGCCTCGTTTATTACCGTTTCGACCCGCAACAGCCTTACGGCGCAGAACGCGTCCGTTTGCGCATTCTCTCGGACGTGTCGCCGGGAGCCAATGGAACCGCGTGTTCTGTTGCGGCGCAATGCGCGAGCGCGTTCTGCGTCGACGGAGTTTGTTGCGACGCGGCGTGTACGAGCACCTGTCAAGCTTGTACGACGGCGAAAAAAGGCGCCGGAGCCAATGGCGTGTGCGGTCCGATCGCTGTGGATACCGATCCCGACAATGAATGCACCGATCAAGGCGCGATGTCGTGCGGGACAAACGGTAGTTGCAATGGTGCCGCCGGCTGCAAGCTCTACGCTTCCGGAACCAATTGCGGCGCGACGTGCACGGGTTCGTCGGTCCAACCCAAAACGTGCGACGGCGTGGGGACGTGTACGACGAGCGGCACGCCGACGTCTTGCTCGCCTTACAATTGTAGCAACGGGATGTGCAATTCGACGTGCACGACCGGGGCGGATTGCGCCAATGGGTTCTCGTGCGTGGGCAATATGTGCCAAGGACTTCTGGGCAATGGCGCGCAATGCACGATGAATTCGAATTGCCAATCCGGATTCTGCGTCGACGGCGTTTGTTGCAATACGGCGTGCACCACGCTTTGCCAAGCGTGTTCGGCCAGCAAAAAAGGCGCGGGCGCGGATGGCACGTGCGGACCCATTTCCACGGGCCTCGATCCGGACAACGATTGCTCGCAAGATGCCGCCGCGACATGCGGCAAAACGGGTCAATGCAATGGCGCGGGCGCTTGTCAGCTGTACACGTCGGGTACGTCCTGCGGCAGCCCCGTTTGTCAAGGCTCGATCCTCAAAGCGCAAACCTGCGATGGTCTCGGGATGTGTTTACCTGCGGCCATGGGTCAAGATTGCGCTCCGTTCGCGTGCAACAACGGTGCGTGCGAGGGCGCATGTACGACAAACGCGGAATGTGCATCGGGTTATGTCTGCGTCATGGGTCAATGCGTGATGCCCGTTGCGAACGGCGGCGTGTGCACGATGGGTACGCAATGCGCTTCGGGCAATTGCGTCGACGGCGTTTGTTGCAATACGGCGTGCACGGGACTTTGCCAAGCGTGTACGGTGGCGAAAAAGGGCAATGGCGCCGATGGTGTTTGCGGCCCGGTGGCGACGGGATCCGATCCCGACAACGAATGTATGCAGCAAGCGGCATCGAGCTGCGGACAAACCGGTGCATGCAGCGGCGCGGGCGCGTGTCAATTGTATGCGCAAGGTACGTCCTGTGGAACCAGCACCTGCCAAGGAACCACGGTCACGGGGCAAATCTGCAATGGCATGGGCCAATGCGTGATGGATAGCATGGGCCAGAATTGCGCTCCGTACGTGTGCTCGGGCGGCGCATGCAAGAACCCGTGTGCAAACTCGAATGAATGCATTGGCGGATTTGTGTGCACGGCCGGGGCTTGTCAGCCGGTCGGTTCACCCGGGACGCCGTGCATGATGGCGAATGAATGCGGTTCTGGCTTCTGTGTCGACGGCGTGTGTTGCGACGCGGCCTGCAATGGCGGTTGCGAAGCCTGTTCGACGGCGAAGAAAGGCCAAGGCGCCGACGGCGTTTGCGGTCCGATCAAGAATGG
>WBZU01002522.1_pt1 | contig 12571 bp, 9 predicted proteins | sample 5204311 | NCBI WGS metagenome assembly WBZU01 (sample SAMN12344359, study PRJNA552823) | activated sludge metagenome | biome: Activated sludge suspended growth; feature: Nitrification reactor; material: Wastewater; isolation source: activated sludge from nitrification reactor of wastewater treatment...
AAGCGCCGGCCCGCCTCGTCGACGAGCTCGGGCGTCCAGCGGCCCCGCTCGGCGAGCCAGGCGATCGCGCGGCGCAGCCCCTCGTGCGCGGGAAGCAGCGGCGAGGAAGCGCTCACCGCGCCACGCGGGTGCCGGACACGGCGCCCGGCACCGGGCTCAACGGTCCGGCGCCGGCACCGGGATCCACAGCTTCCCGTCGTGCTCGGCGACGAACACCTCGCTCGTGCCGGTCGACGACGAGTCGGACGTCTTCGTCTCGACGCGGATCACGAGCTTCTTCACCGGCTCGAGCGAGAGCCGGAGCATCTTCCCGTCGACGCCGGGCATCGGGCGATCGGCCCGCGCGCGATCTTCGGGCGAGAGGTCGACCAGCGCGATCGACGCGATCTTCGCGCCCATGCCGACCGTCGTCATCATCCGGTAGAACCCGAGCGCCTTCGGGTCGGCGCCCTTCGTGTAGAGCAGCGAGTGCAGCGTCGCCGCGTCCTTCGCCTCGAACGCCTTGCGGTAGGTGTCGACGAACGCCCGCTCCTGCGCGGGCGTCGCGGCGAGCGACGGCGCGGCGGCGACGGCCGCGACGAATGCGGTCAGCAGGCGGCGCACGGACTTCTCCTCGGGCGGGACCGGCGGCCATTGTGTGGCACGCGCGCCGTGCGCGCAACGCCGCGGCGTCAGCGCATCGGGCGGCCGGCGAGGCGCTCGAGCGACGCGAGCGGAGAGGCCGCCGGATCGCGCATCGCGGCGAGCGGCAGGTGCAGCGTCTGCTCCATCATGTGCTGCCCCGACGTCACCGCGTGCATCACCTGGTCGGAGAAGCACAGCCACGTCGTCCCCGGCGCGAACCGGATCTCGTCCTGCGGCGACTCGCGCTGATAGGCCGAGTCGAGCTTCGCCCGGTCGTGCAGCGCGAGCATCGCGTGGTCGTAGGGGCTGCGGCGCGAGCGCGTGACGCGCAGCGCCGAGAGCAGCGCCGCCTCGCCGGGGAGCATCCGGCGGATCGACGGCAGGAACCGCGACGCCATCGCCTCGAACGGCTCGCCCACCTTCCAGATGCGGTCCCGGCCGTGCGGATTCACGTTGCAGAACACGCGCAGGATGCGCTCGCCCCGGTTGGGCCGGGACGGGAACGCGTCCACGTGCAGCCGGCGGTCGTCGTGGCGCGGCGACTGCGCCCGGCCTTCGACGGGCGCGGGCCGGAAGCTCGTCCGCGCCTCGCGCACGTGCTGCGCGTAGTCCGGGAGCAGGTGCCGGACGAGCGCGCGGGCGCCCGCGGCGAAGCGCGCGATCATCGTGCGCAGCGCCTCGCGATCGCTCCCTCGCGCGGACGACCCCCGCACGCTCGCGCCGTCGAGGCCGATGTTCTTGCGCCGGCCCGAGAGCCAGCGCACGTCGAGGAAGCGCTCCTCGCCGGGCTCGAGGCGAAACGCGAGCTCGGGCAGCACGACGAGCCCGCCGTGCTCGAGCAGCGACTCGCAGCGCGCGGCGGTTTGCGCGTCGCGGTCCTCCGACCACGAGGAACCCGGGATTCGCAGGATCTCGATGCTCATGCGGGCCTCTCGACCTCGGGGGGCCGCCAAAGGTTCGCCCCCACCGCCGGGGACGGTCGTCGCGGCGACTCCCCTCCGCGACGGCGCCTTCACGTACGTGCGCGCCCGTAGCGTAGTGAATCGCCCGGACGGCGTCAACGCAGGGCGAGATCGACGCGCGCGCCGGTCGCGGGCGCGGCCGGCGCGGCGGCCGTTCCTTCCGCGGCGGGCGCCGTCGCCGTCGCCGTCGTCGTCGCCTGCGCCTGCGCCGCGGCGGCCGCCGCACCCACCTTCGGCGCGGTGAGGAACAAACGATCTCCCGCGATGCCTCGCGCCGCCAGCGCGTCCTTCACCGCCTGCGCGCGCGCGTTGGCGAGCAGCACCAGCGCGTCGTCCTCGACCTTCGCGTCGGCGTAGAGCATCGCCTCCATCTCGGCGGGCGGCACGTCCTTGAGCATCCCGATCGCATTGCGCGGACGCTCCTTGATCGACGAGGCGCGGTAGGCGGCGGTGAGCCAGCGCGTGCGCTCGTCGGCGGCGATCGTCACCTCGTCGACCGACGCAGGCGCGTTCCCCGATGCAGCGAGCGACTTCATCTTCTCGCGCCTGATCGCGGTCTCGACCGCCGCGCGGCGCAGCGCCTCGCGATCGGCCGCCGGGTCGGCCCGCCCGCCGATGTCGAGCTTCAGGCCCGGCCGGTCGGCGAGCGCCTTGCCGAGCGTGTCGACGCGCTTCTGCGCGTCCGCGGCGAGCTCCGCGCTGCCGTAGGCGAACGGGATCGTCGAGAGCTCCTCGCCGCCGCCGAAGATCGCGCCGAGCAGCGCGAACGGCGCGGTCACCGCCTTCGTGATCAGGTTGACGATCACCCGGACGATGAGCCCGCCGATCGAGAAGTGCGGGTCGTCGAGCGACCCCGAGATCGGCAGCCGGATGTCGATGACGCCACGCGAGTCCTTGAGCAGCGCGACCGCGAGCAGCACCGGCAGCTTCGTCGCCGTGGGGCTGTCGACGCGCTGCGGGTTGAACGTGAGCTGGTCGAGCACCAGGCGGTTCTCGGCCGAGAGCTTGCGGTCCTCGACCTTGTAGCGGACGTCGAACGTGAGCTTGCCCTTCTCGATCCCGTATCCCGCGTACTTGACCGAATAGGGCGTGAGCGGCGGGAGGTCGACGTCGGTCGCCTTCCCCGCGAGGTCGAGCGAGAGCTCCTTCGCGAACGGGTGGATGCGCCCCTGCACCTCGACCGGCGCGGTGCGGTCGACGCGCGCGGCGAGCGCGACGTCGCCCGCGCGCTCGGAGGACATCGTCGTCACCGTGCCCGCGACGTCGGTCAGGTTCACCGAGTAGTTGGGCTTGACGAAGTAGTCCGAGAACGCGACATTGCCGCGCGCGAGCTCGACCTTCCCGATCGAGATCGGCAGCGGCGCGCGCTCCCGCGCCGGCGCCTGCGGCGTCGGAGCCGGCTTCGCGTCGGGCGCGGGCTCGGGTTCGGCGCCCGGCGTGAGCAGCCGCGCGAGGTTGAGCGTCCCGTCCTGGTAGACGATCACGCGCGCGTAGAAGTCCTCGACGCCGATCCGGCCCACCGCGACGCTCGGTGGCGCAGTCGCGACGTCGATCCCCTCGAGCGAGAGCGCCTTCCAGCGCGCGAGGTCGGACGACGTCGGCTTGTCGAGCGACGCGAAGTCGGCGACCGTCGCGTCGCCCTTCCAGGTCGCGCGCACCGGGGCGTCCGCGGGGACCGCCACCGCAAGGTCGCCTTTCGCGGCCAGCGTCCCGCCGGTCAGCACGACGTTGACGTGAGGCTCGACGTACGGCCGGATCGAGGTGAGCGCGAGACCGGAGACCTCCAGACGCCCGCTCAGCGAGAACGGGTGGGTGGCGAACGGCCCGGTGAACGCGAGGCGGCCGCGCTCGCCCGCCTGCGTGCGCAGCGTCAGCCCCGACTTCGCGCCGGGCGCGTTCGACCAGTCGGTGACGGTCGCCGACAGGTTGGCGAGCGCCAGCTTGACCGGCGGCTCGGGCACGCGGTCCTCCGCGTCGACCGCGCTGCGTTCGAACGCGATGCGCTTCACCAGCATCGACCACACCGCGGCGTCGGTCGCTCCCGACGGCTGCGCCTTGACGATCCGCGCGAGCTCGAGTGTCCCGTCGCGTTCGCGCACGACGCGCAGCCGCACGTCGCGGGCCTGCAGCTCGCCGATCGTCACCTTGCGCGCCTTCGCGTCGACCTCGATGCCGCCGGCAGCGAGCGCGGGCGCCTGCCACAGCGGATTCCGGTTGCCGGGCAGCGCGAGCCTCAGGTCCGCGACCGACGCGACGCCCTGCGAGATCGCGAAGCGTCCGTCCGCGTCGAGCGCGAACCGGCCGGCGAGGTCGAGCGAGCCCTGCTGCACGTCGACCGCGAGCGCGTCCTTGTAGTACGGGAACAGCAGCGCGAGCGAGAATTTCGCCAGATCGAAGCTGCCCGACGCCGCGGGCACCGTCGGCTCGACGTCCGCCTCGCCCTTGAACGACGCGATCCGGTCCGACGAGACGAACGCGAGCGTCACGTGCGCCTTCTCGCCCGGCTTGGTCGAGAGGTTCGTGGCCTCGGCGGCCACGTCGGCGAGCGTCGAGCGGAACGTCGATCCCTCGTCGGCGAGCGCGACCGTCCCTTTCGAGATCGTCGCCTTCGCGACCGTCGCCGTCCACGGCTTCTCGGGCGCGGCGCCGGCGGGCTTCGCCGCGGCGGTCCCTCGCGCGACGGGCCGCGGCGCCGGCTCGAGGAGCGGCTGCGCGAGCTCGAGCGTCCCGTCGGCGCGGCGCCTGACGTCGACGACGGGCGCGTCGATGGCGAGCGACGCGATGCGGATGTCCCGTCCGAACACGTCGATGCGGTCGAGCGCGAGCGCGACGCGATCGGCCGCCATCAGCGACGACCCGTCGCTCCGCTTCACCGAGAAGCCGTCGACGCGCGCGTCGCCGCGCAGCTCGAGCCGCCGGCCGCCGGGGCCGCCGTCGACGAACGCGACCTTGAGGCGCGTCGTGAGCGAGCCGCCGGCCAGGTCGACGCGAGGCTTCGACGGCAGATAGGCGACGTAATCGCGCAACGGCAGCGCGTCGAGGTCGAGATCGAGCGTCGCCTCGCGGTGCTCGGCGAACGGCGTCGCGGCGCCGGTGAGCGAGAAGCGCGAGCCGTTGATCGTGCCGACCAGGCGCGGCGTGACGCGGATGTCGGTCTGGTAGGGCAGCGACGAAATGAACGGGATGCCGACGTCGAGCCCCTCGAGGCGGCCGGTGCGGCCGACGACGCCGTCCGCGAAGACGACCGAGCCTTCCTCAACCTCGATGTTGTTGAGCGAGAAGCGCGGCGGCGGGCCTTCCGGCTCGGCGCGCGCCCGGTCGACGAGATCCTGCACGTTGTAGCGCCCCTCGCGGTCGCGCGCGAGCGACACGGCGGGGCGCACGACCTTGAGCGCGTCGAGCACCGGCGCCCAGCGCCAGATCGATGCCGTCGACAGGTCCGCGACCAGCTCGTCGAACGCGAGGAGCGGCGCGGACCGGTCGGCGTCGGCGATCGCGAGCTTGCGCACGGTCACGCGCAGCCGGAACGGATCGAACGCGACCGACTCGACAATGGTCTTGCGGCCGAGCGCCTCGGTGAGCCGGGTTTCGAGTTGCGAGCGGACGACCGGCGGGACGACCAGCCACGCGAGCAGCACGAGCGCGGCGAACGCGCCCGCCGCGATCGCGATGCGCCGCAGCCAGCGGCGGGCCGGCGTCGCTGCGGTGGAGGATTCGGCGGTCGGGCTCATCGCAAGGGGAGCGCGGCGCGCGCCTCCCCGCGCGTCGCGATCACCCCGATCTTACTCCCGTCCGGCCGCGCGCCGGAGCGCCGCGGCGCGCGGGGCCCGGCCCGCGCGCGTCCTTCTCGCCGACCGTCAGGGCGCCTTGCGCGTGATCGTCGAGTCGATCGTGCCGTCGGGGTTGCGCGAGCGGTCGACGCTCGTCGCGCCGCCGTTGCGACCCGTGATCGTCGAATCGACGACGCCATCGGCGCCGCGCGTGCGGTCGATCGTCTGCGTCTTGCCGCCGGGGCCCGTCACGGCGCGGTCGGTGAGACCGTCCGCGCCCTTGCTGCGATCGACGCTCGTCGTGCCGCCGTTGCGGCCGACGATCGTCGAATCGACCGCGCCATCGGCGCCGCGCGTGCGGTCGATCGTCTGCGTCTTGCCGCCGGGACCGGTCACGACGCGGTCGGTGAGACCGTCAGCACCCTTGCTGCGATCGACCGTCGTCGTGCCGCCGTTGCGCCCGGTGATCGTCGAATCGATCGCGCTGTCCGCGCCCCGCGAGCGGTCGATCGTCTGCGTCTTGCCGCCGGGACCGGTCACGACGCGGTCGGTGAGACCGTCCGCGCCTCTGCTGCGATCTACGGCCGTCGTACCGCCGTTGCGGCCGGTGATCGTCGCGTCGATCGCACCGTCGGCGCCGCGCGAGCGGTCGATCGTCTGGGTCTTGCCGTTCGGCCCGGTCACGACGCGATCGGTGAGACCGTCCGCGCCCTTGCTCCGGTCGACGGTGGTCGTGCCGCCCTTGCGGCCGGTGACCGTCGAGTCGACTGCGCCGTCGGAGCCGCGCGAGCGGTCGATCGTCTGGGTCTTGCCCTTGGGACCCGTGACGGTCCGGTCGGTGACTCCGTCGGCCCCCTTCGACCGGTGGACCGTCGTGGTCCCCTGCGAAGCCGCCTTGCCCTTCTTCGCCTTGTGGCCCTGCGCGTGGCCGCCCTCGGCCTGCACAGCGCCCGCGACCGCGAGCGACAGCGCGAGCGCCAGCACGGCGACGTTCTTCCCGTTCTTCATGGCTTTCCTCCTGCGAGTCGCCCCGCCTGCCTCCGCGGCCGGACACGCGCATTCAACGCCCGCGAGGGGTCGCTCGTCTACCGAGGATTCGCGGCGAATTGTGTCGGGACGTTACGGCCGGCTGCCGGTCGCGGCGTCGCGGTCGTGGACCTTGCGGCCCGCGACCCATGTCTGGAGGACCGCGCGATCGTCGCCCAGCGTCATCTGGACGAACAGCGCCTCGTCGACGTCGGCCGCGTGCCGGAGCCGCTGCGCGATGAGCGGCGTCGACGCGAGGTCGAGCACGACGAGGTCCGCGTCGAATCCCGGAGCGAGGTTGCCGACCTTGCCGTCGAGGTCGAGCGCGCGCGCGCCGCCCTGCGTCGCCAGCCAGAACGCGTGCGCCGCGGGCATCGACGTGCCCGCCAGGTGCGCGACCTTGTAGGCCTCGCCCATCGTGCGCAGGAACGAGAGCGTCGTGCCGCCGCCGACGTCGGTCGCGAGGCCGACCTCGACGCGGCGTCCGGGTTTCGTCGCCCGGTCCCAGCGGAAGAGGCCGCTGCCGAGGAACAGGTTCGACGTCGGGCAGTGCGCGAGCGCGGCGCCTGTCGCGGCGAGCGCGCGCCACTCGCGGGGCGCGAGGTGGAGTCCGTGGCCGTAGATCGCGCGGCGTCCGAGAAGCCCGTGGCGCTCGTAGACGCCGACGTAGTCGCGGTCGCGCGGGAAGAGCTTTCGCACCCACGCGATCTCGTCGGCGTTCTCGGAGACGTGCGACTGCACCCAGCAGTCCGGGTGCTCGCGCCAAAGCGCGCCGGCGGCCTCGAGCTGCGCGGGCGTCGACGTGACGGCGAAGCGCGGCGTGATCGCGTAGCCCAGCCGGCCGCGGCCGTGCCAGCGCGCGATCAGCGCCTTCGATTCGTCGTAGCCGCGCTTCGCCGTGTCGCGCAGCGCGCGCGGGGCGTTGCGGTCCATCAGCACCTTGCCGGCGACGAGGCGCAGCGACCGCCTCGCCGCTTCGGCCATCAGCGCGTCGACCGAAGCGGGATGCACGGTGCAGAACACCGCCGCCGTCGTGATGCCCTGGCGCAGGTTCTCGTCGAGGTAGTCGCGTGCGACGCGGCGCGCGACGCGCTCGTCCGCGAACGCGGCCTCGGCGGGGAACGTGTAGCGCTCGAGCCAGTCGAGGAGCTTCGCGCCGTAGCTGCCGATCACCGGCAGCTGCGGATAGTGGACGTGGCAGTCGACGAACCCCGGCATCATCAGCGTGTCGCGCGGCAGCCGCTCGACCTTCGCGCCGCGCGGCAGCGCATCCGCGACGCGTTCCGCCGGTCCCGCGGCGACGATGCGCCCGCCCGCCATCGCGACGATCGCGTCGGCGTCGTAGCGGCGCGCGCGCTTCGCGCCGACGACGAAGGGGTCGCCGGCCCACGAGAGCATCGCGCCGCGCAGCGCGACGACGGGTTGCGGACGGTCGGGGGCGGTCATCGGCGATTCCGGAGGCTCGCCGCGAGGATACCGGAGGCGGGATGCGGCCGATCAGGCCCGCGGGCCGGCGGCCATCGCCGTCCCCGCCGATGCGGCCGAGCGCCCCGGACGGAGGGCGCCGGCGCGCGATCAGCCGTAGTTCGAGTAGTACGGCGCCGGCTTCGTGTGCCCGGCGCCGCGCTTCGCCTCAGGGAACACGAAGAAGTTGCGCCCCATCCCGCCCAGCGCCAGCACGACGAGGAAGATGGTGCCGCCGGCCATGATCGCGAGGTACATCGGCATGCCGGCGTGGCTGCCCTTCGTGACGACCGCGTCGACGTAGAGCAGGTATCCCACGACGACGGCGGCGGGAACCGCGACGGCGAACACGATCGCGTTGTAGATCGCGAGCGCGCGCGCGGGCACGCCCTTCGGATTCGTGTGGAAGTACGCCCACACGGTCACGCCGAGCAGGAACACCAGCAGCACCATCATGAACGCCATGAGCGGCCTCGCGTGCGGGGAAATGCCTCAAAGTATGCGCTAACGGCGGCCGCCCGGACTTGATGCGCATCATCGCGGGCGCCCGCGTCGCCACCCGCATTGTACGGGGTGCGCGAATCCGGCCGGACCGGCCCGGCGCCGGCGCGCGGGCAGGTCGCCTTTCCAGCCTCCTGCTCCGCCGGTATCATCGACCGGCGATCCCCACCGGAGGCCCGATGAACCGCAAAGCTCCCCTTCGAGGCCGCGCGCTCGGCGCGGCCACCGCCCTCGTCTGCTCGCTTCTCGCCGGCGCCGTCGCGGCGCAGGGCTATCCGACGAAGCCGATCAGGCTGCTGGTTCCGCTCGCGGCCGGGAGCACCGCGGACATCGTGTCGCGCTACGCCGGCCAGGAGCTCTCGAAGGCGATCGGCCAGCCGGTCGTCATCGAGAACAAGCCGGGCGCGGGCGGCACGATCGCGATGGCCGAGCTCGCGCGCTCGGCGCCCGACGGCTACACGATCGCGTTCGCGTCGCAGGGCACGCTCGTGTTCAACCAAGCGATCTACGCGAAGCCGGGCTACGACTCGATCAAGGACTTCGCGCCGGTCGCGTTCGTCGGCGGCGTGTCGAACGTGATGATCGTGCCGCCGACCTCCGCGGCGACGAAGCCGCTCGACGTCGTCGCGATGGCGAAGTCGAAGCCCGGCGAGCTCACCTACTCGTCCGGCGGCGCGGGCACGAGCCACCACCTGTCCGGCGTGCTGTTCGGGCAGGTGACCGGCACCCAGCTCGTGCACGTTCCGTACAAGGGCGCGCCGCAGGGCGTGCAGGCGGTGATGGCGGGCGAGGTGGCGATGGGCTTCTTCAACACGCCCACGGTGATCGGCCAGATCAAGGCGGGCCAGGTGAAGCCGCTCGGCGTGACGAGCCTCAAGCGCTCGCCGTTGCTGCCCGACGTGCCGACGCTCGACGAGCAGGGCATCAAGGGCTACGAGGTCAACACGTGGTTCGGGTTCGTCGCGCCGGCGGGCACCCCGGCCGAGGTCGTCGCGAAGCTCAATAGCGAGTTCAACCGGATCTTCGCGTCGCAGGAGGCGAAGGACAAGCTCGGCCCGCAGGGCTTCGACCTCGCGCCGCCGATGGCGCCCGCGGCGTTCGGGAAGCTCGTCGCCGACGACCTCGCCAAGTGGGTGCCGATCGTGAAGGCGGCGGGCGCGACGGCGAACTGACGCAGCCCCTCACCCCGACCCTCTCCCCGCCTCGCGGGGAGAGGGAGTCCAGCAGCGGCCCCTCACCCCAACCCTCTCCCCGCCTCGCGGGGAGAGGGAGTGTCCGACCTTCGCGCACAGCGCGCGAATCCCCCTCTCTCCTCCTCGCGGTGGAAGAGAGTCCCGACCTTCGCGCGCCGCGCGCGAATCCCCCTCTCCCGCCTGGCGGGAGAGGGAGTGTCCGACCTTCACGCACAGCTCGCGAATCCCCCTCTCCCGCCTGGCGGGAGAGGGCCGGGGTGAGGGGAGCACACGCAGCACTCCCGTTTCCCCTCATCGCGGGGGAAGGGAGTCCAGCAGCGACCCCTCACCCCAACCCTCTCCCCTCCTCGCGGGGAAAGAGAGTCCCGACCTTCACGCGCCGCGCGCGAATCCCCCTCTCCCGCCTGGCGGGAGAGGGCCGGGGTGAGGGTAGCGCGCGCAGCGCTCCCTGCTCCCCACCTCGACGGGAGAGTCCGATCCCGCCGCTCAAAGCCCCGCGGCGTCGGCGATCAGCTTGCGGAGCTCCTTGCGCAACCGCTCGCGCTCGGGCGCCGCCGCGCGGGATCGATTGAGGTTCTCGAGCTCGCAGGGATCGCGATCGAGGTCGTAGAGCTCGTCGAGCTCGCCGTCGCGCGCGCGGTTGACCCAGTGGATGTACTTCCAGCGGTCGGTGCGCACCGCCTTGTAGGTCATGCCGACGAGCCAGGGCATCGCCTGCTCGGCCCAGTACTCGATCAGGAACGACTTGCGCCAGCCTGCCCGGCTGCCCTTGCGCGCGGGCTTCGAGCCGCGCGCGAACAGCGGCAGCAGCGACCGGCCCTGGATGTGCTGCCCCGGCCGGCCGCCCGCGAGCTCGATCATCGTCGGCGCGATGTCCTGGCAGATGACGAGGTCGCTCACCCGCGTTCCCGCCTTCACCTTGCGCGGATAGCGGACGAGGAACGGCGAGCGGATTCCCTCCTCGTAGGCGAAGCGCCGCTCGGGCCCGAGCGCGTGCTCGCCGAAGAAGAAGCCGTTGTCGCTCAGGAACACGACGAACGTGTTGTCGAGCTCGCCCCGGCGCTCGAGCACCTCGAAGATCGCGCCCATCCCTTCGTCGACCGCCGCCATCATCTGCGCGCGCGCACGGATCTCCTCCTGCGAGCCCGACTTGAGCGCGTCGAGGATCAGGCGCGCGGTCTCGCCGGACTTCATCGCGAAGGACTCGGCCCACGCGGGCTTGTGCCGCACGACCTCCTCGGCCGTCATCATGTTCGGCTTCTTGGGGAACACGGCACCGCGGTAGAGGTCCTTGTGCCGGTCGGCGACGACGTACCCGCCCTGCGCCGAGATCCTGAGCGTTCCGTCGGCCGCCTGCTCGGCGTCCGGGTGGACCGCCTTGTGCGCGAAGAAGAGCGAGAACGGCTTGTCGCGCCTGCGCTCGAGGTACTCGACCGCGAGCCGGTTCATGATGTCGGTGATGTAGCCCTCGTGCTGGACGTGGAGACCGTCGTGGTTGAGCGTCGGGTTCATCAGCTTGCCGTGGCCGTCGTAGCTCACCCAGTAGTCGTAGCCGGGGCGCGGCATCCCGTCGTTGCCCATGTGCCACTTGCCGATGTGCGCGGTCTCGTACCCCAGCCGCTGGAGCTCGAGGTGGTAGTTCGGCAGCCGGTGGCTCATCGCGTCGCGCGCGACGTTGTCGATGATCCCGTGCCGGCTCGCGTACTGCCCGGTCATGATCGACGCGCGGTTGGGCGAGCAGATCGGCGTCGTGTGGAACGCCCGCTCGAACAGCGCGCCCTCGCTGGCGAGCCGGTCGACGTTGGGCGTCTTCATGTACGGGTGGCCGCCCGCGCCGAATTCGTCGTAGCGCGGTCGTCGATCACGATCACGAGCAGGTTGGGCTTGATCTTCGCGGGCATGGCGGGAGGGCGGGAGACGATGGCGAAGCGAAGCATACCCGCCCGGACGCCGGTTCCGCATCCCCGCCGCGTCGCGGCCGCGCCCGCAAAGCCCCGGTTGCGTGGACAATGCCGGATGCGGGCGCGGCGCGTCCCGCCGCCGCCCGGCGCCGCCGGGCGCCGTCGACGAGAGGGAACGGGTTGAAGATCTGCGTGCTGGGCGCCGGTTCGCTGGGCAGCGCGATGGGCGCGGCGCTGGCCGAAGCGGGATCGGAGGTGCGGCTCGTCAACCGCAATCGCGCGCACGTCGACGCGATCAACGCGCACGGCCTGCGCGTGCGCACCGACGACGGCGAGCGGACCGTGCGCGTCGCCGCGGCCGTCGACTGCGCCGGCATGACGCCGGTCGATCTCGTGATCGTGCTGGTCAAGTCGTTCGACACGCGCCGCGCGATCAAGGCGGCCGCTCCGGCGATCGGCGAGGACTCGATCGTGATGTCGCTGCAGAACGGGCTCGGGCACGAGGAGGTGCTGGGCGAGGTCGTCGGGCGCGAGCGGCTCCTCGCGGGCCGGACCTGGGTCGGCGGGCAGATCCTCGCGCCGGGCGTCGTGCTCGCCGGCGCGCGCGGCAAGCGGACGATCGTCGGCGAGCTCGACGGGCGAATCACCGATCGCGTGCGCGCCGTCGCGGCCGAGTTCAACCGCGCCGGCCTCGCGACGACGGTCAGCGACAACATCATGGGCGCGATCTGGGACAAGCTGCTCGTCAACGCGGCGACCGGCGCGCTGGCGGGCATCACGCGCCTCCCCTACGGCCGGCTCTACGCGGTGCCCGAGGTCGAGGCGGCCGCGATCGCCGCGGTGACCGAAGGCATGGCGGTCGCCCGCGCGGCCGGCATCGCGATCTCGTACGACGCCCCCCGCGCGCCGTGGCTCGCCGCGGGCAAGGGACTCCCGTTCGAATTCAAGGCGTCGATCCTGCAGAGCCTCGAACGCGGATCGGTCACCGAGATCGACTGCATCAACGGCGCGATCGCGCGCGAAGGACGCCGGCGCGGCGTACCCACGCCGGTGAACGACACGCTCGTCGCGTGCATCAAGGGGCTCGAGCACGGCCTAGCCGCGGCGCGATCGCCGGATTCCTGACTCGC
>WBZU01002523.1_pt1 | contig 12570 bp, 11 predicted proteins | sample 5204311 | NCBI WGS metagenome assembly WBZU01 (sample SAMN12344359, study PRJNA552823) | activated sludge metagenome | biome: Activated sludge suspended growth; feature: Nitrification reactor; material: Wastewater; isolation source: activated sludge from nitrification reactor of wastewater...
GTGGCTGGCTTGAAGAACAGGAGCGGCTCGGTCGGGACCTCGTTGCCGAGCTCGGCGGCGTGGGCGCGGAAGTTGCGACCGACGCCGATCACCTTGCCGGGGCGCACGGGGGCGAGCAGGTCGAGCGCGGCGACGCGCGCCGCGCCGCGCGCGGGGGCGGTGCGCGCGAGGGCCCAGGGGTCGCCGTCGTCGTCGGCGAAGGGGTCGTCGATCTCCTCGGCGGTGTCGCCCGGGCCCGGCGCCGCGCCGGCGGTCCGCACCCGCACGCAGCGCGCGGGGCCGCCGCCCTGCGGGCGCACGCGGCCGACCCACAGCACCTCGTTGTCGGTGACATGCGTCATCGCCCGTGAGACTGCCCGCCCCGCCGCGTTCGCGCAAGGGCGGGCCGCTCGCTATCCTCGCGGCCCATGACTCGCACTGCGACGGCGACGGCCGGAGGGCGCGCGTGAGCCGGTTCGTCCGCCGCGCGCTGATCGGCGTGGGCCTCGGCGTGCTGGTGTACGCGGCGGCGGTGCTGTACGTCGACGCGGGGGCGGTGCAGGGGGCGCTGTCCGGGTACTCGTGGTCGATGGTGCTGGTGGCGCTGGCGCTGTCGAGCGTGAACTACCTGCTGCGGTTCGTGAAGTGGGAGCTGTGCCTCGGGTGGCTCGGGGTGCGCGGCGACGGGCCGGAGGACGCGCCGGGGCTGACGCGCGCGCGCTCGCTGGCGATCTACCTCGCGGGGCTCAGCATGTCGGTGACGCCGGGCAAGATCGGCGAGGTGCTGCGCAGCTACTTGTTGCGGGCGACCGACGGGGTGCCGTTCACCCGCACGGCGCCGATCGTGGTCGCCGATCGGCTGACCGATCTGGTGGCGCTGGTGGTGCTCGGGATGGTCGGGGTGGCGGAGCACCGCGAGTTCCTGCCGGTGGCGCTGGTGACGCTGGCGCTGGTGGTGGCGGGGGTGGTGGTGCTGGGGACGCCGCGGCTGTGTCGGGCGCTGCTGCGCGTGCTGGTGCGCCTGCCGGGGGCGCGGCGGCTGGCGGAGCGAGCGGAGCTGCTGGTCGACAGCAGCGCGGCGGTGCTGCGGCTGCGCGCGCTGGCGGTGCTGAGCGCGCTCAGCGTGGTCGGGTGGGGGCTCGAGTGCGTCGGCTATTGGGTGGTGCTGCGCGGGTTCGCGGGGGTCGACGCGAGCCTCGCGCTGTGCACGTTCCTGTGGGCGACGACGACGCTGATCGGGGCGCTCAGCTTCCTGCCGGGCGGGCTCGGGGCGACGGAGGGATCGCTGGCGGTGCTGGTGGTCCGGCTGGCGCACGGGGTGACGCAGCCGATCGCGCTGGCGTCGACGCTGCTGATCCGCGCGTGCACGCTGTGGTACGGCGAGGTGGTCGGCGCGATCGCCCTGGCGGGGCTGGTCCGCGGCGGCGCGGACCTGGGGCGCGGGGCCGAGGTGACCGGGGGCGGCGAGACGCGGTAGGCTCCCGGGCCATGAAGTACACGATCGCCGACGAGTTCGCGACGACCCCGCAGCGCTACTGGGAGGTCTTCTTCGACGAGGAGTACAACAAGCAGCTGTTCGCGCACCTGCGCGTCGGCTACGAGCTGCTCGAGATGAAGCGCGAGGGCGAGGGCGAGGCGCTGGTGATCCGCCGCCGCCAGAAGCTGACGCCGCAGCGCGAGCTGCCGGCGCTGTTCCAGAAGTTCGTGAAGGGCGGGGCGCACTACGTGGAGGAGAACCGGTTCACGGCGCGGACGAACGCGGTCGAGGTGGTGACGACGCCGTCGTTCATGGCCGACTCGATCCTCACCCGCGGGGTGTACCGGCTGGAGGTCGCGGGACCGCGCGCGGTCCGGCGTGTGTGGGACGGCGAGGTGACGGTCAAGATCCCGCTGGTCGGCGGCAAGGCGGAGTCGTTCATCGTCGACGAGGTGAAGGCGTCGTACCGGGCGACGACCGAGTTCACGCGCCGCTGGCTGGCCGAGCACCCGTAGGTCCCCGCGAGCACGCGCTCGCATGCCGCGCGGCGGTCTCCGGGCAAGCACCCCGCTGTCCGACCGCCGCGCGCGTGTTCTCCACTGGATCACGCGCCTCCCCTAAGTTGTCGACATGCAAATCGTCCTCGACAGCTTCAACCTCACCGCCGCCGAACGCCTCCTCTGCGAGACCGCCCTCCACACCGCCGGCAGCATCGTCGAAGCCGCGAAGCTCCTCGGCATCACCCGTCACGCGCTGAAGCGCCGCATCATCAAGCACAACATCCGCTGGGTCCGTGAGGCCGGCGGGCGGGCTGGCCTCGGCGACAGCTCGGGTCGCTCGGCCGCGAACGTCGCCCAGTCCGGCGTCGCCAGCGTGTCCGTGTGATGTGACGACCGCGGGCGCGGCTCCTCAACGCGCCCGCGCGCTCATGCGGCCCGTCGCGGACCTCCGCGGCGGGCCGCGTCCTATTGGTTCTCGGCGTGTCGACGCGCGCGGGATCGCGTAGGCTCGCGCCGATGCTCGCGCTCGTCCTCGACCCCGATCCCAGGCTCGTGACCGACAGGCCGCCGCCCGTGCGCGCGCCGGGCGAGGCGCTGGTGCGGGTGCGCGTGGCCGGGGTGTGCGACACCGATCTGCAGCTCGCGCGCGGGTACATGGGGTTCTCGGGGGTGCCGGGGCACGAGTTCGTCGGCGAGGTCGTCGCGGCCGACGAGCCGCGGTGGCTCGGGCGGCGGGTGGTCGCCGACATCAACGCGGGCTGCGGCGCGTGCGACGACTGTCGGACGGGCCAGGGCCACCACTGCGCGACGCGGACGGTGTTGGGGATCCGCGGGCGGGCCGGGGCGTTCGCCGAGCTGGTGGCGGTGCCGGAGCGCTGCCTGGTGGCGGTGCCCGACGCGGTGAGCGACGAGCTGGCGGTGTTCGCCGAGCCGCTCGCGGCGGCGCTGCACGTGCTCGACGAGGTCGACCCGGGTCGGCCGGGGCGCGCGGTGGTGCTGGGCGACGGGAAGTTGGGGCTGCTCATCGCGCGCGCGCTGGCCGGCGCGGGGGTGGCGACGACGCTGATCGGGCGGCACGCGCACAAGCTGGCGCTGGCGCGCGCGGGCGGGGTGACGACGGCGCTCGCGGACGCGCTGCCGGCGGGGGTCGGCGGGGCGCCGCTGGTGGTCGAGGTGACCGGCAGCGCGGAGGGGCTGGCGACGGCGCTCGCGCTGGTGGCCCCGCGAGGGACGGTGGTGGTGAAGACGACGGTCGCGGGGCCGATCACGGTCGACCTCGCGCCGGTGGTGATCCACGAATTGCGGCTGGTCGGGTCGCGCTGCGGCGATCTGGCGCGGGCGATCGGGGCGCTGGCGCGCGGCGAGGTCGATCCGCGGCCGCTGATCGAGGCCCGCTACCCGCTGGCGCGCGCGGTCGAGGCGCTGGCGCACGCGGGCCGCCGCGGGGCGCTCAAGGTGCTGGTCGAGGGCTAGCGGGTGTACGACTTGACGGCCTCGCCGACGGCGAGCTGCTGGGCGTCGGGGCGGATCAGGCGGCGGCCGAAGGTGCGGCCCATCTCGGCCTCGAGCTCGATGACCTCGGTGGCGCCGACGGCCTGGAGGATCCGCGACTCGCGGGCCGAGCGCGAGCGCGCGATGATGTCGCGCACGCCGACCTCCTTCAGCGCGGCGAGGGTGAGGACGGTGGCCTCGAAGTTCTCGCCGATGGCGACGATCGCGGCGCGGCACTTGAGCGGGTCGACCGAGAGCAGCGCCTGCGGGTCGGTGGCGTCGAGCTCGAGCGCGTAGGCGACCCGCTGCTTGACGGCGTCGACCATCGCCATGTCGCGGTCGACGGCGATGACCTCGGCGCCCTGCTCGGCGAGGGACTCGGCGAGGGCGGCGCCGAAGCGGCCGAGCCCGATGATGAGGTAGCGGTCCTGGGCCATGGGCGGATGTTACCCGACGGGGAGCTCCTCGCGGGCGAGGCGGTAGCGGGCGTGGGCGGCCGGGGCCTCGCCGACGGCGAGGGCGATCGTGAAGGGGCCGACGCGGCCGAGGAACATGGCGGCGGTGATGATGAGCTTGCCCGCGACGGTGAGCGAGCCGGTGATGCCGGTGGACAGGCCGACGGTGGCGAGGGCCGAGACGGCCTCGAAGGCGAGGCGGAGGAACGGCTGGTCCTCGGTGAGCGTGAGCAGGAGGGTGATGACGAGGGCGATGCCGATCATCATGACGAGCACGGCGATCGCCTTGCGCAGCACGTCGGGGGCGATCGCGCGGCCGCCGAGCTCGGGCTCGCGGCCGCGCAGCTCGGCGCGCAGGGCGGCGACGACGGCGGCGAAGGTGGTGGTCTTGATGCCGCCGGCGGTCGACGCGGGCGAGCCGCCGATGAACATCAGGACGCAGGTGATCAGCAGGGTCGCGTCGCGCATGGCCGCGAGGTCGACGGTGTTGAAGCCGGCGGTGCGGGTGTTGACGGAGGCGAACAGGGCGGCGAGGGCCCGCATGCCGAGGCCGTGCTCCGCCGCGGGGCCGAGCGCGCCGGAGAACTCGAGGGCGAAGATCGCCAGCGCGCCGGTGAGGATCAGCCCGAGGCTGGTGCCGAGGACGACGCGGGTGGTCAGCGACAGGCGCGCGGGCGCGGGGGCCGAGCGGCGGACGGCGCGGACGAGCCGGCGCCAGGCGTGGCGGACGAGCTCCATCATGACCGGGAAGCCGAGGCCGCCCAGCACGATGAGGGTCATGATCACGGCCTGGACGCCGAAGTCGCCGGCGAACTGCGAGAGGTTGCCCGGGAACAGCGAGAAGCCGGCGTTGCAGAAGGCCGAGACGGCGTGGAAGACGGCCATCCACAGCGCCGAGGCCTCGCCGAGCCGGGGGTCGCCGGTGAGCAGGAGCCACAGCGCGAGCGCGCCGATCGCCTCGACGACGAGGGTGCCGACGAGGATCCCGACGACGATCCGCCGCAGGTCGGCGAGCGTGCGCGCGTCGAGCATCGCGGCGTAGCGGAGCTGGCTCTGCAGCGAGGAGTTGTTGCTGAACGCCAGCGCGAGGGCGGCGACGGTCATGATGCCGATGCCGCCGAGCTGGATGCCGGCGAGGATCACGCCCTGGCCGAAGCTGGTGTAGGTGGTCGGGACGTCGTTGACGGTGAGGCCGGTGACGCACACGGCGCTCGCCATGGTGAACAGCGAGTCGACCCATGAGACGCGCGCGAGGTCGGTCAGCGCCGGCGGCAGGGTGAGCAGCAGGCTGCCGAGCAGGATCATGGCGGCGAAGCTGCCGATGAGCATGATGGATGGCCGCTGGGACATGTTCAAAAGAACACGTCCGGTGCGCTCGGGGGCGACGACGAGGCCGCCCGCGAGCGCGGCGAGGACGGTGAAGACGAGGTCGTAGGTGTCGCCGGCCGCGGCCTGGGCGGCGGTCGCCTCGCCGGAGAAGGAGCGCGCGAGCACGAGGACGCGGGCGACGAGGAAGCCGAGCAGGGCGACGATCAGGCCGATCTCGAACCACAGGACGCCGCGCAGGCCGGCGGCCTTGCCGCGGGCGACGACCATCTGCCGCACCTGCTCGAAGGCGGCGAAGGCGACGATCGCCATGCCGAGGACGACGGGCAGGCCGGTCCACGGCGAGCCGACGGCGATGTCGAGCGCGACGAGCCCGAGGGCCACCAGGAGGATGATCCCGCTTCCGATCGACACGCGGTCCACTATACAGGGCGGGGGCTTTTGGGGCGCGCCGGTCCGTGCGAGGGTGGAGGCATGTCCGCGCGCCTCGTCGCCCTCGCCGTGATCGCCGCCCTCGCGGGCGGCTGCGCCTCGTCCGTGTGCACCCGCGTCCGCGCGGAGCACGACGCGTTCGTCCGCCGCGGGCCCGAGCCGGGGCCGCACCTGGCGCTGGCGGTGCCGTACGCGACGCTGAGCGCGAGCTTGCAGCGGCAATTTTCGGCGGCGCGGCCGGTGACGATCCCGCTGCCGGATCTCGGGCCTGTGGACCTCGGGTCGCTGGCGGTGTCGCTGCGCGGGGTCAGCTTCCGCGAGGCGCCGGCGGGCAGCCTCGGCGCGCGGGTCAGCGTCGCGCTGGCGAGCGGTGGGCGGCCGGTGACGGCGCTCGACCTCGACGTGGTGGTGACGCCCCAGCTCGACCCGCGCGAGGGGAGCGTGCGCGTGCGGCTGCGCCCGCAGGATCTGGCGCAGGTGCGGCCGAGCATGCCGCCGGCGGAGCGCAAGCGGTTCGCCGAGTTCCTGCTCGGGCTGGTGCCGCCGGCCGCGCGCGGGCTGATCGGGCGCGAGCAGATCGAGGAGCTGGCCGACGGGTTCCTGCGCGAGCTGGTCGGCGGGCGCTGGCCGCAGATCCGCGACCACCTGTTCCAGGGGACAGACGAGCTCGTCGACGTCGAGATCGACCTGCCGGATCTGCCGCTGACGAAGCTCGAGCTGCGCGGCGGCGCGGCCGACCTCGAGCTGTGGGCGCACGCGGCGCTGCCGGCGGCGGCCCTGTCCCAAGGGCCAGCTCGCACGCCCGGCGTCGACGCGCGGCTGGTCGCGCTGCGGATGTCCGGCGGGGCGGCGGCGGCGCTCGCCAACCGGGCGATGGCGCAGGGCCAGATCCCCGCGCGCTACGACCGCGAGGGCGCGCCGGACCCGAACGGCGAGCTGCTCGCGGGGGTGGCGTGGAAGCCGGGGCCCAAGCCGCTCAAGGTGCACGCGTGGAGCCTGTCGGGGCAGTGCGCGCGGCTCACCTTCGGCGGCACGCCGGAGGTGGCGAGCCGCGGCGGTCAGCTCGACGTGCGCGTGCAGGACGCCGCGCTCGAGGAGGTGACGGGCTCGCTGCGCGTGCGGGCGGCGGTGTGGTTCTCCGGGCTCGGCCGGCAGACGTTCGCGCTCGGCGAGAGCGTGGCGGGCGCGACGGAGTTGGAGCTCGCGGGGGCGACCTACCGGGCGCGCGTGGTGACGGGCTCGGTGGCCGGCGCCGATCTGGTCTTCTCGCTCGCGCTGGCGGAGGCGCCGCGGAGCCCCACACGACGTCCGTGATCTCGGGGAGAGGGAGTGATCCACCGTGAGACCGTGCACGCGTGGATCGTGCGAGCGTGGGCGCGCCAGAGGCTTCTGCCGCGGTTGTGTTTGGCCTTACAAAAAAATCAAAGTGACAGTCGTCCGAAGCACGGAATCGATCGCCGCTGGCAGATTTCTCCACAGATCGAGTCCTCGTGAATTCGTGGCGTGAGAGGCCTGTATTCGTCGTTCGGTGCGGTGTCCGTCCACCGCGCGGACGGGCGTCCGTGGGCATCTCCGCTCGTGGATCTAGAGGGTTCGCGGGCCCTGTCTTTTCTCGGTACCGCGCGACGAACCAAAGTGCATATAGTCCGGCCTAGGAGCCGCTCGCGGAATCGACCGCGGCGACCTGTGGGAGCTGATGCCATGAAACAGCCGATGCGAACGAGAAGCCGCCGCTGCCCGCCCAAGATTGTGGGCAACACCGCGCGCACCCCCACGACGCTCCGCTCGCTCGGCTCGCTGTCGCTCTCGGGGCGTCCAGGCGCGACCGCGCCCGCCGGCGCGCCGGGCGTCCGCAACTTCCCCCGCGCGCGCGTCGCCGCAGGTCCTGCCGCAGGTCCTGGAGAGTGCCACCGCTCGCTCGCGGTCGCGCGCTACCTGGCGCGGCGGGCCGCCGCCGAGCGCGCCGCCCGGCGCGCCGCGGAACTCGCCGCGGCCCGCAAGGGCAAGGGCAAGGGCAAGCGCCCGGCGTGGAGCGGGCGGCCCGTGCAGGAGGCGCCCGAGCTGTCGCACAGCCCGGCGGCGACCCGGCCCGTGGCGCCGCCGATCCGCGACGCGGTCGGGCGCGCGCACGACCTGCCCGTTTGGACAGCCGGTCGGCGCGGCGCGGCGCTGCGCCGCGAGCACGAGCGGGTCCAGCCCGCGCGCCCGCGACCCTCGCGCGTCCTCGCCGAGATCGTCGCGGAGGTCCGCGAGGCGGCCACCACCTGAGTTTCTTGGACCTGAGTTTTGGACGAGGCGCGACCCTCCCCCCCAGGAGAGTTGAGGCGGCCCGGGCAATGGTGCTCGGGCCGCCCGTCCGATTTCAGGGGGGAGTGATTGGTGCGTCTGGCCTTTCGGGCAGGAAGCGCAGCGACAGCCCGAGCAGCACGGCGGCCGCCGCGACGCCGACCCGCAGGTCGAGCCGCTCGTCGTGCCACAGCGCCGCGGTGGCGGTGGCGAACACGAACTGCAGGTTGATGAAGAGGCCGACCAGCGAGGTCGGCAGGCGGCGCAGCGCGTAGAGGTTGAGCAGGTACGCGAGCGCGGTCGGGCCGACGATCACCGCGAGGCCGAGCCACCACACGTGGCCGGGGACCGCGGCGACGTCGACGGCGAGCAGCGCGGGGGCGCAGGCGACGAGCACCATCGGCGCGGCGCACACGTAGATCGCGGCGGTCATCGTGACGGGGTCGAGCGTCGCGGCGGTCCGCTTCGAGAGCGCGAGGAACAGCGAGTACGCGGCCGAGTTGGCGAGCATCAGGAGGTCGCCGAACAGGACGGTGTCGGTGAAGCCGGCCGCGGGCGCGCCGTCGCGGGTGCGCAGCCAGGTGCCTGTCCCTGCGGCCATCTGGTCGAGCTCGAGCAGCGCGGCGATGCCGACGGCGCCGAGGCCGACGCCGACGAGCTTGCGCCGCGTGAGCGACTCCTGGCCGAGCAACACGCCGAGCGCGAGCGTCTGCGCCGGGACGGTGGCCATGACGAGGACGCCGTGGAGCGCGGTGGAGCGGCGGATCCCGGCGTTGAAGAGGAGCTGGTTGAGCGCCACGCCGAGCAGGCCGAGCAGCGCGAGGCGGGCCCAGCCGGTCCGCGGCCACGGCCGCCGCAGCGCGACGGCGAGGCCGACGAGCAGGAGCGCGCCGCCGAGCTGGCGGATCGCGGTCCAGGCGAACGGGTCGAGCGACGCGGTGATCTCGCGCGCGACGCTGTAGTGCGCGCCGAACAGGAGCTGCACAGCCACGAGGGCGGCGACCGCCTTGCCGGCCTCGGATCGCAAGCGGTCGAACGAGTACCAGGACCGCACGGTGACGCGTGCGGGCGGGTCCGCCGGGGCGGATGAGCGTGCGCACGACGGCGGGGCGCCGGCGCCCGCGCTTGACAGCGAAGCGCCGCGGCCGGACCGTGGCTCCGCGATGAACCCCTGGCACGACATCTATGTCGACGAGCAGCTGATCGAGCACACCTTCCCCGCGGTGATCGAGGTGCCGGCGGGCAGCAAGAACAAGTACGAGATCGACAAGGAGACCGGGTTTTTGGTGCTCGACCGCGTGCTGTTCAGCGCGGTCCACTATCCGGCCAACTACGGCTTCATCCCGCGGACGTACTGCGACGACGGCGACGCGCTCGACGTGCTGGTGCTCGCGCAGGTGCCGGTCCACCCGCTGACGATCGTGCCGGCGCGGGCGATCGGGGTGATGCGGATGCGCGACGACAAGGGCGAGGACGACAAGATCGTCGCGGTCAGCACGCACGACCCGTGGTTCAACGACTACGCCGACCAGGGCCAGCTGCCGGGGCACATCATGCGGGAGATCCGGCGGTTCTTCGAGGACTACAAGACGCTCGAGAACAAGACGGTGGTGATCGACGAGCTGCTCGGCGCGAAGGCGGCGGTGCAGATCATCCGCGACGGGCTCGACCTGTACAAGAAGCTGCGGCGCGGCGAGATCCACCGCAAGTGAGCGTCAGCCCGAGAGGCCGAGGCGCTTGAGGGCCTGGCGCAGGCCCTCGCCGGACATCTCGGCGGCGCGGGCGGCCTTGGCCTTGGTCGGGTGCTGCGCGAGCAGGCTGGCGAAGTAGAGGCGCTCGAACTCGTCGACGGCGCGGTCGTGCGGGAGGAGCAGCAGGCCGTCGTGGGCGACGGTGCGGCGGACGCTGGCCTCGGGGGAGAGCGAGAGGTCTTCGGCGGTGATCTCGTCGCCGTCGGCCATGACGTGGGCGCGCTCGAGGACGCTCTTGAGCTCGCGGACGTTGCCGGGCCAGGCGTGGGCGCGGAGGGCGGCGGCGGCGGTGCGGCCGAGCTGGCGCACGGGGCCGGACTCGCCGGCGCAGCGGCGGAGGAACAGCTCGGCGAGGACGAGCACGTCGTCGCCGCGGTCGCGCAGGCTCGGCACCTCGACGCGCACGTCGGCGATCCGGAAGAAGAGGTCCTGGCGGAAGCGCTCCTCGGCGATCATCGCCCGCAGGTCGCGGTGGGTCGCGCAGATCACCCGCACGTCGACCTTGCGCGGGGCTCGCTCGCCGACGCGGACGATCTCGCCCTCCTGGATCACGCGCAGCAGCTTCGCCTGGAGGTCGAGCGGGAGCTCGCCGATCTCGTCGAGGAAGATCGTGCCGCCGTCGGCCTCCTCGAAGCAGCCGGGGCGGTCGGCGACGGCGCCGGTGAAGGCGCCCTTGCAGTGGCCGAACAGCTGGCTCTCGGCGAGCTCGCGCGGGATCGCGGTGCAGTCCTGGACGATGAACGGCCGGGCCCGCCGCGCCGAGCGGTTGTGCAGCGCCCGCGCGACCAGCTCCTTGCCGGTGCCGGTCTCGCCGCCGATGAGCACGCGCAGGCGATCGCCGCGGGTCGCCAGCCGCTCGAGCGTGGCGAACAGCTCGCGCATGACGCTGCTGCGCCCGTAGAGCTGGTCGAAGTGGTCGATCAGCGGGAGCGGGATCTCGACCGGGTCGGTGCCGGTGAGGCGGAAGGTCGACTCGCCGGCCCGGAACTGCGCGCTCGCGTCGAGCCACGCCTCGCGCACGCGGACGCCGTGGATCGTCACGCCGTTGGTGCTGTCGAGGTCGCGGAGCAGCAGGCCGCGCGAGGTGATCGCGATCTCGAAGTGGGTGCCGCTGACGTGGGTGTCGGCGAGGACGATGTCGTTGACCGCGGAGCGGCCGGCGGTGATGAGGCGGCGGTCGCTGAGGTCGACGCGGTACTCCTTGCCGCGATCGGGGCCGTCGACGATCTTGAGCAGCAGGTGGCCGATGCGCTGATAGGAGCGCGCGAACTGCGGGCCGATGGCCGTCGATTCGGGCTTCTTCGCGGGGGTGCTCACGGGCGTGGATGGCTCCAGATCGAGCGTATCACGGGCGCGCAGCGGCCTCAACCGCGGACGGTCCGCGTGGGCGTCACTCGAGCGCGAGCACGCCCGCGGGCGCGGGGTCGGCGTGGAGTCGGGCGACGTCGCCGGCGCGGCGGCGCAGCACGGCGCGCTGGTTGATGTAGCCCTTGTCGGTGATCTCGCCGGCGTCGATGGCCGGCGGCTCGCGGAGCACGAGGACGCGGCCGATCCGGCGGCTGCTGGCGCCGGCGCGGGCGTTGTGGGCGACGAGCGAAGCGCGGAGGTGGGCGAGGATCCGCGGGTCGTCGGCGAAGCTGTCCGGAGGGACATCCGGCGCGAGGGCGCGGCAGCCGTCGTGGTTGAGGAAGACGAGGAGGCCGACGACGTCGCGGCCCTCGCCGGAGACGACGGCGTCCTGGGCGACGGGCGCGGCGGCGGCGAGGGCGGCGACCCGCAGCGCGCCGACGTGGACCCACGTGCCGCTGGTGAGCTTGAAGTCCTCGGCGACGCGGCCGTCGAACACGACCCCGCGGCGCGGGTCGGTCGGGTCGGCGAGGCGGCCGGCGTCGCCGATGCAATAGAAGCCCTCGTCGTCGAAGGCGGCGGCGGTGAGCTCGGGCTGGCGGTGGTAGCCGGGCGTGACGTTGGGGCCCTTCACGCGCATCTCGAGCTTGCCCTCGCGGGGGACCAGCTTGAGCGTGCAGCCGGGCGCGGGCAGGCCGATGATGCCGGCGTGCTCGATCGGGAAGTGGACGCTGGTGACGAGCGGCGCGGTCTCGGTCGAGCCCCACGCGGAGGCCATGAGGATCCGGTCGGCGGCGCCGGCCCGCGCGGCGACGGCGGCGAGGCGGTCCCACAGGTGCGGCGGGAGGGCGGCGCCGGCGTAGAAGATGACGCCGAGCCGCGAGAAGAAGCGGGCGCGCAGGTCGTCGTCGCGCTCGAGGTGCGGCAGCAGGACCTCGAAGCCGCGGGGGACGTTGAAGTAGAGGGTGGGCGGGCAGGCGCGCAGGTTGGCGACGGTGCGCTCGATGAGGCCCGGGGCCGGCTTGCCCTCGTCGACGAGCATGGTGCCGCCGTTGCACAGGACCATGTTGAGGTTGTGGTTGCCGCCGAAGGTGTGGTTCCACGGCAGCCAGTCGACGAGCACCGGCGGGCGCGCGCGCAGGAACGGCCAGCACTGCTGGATCGCCTGCTGGTTCGAGCACAGCATCCGCTGGGTGTTGATCACGCCCTTCGGCAGGCTGGTCGAGCCGGAGGTGAACAGGATCTTCGCCACCGTGTCGGGGCCGGTGGTCGCGTGGGCGGCGTCGGCGGTCGCGAGGTCGGCTGGCGCTTCGAGCAGGTCCGAGAGGACAGCATCGCCGGGGCCGGGGGCGGCGCTGACGAGGGTCGGGGCGCCGATCGCCGCGAGCGCGCGGGCGAAGCGGGCGCCGTCGGCCGCCCACACCAGGCCGGGCTCGATCAGGCCGGCGACGTGGCGCAGGTTGGCGAGGTCCTGCGAGACGAGGCTGTAGGCCGGCGAGACCGGGACCGCGGGCACGCCGACGTAC
>WBZU01002528.1_pt1 | contig 12555 bp, 10 predicted proteins | sample 5204311 | NCBI WGS metagenome assembly WBZU01 (sample SAMN12344359, study PRJNA552823) | activated sludge metagenome | biome: Activated sludge suspended growth; feature: Nitrification reactor; material: Wastewater; isolation source: activated sludge from nitrification reactor of wastewater...
CGCGCCTGGCAACTTGCCCTACTGGCTAGGCCGCCACCAGCCACGTCTCCCAGGGATCGCGTGTACTTGGGGTTAGGGTCCCCCCTCCGACACGAACCGTAACCCCACGCGGTTGAGCGTGGAGGGTTACGGAGTTAGCGGTGTGGTCGTACCGCAGCGAGACGCCGAGTTCTCGGTAGATCTCAGCCTTCTGCTGAGGTGCCGCCTGGCGCAGGACGCCGACGATGTCGCAGAGGTCGGCGACGAGTTGCTTGATCTGGTCGGCGCTGAGTTCGCCGTCTGATCGTTGCGACCTGAGTTGGGCATGAGCGGTGTTCTTGCGTCGTTCGGTCTCGGCGATCCACTTCGTGACGGTGACGATGTCGCCGTCACCATCGAGGACGGCTTGGTATCTCGCGAGCTTTCGGTCGCATTCGGCGATCTCGGCCTTCAATTGGTCGAGCCGCTCTTGTTGGCCTTCGCCGGGGGTGCCGGCGGCGGAGAGCGTCGCGCAGGTGCGATCGATCTCGTCCGGTTCGAAGAGCGTTCCGATCCACTCGTCAAGGTGGGGAATGACGAGATCCTCCTTCACGTAGACGCTCTTGGGATGTTCAGCTTCTCCGACGGGGTAGTCGTCGCGATAGCGGCACCGGTAGTAGGCGCGTCCGTGGTTCCACTGCCCTTGCATCCGCCTTCCGCACACGTCACAGCACATCAGACCGGCCAACACGTAGGAGCGTCCCGGAGCTGGTTGACGGGTGGCAGCTACCTTCGTGCGAGTGAACATCGCCTGGGCGGCGTCGAACAGCTCCCGAGGGACGAGCGGCGGGTGCGTCGGCTCGTTCGACCAGATCCACTCGCTCGCGGGGTTCCAACGCATCTTCGTCTCGTGACCGAGCGCGACGTCCTCGACATCGAGAAGGACCTCGTCCTTGCGTTGCTTGTTCCAGACTTCGTGTCCGGTGTACCGGGGGTTGAGGAGGATCGCCCGCACCGCAGACTTCGCCCAGCGGCCTCGGCCGCTCGCTCGGTGCCGGTTGCGTGCGGGGTCATGCGCGGACGGCGATGGAATGTCGTCGAGGTTCAGGCCTTCCGCGATGAGGTGGAAGCCGAGGCCACCGGCGAACTCGGTGTAGATCCGCTCGACGACCGGAGCCGCGTCCGGATCGGGCTCGAGGACATGGAGACGTTGGCCGATGGCTGCCTTGCCAGGGTTCGGATGCGCTCCGGCGTCGCCAAGGCGATAGCCGTACGGTGGCCGCCCGCCGAGGTATCTGCCTTCGATCGCCGCCTGGGCAGCCATGGCCGAGCGCACGCGAGTCTTGATTCGGTTGCGTTCGCCTTTGCTCATTCCGCCGTAGAGGCTCATCACCAGGTCGTGGGCGTCGGAACCAGGGTCGATCGCTCCACCGACCTCGGGGACCCATAGGCCGACGCCGTAGTGGACGAATACCGGGAAGGTCAGACCGAACTGGTTGCCGTAGAACGCCCGCTGCGGCTCACCGATCACCACCGCATCGAAGCCTCGCGACGGGTTCGAGAATGTCGACAACAGGCGAGTCGCCTCCGGCCGGCGCTTCCAAGGCAGCGACCTGGATTGCCCGATGTCGAAGAACTCGCTGACGATCTCGCCGCCGACTTGGTCGATGATCTGCTGGGATCGGGCGAGCTGCCAGTTCTTCGAGGACGTCGGGTCCTGTTGATCCTCGGTACTCACCCGCCCGTAGAACGCGAATCGCTTCATGGTTCAGGAGCCTACGGCGTCGGTCTGACACTCTTCCGAGTGCTCGTCCCCGCTGCTGGAGCCGACCTCTCGACCTGTTGGGGCGGGGAACGAGGCGACAAGAATCCTCATGAGTGCACGAGCAAGGGCAGGCGTCAGCTGCGGTGCCTCCGACGGCACGGAGACCTCGATGCCAGCAGGTCTCACATCAGTGGTCGATGCTGCCGGATTCAGACGGCGATCGAGTGGCGGCTTCATGACTGACCTAAGCGCGTGTCACTCCTTGCGTTCGTCGGATTTCTCGCCGGTGCTTCACCGCCCGCAAGGCAACCGACACGGCCTGGGCGTGTCGCGTCGCGTCGACGAGCGTCTACCGACGTTGCTCTGCCGCCGTCGAGCTCCGCCATCGCGCTGTCGTCGTTGACGGCTGATTGTCAACCGGCACTCGGCGCAGGGCGACGAACGGTCCGAAGGCGACGGCCGATGCGACACAGAGGTGGACGGCGAGGAGCACGTCGTGAAGGGCATGACCGCCCCGACCGGACAACGGACCGCCGACGTCCCCATCCCATCCCGATGCAAGGCGACCGCCAATGCGACGGGAAACCGGACGGCGGACCCGACACGCCAGCGTGACGTTGCGGGGCGGGATTCGGCGGACCGGACGCTCGATCGTGGTCAGGGATGACCAGCCGGATTTCTTGGCAGTCTCGGGAAGGTGGTCAGACGCCTGTCCAGGGTGACCAGGCACGTTTCGCAGGCTGCACGCCGGATTTCTTCCCCGGTTGCGAGGAGCCGATGCGCCTAGCGATACCAATAGCCGACCGTGCCTGGAGAATGCCGATGAGTCCACCTGACCTGTTCACCGTCACCGAAGCAGCCACCGTGTTGCGGATCGGCCGCACGACCGCCTACGAGCTCGCCCGTCGCGACCTCGCCACCGGTGGGGGCGAAGGACTGGGCGTGGTGCGGATCGGTGGGCAGCTGCGAATCCCGAGGGTTGCGCTCGAGCGAATCGTCGGCCGGTCGCTCACCGGCCCGGCCGGCGACGTTGACCAAGGCGGGGCCGTCGTGCTGCCTCACGCCGTCGTTCCCGACTCACCAACCGCTTTCGTCGAAACACGAGCAGCTGCGATCGGTCGGGCTCGTCGCACCGTGTCGGTGGATCAGCTGCGGTTCGACGCGTGATCGGTTGCTCGGTCGGCTGGACGGTGCCTTGGTCAGGTGCCATTTCGTTCGACGCACTTGCACCACGGTGCCCCGCCGCCGGTCACGCGGGCTGTCGCCTCTGGCTGTCGCCTTGTTGAGCATCGGCAAACTCGCCGCCGGCGCCGGCGACTACTACACCGCAATGGTCGCCGACGGCGCCGAGGAGTACTACACGACCACTCCTGAAGCCCCCGGCGAGTGGGTTGGCGCAGCGGCGCTACAGCTGGGCTTGTCCGGCACGGTCCGACCCGACGACTTCACCGCCGTGCTCGAACACCGCTATCCGGGAACGAACGTCAGAATCACCGCCGCACGATCCGCTCCGACCGTCGCAGCGTTCGATGCCACGTTCAACGCACCCAAGTCGGTGTCGATCCTCCACGGTCTCGGCACCCCCGACATCCGAACTGCTGTCCGGCACGCGCACGATGTTGCTGTTCGTGAAGCGCTCGCTGTGTTCGAGACGGAAGCATCACGGGGTCGACGCGGCCACGGCGGCGCTGACATCGTTGCCGGTGACGGGTTCGTCGCCGCAGCGTTTCGCCACCGCACGTCGCGGGCCGGTGACCCGCACCTCCATACCCATATGGTGGTCGCGAACCTGGTGCATGGGCCTGATGGTCGGTGGACGGCGTTGGATGCCAGGCCGCTCTACCACTGGTCCAAGACCGTCGGCTACCTGTACGAGGCTGAGCTCCGCCACCAACTCTCCACCACGCTGGGTGTCGACTGGCGGGCGGTGCGACGCGGGATCGCGGATGTCACCGCCGTGCCGATGCGGGTGGTTGACGAGTTCTCCACGCGCCGCCACGAGATCGAAGCCCACATGGCCGCCAACGGAGGAGACTCGGCACGCGCCGCCCAGGTCGCCGCCTACGCAACACGTCGCATGAAAGACCACACCGCGACCCCCGAGACGCTGCTCGACGGATGGCGCCAACGCGCCGTTGACCTCGGTTTCGACGCGGAGCTGGTCTGCGATCAGTTCAACGCCTGCATCGACGAACGGCGCGATGTCGGGCTTGTTCATCTCACCCCGATGTTCGAGCGGCTCGCCGGCCCGCACGGCTTGACCCGGAACCGGTCGATGTTCGGGCGCCGCGACGTCATTCAGGGGATCTGCGAGCTCCTTCCGAACGGGGCGCCGATCAACAGCATCGTCGAGTGGGCCGACCTGTTCGTTGCGTCCGAGCACTGTGTTCAGCTCACCGGCACGGGTGCTGCAGCGATCCGAACCAAGAACGGTCGACTCGTCTCAGCAAAGACCGACGAGACCCGCTTCAGCACCCCCGACATGCTGGCCACCGAACGCCAACTCATCGATTCTGCTGTCCGTCGTACCGGTGACGGGGTCGGCACTGCGGATCATCGTCACGTCGACGCGGCGGTCAACGGTCGGCCGACGTTGAGCGACGAGCAGATGCGGATGGTGTGGCGTGTCTGTTTCAGCGGCGCCGGGGTCGACATCGTCGAAGGTGTCGCCGGGGCTGGCAAGACCTACGCGCTCGCTGCCGCTAACCAGGCGTGGACCGACGGCGGCCAAACGGTGATCGGGTGTGCGCTCGCCGCGAAGGCGGCGCGGCAGCTCCAGACCGACGCCGACATTCCGTCGGTGACGATCGACCGGCTTCTCATCGACTTGGACCGGCCCGAGCGCGGAGGCCTTGCCCCGAACACCGTGATTGTGGTGGATGAGGCTGCGATGGTCGGGACCCGCAAATTGCTGCGGCTCCTCGACCACGCCGACCACGCCCGGGCGAAGGTCGTTTTGGTGGGTGACCCGTGCCAACTTCCCGAGATCGAAGCCGGCGGCGCGTTCACCGGGCTCCGCCGACGCCTCGACGCCAGCCTTCTTGCCACGAACCGGCGCCAACAGGCGTCGTGGGAACGGACCGCGCTCGCCCACCTACGCGTCGGCGACACCGATACCGCCGTCGACGCCTACCTCGACCACGGCCGGGTCAAGATCGCATCACCCGGATCAGACGCCCGAGAGCAGATGGTCGACGACTGGTACGACGCGCGGCAATCCGGGACGGCGGTCATGCTCGCGTCAACCCGTGCCGAGGTCGACGCACTCAACCGGTTGGCGCGCCGCCGACTTCAGGCTGATGGCACGGTCGGTGGCGATCGGGTCACGCTCGCCGGGGTGGCGCTCACCGAAGGTGATCTCGTCGTCGCGCTCCGGAACGATCGCCGTCTCGGCGTCCTCAACGGCACCCGCTGCGTCGTCGAACGGATCGACGCGGAATCGGAGTCCATGCGATGTCGCACCGGCGACCACCACATCGTGGCCCTCCCATTCTCATACGCAGCCGAAGGGCACCTGGCCCACGGGTACGCCGTGACTACTCACAAAGCTCAGGGCGCCACCTACGACCACTGCCTTGTCCTCGGCGACGACCAGTTCACCAACGAGGCCGCGTACACCGCGATGTCGAGAGGCCGCATCGACAACACCCTCTACCTCGACGGCGCCACGTCACGAGAGGACGCGCACGTCGCTGAGGTCAAAAGCGACATCGTTGATGAAGTCCGGTCCTCGCTCCAACGGACCGCCGCTCAGACGATGGCGCTCGAACACGAGCCAGGCGCCGAAGCCGACGATGGCGCTGATTTCGAGATCGACCTCTGAACCTGCCGCTCCCGGCGGTTGCGACCAGGAAGGGGTCAACTCCAACCGTCAGCCTTGACTTCGGTCGACTCGTCCGTAGTGTCGTCGCCATGGGGACGTGGCAGATGCTCGTCGGCATCGCGATTGGCGTCACCCTCGTGGTCTTGGCCGTGTTCGTCGCCGGATGGCTGCTCTTCGATTGGCGCAGTCGTGTCCTCAATCGTCGTGAGCAGCGCTAACGCGTTCAGACGAGCGCGCCGGCCGCCAAGCGACTGTGTCGGAATGTCACCCGACCTTGTAGACCTGTGACGCTCGCCGGCGTGTGGAAGGACCTCGGGTTGTCGGCGCTCGGACTTGTGCTCGCTGCGGGCGGCAGTGTGGTGTGGCGCCGTGGGTCGCCACTCGTGCGACCCACGGCGTTATCCGTCGTTCTAGGCGGAGTCCTCTTCTTCCTAGCGGGAGTAGCCGGGGTTGTGACGTAGTCGCAGACCTCCAGGCCACGGTGTGGGAAGACGTATGAGCGATCGGCGTGGATTCGGGGTGCTCAATCCGTCGGTCGATATGAGCGGACATCTGGCAGCCAGCCGAACTTCAACTCGCCTGAGCGAAGCACATTCTCGATCCGGCGAGCCGACTCCACGGCTCGGTCATGTCGACGGAACAACTGGCGACGTACCGCCCAGAGGAGCGACGGGTCGCGAACGACGACGGCGGTCGAGTCGGGGAACCGCAGCAATCGCCAAGTCTTCCAGAGCGACGAAGAGAATCCGCCGACTTCGCTGGGTTCGTAAACTGTCACGTAGAACGTTCGACCAGTGGGCGTCTCGACGAGATCACCAACAATTGCCACAGATCGAAACGTAGCGGCTCGACAGCTTCCGAGGTGAACCCCGCCGAGCAGGCGACGAAGCGGGAATGACGCGTCGGATGGCCACGCCGCCGAACGGGTGACCGTGCCAGCAACGATGTGTGAGCTGTTGTCACCTCTGCCCGCCCGTTGAGTGAGTCCCCTGGAGTGGTGGGGTTTGGGGTAGCGGGTCGGTCCACCACGGGGTGAGCCACCGGCGTGATGCTCGGTGTGTACCTACCAAAGTGCACACCAAGGAGATCACGCCGATGGCTCTTGATGAGTCTGCCGTTTCTGCCCTGCTCGACGCGCTCACGACCGGGGAGGGGACCGATCTGGTCCGCGAGCTGGCCCAGTGGGCGCTGCAACAGTTGATCGAGGTCGAAGCGACCTCGAAGATCGGCGCCGGTGTGTGGGAACGCACCGTCGACCGGACCACCCATCGCAACGGCCACCGGCCGCGGGTGTTGTCGACCAAGGCCGGCGACCTCAAGTTGGGCATCCCGAAGCTGCGGAAGGGGTCGTTCTTCCCTGAGCTCCTCGAGCCCCGCCGGCGCATCGACCAGGCCCTCTACGCGGTGGTGATGGAGGCGTACGTCAACGGGGTGTCGACCCGGTCGGTCGATGACCTCGTCGCCGCGATGGGTGTCGACACCGGCATCTCCAAGTCCGAGGTGTCGCGCATCTGTGCGGGGCTCGACGAACGCGTCGACGCGTTCCGCAACCGCACCCTCGGCCACGTCGCGTTCCCCTACGTGTACCTCGACGCGACCTACATCAACGTGCGTGACGACGCGCTCGGCCAGGTCGTCTCGCGGGCCGTCGTGATCGCCACTGGCATCACCGCCAACGGCGCCCGCGAGGTGCTCGGGGTCGACATCGGCGACAGCGAAGACGAGACGTTCTGGACCCGGTTCCTGCGGTCGCTCCGCGACCGCGGCCTGGCCGGGGTGCGCCTGGTGATCTCCGACGCCCACGCCGGGTTGAAAGCGTCGATCCGCAAGTGTTTCGCCGGGTCGACCTGGCAACGCGGCCGCGTGCACTACGCCCGCAACCTGTTGGCCACCGTCCCCAAGTCCCACGTCGAGTTCGTCGCCGCCGCGTTCCGATCGATCTTCGCGCTCTCGGACCGCACCGAGATCGAGCACCGCTGGGACGAGGTCACAGCCACCCTCGCCGAGCGGTTCCCCAAGGCCGCCGACTCGATGACCACAGCCCGCACCGACGTCTTGGCGTTCGCCACGTTCCCCCGCAGCCACTGGCGCAAGATCTGGTCGAACAACCCCCTCGAGCGGCTCAACAAGGAAGTGAAACGACGCAGCAATGTCGTCGGCATCTTCCCCAACGACCAAGCCGCGATCCGCTTGATCGGTGCCGTGCTCGCCGACCAACACGACGAATGGGCCATCGCCCGCCGCTACCTGTCGGAGACCTCCATGGCTCGCCTCAACCAGACGCGCGACACTGACGACGACCAGCCAGCACTCGCCGGCTGAACACACCGAGCATCACACTCGAAACCCCACCACCCCGCGGGACTCTGTCGCGGCACCGCTGCGGTGCGTCATCACGCCAAGAACCCACCATGTGAAGGGCGCCGTCGCAACCGCGCCCGCGAGAATCGGGAGCAGCAGAGGTTCCTGCCATGCCGGCAACTGGCCGGGCGCCGAAGGTTGCTCCGATTCAAGCGCGATACGTGCATCTCCTGAATCCCTACAACGCGTGCACGACAACTCACGAGCGCAGTAGTCAACCGCGGACGCTAGTTGGCGCGCCGTCTCTGGGGATCGCCAACCGAGGGTCCCGCATGCCAGGCGACGGTGTGCGAATGACATCTGAGGGTCGACCGGTCTCACGGCATCGGTACGCAGGCAACCGATGTCCTCGACATGAGTTCTCGCGCATCGAGGCGCCGCCGAGGGTCTGCGCGCCGAGCACCGTCACCTCAACATCGTCGTCCTGTGCAATGACGGCGACGAGGCCCGCCACCTCTCCTGTGTCGACGAGACCGGCGAGCGCCGCTGCCATGGAGGTCATCGACGCGGCTTCGCACCGTTACGACCAATCGCTCAACCGATCCGGTCGGTAGCGCTCGGGATCGTCCAACGGGTACGAAACTCCCTTGCTCGAAGCGGCGCACAGACGCTGACTCTCGGAGCAACAACAGCGGAAGCGTTCGCTGATTCTCGAAGTCGATCTCTGACGGGTTCGAGCCGGGTTGGGTGAGGCGAGGACCGGGCCAATGGCCGGCGGTCCTCGCCTCGCACTCACCCCGGGCGGTGACAGACCATTCCCGAAGCGACATGCACGTACCCCAGGGCCCGGCCTCCGAGTCAAGCAAGGGTCCCGAGTTCGGATTGAGCTTCCACCACCACCGGGCACGAACCGACTGGAGCCGGCTAGGAAGGCTTCTTACGTCGGGCCACCTTCTTGTCGGCGTTCTTGAACTCGCCTCCGACAACGCGGTCAGCCATCGACCGGGCATCGGTCTCGTTGTCGTAGCCCTGCGATCCGTCCGTTGCCACAATGTCGCCGTTGTCGGCCTTGAGGCGCCACGCCCACTTGCCGTCAGTCCGCTCGTACACCACTCGCACCGCCACTTGGGTTCTCCTCCCGGTCAGGCCCTCCCACATCGGACAATACTGTTCTTGGCTGCCGCAACTGCCGTCAGCGCGGACGCGCAGGTGCCGCAGCCCCGCTTGGCGGCGACAGGCGGGCGCTCTCCAGGCGAACCGAACGCAGGATCGGAGTACAAGATCGCGTTGGTCGACGAGCTCTTGGGTCCGGCAACGGCCGGGCCGCAGGAACGGGACTTGCCGTCGAGGCCCCGAGGCGAGCGGTGTGACGCGGGCGAAGCGGTGGTCATTGTCGTGATTGCGGGATGGCAGGCTCTGTCGACGCGGTGCGGTGGGCGACCACGGCGAGGGCGATGTCGTCGGGTTGTGTTCCGGCTCGGGAAAGCCGGTTGAGGAGTTCGTCGGCGATGACGTTTGTGGGATGGGCGGCGTGTTGTGCGACGAGGGTTCGGAGTCGTTCGAGGCTGTGATCGAGGGGCTCGTCGCGCCGTTCGATGAGTCCGTCGGTGTAGGCAACCAACACAGAGCCCGCTGGGAAGGCGACTGTTTCGACGGGGGCGAGTCCGGCCGGGTTCCCGAGGAGTCGGCGTCGTCCTCCTTCGAGAAGGCTGGCGCCGGAGTCGGGGGTCCACACGATCGGGGGTACGTGGCCCGCTGAGACATGCTGCAAAGTCGCGGTTGAGCGGTCGATGATGAACAGGTCGACAGTGGCGAGGTAGTGATCGTGGAGGTCGATCAGGGCGTGCTCAGCGAGGTCGAACACCGATCCGAGATCGAGGTTCAACCGAATCAGGGCGTGAACCACCGCCTGGATTTGGCCCATCCGGGCTGTCGCTTCGACCCCGTGACCAGCGACGTCACCGACGATCACACACGTACGGTCCTGGTCGAGTTCGATGATGTCGTACCAGTCCCCGCCGAGCCCGAGATGGTCGTGTGCCGGAACGTACCGCACAGCAACTTCGAGCCCCGTCACTGTTGGGACCGTGCCGAGGACGTGGTCGCGGAGATTCGCGATCAGTTCCGATCGGCTGTCGGTTGCGATGGTGCGATCGAGCGTTTGAGCGAACAAGGTGATCAGAGTGTCGAACAGCGCAAGTTCGTTGTCGTCACGAGTTCGCTCGACGGACCACGTGACCCCCATCGTGCCGATGACGGTGCCATCGGTGCGTCGCAACGGCTCCGTGAGACTCGACACAACTCCGACCCGGTTGGCGTCATCGGCCAGCAGTGGGTAACGGTCCGCCCCGTCGGCTGTGTTCGCGATGAAGATCGGTTGGCCAGTCCGGATGGCATCGGTCAAGGGGGTGTGCGCCGCCAGCGGAAGCTCGTGGTACCGGTGGCCGGTCGCCTCGTGTACGTCGGCGGCAGCAATGAGTGGCAGCACCCGCCGGTCGAAATCGATCAGCCCGACGAGTACCGCCTCGACGCCGAGTATCGCCGGGCCGAACTCGCCAATGAGCTGGCACACCTCGTCGGTCGTGGTCGAGCCGCTGAGGCTGCGGGCCAGCGAGCCGAGGAGGGCGGTCTGGGTGACGAGTTGTGTGGCTGTTCTCTCGGCTGCCTCAGCGGCGGACAGCGACGCCCGGAGCTCGATCTCGCTTCCAGCGGCGCCCGCGAGAACTTTCAGAATCCGGGCATGGCTGTCGTCCCACGTGCGCGGCACCGTGTCAACCACGCACAGAGTGCCGAGGATCTCTCCGTCCCTGTTGCGTATCGGGTGACCGGCCCACGCCACGAGGCCCATCGAGGCGATGGTCGTATTGTTCTGCGTGCGGACGTCGAGGCGTGCGTCGCCGGTCAGGAACGCGTCGTCGAGGGCGATGACGTACTGGCAGAACGATTCGCCCGCCGTGTTCTGGCGAACCGGTAGGGCTTCGAGCCCGATCGCCGACTTCCAAAAGCACCGGGTGTCGTCAACCAGCGTCACCAGCGCATACGGCGTACCGAGGAGTTCCCCCGCTAGGCGCGCGAGCGCGTCGAACGCCGCTTCCGGATCGCTGTCCAAGAGACCAGTGGCCTCAACAGCGCGGAGGCGTTGCGGCCGACCGACGGCGACACGGACGGCCTCCTCGAAATCCCCAACCGTGAGGTGAGTCAGGTCGATCATCCACCGACCCTACGCGAGGAGGGAGTGCCGGATGAGGCCGACTCGATCGCTGCGTTGTCGCCAGTCGAGGCGACCCGTCCCGTCGACCCGGCCAGGCCCGCTTCAACGACGACAGCCGGAAAGGCTCGAGACCGAAGCTGGGCGTATTCAGTCGGTGTGAACGATCACGTTGCTGGCGGGTTGGGGGGCGATCGCTGTGCGCAGCGCCCGGCAGGCCCGTCCCACCACGGCGCGTCGACAAATAGACAAACATCGAACAACGAACAACGAACAACGAACAACGAACAACGAACAACGAGAATGCGGTCTTGCCGGCCGCCCGACGGGTAGCAACACCCCGTACTGCAGCGGCTGACGTTTGGGCGACGAGCTCACGTCGAAGCGGCCACAGTTCACGAGGGGAACGGACGATGACATCCGGCGAGAACACCGACTCGGTGCGACCCGACGACGTAGAACCGGGCGATCTGGTCGAGGTCTGGTGTCCGACGACCGGCCGGTTCGCACCGGGGTTCCGAGCCAACGACCTGTCAGCGGAGGGGGTGACCGTGAGCCGGATCTCCGACGGCGTCGTTCTCCCCGCGATCTTCACCAGCACCGACGTCCGCCGGTCCCCGCTTGCCAGGTTCAACGAGGCCCGGTCCCCTCGAACCCATCGATCGGCGCCGCGCTGAACATCTGATGCCGGCTGCCCCTCCGGAGGAACACCAAGACCAATCATTGGTGTCGGTTCCCCCGTCCGGGGGTAACAGCATCTCGATGGTTGGGGACGGCGGAGCGAGGCTTGAACGCGAAGCGGCGGTCGAGCGCCACACCACGGATTCAGGCGAGTCCGTCGATCAGTTGATGACACGAATCGTCGCGGGGGATCGTGCTGCGTTCTGCCGCGTCTACGACCTCACCATCGCACGCGTGTACGGAGTGATCGTTGAAGTCGTGCGCGACCCCCACCTCGCCGAAGTGACCGCCCACCACGTCATGATCGAGATCTGGCGGGCGGCACCCACTTGTGACACGAGCCGTGGCACCACCATGGGCTGGACCATCTCGATCGCGCATCGCCGAGCAGTGGACCGGGTCCGATCACAAGTCGCCCGACGGACACGAGAACAACGATTCACGACACCTGGGAACGCCTCCGCGAGAACCCCGACGCCCCCGGGGTGGCCGTAGGTCGGATCGACGACCTAAAGGCCGTGACCGCCGCCCTACGAACCTTGAGCTCGGTGCATCGGGAAGCGATCCTGCTGGCCTACTTCGACGGCATGCCCCACACCCAGATAGTCGCCCACCTGACCTGTCCGTTGGGAACCGTGAAATCTCGCATCCGCGACGGCCTCATCACCATGCGACAGTCGCTGGCCGGCGACATTCTCGGCTGAGCTCGCTGCCCCGCAGCCCTTTCTGGCGGCGCCTCGCATGCCGGCGCCCCCGGTTGGACTTGTCAAGCGCACCGGCACGATGAAAGGGACTGCTGCACAGAGTGAGTCCCATGAC
>WBZU01002532.1_pt1 | contig 12547 bp, 13 predicted proteins | sample 5204311 | NCBI WGS metagenome assembly WBZU01 (sample SAMN12344359, study PRJNA552823) | activated sludge metagenome | biome: Activated sludge suspended growth; feature: Nitrification reactor; material: Wastewater; isolation source: activated sludge from nitrification reactor of wastewater...
CTTCGAGCGGTTCGGTCGCGCGATCGACAACTTCCGCCCGACGCTCGAGGCGCGCCGCGTCGAATCGGTGCTCGACCGGATCGACGTGCCCGTCTACCTGACCGGCGCGTGGCAGGACGAGCAGACCGGCAGCCGGTTCGCGCTGATGCTCGACCGCTTCCACAACGCTCCGCACCTCCAGTTCACGCTGTTCAACGGTCACCACCCCGACGGGTACAGCCCGATGGTGATCCTGCGATGGTTCGAGTTCCTCTCGTTCCACGTCGGGCGCCGGGTGCCTGTGGTGCCGGAGCTGATCCGCATGTTCGCGCCGATGCAGTTCGCCGAGGTGTTCGGTGTGGTTCAAGAGCTCGAGGCGGACCGGTACGGCGATCTCGTCGACGACTTCGACGCCGCGTTCGCGCGGTTCACCTCCGAACCGCCCGTGCGCATCATGTTCGAGAGCGGCGCCGGCACCGACACGCCGGGCGCTACAGGGGCTCGCTACGAGGTGTTGACGACCGAGTTCCCGCCGCCGGGGACGGTGGCGCGCCGCTGGTGGTTCGGCTCCGACGGGACCCTCGGCGACGAAGCGTCGGCCGAGGAAGGGTTCGTCGCCTACACCGACGACCTCGACGCCGGCGAGCACTGCTACGCGATCATCGAGAGCCTCCAGGACTTCACCCGCCCGACCGTGCCGCTCGACTGGACCTGGTTCGAAGATGAGCACGTGGTCCGCTTCGAGACGGAGCCGCTGACCGACCAGGTCACGGTCGCCGGCCAAGGACACGTGCACCTGTGGTTGCGACCGGGCACCGAGGACACGTCGGTGCAGGTCACGCTGACCGAGATCCGCCCCGACGGCATGGAGGTGCGGGTGCAGTCCGGGTGGCACCGGCCGGTGCACCGCGTCGAGGATCCGACGCGGTCCGACGACCTGCGCGTCGACTACACGTTCACCCCCGACGACCGCGAGCCGCTCGTGCCGGGCGAACTGATCGGGTTCCGGGTGCCGTTCATGCCGTTGGCGCACGTGTTCCGGGCCGGCTCGCGGATCCGGGTGGGTGTCTCCACGCCCGGGCGCGACATGCCGTTGTGGTGCTACGACAACCCCGTGACCGAGGGTGCGGTCCACGAGGTGGGGGTCGGCGGCACGGCGGCTTCGTCGCTCGTGTTGCCGGTGTGGGACGACCCGGCCCACCTCCTCGCTCCCGAACACGAGGCCCACCCACCGGCGGACGCCCTCCGTGGCCAACCCGCCCGCCGCGCCCGCCCCGTCGCCAACACCCGAGCTGGTCTACGGTTCGACCTGTGAAGCGCCTCGCGATCCTGTGGGCCATCTCGACGTTGGCCCTGCTGCTCCTCCCGGTGTTGTTCAGCGATGTCGAGGTGGACGACTGGAAGTATGCGGCGTTGGCCTCGGTCGTCATCGGTCTCATCAACTGTTCGATCGGGCCGATCCTGAAGCTGTTCACGCTGCCGATCCGCTGGCTCACCCTCGGGTTCTTCACCCTGATCATCAACGCCTTGCTGTTGCTCCTCGCCTCCGAGGTTGCTCCCGGCTTCGTGATCAACGGGTTCTGGACGGCGTTCTGGGCGGCCATCGTCTACAGCATCGTGACCTGGCTCGGCGGGCTGATCCTCGTCCGCGACGACGACTGAGCGCGGCGTTCACACGTCGGCAACAAACGGGCAACCCCGGGGACACGGCCCCTTCGTAGCTTCTCCTCGACCGCCCTCCCATGGTCGACGCACCGACAGGATCGATTGCCTTGCAGATCTCGCTCCATGAACAAGAGCGCCTGATGATCTCCCTCGCCGCGATGGTGGCGAGGGACCGGCAGGCCAGAGGGCTCAAACTCAATTATCCCGAGGCCGTGGCGTTGCTGACCTCCTTCGTGCTCGAAGGCGCTCGCGACGGCCGGCGGGTCGCCGACCTCATGGAAGCCGGACGCGCCGTGCTCGGTCGTGACGACGTGATGGAGGGTGTGCCCGAGATGATCGACGAGGTGCAGGTCGAGGCGACCTTCCCCGACGGCACGAAGCTGGTGACGATCCACCAGCCGATCCCGTGAGCGGGTGCTCGTGATCCCCGGTGAGGTGTTCGTCGGTGACGAGCCCGTGGCGCTGTTCGGCGACGCCGAGCTCATCACCCTCGAGGTCGTCAACGCCGGCGACCGGCCCATCCAGGTCGGATCCCACTACCACTTCGCCGAGGCCAATCCGTCGTTGACCTTCGATCGCGAACAGGCACGCGGGTACCGCCTCGCCATCGCCGCGGGCACCGCGGTCCGGTTCGAACCGGGCATCGACCGCACCGTCGAGCTGGTGCCGATTGCTGGAGCCCGCATCGTTCGCGGCCTGCGCGGCGACGTCGCCGGGCCCCTCGAAGCACCGGTCAACGGCGGTGCGTCATGACCGACATCACCCGAGCCCGGTACGCCCAGTTGTTCGGCCCGACGGCTGGTGATCGCATCCGGCTCGCCGATACGAACCTGCTCATCGAGGTCGAGCACGACCACTGTGGCGGCTCCTCGGGGGGCGCCGGTGAGGAAGTGCTGTTCGGCGGAGGCAAGGTCATCCGCGAATCGATGGGCCAGTCGGTCGCCACCCGCGCCGAGGGCACGCCCGACCTCGTCATTACCGGAGCCGTCATCCTCGACCACTGGGGCATCGTCAAGGCCGACATCGGCGTGCGCGACGGCCGCATCGTCGGCATCGGCAAGGCCGGCAATCCCGACACGATGGACGGCGTCGATCCCGCCCTCGTCATCGGTCCGTCCACCGAGATCATCTCCGGCAACGGCAAGATCCTCACGGCCGGGGCGGTGGACAGCCACGTGCACCTGATCTGCCCCGAACTCGTCACCGAGGCGCTCGGCGGCGGCATCACCACCGTCGTCGGCGGCGGCACCGGGCCGGCCGAGGGCACGAAGGCCACCACCGTCACCGCGGGGGCGTGGAACACCGAGATGATGCTCCGGGCGATGGACGGGATGCCCGTCAACGTCGCCCTGCTCGGCAAGGGCAACACGACCTCGCTCGACGGTCTGCGCGAACAGCTCGCCGGTGGCCTGAGCGGGTTCAAGCTGCACGAGGACTGGGGCACGACGCCGGCGGTCATCGATGCCTGCCTCACGATCTGCGACGAGCAGGGAGTGCAGGTCGCGATCCACACCGACACGCTCAACGAGGCCGGCTACGTGCAGAGCACGCTCGACGCCATCGCCGGCCGGACGATCCACACGTATCACACCGAGGGAGCGGGCGGCGGACACGCTCCCGACATCATTACCGTGTGTGCCCAGCCCAACGTGCTGCCGTCGTCGACCAACCCGACCCGGCCCCACACGGTGAACACGGTCGACGAGCACCTCGACATGTTGATGGTGTGCCACCACCTCAACCCCCGGATCCCCGAGGACCTCGCGTTCGCCGAGAGTCGCATCCGGCCGTCGACGATCGCGGCGGAGGACATCCTCCACGACCTGGGCGCCATCTCGATGATCGGGTCCGACAGTCAGGCCATGGGTCGCATCGGCGAGGTCGTGATGCGCACGTGGCAGACGGCGCACGTGATGAAGGCGCGTCGTGGTTCGTTGCCCGGTGACGGTGCCGCTGACAATGAGCGGGCCAAGCGCTACGTGGCCAAGTACACGATCTGTCCGGCGCTGGCGCACGGTTTGGCGTCCGAGGTGGGCTCGGTCGCCGTCGGCAAGCTGGCGGATCTGGTGTTGTGGGATCCGAAGTTCTTCGGGGTTCGGGCGCACGTCGTGCTCAAGGGCGGCTTCATCGCCTGGGCGCAGATGGGCGACGCCAACGCGTCGATCCCGACCCCGCAGCCGGTGCTCCCGCGGCCGATGTTCGGAGCGCAGCCCAAGGCCGCAGCCGCGACGAGCGTGACGTTCGTGGCGCCCCTGGCACTGCAGGGCGTGGGTGCATCGCTCGGCGAGCGGTACGGCCTCGACAAGCGCATGGTCGCCGTCGACGACTGCCGCTCGCTCACCAAGGCCGACCTCCCGCTCAACGACGCCCGTCCCGACATCACCGTCGACCCGGACACGTTCGCCGTGCGCATCGACGGCGAGCTCATCGAGGCAGCTCCCGCTGCCGAGCTCCCGATGGCCCAGCGCTACTTCCTCTTCTGATGGGCGGGTCGGTTCCCCACCACAGGTTTCGCGGGTACTTGTCCTCACCTGCTGGTGACAAGTACCCGCAGAAGCGGGGCGGTCGGGACCGATGAGCGCGCTGCTGGCGCTGTTGCAGCTCGGCGACGGACGGTTCCCCGCCGGGGGCCACGTGCACTCGGCGGGCATCGAGTCGGCCGTTGCCGACGGTCGGGTCACGGGCCAGCGTTCTCTCGAGGACTACCTGCGGGGTCGGCTGACGACCGTCGGTCTCACCGACGCGGCGCTCGTCGCCGCGAGTGTGATCCGGCTCGATGCCGAGCAGAGCGACGGCAGCGACCTGTTGGGCTCCGTGATCGCCGAGCTCGATGCGGAGGTCGAAGCTCGCATTGCGCCGCCACCGTTGCGCTCCGCGTCGCGCAAGCTCGGTCGGCAGCTCACGCGGGTCGCTGCCCGGTGCTGGCCCGATCCGCTGTTCGCCTCGTTGTCAGCGGCCCACCTCGAGGGTGTTCACCAGCCGGTCGCCCTCGGAGCTGCGGCCGTCGTGTCCGGTGCCTCACCCGTCGGGGCTGCGACCGTGTCGGTGCATCACGCGTTGAACACGCCGGCCCAGGCTGCCGTTCGTCTGCTGGGCCTCGACCCGTTCGCCGCAGTCGCGATCGCGGTCTCGTTGGCGCCCGAGGCCGACGCGATCGTCGCCGCAGCGGTCGCAGCCGCTCACGGGCCGCTCGCCGATCTTCCCGCCCGAACCGGCCCGCGCTGCGAGATCGCGGCCGTCGACCACGAGACGTGGGACCTGCGTCTCTTCGCCACCTGACAGGAGCACTGATCGCCATGGGAGCACATCACGGACCCGACGACCCACACCGGCACACCCATGCCGGTGATGCGCTGCGCATCGGGATCGGGGGACCGGTCGGCAGCGGCAAGACCGAGCTGGTCGGCGCGCTGTGCCGGGCATTCGCCGAGGAGCTCGAGATGGTCGTCGTGACGAACGACGTGTTCACGATGGAGGACGCTGCGATCCTCGAACGCAAGGCCGTCATCCCGGTGGAGCGGATCGCCGGAGTGCAGACCGGGTGCTGCCCGCACACTGCGATCCGTGACGACATCAGTGAGAACCTCGATGTGGTCGAGCGGTTGGAGGCGAAGTTCAAGCCGGACCTCGTCCTGCTGGAGAGCGGTGGGGACAACCTCACCGCCACGTTCAGCAAGGCGCTGGTCGATCTGCAGTTGTTCGTGATCGACGTCGCCGGTGGCGACAAGGTGCCGCGCAAGGGAGGCCCGGGCATCACGACGTCGGATCTCCTCGTGATCAACAAGACCGACCTGGCCCCGCTGGTCCACGCCGATCTCGATGTGATGCGCCGCGATGCCGACGAGAAGCGGGGCGATCTGCCCACGGCGTTCATCTCGCTCACCGAGGATCCGCTCGCGACCGACATCGCCACGTGGATCCGCCAGCAGCTGGGGGAGTGGGACCCGGGTGCACCCCACGAGCACTGAGCGCCATCGGCCCTCCGTGACCCCGTCGGTCTCGACGCGACCCGGCATTCGCGCCCGGGCCGCGGTCGTCGCAGAATTCCGCAGTGGGCGGACCGCGCTCACGACGCTCCGTTCCGAACCGCCCCTGACGTTGCGTCCGACCGCCGACGCGCTGTACGTGATCGGCACCGCCGCCGGTCCCCTCGGGGGAGACGAGCTGACGTTCGACATCGCCGTCGGCGACGGGGCAACGCTCACGCTTCGGACGGTGGCGGCCTCGATCGTCCTTCCAGGGCCCGGTGGCGGTCGGTCGAGCACCGTCACCAACGTGGTGGTCGGCCGCGGGGCGACCCTGGTCTACGAGCCGGAGCCCGTCATCGCCGTCGCCGGGTGCGACCACGTGGCCACGACGATCATCCAGCTCGCCGCCGACGCCACGCTCGTGTGGAACGAGCACCTCGTGCTCGGGCGCCACGGTGAGGAGTCGGGCTCGATCCTGCAGCGTCTCCGCGTCGACCGAGCCGGTGCGCCGCTCTACCGCAATGATCTCGCGCTCGGTCCGGTCCACCCGGGGTGGGACACGCCCGCCGGAATCGGCGAGGCCCGCCGCGTCGATACGACGCTCACGGTCGGGGCGGCCGCTCCGGTTCGGCCGGGCGCCACCGTCATGCCCCTCGCCCCCGACGCCACCCTCACGCTCGCTCTCCGCTGACCCACGGGGTTTTGCACTGCGAGGGGTACCGCGAGCGGTACGTCTCGCAGTACAAAACCCCCGAGGGGGGCTAGCTGAGCGCCTTCAGGGAGGTCGCTGCGGCGAGCTCGATCATCTCGGGCCGGTGCGCGCCGGCGACCAGGTTCATGGTGATGCCGTCGAGGCCGAGCTCCTTGAGCTTGACGATCTCGGCGCCGACCTCGTCGGGGTCTCCGAGGGTCATGCGGGGCTTGAGCAGTTCGACGACCTCCGGCGGCCAGCCGTGGTTGGCGATGAACTCGTCCGCTGACGCCACTGCTTCGTCGTGGGTGTTGCCGATCACCATCATCACGAGCTTGGTGACCTTGATCTCGGAGCGATCACGGCCCAGCCGTTCGCAGTGCGCCGCAAGGGCTTCCATCTTGCGAGGCACCTCCTCGGGGGTGCACGTGAAGTTCGCCTCGTCCGCGTACTGCGCCACCATGCGGAGCGTCTTCTTCTCGCCGTTGCCGCCGATCATGACGGGGATCTTCGACACCGGCGCCGGGGAGTTGATGGCCTCGGTCACGTGGTAGTGCTCGCCGTGCAGCGTGGGCCGTTCGCCGCGCAGCATCGGCAGGATGATGTTGAGTGCCTCCTCGAGCTTCTCGAACCGCTCGGAGAACGTGTTGAACGGGATGCCGTAGGCGTCGTGCTCGAGCTCGAACCACCCCGAGCCGATACCGAGGCTGGCACGCCCATGCGACACGTGGTCGAGGGCGGTGATGATCTTCGCCAGCACTGCAGGATTGCGGTAGGTGTTGCCGGTGACGAGTGCCGAGAGGCGGACCTTGTCGGTGTGCTGGGCGAGCGCCGCGAGGGTCGTGTAGCACTCGAGCATGTAGTCGTCGGGGTCGCCGATGCCCGGCAGTTGGTAGAAGTGGTCCATCAGGAAGATACGGTCGAACCCGGCCGCTTCGGCCGTCTTCGCCTGCGTGACGAGGTTGTCGAAGATCTGGTCCGCGGCCACGCCGGGATAGGTGAAGTTGGGGATCTGGTAGCCGAGCTTGGTCATGGCGGTCACCTTATGCACGCGTCAGGATGGCCGCGCCCGCGACCCGCAGTCGTCAATCGATCGGTGCGACGGCGTGACCGGCGAGGCGCAGCGCGTCGGCGGCGTCCGCCACAAGATCCTCGGGCACGAGGACCAGGTCCCGGTCGATCGTCGAGAGTACGTACACCTCGATGCCCGCATTCGCGAGGGGAGCGAGCACACCGACGAGCACGCCGGGAAGGTCGAGCGCGTGTCCCGCGTCGGCGTAGAGGGCCCGCCACGCCGCAGCCGGTGGCGAGCCGGGCGCTGATCGACGCACGATCGTGACGCTGTCCGGCGCGCGGACGACGCCGATGACCGAGTCGTCGATGCCGTCGAGGTCGTCACCCGCCTCCACGACGAGCGCACCTTCGAGCACTCGCAACGAGAGCGGACGGATCGTGACGGGAAAGGATGGCATGACCCTCAGTTTGGCTGAGCGCCCGAGGGGTTCCGCGGTCGTGAGCGAGGCGCCCGGGCGACGGAACTGCGTTACCGTTCGGTCACGGCCGGCGTCGCTCGTGATGCCGTCCGGCGCAACGGCGCAGTCCGATCGAAAGGTGGCGGAGATGGACGACCAGGAGAAGGAAGACATCGGCAAGATGGCCGGGCTCGGCGGCGGTGTGCTGTCGGGGGCGGCTCTCGGGAGTGCCATCCCGATCCCCGTGGTCGGCACGTTCGTCGGTGCGGTGGTCGGTGGTGTCGTCGGCAGCCAGGTCGGCCAGTCGCTCGGCAAGGCCGTCTACGACGGCGCCGAGGCGGTCGGCAAGGCCGTCGTCGAGGGAGCCGGTGGGATCGGAAAGGCTGTGGCCAACGGTGCCGAGGCGTTCGTCGACACCATCAAGGGATCGTCCTCCGAGAAGCCGTCCGGCGACGACGAGGGCAACGACCTGTAGCCGAACCCGACCGAAGGGGTACGCTCGAGCGTCCGATCATCGGAGGTCGTCGTGGAACTGTCAACGGTACGGGTGCACGGTCATGAGGTCGCCTATCGGACTGCGGGCGAGGGCCCAGTGGTCCTGCTCGTCCACGGCATGGCGGGTAGCTCGTCGACGTGGAAGCCGGTCATCCCGCTCCTCGCCGCCCACGCCACGGTCGTTGCGCCCGACCTTCCCGGTCACGGCCGTTCCGCGAAGCCCCGCGGCGACTACTCGCTCGGCGCATCGGCGTCGTTCCTGCGCGACCTGATCACGACGCTCGGCCACGACCGCGTGACGATCGTCGGCCAGTCACTCGGCGGTGGCGTCGCCATGCAGTTCTGTTACCAGTACCCCGAGCGCGTCGAGCGGCTCGTGCTGGTCGGCTCGGGCGGCCTCGGCGAGGAGGTCATGTCGATCCTCAAGGTCCTCGCCGCGCCGGGCGTCGACCTGTTGATGACCCCGGCGTTCCTCCCGTTCTTCCGCGATGCCGGCAACGCGGTGGGCCGGGCCCTCGCCAAGATCGGCTTGCGACCGTCGCCGCAGGCCTTCGAGATGTGGCGGGCGTACGCGTCGTTGACCGACGGTGCGACCCGATCGGCGTTCGTGCAGACGTTGCGTGCCGTGGTCGACACCCACGGTCAGCGGGTCAGCGCTCACGACAAGCTGTACCTCTCGGCCCGGGTGCCGTCGATGATCGTGTGGGGCGACCAGGACCCGGTGATCCCGGTCTCGCACGCGTACGCGGCGCACGAGGCCATGCCGGCCAGCCGTCTCGAGATCTTCGAGGGGTGCGGACACTTCCCGCACTTCGAAGCCCCGGCCGAGTTCGCCGAGATCCTGCTCGACTTCATGGCGACGACCGAACCCGCCACCATCACGGCCGACGACCTCAAGTTGATGCTGGCCCCACCGGCAGCTTGAGCCGAACTCGAGGCTCAGCCGTTCACATACGAACGGGTGAGGCCGAAGTTTCGCCGCCAGAAGGTCAGCCCACCGAGCCGATCACGATCAGTTCGTCGCTCGGTCCGAGGTTCGGCACCACCGAGCGCGAGGGGTTGAGGACCACGTCGCCGCTGCCGCTCTGGCGGTAGCCGATCGCGGACACACCGGCGGACCCGAGGATCTCGACGATGTCGTGGTAGCTCGCGCCGCCGGGGATCTCGTAGCGGTGCATCGCGTGGATCTGGACGGTGGCACCGCCGGCGTCGAACAGGTCGTTGAACACGTCGAACAGCTCGTGGCGGCCCGACAGCTGCGCCATCATCAGCGATGTCAGCTCGCCGCTGACGACGAAGTCGTCGGCGCCCGACGCCTGGGCGATCGGAACCGAACGCGCCTCGAGCACCTCGGCGACGATCTGCAGGCCGACGGGCTTGCAGTGCCGCAGCGCCAAGACGGTGAGGAGCGAGCGGGCGTCGGCATCGCCGACGTCGAGGCTGTCGCGGTACCCGAGCACGACGGCCTTCTCGACGTCGGACAGGTCGCGTTCGAGGATCTGTTCCGGGCCGCCCGAGTGGACGTCGACGGTGATCTCGGTGCGGGCGGTGGCGACGACCCGCTTGACTTCGTCGGGGTCGGCGAGGTCCGGGTCGACCAGGACGGTCACCTTGGCGCCGTCGGGGAGGAACTCGTCGAGCTCGCGAATGACGGTCGGGGCGAGCCGGCTCCAGCCGACGACCAGCAGGTTGCGCTGTTCGCTCACGCCGGGTGCGCCGCGGTGCCCGCCACCGGAAACGGTCGGCACCGACGAGATGGTGAACTCGCTGTCGTCGCGGGCGATGGCGACGAGTTCGTCGCCGGGGCCGAGCACGGTCTCACCGGGTGGGTTCAGGATGACCCGTCCACCGACGGGTTGGATGCCGATCGGTGAGCACTGTTCGAACGCGAGGCGGGCCTCGCCGAAGGTGTGGTGCTCGAGTTCGGGGAACGCTCCGAAGTAGATCTCGTCGCCGTCGTAGTCGAGCAGGTCGCGGAAGACCTGCGACAGGCCTCGCTGGCGGCACGCCTGCGCCGTCAGCTCGGCGATGAGGCGATCCGAGTTCACGGGCACGATACGGTCGCCCATGATCGTGCGGAGGGTCATCGCCAGTTCCGGATCCTCGAGCTCCGCCACGAGGTGCCGTCCCGCGAAGTGCTCGTCGAGGGTGTTCACGGCGAGCACGGCCTTCACGACCCCGGCGTCGCCCTCGCTGCCGTTCACACAGATGACGGCGCGACTGTTCGCCAGGTTGGCGCGGATGAGGTCCTTCGGTGCGGCCGGGTCGCCGTTGCGGCAGACGATGCGGGTCGTCTGAGGGTCCTCGATGGCGTCGCGGAGCGTGTCCTCCATCAGGTCCTTCTCCTCGTTGGCGAGGACGATGACTGCGGCGCGCTTCTCGCTCTCGTTGGCGATGACCAGCTCGGCCACGATGGCGGGCACGCGCTCGGACCATCCGAGGATGAGCACGTGGTCGTTCTCCAGCACGGCGGACCGGCCCTTGCGGAGCTGCTCGATCTGGCCGTCGACGGCAGAGGCGATCAGACCGATGAGGCTGCCGGCGATGAAGATGCCCGCGAGGGTGATGAGGAGGCCGATCAGCCGGGCCGGCCAGGTCGTGTCGCCGACGAACGTGCCCGCATCGACGACGCGCGTCAGCGCCTGCCACACCCCTTCGATGATCCCGACGGGCTTGCCGCCGCTGACGCCGCCGACCTGCGCCAGCGCGACGAGGAGGCCCACCATGATGACGATGCCGATGGTGATGAACCCGAGCCAGCCGATGACGACGGAGGGTCCTCGGGACAGGGCGTTGTCGAAGCGGTACTTCAGCCGCGAGCCGACGGTCGACGGCGGGGAAGGAATGGGTGAGTTCACCCGGTCACGCTAGCGACCGATCTCCCGAATCGATTCAACACTGAATGGTTCTGCAGCAGTCGTAACGCGCCTTCGGCCCGGATCCCGCGAGAGCGACCGTCACGGTCCGAAGATCGGCGGGCTACCGGCCTTCGGCGTAGTCGTGCAAGCGCCGGGCGAGCTCGTCGGGATGGGCGAGCGCCGGGAGGTGTCCCCCCTCCATCTCGTCAGGGGTGATGCCGAGCCGCTCGGGCACGATGCGGCGGAGCAGGTCGGCGGGGAAGAACCGGTCGTCGCTGCACAGCAGGAATCGCGTCGGCACGTCGGGCCAGGCGGCCAGGGGGAACGGCGCCGCGAACGGCGTACCGGACTGATTGCGGAGGTGTGCCTGGCCGTCGAGCACGACGGCCTCGGGCACGTCGTGCAGGAACATGGCGTCCATGTCGTCGGGGTTGCGGCCGTCGGCTCTCGCCAGGTCGATGCGTGCCTGCTCGGCGCCGGTGGCCGCCCAGTACTCGCCCGCTGACTCACCCGGAACCGGCACCATGGCAGCGACCATCACGATCAGTCGGGCGGCGAGCCGGTCGGCGACCAGGGGTGCGGTGTACCCGCCCAACGACTGGGCGACGAGCACGATGTCGTCACGGTCGCGCCGATCGCCGATGGTGTCGATCACCACCTGCGCGTAGTCCTCGAACGTCGCTGCGACATCGTCCACGGGGAGGTGCGGCGCGATCGTGTCGTGGCCGTACTCGCGCAGGAGTGGCTCGACGAGGTGCCAGTACCACGGGGTCGACCCCGCGCCCGCGATCAGTACGAAGGTTGCCACGGGGGGAGCATACGGCTCGGACCGAGAGGGGTCAGGCGGCGTCCTGGCCGGTCCCGCGCCACGCCTCGCCGGTGAGGGTCTGGCCGGGTGAGCGCAGGTCGAACCGCCACGAACCGGTGTAGCGGTTCGACCAGAACCGGTTCGTGCCGGGGTCGACGACGCGTTCCCGTGCCCAGTCCGGGCCCAGCGGGTTGCGGACGGTGCGGACTGTCCCGTCGGCGAGTCGGACCTTTGTCGACGCCGGTGCTGCCGAGGCGATCAGCCCGTTGCGCCCGCACCGACCGTTGCATCCGGCGACGAGCGCTGCGGACGTGACGAACTCGTTGTCGTGGACGCTGACCCCGACCGAGCCCCAGTGGCAGTTCTCGACGAAGGCGTCGGGTGACGGTGGTTGTTCCACCTGCGTCGCGCACGACGCGAGCGTCGCCCCGCCGAGGGTGCAGTGGCCGACCGAGGTGTCCGACGCGCTGCCGCAGTAGCGATCGGCGTCCCAGAACACGACGACCCCGTTCCAGTTGTCCTCGATCCGGTTCCCGCTCACCTCGATGCCGACGGTGCCGGCGAGTCGTGGCGAGCCTCCGGAATTCGAGATGAACACTCCGGCGATCGGG
>WBZU01001870.1_pt1 | contig 12544 bp, 18 predicted proteins | sample 5204311 | NCBI WGS metagenome assembly WBZU01 (sample SAMN12344359, study PRJNA552823) | activated sludge metagenome | biome: Activated sludge suspended growth; feature: Nitrification reactor; material: Wastewater; isolation source: activated sludge from nitrification reactor of wastewater...
CGGCGCCAACGTCACCTTCTTCCCGCAGCACTTCCTCGGCCTCTCCGGCATGCCGCGCCACTATGCGGATTATCCCGAGGCCTACGCCTACTGGAACAAGGTGTCGTCGATGGGCTCCTACGTGACTGCCGTCGGCACGCTGGCCTTCTTCGTCTGCATCGGCCTCGCGTTCGCGCAGCGCCGCCGCGCCGCCGCCAACCCCTACGGCATCGGCGCCACGACGCTCGAGTGGACCCTCTCGTCGCCGCCTCCGTTCCACTCCTACGAGACGCTGCCGCGCATCAGCGCCACCGAGCACCACTGAGCACTGCACTAGCCCCGGCGGGCGGAGGCGAGAGCCACCGCCCGCCGGCCGATCCGCCTAGGAGCCAGCAGGACCGCGCATGTCGGACGTAACCATTGGCCAGTTCTACTCGGAGGCATCGGCGCCGCCGGCCGCGGATCCCTCCGTCGGTGATTTCGTCACCCTGATGAAGCCGCGCGTCATGTCGCTGGTCGTCTTCACCGCGCTGACCGGCATGATTGCGGCCCCAGGCCACATGCATCCGCTGCTCGCCGCCATCGCGCTTCTCGCCATCACCGTTGGCGCCGGCGCCTCGGGCGCGCTCAACATGTGGTACGACGCCGACATCGACGCCGAGATGGCGCGCACCACGGGGCGTCCCATTCCGCGCGGCCGCGTCACGCCCGGCACCGCGCTCGGCTTCGGCATCGTCCTTTCGCTGTTCTCGGTGATGACACTGGGCGTGCTGGTGAACTGGACCGCCGCCGGTCTCCTCGCCCTCACCATCGCCTTCTACCTGTTCGTCTACACCATGTGGCTCAAGCGCCGGACGCCGCAGAACATCGTCATCGGCGGTGCCGCCGGCGCCTTCCCGCCCATGGTCGGCTGGGCCGCCGCGACTGGAGGCGTCAGCCTCGAGAGCATCGTGCTCTTCCTCATCATCTTCGCCTGGACCCCTCCGCACTTCTGGGCCCTGGCCCTTTACCGCTGCCGTGACTACGAGCGCGTCGGCGTGCCGATGCTGCCCGTGGTGGCCGGCCCCGACGAGACGCGCCGCCAGATCCTCGCCTACTCAGTCCTGCTCGTCGCTCTCTCGCTAGCGCCCTTTTTCATCGGCCTGGGCGGCTTCGCCTACGCGGCAGCCGCGGTGGCGCTCGGCGCCGTGTTCATGGTCTACGCCTGGCGCGTCTATCGCGTGCGTGAGGGCCGCGAGGCCGACTGGGCCGCCCGGCGGCTGTTCACATATTCGATCCTCTACCTCTTCGCGCTGTTCGCGGTGCTCCTCGCCGAGCATGTCGCGACGCGGCTCCTGGCCTGAAGGGACCGGCAAATGACAGCGTCCGAAATCGCCGCCGACCGTATCAAGCGCCAGCGCGGCCGCTCAATCGCCATCGCCCTCAGCCTCGGCATGCTCGTCGTGCTCTTCTACGGCGCGACGATGGTCCGTCTCGGCAAGAATGTCGCCCCCGCGGGCTCTGGCGCCACCTCCGTTCAGACACCCGGAGCCACGCGATGAGCGATCCGGCCGCCACGACCGAGGCGCGGCTGGCGCGGGGCAAGCGCCGCACCGGGCTCGCCGCCACCGGCCTTGCCTTCGCCATGCTCGGAATGGCCTTCGCCTCGGTGCCGCTCTATCGCCTGTTCTGCCAGACGACAGGCTTCGGCGGCACCACGCAGCGCGCCGAGCGGGCGTCGACCAAGGTCCTCGACCAGACGCTGACGGTGCGCTTCGACGCCAACGTCGCGCCCGGGCTCGCCTGGCGCTTCGAGCCGGTTCAGGCCAGCATGGACGTGCGCATCGGCGAGAACAATCTCGCCTTCTTCCGCGCCACCAACGTCTCCGGCAAGCCGCTGACTGGCACCGCCGTGTTCAACGTTCTGCCCGAGCAGACCGGCATCTACTTCAACAAGGTCCAGTGCTTCTGCTTCACCGAGCAGCGCCTCGAGCCTGGTCAGTCGGTCGAGATGCCGGTGAGCTTCTTCGTCGACGCGGCCTACGCGAGCGACCGCAACGTCAATGTGTTTCACGACCTCACGCTCTCCTACACTTTCTATCCGGTGAAGGAGAAAGCGGACGGCGTGGCCAGCGTCCAGCCCGCGGCCAAGGCGGCCGGCAAGGGCGGCTGAAGCACGATCACCGCGCACGCCCGGCGAACGGGCGGCGCAGCACGAGTTGAGGGACGTCACGGGAGAAGGACATGGCCGAAACGCACGTCAAGCATCACGACTACCACCTCGTCGACCCCAGTCCCTGGCCGCTCGCCGGCTCGGTCTCGGCCTTCATCATGGCCATCGGCGCCATCGTCTGGATGAAGTCGCTGGGCGGCGGCTCGGGCCTCCTGGGCCTGCACGGCCCGGCGCTGTTCATCTTCGGCTTCGCGCTGATCGTGGCGACGGCCTTCTTCTGGTGGCGCGACGTCATCCGCGAGGCCCACAAGGGCGATCACACGCCGGTCGTGCAGCTCCATCTGCGCTACGGCATGATCCTCTTCATCGCTTCCGAGGTGATGTTCTTCGTCGCCTGGTTCTGGGCCTACTTCGACGTCGCGCTGTTCCCGGGCGGCGTGAAGACGCTGCAGAACACCTCCGAGCAGATCGGCATGGTCGTGCGCAACGGCGTCACCGGCGGCCATTGGCCTCCTGTCGCGGTGGACACGACCGCGATGTCGCCGCCCGGCGCCTTCAAGGGCACCTTCGACCCCTGGGGCGTGCCGCTGGTCAACACCCTGATCCTGCTGCTCTCGGGCTGCACGGTGACCTGGGCCCACCACGCGCTGCTCGGCAACGACCGCCGCGGCCTCGTCCTCGGGCTCATGGCCACCGTCGCCCTCGGCTTCATCTTCACTTGCCTGCAGGCTTATGAGTACATCCACGCCGGCTTCACCTACGCCGGCCACATCTACGGCTCGACCTTCTTCATGGCCACGGGCTTCCACGGTGCCCACGTCATCATCGGCACCATCTTCCTGTTCGTATGCCTGCTGCGCGCCATGAAGGGCGACTTCACGCCGAAGCAGCACTTCGGCTTCGAGGCGGCGGCCTGGTACTGGCACTTCGTCGACGTGGTCTGGCTGTTCCTGTTCGCCTGCATCTACGTCTGGGGCGCCGGCAAGCCCTTGGCGCATTGACGCGATCATCGGCGTAGAGGAATTGAAAAGGGCGGCTCCAGGGCCGCCCTTTTTCTCATCGAGCAACAACCGCATTGGCCAATGACTCAGGCAGCGTGGCCCGTGGCGGCGCCGCGCTCGATGCGGCTCGATGCCTCCGCGAGGACGGCAACGGCGTGCTCGCGGGAGACATCGGGAAATTGCCGCAGGAACTCTTCCAGCGGCTCTCCGGTGGACAGGTATTCAAAAAGGATACGCACCGGTACTCTGGTCCCGGCAAACACCGGCGTGCCACCCAGGCGCTCAGGGGTGGACGTTATAAGCGGGTCGGGCAAGCTCTTTCTGCTCTCTTCGGTCATGCGAACTAGCTAGCACGAACGCGTCGCCGTTTCGAGCCCGGGCGGGCGCCCTGTTTCCCTGCACAACTGCCTCGTTGTCCGCGCATTGCTCCGGCAACCGTCCTCGGCTACCTAAGCGCCCATGGCCAAGAAACCCGCGAAATCCCCGACCTCCGCCGTCATCCGCGCCGCCGAGCTGCATCGCACCATCCATGTGCGCGGCGCCCGCGAGCACAACCTGAAGAACGTCGACCTCGAGATCCCGCGCGACGCCCTCGTCGTCTTCACCGGGCTCTCCGGCTCCGGCAAGTCTTCGCTCGCCTTCGACACCATCTACGCCGAGGGCCAGCGCCGCTACGTCGAGAGCCTCTCGGCCTACGCCCGCCAGTTCCTCGAGATGATGCAGAAGCCGGACGTCGACCACATCGACGGCCTCTCGCCAGCCATCTCCATCGAGCAGAAGACGACCAGCAAGAACCCGCGCTCGACCGTCGGCACCGTCACCGAGATCTACGACTACCTGCGCCTCCTTTTCGCGCGCGTCGGCGTGCCCTATTCGCCGGCCACCGGGCTCCCCATCGAGAGCCAGACGGTGACCCAGATGGTCGACCGCACGCTGACGCTGCCCGAGGGCACGCGGCTCTATCTGCTGGCGCCCGTCGCCCGCTCGAAGAAGGGCGAGTTCCGCAAGGAGCTGGCCGAATGGCAGAAGAAGGGCTTCCAGCGCGTCAAGATCGACGGCACGTTCTACGAGATCCCGGACGCGCCCAAGCTCGACAAGAAGTACAAGCACGACATCGACGTCGTCGTGGATCGGATTGTCGTCAGGAAGGATGTGGCGACGCGCCTGGCCGACAGCTTCGAGACCGCGCTGGCGCTGTCCGACGGCATCGCCATCGTCGAGCTGGCCGACAAGCCGCTGGCCGCTGCGCCCGGCGCGCGGGGGCGCGCCTCGGACGACGACGACGACAAGGGCATCCTGAAGAACAAGAACGAGACCCACGAGCGCGTCACCTTCTCGGCCCGCTTCGCCTGCCCCGTGTCCGGCTTCACCATCGAGGAGATCGAGCCGCGGCTGTTCTCCTTCAACGCCCCCGCCGGCGCCTGCCCCAAGTGCGACGGCCTCGGCACCGAGCTCCGCTTCGAGCCCGACCTCGTCGTCCCCGACGGCACGCTCTCGCTCCGCGACGGCGCCGTCTACCCGTGGTCGCGCACCGGCGCCACATCGCCCTACTACGAGCAGACGCTGGATGCCGTGGCGAAGCACTACGGCGTCTCCATGGTCACGCCCTGGGAGCGCTTGCCCAAGCACGTCCAGCTGGCGATCCTCTACGGCTCCGGCGAGGAGGACATCGACTTCGTCTACGACGACGGCGCGCGCCGCTACCACAACATGAAGCCGTTCGAGGGCGTCGTCCGCAACATCGAGCGGCGCTGGCGCGAGACGGATTCCGACTGGGTGCGCGAGGAGCTCAGCCGCTACCAGGGCGCCCACCCGTGCGACGCCTGCAACGGCTATCGTCTCAAGCCGCAGGCGCTCTCGGTCAAGATCGGCGGCAAGCACATCGGGGAGGTCTGCGACCTCTCGATCAAGGCCGCCAATGTCTGGTTTGCCGAGATCCCGAAGACGTTCACGAAGCAGCAGACCGAGATCGCCACGCGCATCCTGAAGGAGATCCGCGAACGCCTGCAGTTCTTGAACGACGTCGGCCTCGAGTACCTGACTCTCAGCCGCTCCTCCGGCACGCTGTCGGGCGGTGAATCACAGCGCATCCGCCTGGCTTCCCAGATCGGCTCGGGCCTCACCGGCGTACTCTACGTCCTCGACGAGCCGTCGATCGGCCTGCACCAGCGCGACAACGACCGCCTGCTCGTCACGTTGAAGCACCTGCGCGACATCGGCAACACGGTTATCGTGGTCGAGCACGACGAGGACGCCATCCTCGCCGCCGATTACGTGGTCGACATCGGCCCCGGCGCCGGCATCCACGGCGGCGAGATCGTCAGCCAGGGCACGCCGGCCGAGATCATGGCCGATCCTAAGAGCCTGACGGGCCAGTATCTCACCGGCGCCCGCCAGATCCCGGTGCCGAAGCGGCGGCGCCCGTTCGACCCCGCGCGCACGCTGAAGGTCGTCGGCGCCCGCGGCAACAACCTGAAGAACGTCACCGCCGAGATCCCGCTCGGCTTGCTCACCTGCATCACCGGCGTCTCCGGCGGCGGCAAGTCCACGCTGCTGATCGACACGCTCTACAAGGCGGTGGCGCGCAAGCTCAACAACGCCCGCGAGCACCCCGCCGAGCACGACCGCATCACCGGCCTCGACCAGCTCGACAAGGTCATCGACATCGACCAGTCGCCGATCGGCCGCACGCCGCGCTCCAACCCTGCGACGTATACGGGCGCCTTCACGCCCATCCGCGAGTGGTTCGCGGGGTTGCCCGAGGCCAAGGCCCGCGGCTACGAGCCGGGCCGCTTCTCCTTCAACGTCAAGGGCGGCCGCTGCGAGCGCTGCCAGGGCGACGGCGTCATCAAGATCGAGATGCACTTCCTGCCCGACGTCTACGTCACCTGCGAGGAATGCAAGGGCAAGCGCTACAACCGCGAGACGCTCGACGTCCGCTTCCGGGAGAAGTCGATCGCCGACGTTCTCGACATGACGGTCGAGGAGGGCGCCGATTTCTTCAAGGCCGTGCCTTCGATCCGCGACAAGCTGGAGACGCTGGCCCGCGTCGGCCTCGGCTACATCCACATCGGCCAGCAGGCGACGACGCTGTCGGGCGGCGAGGCGCAGCGCATCAAGCTGTCGAAGGAGTTATCCCGGAGAGCAACAGGCCGCACGCTCTATATCCTCGACGAGCCGACCACGGGCCTGCACTTCCACGATGTGGCGAAGCTGCTCGAGGTGCTGCACGAGCTGGCCGACGCCGGCAACACCGTCGTCGTCATCGAGCACAACCTCGAGGTCATCAAGACCGCCGACTGGATCATCGACCTTGGCCCCGAAGGCGGCGACGGCGGCGGCCACATCGTCGCCGCCGGCACGCCGGAGGACGTCGCAAAGGTGGAGGAGAGCTACACGGGCCGATACCTGCGCGAGCTGCTGGGGCGGAGGGGTGGGGCGGGTGCGGCTGCGCCGAAGGCGCCGGCCAAGCGCAACGGCAGGCGGGCGGCGGAGTAGGGCCGATGAGCCGGACACTCGATCTGGTTCGTGAGAACGTGAAGGCTGGCCGCATGCGCGTGTCCGAGCATGGCATGGCCGAGCTTTCTGACGATGATATAGACCTGAAACAGGTCATTGACGGCCTTGCAAGCGCCCTGGCAATTGAAGACTATCCCGATTATCACAAGGGGCCGAGCGTCCTTTGTCTCCAGTTTGACGCGGACAACCGCGCGATCCATGTTCTCTGGGGTGTGGCTCTACGCAATCGCGACGTTGCCACGATTATCACCGCGTATCGGCCCGATCCTACCAAGTGGGATACCGACCTTGTGACGAGGAGAAGGAGATGACCCGCACCGTCAAACGCTTCGTCCATGCTGGCAGGTACGTTGCCGAGGTCGAGGTGCAGAGCATTCCGGACGATGACAGCTGGGGGCCGTATTACCCGATCGAGGACGCCATGAAGCTGCAGCGCGTCGAGAAGGCGTTGAAGGCTGGTGACCTGAAGTCGGCCGCCAAGGATGCCCAGATTTTCGAGATGAGGCCGATCGCGGCCGAATAACGAGCATGGATAACCACGAGTCGATCGATGCAGCCATCCTGACCTCCCTTTCCCCGAGTTGGTCGAAGACGGCAATGGTCATTGCGCGGTCCAAGAGCACACTCGACGCTAACGGCGTTGCCGCTGAATATGAGGCGATAACCGAGCATGTTTATGGGCTCGCCGAGCAAGGCGCATTCGATGTTGCTGGCGACATCGAGAATTGGCGCCACAGCGAGTTGCGCCTTGCACGGTAGTAGCTTGGAAGCGCGGGTGCCACGGGATGCCCGCCGTGCTATCCTCCATCGCCGCCGAGGAGCCCGGATATGCACCTGACCGTCGACACCGAGCGCGAGGACGACGGCCGCTGCATCGCCGAGGTCCCCGAGTTGCCCGGCGTGCTGGCCTACGGCGCCACCCGCGACGAGGCCATGTCCAAGGCCGAGGCACTGGAACTCCGCGTCCTCGCCGAGCAGCTCGCAGCCCGTAGGTTGGGTTAGCGCGGCCACAACGGTGTCGGCCTTGCTCGGCCTCGCTCCGCGCGTAACCCAACGCTAGCGCCCCACTGATCCAGCGACGGCACCAGAGACGGAGCCCGGGACGGCACCGGGTGCGCCTCCCCTCCCCTTCGAGGGGAGGGGTTTGGGGTGGGGTGATGTTACGGGAGAATGGTGAGCGGTGCTCCCGCTGCTTCTCCCCACCCCCGCCCCCTCCCCGCTGGGGAGGGGAGCGCACGGGCCGCCTCGGCGGATGGTGAGGAGCGCGGCCTAACCCAACCTACGGACGCCATCACCCCACCAGCGGCGCCAGCGCCAGCGCCCAGAGCACGAACGGCACCAGCCGCAGGGGCACGGGCGTCTCGTGGCGGCGCGCGCTGCGCGCGAGGAACACCAGCGTCAGCGCGCCGAGACCGCCGAGGATCAGCAGCCCCGGGATGAAACCGCACAGGCCGTCGCCGCAGCCGCGGCTGAGGTGGTCGAGCAGCTTCAGGGCCGGCCACGGCAGCAGCGCCACGCCGATCGCGATCATCGCATTGACGGGCCGTGCGGGCTGCATGCTCACTCCCCCAATGGATTGTCGCGGCAGCCGCCGTAGAAGATCAGGTTGAGCCGCCTTGCGTGAGCGGCGGCCGCGATCCGGGCGATCGGAAAGGCATGGCGTTCCAGCGCGGCGTTTCCTTCGCTCAAGGGATAATCACCCGGCACGAGGTACACCTTACCGTCGACCTCGACGCCGTGACCGGTCGTGTAGATCATGGCGAAATCCGCCGATCTCGACCGCGCGGCGAAGTCGTCGAGCGTCCGCAGCATGGCGTCACGGTCCAGATCGATGGCCGTCTCGGTGACGAAGCCGGCCGCCTTCAAGGCCGTTGCGATCCTGCCGGCATCGAAACGGGCGCCGGGCAGCGAGTTCGCGCCCGCCTTGCCGTAGTCCGAGACGACCAGGACCAGCGCGATCCGCGTCTCGCCGCTTACAGCCGGCAGCAGACTCTCGGCTCCGGAGGCACGCGCAGGAATGTCGGGCCTCTGCTTTCCCTTGCTGTAGTCCAGCGTCAGCCGCTCCAGCGAGGCCGCCAGCTCGTTGAGAGTGAGCGACGGCCGTGCCAGGGAATCGATCAGGGCGCTGGCGAACGGGTTTCCGCCCTTCGCGTCGCTGTCCATCGCCCGCTGGCCGGATGTCGTGGCGTGGAACACGATCGGGTCGGCGAGCGAGGCTGGCGTCCCGAGCAATGTCCACAGCGCGATCAGCCACGAAAGCCCGGCAAATCGGCCGCGCATGAGCCCTCCCCTTGGAAGCCTGGGCCCACATTAGGCGAGCAATGAGGATAAGGCCAGCCGCGGGCGCGCCTGCTGCGGCTCCACCTCACGCGCTCAGTATCGCCGCCCGGTAGTACCAAGCGACACCGGCCAGCAGCACCGCGCTCACAGCCTTCAGCACTAAATGGCTCGTCACCGGCGCGGTGAAAACGCCCGAGAGCGGCCAGGCGACCAGCGCCAGCGCCGCGAGCGCCGTCGCCCACGACAGCGCGGGCACGGCCTCGTTCCACCATGGGTGGCCGAGGGTGTCCGGCCAGCGGGCCGGCAGGCGCCACGCCGCGACATTCATCAGCGGCGTCGTGAGGAGCCAGACGAAGCCGAACACGAACGTCCGGTCGCCGAGGTCGTAGCGATAGGTGTCCTCGTGGCAGCTCAGTGGGATGTTGGGCTTCCACCACGCCACGTAGTCGGGCGCCAGCACCACCAGGATGTCCATCGCGAACACGGTGAGCCAGACGGCGTTCGCGGCCAGGATGAACTGGCTCCGGCCGATCGCCGTCATGGCTCACCCGTCCGCGGCCCGCTGCCGGGCGCGCGGCCGCGCAGGGGGAGACGGCCGCGCCTTCGCGGTGAACCGATGCGCGACTTCACTTCGCGACGCTGCGATTGCCGAAGCTGGCGGCCAGCACCAGGATGATCATGCCCGCGGTCGACAAGGGGCCGATGCCGACAACGATACTTTTGGCGATGAACTCGAGCATGGCGCGTCTCCGTTTGCAAATTCGATGAATGAATGATCGCGCCGCCGCCACGAAATAGCATTGCGAATTCTAAATGGCGTGACACGGCGGTGGTCCGACTTTGTGCGCCCGACTTTGTGCCCCCGATTTTGTGCCCCCGATTTTGTGCCAAGGCCGCAGCGAGCGCGTTGATCAGCTTGCGCCCCCGGCCGTCGCGTGCACAGATGAACGCTCCACAGCTTCGAGACGGGATGCTCCATGTCCGACCTCCTGCCGCGCGCCGCCGCTGCCGTTCGTGCCCTCGTCGCAGCTCTTCTGGTTGCCGCCACCTCGATGGCCCCGGCTTCGGCCGGTCCACAGGTCGCCGAGAAGGGCGGGCAGTGCGCCGGGTACGTCGGCATCCAGTGCCCGCAAGGCCAATGGTGCGACTTGAAGCCGGGCCATTGCCGGGGCGCCGACATCCCGGGCAAATGCGAGGACGAGAAGCTGACCTGCACGGGTGTGTACCAGCCAGTGTGCGGCTGCGACGGCAAGACGTACTCGAACAACTGCTGGCGCAAGACGGCCCGTGTTGCGCCCGACCACGAAGGCCCCTGCACGTCGAAGAAGAGGCAGTGATGCTCCGCGCTATCGACGTCGTCGTCTCCTTCCTGATGACCGCCGCACTCGCACTTCCGGCGGCGGCCGGACCGCGGATCGCCGGCCAAGGCCAGCAGTGCGCCGGGTATGTCGGCATCCAGTGTGCCAAGGGCCTGTGGTGCGATCCAAAGCCCGGCCACTGCAAGGGCGCCGACATCTCCGGCACCTGCATCAAGGTGCGCCCCTTCTGCACCAGGGAGTATCGCCCCGTCTGCGGCTGCGACGGCAAGACCTACGGCAACGACTGCGAGCGCCGCGCCGCCCGTGTCGCGCTGGACCATGTCGGCGCGTGCGGAACGAAGAAAAAGCATTGACGCACAGGAGGAAGCGGCCGCTGCCTCGCCCTTAAACGGCCCTCGCTGCGCCGTGACAGGACCGTCCGCCTCCGGCTAAAGTCCCTCCCGGGGACGCAAATCGGGGAAGGACGAGCCGGTGAACCTGCTTCTGGAGATGCCGCCGTTCGCGGTCGTGGTGCTGTGCGTCGCGGCGGCGATCATGCCGCCGTTCCTGATGGCCTATCTCGCCCACGTCATGTTGCCCGGCGACCGCGTCAAGCGCTTCGCGGGCGCCGAGCCAGCCATCATCGGCACGGTGTCGATCCTGTTCGGCCTCTTCGCGGCCTTCCTCGCCAACGACATCTGGACCCGCAATCAGATGGCGCGCCAAGCGCTGATCGAGGAGGGCGATGCGATCCGCAACCTCGCCCGCCTTGCCGAGGGCGACGACGACATTACCAAAGCCATGCGCACGGTGCTCGCCGACTACGTCGACGCGGTGGTGGCCAAGGACTGGCCGGCCATGCGCGCCGGCCAGCACTCGAAGGGCATCCTGCCCAAGGTGCGGGCCATCTCGAAGCTGGTCATCTCGGGTCCCGTCGCGAAGGAGGTCGGCCCGGTCGTGCAAGCCAAGATGCTCGAGGCGTTCACTACCATGCGCGAGCGCCGCCAGACTCGGACCATCGTCGCGGAGAGCCGGGAGTTCACCATCAAGTGGCACGCGCTGATGCTGTTCGGGCTCCTGACGCAGGTGGCCATCACCATCACGCATCTGACCAAGCCGCGGCCGATGCTGCTCGCGCATTTTGTGTTCGGCTGCGCGCTCGCCACCTGCCTCGCGATCCTCATCACCCACGAGTTCCCGTATTCGAGCCTCAACCCGATCGGCCCCGAGCCGCTGGTGACCGCCAAGGAGAGCCTGTTCAGGGAGTGAGGGCTGATCAGCGCCGGTTAGGGATCTCTCGCGACACTCCTACTCCGAGCCCACCAGCAGTAGCCCGCATTCGGCCTCGCGCATCAGGCGCTCTGGCACCGCGCCGAGATAGAGCGTCTCGCCGGGCCGGGGGTTGACGCCGAGCACGATGAGCGTCGTCCCGCCCCGCTTCGCGGCGGCGAGAATGGCCTCCGCCGGTGCCCGCCGCCGCACCATCTCCGGCCGCACCGCGACGCCATAGCGCTCGCCCATGGCGACCACCTCGCGCATCACCGCGTTGGCGCGGCTGCCCGGACCCAGCACCCGCCAGACCGAGGGCGCCCGCCCGCCCGCCTCGTCCTCCCCCGCGACGTGCAAGGCGGTCACCGGCGCGTTCACCGCCCTTGCGAGCTCGATCGCCACCTCCGCGCCGCGGCGCGCCGCCGCCGTGCCGTTGACCGCGGTCAGGATGCGCAGCGGATGGCGTTGCGGGTCGCGGCCGAGCCCCCCCTTCGCCACCACCAGTGCGATCGGCCCCGGGAATCCCTGCGCCAGCTCGCTCGCATGCGGACCGATGGCGCCCTCCGCGTCGCAGGCATCCGCGACACCGATCATCATCAGGTCGAACCCCTTGCGCGCCTCGCGCCGCACCGCCTCCTTGGATCGCCCGCGCTCCGGCGCCGGACGCACCTCGACCTCGGCGTCGGGCTTCTCGTCCGGCTCCTCGCCGTCCTCGCCGCGCCGCGTGGTGCCCTTCGCCGCCTCGCGCACCGCGTCTCCGGCCTCCTCGTGCGCGTCGCTTGCGTCCGCCGCCGGCTCGGACGCTGGTCCGGCCACCGGAAGCACCGTGGTCAGGATCTGCCGCGACCCCGCCAGAAGGCCGGCGAGCCGCGTCGCCAGCTGCGCGTTGGGCCCGCGGTCCGCCGCCACCAGCACGCGCTCGATATTGGCGACGAAGCCGCGCGCTTCGAACGTCTCCCGCTCGAGCCGCTTCCGCTCCTCCTCCGACATCGGCAGCCGCTTCAGCGCCCATCTCAGCATCGGCGGCATGGCGAGCGTGGTGACCA
>WBZU01002533.1_pt1 | contig 12544 bp, 9 predicted proteins | sample 5204311 | NCBI WGS metagenome assembly WBZU01 (sample SAMN12344359, study PRJNA552823) | activated sludge metagenome | biome: Activated sludge suspended growth; feature: Nitrification reactor; material: Wastewater; isolation source: activated sludge from nitrification reactor of wastewater treatment...
TTTTGAGTTCTATCTGCACTAAAAGAAGATTGTAAAGTGAAGCTATATAGTTATCTTCTTTTTTTAAAAGCGGATTTGACTCCATAAGTCTGACAAGTTTTATACAATACACTAAAAGCTTTTTATAATCCTTATTAGTATGGTAGTATAGTCCTTTGATATTGAAATAAAATGTTTTTGAAAGAAAAGAAGTGGCTTTTTCTTCCGACTGCAGTAATGGAAGCTTAATGATTTCATTGAATTTTTTCAGTTCGTTTTTATCCCTGATGTTTCCCTGAATTTTTTTCAGAAAGAATGCTTTCATCGTTAGATTCCAGTATTCGTTTATATTGTTCAGATTTTCTGTCGCTTTCTTATGTTCACTGTAATATTTCATAAGATCTTTTTCTTCAATTCCTGCATAAGCGCTTGTTCTTGCAAGTATTTTTTCCCAGTCGAGTATAGCGAGTATCTGTGCATGCTTTTCATAAGTATAGGCGATTTTTTTAGCTCTTTCTAAATGCTTTCTGCACTGCCTGAATAATGATTTATCAAATAAAATCTGTACATCCCGGAGCAAATCCATCAGTTCATTTACTTTTGACTTTTCAGAATAATACAATCTTAAACTTTTTAATATTGTATTGTAAAGATAATTTTTTGCAACATGAAGCTGATTAAGAAACTTTTCCTTTGGAAACTGTTTTCTTATCTGATTTTCATCATACTCCGATTGACTGTCAATTGCATCAAAAAGCTTTACATATTTATTGCTTTCTGCATCTTTTATATGCATCGTCGCAAATACTTTGAAATATCTTTTTTCGGATTGATCCAGTGATTTTATCAACTGAAACAGATCATCAGTAACCTTCATAATGTTAAATGTGGATTTTGAAAAAGAATTATTCTCATTAATATTAAAATAAATTAATTTAATTACAACTCTCTTATTGAAATCAGAATCCTACGAATAAGAAATTTATTGCTTGGACTTTGACAGACATTAAGTATATTTTTGAATCAATCAAATTAATGATATCAAAAAAATTCAAATAATTTATTTCTTTCAAGGAGAAAATAATAATTATGAAATATTTCTTATTTATAACTATAGTCATGATTTTATCATATCACTATTCAATTGCACAGACAATAAACGCTCCTACAGAACTTGAAGCGCAAAATGAAAATCCTTTTTATATTAGAGTAAAATGGAATGATAATTCAAACAATGAAAACGGATTTTATGTTGAGAGAGCAACTTCATTAGATACCGCAAACTGGGAAGTTCTTGGCGGTGTAGGACAGGATATCAGAATATTCAATGATTACTGGATAACTTTAAATAAAAGATATTTTTACAGAGCTTATGCTTACAATGAATCCGGCAGATCTGATTATTCGAACATAGACACAATTGTAGCTGCAGGAGATACTGCAAATTTTCCAGTAGCTCCTTCCGAACTAAGGATTACTAATATTACTATGACAAGCATTACAATAAACTGGAATGATAATTCAAATAATGAAGACGGATTCATAATTGCGAGAAGAAGGCAGGGTGAAGTGCAGTTTGAATACATTGATACTGTCCAAACTGACGTACTGACTTATCAGGAAGTTGGTCTTACACCTGACAATATTTATTATTATAAAGTATGTTCGTATAATTTAATCGGAACTTCTGATTTTACAAATACAGTTTCAGGGACAACCAAATCAAATACAATTCATGTAAACAATAGTTCCGCTCTTTCAGATGGATATTTTCTTTCAAATAATTTTCCAAATCCATTCAATCCCGAGACGACTATAAAATTCGGTTTACCTTCAAAAGCTTATGTAACTATTAAAATTTATAATACGGCAGGAAAAGAAGTAGAAACTCTGGTCAACTCAGATTTCAATCAGGGAATTTATTCTATTGTCTGGAATGCATCTGGGTTTCCTAGCTCAGCTTATTTTTATAAAATAGAAACGGAGAACTTCACAGAAGTAAAAAAAATGTTCTTGATTAAATAAAAAATATCCGGCAAATCCCGAATATCAGTATGCAATAGATGAAATCATTAAAGCTTCTTTCAGAAAAGCGTTTATATATCTCGGTAAAAATATTTAACAAGATTAATTTAAATTTGAAAATTTATAACTATAAATAATAATAAAATGAAAATAACTAGAACACTAACTATTCTTCACGTAATTGTTTTTTCCGTATTTATGATCAGTTCTTTAACTTATTCAAGAACAATCATAATTAATGTTTCAAATTTCAGTTTCAATCCCGCTTCAGTAACAAACGCAGTTGTCGGAGATACTATTCAATGGACAAGAGTTGAAGGTTCTCACACTACTACATGTGACGGCACCAACGGTACTATCAGACCTGCCGGCGCAGCACCATGGGATTCGCCATTGAATTCAAATAATGTAACATTTAAATATAGAATTCAGGTTGAAGGAACATACAATTACGTTTGCACTCCACATGCGCCTGATATGGCAGGAACTATAATTGCTACAATTTCTTCAATCTCACAGACTAATGAAATTGTAAGAGGTTATAAACTCTCTCAAAATTATCCTAATCCATTTAATCCTTCAACTAAAATAAGTTTTTCGATTCCTGTAAATTCACTTGTTTTGCTAAAAGTGTATAACAACCTGGGAAAGGAAGTTGAAACACTTTTAAATAAGAATTTAAATGCATCAACTTATGAAATTGAATGGAATTCTGAAAATCTGGGCAGCGGAATTTATTACTACAAAATAGAAACAGGAAATTTTACAGAAACGAAAAAAATGATATTGACAAGATAAAGATAATTGTATATTTAGTAAGTAATCGGAAATGAATTTTATTAACATTATTTTAATTAATCTTAATAATTATCAAAATATAAAATCATATGAGCAAAGAAAATTTTAACAGAAGAGATTTTTTAAAATCATCTTTCAAAACAATTGTAGCCGGTTCAGTAGTATTAAGCGCAATTGATGTAAAAAAACTATTAGCGGAAGCGGATGGAATTTCGGAAAATTCAATCTCCAACGCCAAAGTTATCAATCTGAATGACTATCCGGATTTAGCAAATGTGGGAGGCAATACTATAATCGGCAAAACTTTTGTAATGAGAACCGGAAGTTCAAAATTTCTTGCTTTGAGCACTTTGTGTTCGCATAAAAAATGTGATGTTGATTTCACCGGAGATGGATTTGAATGTCCATGTCACGGATCAACCTATGACAAATCGGGTAAAGTTACAAACGGTCCAGCTAAAAAGAACTTGAAAAGTTATAAAACTACATTTAATAGTGATGAAAATACATTAACTATTAACATCTGATATTGTAAAGTAAATATTATTTATTTTACTCCTTGAGAATCCGGATTTTCTAAAAATCCGGATTTTTTTTTCCATTTTACGACAAGTAATTCAATTGTCATGAATATTTCTTTAATTTGACATTTTGGTCAACTATTTTTTAAAATAGAGGCATAAAATCTAAAAATTGATGATGTTTTGATTGGCACAGTAATTGTTAAAGTTATAGTGTAATTAAAAATCTAAAAATAAGGAGAAAAAAATGAATATTGTAAAATTCAAAAAAGACTCGGACTTAATAGCTGACACATTTAAATCTATAATAAACAGTCCGGTTTTTGGAAACTGGGAAAACTTAGCTTCAGCAACAAATTACATTCCTAAGGTAAGAATCAGCGAAGATAAAGATAATTTCTTCATCAATATGGAATTACCGGGAATGACAAAGGAAGATGTAAAGATATCAATAGAAAATAATGTATTATCTGTAAACGGCATTAAAAAACAGGAAAAAAAGACAGAGGAAACAAATTTAATCGTAAATGAAATTTATTTCGGCGAATTCAGCAGGAATTTCAATCTGTCAAATGACATAAAAATAGATTCCATAGATGCTGAATACAAAGACGGAATACTGAACATTGTTCTTCCGAAAGTTGAAGAAGCAAAACCAGTAGTAAAAGAAATCAGTATTAAATAATTTAGTTTTAAGTTTAAGTTTAAAAGGGTGAGTAAAACTCACCCTTTATTTTGTAAATCAGATGCATTGAAACTTAAAGCATCATTTTAAGAAAGGAAAAAATTAAATGGGTAAAATAATAGGAATTGATCTTGGTACAACAAACTCTTGTGTTTCAGTGATGGAAGGAAATGATCCTGTAGTGATTCCTAATTCTGAAGGAGCCAGGACAACTCCATCTGTTGTTGCATTTTCTAAAAGCGGAGACAGACTGGTAGGTGATCCTGCAAAAAGACAAGCAGTCACAAATCCGCAAAATACAATATTTTCAATAAAGAGATTTATGGGAAGAAGATATGATGAGGTAACCGAAGAATTAAAGAAAGTACCTTACAAAGTAATTAAAGGTGAAAATGATACAGTGAGGATAGAGGTTGATGACAAAGGTCAAAACAGAATATATTCCCCGCCTGAAATTTCTGCTATGGTCTTGCAGAAAATGAAAAAAACAGCGGAAGATTATCTGGGACAAACTGTGACTGAAGCTGTAATTACTGTTCCGGCATATTTTAATGATTCTCAAAGACAAGCGACTAAAGATGCCGGCAAAATTGCAGGATTAGATGTAAAAAGAATTATCAATGAACCAACTGCCGCTGCATTAGCTTACGGATTAGATAAAAAGAAAGCAAATGAAAAAGTAGCTGTGTATGATCTTGGAGGAGGAACATTTGATATTTCAATTCTTGAATTAGGTGACGGTGTTTTTGAAGTAAAATCTACAAACGGTGATACACATCTTGGTGGTGATGATTTAGATCACAGACTTATAGATTTCCTTGCTGATGAATTCAAGAAAAAAGAAGGAATAGATTTACGAAACGACCCGATGGCTTTGCAGAGACTTAAAGAAGCGGCTGAAAATGCAAAAAAAGCGCTTTCTTCAAGTTCTCAAACTGAAGTGAATCTTCCTTATATTACAGCAACTGCAGAAGGTCCTAAGTTTTTGCTTGAAACAATTACCAGAGCTAAGTTCGAATCTTTAATCGGTGACTTAGTAGAAAAAACTGTAGGTCCTTGTAAAAAAGCAATAGAAGATTCAGGTTACAATTTGAATGAAATTGATGAAGTTATACTTGTTGGTGGTTCCACAAGAATTCCATTGGTACAGGAAACTGTAAAGAAATTATTCGGGAAAGAACCAAATAAAAGTGTTAACCCTGATGAAGTTGTAGCTATCGGCGCAGGAATTCAGGGAGGCGTACTCGCAGGCGATGTTCACGATGTATTATTACTTGATGTTACACCATTATCTCTTGGAATTGAAACTCTCGGCGGAGTTATGACAAAACTGATAGAATCAAATTCTACAATTCCAACAAAGAAATCGCAGGTATTTTCTACCGCTTCTGATAATCAGCCGTCTGTGGAAATTCATGTATTGCAGGGTGAAAGACCTTTGGCAACAGATAACAGAACTTTGGGAAGGTTCCATCTTGACGGAATCCCTCCGGCACCAAGGGGAATGCCTCAGGTTGAAGTAACTTTTGACATAGATGCGAATGGTATTTTAAATGTTTCTGCTCAGGATAAAGGTACAGGAAAACAACAGCAAATAAAAATTACTCACTCTTCAGGACTTTCAGAAGCTGAAATTGAAAAGATGAAAAAGGATGCCAAGGAACACGAAGCTGAAGATTCAAAAAGAAAAGAAACAATTGAATTAAAGAATCAGGCTGACTCAATGGTGTTTCAGGGTGAGAAACAAATGAAAGAATTTGAAGCAAAACTTAATCCTGAAACTAGATCAAAAATTCAGACTGCAATTGACAGATTAAAGGATGCCATTAAAGCGGATAACTCTGCAACAATTAAGACTGCTATGGACGAATATAATACAGTTTGGAATGAAGCTTCATCTCAAATGTATTCTCAATCTACAAGCGCTGATGGTCAAGCTCCGCCTAAGGGTGAAACAGGTTCACAACCCGGAGGAGAGCAAAAATCCGCTGATGAGAATGTTGAGAATGCAGATTTTGAAGTTGTGGATGACAAAGACAAGAAGTAGTTTTTTGAAAATTGTTTGGTTATAAATTCAACAATCATATTTATTTTAAAAAAAAACCACCTGATTCAATTCAGGTGGTTTTTTGTTTTATGATTTGAATAAAAATACACAAAGTTATATTTTAATTAATGAAACAATCAAACTTTACTGAAACTGATTCATTTGATCCCACACAAAATCTTACATCTCTTTGGGCATTCTCAGAAGGATTTCTCGGAGGAATTTTCAGCGCAGCTAAAATACCTTTCAAAGGTTTGCTTCTGGGAAATATTTCAGTATCAGTAATTATACTAATTGCAAATTTCAATAGTAAGAAAGGAGCCATTCTTAAAGCCGGAACTATTACGACAATCATAAAGGCAATAATCAGTCCTTACTCTACCCTTCCGGCTTACATTGCCGTGTTTACACAAACGCTTCTGGGTGAACTGCTTTTTCTTAAAAGAAAATATATGCGGATGTGCGGAATAGTTCTGGGAATTGTTACATCTGTCATATCTTCATTGCAAAGGATCATTGTGTTAACCCTTATATTTGGAAATTCTTTCTGGGAAACAGTTGACAGTTTTGCAGCATACATTTACAACGAGTTTTCAGGGGGTCATGTTATTCCATCCGGATTCAGATTCAGTAACTGGCTAATAGGTACTTATGTAATTATTCATGCTGTAATCGGATTTGTTACGGGCTATTATGTTTCAGGATATGCACAAAGAATCCGGCACAATGAAATTTTCGGGAAAGAATTTCTGGCTGACTTCAGTAAAGATAATTCATTCTTGAAAGAGGGTGATTTAATAAAAACAAAAAAGCTAAAGAGTAAATATCTTAAGTTTTCAAAAATAGCATTATTCATTTTTCTGTTAACGGTTCTTATATTATCTTATGTACTAAATGACACACAGAATAAATCTTTCTTCGACTCAAAATCTGTATGGCTGATGATATTAAGATCATTAACAATAATGATATTATGGCTCAAATTAATCGGACCTTTTTTTAATTCGCTTATCAAATCAAAATTATTAAAAAACAGAAATAAATATTCAGAAGAGATTCATTACACTTTGAAAATGCTTCCTTCGATCAAACAATTGCTTTTATACAGTTGGAAAAGTTCCGGCGGCAAAGGTTTCAGAAAAATACCATTCTTTGTTTCTGTTTTTTTACCTGCTCTTCTCGGATATAAAGCTGAAGATTGAAGATAAAATTTATTTTGCAAGAAAATTCATGACATCTTCGATTGAATGCTGATCATTAATCTCCATAAATGTGTTTCTGTCTTTATTCAGAGCAAGCCAGTTGGATATAACTTTTATTTCGTCCTTTTCTGTCGGATTGAATTTATGTTTGACAAATTTACTAAGGGAAAAGAAAAGATATTCGGTTGTTTCAGTAAGTTCTTCCAGTATATTTCTCTGATCATATCCGTTATCCGAAGACATCTGATAAGTTTTCACAAGTTTACCGTTCTGAATAAAAAAAATTTCCTTTCCGGAATCGTTCACACATTTTATAATAATTTTTTTACCGTTTATTGCCGAAGTAATTACTTTCTGATAACTCAGCACTTTCTTCAAGTCCTTAAGTCTGTCCCTTACAAACGCAGCGCGTTCGTATTCGGTGTTTTCTGAAAACTCATTCATTCTGATCTCATATAAATTTTGCGCAGAATGTTTTCCCGATGACGTAATATATTCGTGAACTCTTTCCACTTCTCCGGCGTAATCTTTTTGTGACTGAGTGAAATTACAAGGAGCGTTGCACTTTCCCATTTCAAGATACATACATGCGGAATTATCAGCGGAAGGTTTAATAATTTTCTGTTCACACTTTCTCAATTTGAATTCTTCTTTTATGTCCTTTAAAAGTTTGTTCACTGTTTGTCCGCTTCTGAACGGACCATAATAATTCGCACCGTCATTCTCGATTTCATAAACTTTTTCGACCTTAGGAAAACTGTTTTGCACATCTATCTTTAGAAAAGGGTGGAAGCGAAACCTTTTTATAGCAGAATTAAATCTCGGTTTGTATTTTTTGATTAAATTTGACTCAAGTATCAAAGCTGAGAGTTCGGAATTTGTAGTTTCAAACTCAATAGTTCTAACGGATTTCAGAAGTTTTTTAATCTTATCGGAATGTTCGGAATTGTAACCTACATAAGAAGAAATTCTTTCCCGCAGACTTTTTGCTTTCCCTATGTATAAAATCTCACCATTCCTCGATTTCATAAAATAAACCCCAGGCAATACAGGAAAGTCTTTAAGGGTCATTTTAATATTTCTTAAAACAGGTGATTTATTCTCTTCATTGTAAATTTTTTTATTTTGAAATGCAAGAATTTCATTTATGGAATCAAATTCGAATTCACTGCTAAGAACTTCAAGAAAATTGTTTAATATTTTGTATGTAGCGAGCGAATCATCGAAAGCCCTGTGTTGCCTTTCCATTTTAATTTTATAAAAAGCGGCAACATTCAGAAGAGACTTACTCCTTAGATTCTTTAGCAATCGTCTGGCGAGCTTGCATGTGCATAAGGTCTTAAGGTCAATCTGAATTCCTTCTCTTTCAAACGAATGAAATAAAAATTTATAATCAAATGAAACATTATGTCCGGTAAATACAACTGTGTTTTCGGCGCATTCAAGAAAAGATAAGATTTTTTGACTAATATCTCTAAAGGAAGGTTTATTCATAACATCTTCATTGGCGATACCTGTTAAGCGGGTTATCTCTCCGGGAATATGCTGCTGAGGATTTATCAGAGTTGAGTATTTGTCTAATATCTCGCCGTTCTGAACTTTTATAAGTGAAATTTCCGTTATCCTGTTATAAACGGGAGATAATCCCGTTGTTTCCACATCACAGACAACAAATGTTACATCCTGTATATTTACAGATTCATTACTTTTCATAGGAAGACTAATATAAAAATCAGAAAGGAATCATACTATTTAAGAATTAATACTATCCGGAAATCTGTGAACATTCTATACTGTTTTAAAATATATGGTGAAAATTATTTATAAACATATTCGTATGTAAAACAGATTCTGTTTTCAAATTACTAATTTAACATATCATACTCAGAAGATTTCTATCCAAATAGTTATTATTTTACAGAAAATTTTGCAAAAAATATCATAGAAAAGATTTATTTTTTAATTTAAAACCCTTCAATAACCTTCTCCTATTTCAGGGTTGGGTATAGTTAAGTTCAGAAGCTTAAATATTATTCCGTTTAGGAACAAAATTTAATAGTTATCAGTTAATCACAAAAGTATTTTACAATACCGGACTCAGAGTAAACTTTAACAGCAAAATGCCTTTATATTGAAAAGTGATTTAAGTATTATTATTGCTTATAAATAAAGTAAAATCAAACAAAATAATGACAAAACAAAAAAATGTACTGAAAATATTTTCTTTTCTATCAATTATACTTCTTGTAGTAATAGTAGCATGTTCTTCCAAAAAAAAGCAGGTTGTTGCTGAAATAGGTGATGAGAAAATATATATGGAAGATTACGAAAAGCAGTATCTGAAAACTGTTAATAATCTTGATACGGCAAAAAATTCAAATATGGAAAAAAGGAAGGAATTTCTGGATCTTCTTATTAAATTCCGTTTGAAAGTTAAAGATGCGAGAGACAGAGATCTTTTGAAATCAGAGGACATTCAAAGTGATCTGAAGCAGTATCAGGAAAATTTTCTGACATCTTTCCTTATGGATAAAGAAATAGTCGAGCCAAAAATTAAAAGTCTTTATGATATGAAAGAATATGAAGTAAGAGCATCACATATTCTGATTAATCTGCCGCAACAGAGTTTCTCGCCGGAAGATTCAGTGAAGGCGTATCAGAAAGCGGATGAAGTAATAAAGAGACTTAAGAACGGTGAAGATTTTTCAAAAGTGGCTATGGAAATGTCGGATGATCAGTCAGCAAAGCAAAATGGCGGCGACTTGTATTATTTCACTGCCGGAATGACAGTGCCTGAATTTGAAGAAGCAATTTACAAAATGAAGGTCGGGGATTTTACTAAAGAACCGATAAGAACAATGTTCGGACTGCATATAGTAAAATTAGCCGATAAAAGAAAAAGAAACGAAGGGATAAGAGCTTCTCATATTTTAATTCAGGATGTAAAAGACAGCACAGGAATTGTAAAAGACTCACTTGCAACATACAACAAGGCGAAGGAAGTTCTAGCAAGAATCAAGAACGGAGAAGATTTTGCAAAAGTAGCTCAGGAAGTTTCTCAGGATCCAGGATCAAAAGACAAAGGCGGTGATCTTGGATTTTTTGACAGAAGAAGAATGGTACAGTCATTTGACAGTGTTGCATTTTTGCTTAAAGTTGGAGAGATTTCAAATCTTGTAAGAACACCTTTCGGGTGGCATGTGATAAAAGTAACTGAAATTAAACCATACCTTCCTTTTGAAAAACAAAAAGAAAATTTGAAGGGTGAGTTCAAGAAAGGACCACAGTTCAAATCCGAATACACAAAATATCTTGAAAAAGCGAAAAGCGATTTAAAGTTTGAAATTAAGCAAGACGGAGTATCATATCTTTATTCCAAACTTGATACAACAAAGACATTATCCGCACAAAACATTGACAGTCTATTTGCAACAGAAGACAGAAACAGAGTGATTGCAACTTACAAGGACGGAGAAATAAAAGTAGTAGACATTATTAATTATCTTCAGAAGAACAAAGACTTCTCTGCGAATATAGCAGGAATGGAAGTACTGAGAAAGATCATTTCAGGAACTGCTGATTCGCCAGTATTATACAGGACTGCAATGAAAAAAGGAATTGAAAAAGATCCTGAGTATATCGCGCAACTGACAGAATATGAAAACGGTTTATTGAGCTTCAAAGTTGACCAGGAAGAATTATGGAGAAAGATAAAAATCACAGCCGAAGATATGCAAAAATATTATGAGATAAACAAAACCAAATACGAATATACGGACAGTAATAAAGTTAAAACAAGACCTTTTGATGAAGTAAAATCTGAGATTTCAAATACTCTGCAGCAACAGAGGTTCAAAGATATGGAAAAAGAATATGTTGATAACTTAAAGAAAAAATATCCCGTAAAAGTTAACGAAGCGATTTTAATAGAAGCATTTAAAGAATAACACTTGAATAAAATCAAATTTATAATACCGGCATTAATTTTCATTTTAAATTCTGTCGCCTTTTCACAAACTGAAGGCGACAGAGTTTTAGCTATAGCGGGCAACAATATTATTACGGAGTCCGATTTTCAAAATCAGTTACAAATGTACGCAAAACAGAATCAGCTTAATGAAATCTCACCTTACATTGCCCAGCAATTGTTTCAGTCAATTCTTACGAATAAAATACTGCTTGCAAAAGCAGAGCAGGACAGTATAGAAGTTACTGAAGATGAAATAACAAGAGAGTACGAGAACAGAATAAAATCGCTTATTGATCAGGTTGGTTCGCAGCAAAGACTGGAAGAGCTTTACGGAATGCCAATGAACAGGATAAAATCCACATTAAAAGAAGAGCTGAAGAAAAACCTTAAAGTGGAGAAGCTAAAAAGAAAAAAGTTTTTAGGCGGGATTAATGTAAGCGAAAGGGAAGTAAATGAATTTTACACCACATACAAAGACAGCTTACCGGAAGTAAGCGAAGAATTTGAAATTGCTCATATATTCATGGAAAGAAAAATCAGTGATGCAGAAAAAAGCGAAGCCAAAAGAATAGCGGAATTAATACTTGACAGTATAAAAAACGGCGATAATTTTTCCGAACTTGCGAAAAGAAATTCGGCGGATTCAATGTCAGCGATACAGGGCGGCGATCTTGGATTTGCGAAGAAAGGAACCTTTGTAAAAGAGTTTGAAGAAACTGTTTTTAATCTTAAAGAGGGTGAAGTTTCTGATATAGTAGAAACACAATTCGGTTATCATATAATCAAACTAACAGAGAGACAAGGCGATAAAGTCAGAAGCAGTCATATTCTAATAAGATATCCGAAGTTTGAATCATCGGATTTTGAAACAGTAAATTTTCTGAAAGACCTTAAGTCCAGAATAGAAAAAGGCGAAATAACTTTTGAAGAAGCTGCAAAGAAATATTCTCTTGATAACAACACAAAACAAAAGAGCGGTTATATTGGAAGAGTTCCTGAAGAGCAAATTGACAGTAATTCTTTATCGGCATTTAAAAATCTTTCTCCGGGACAAATTACAGAACCAATCAGAACAGGCGGAGATGAAAATTACGGATATGAAATTTACAAACTTATTAAAGTTTTTCCTGCGCACAAGATTAACTTAACCGAAGATTATGATAAGATAAAAAGGTTTGCTGAAAACTTAAAAGAGAGTAAAGAAATGGAAAAATGGATTAATAAGATCAAAGAAACTATTTTTGTAGATATAAAAATTAATTAGATATATTTCAGTGATTTAAAAATTTGTTTGCCTTTTAGATACCACTTTCTATT
>WBZU01002535.1_pt1 | contig 12541 bp, 15 predicted proteins | sample 5204311 | NCBI WGS metagenome assembly WBZU01 (sample SAMN12344359, study PRJNA552823) | activated sludge metagenome | biome: Activated sludge suspended growth; feature: Nitrification reactor; material: Wastewater; isolation source: activated sludge from nitrification reactor of wastewater...
GGCGGCGATTGAGGATGACGCGGCCATACCGGATGCGGCGCCGATCCTCGCTGAAGCGGACGACGAGGGTCCCGTGACGACTGCCGCACCGGCTGTGCCCGCGGAGGAATCACGCTTCCAGCGAACGCTCCAAGGCGCCATGGAGCCGAAACCTGTCAAGCCACCCATCACTCATCACCCGCTTTTGACGCCTCCACGCCGGGCTCAGGCACCCGCGGCCACGACGCCCACTCCGCCTCAGGGCCAGGGCACGGTGTTCCAATCGTTCCAGCGGGTCTACGAAGACCTGTTGGCGCAAGGGGTCGAGCATGCGACGGCCGAAGCCTGCTTGCGCGAACTTCGGGAAACGCTGGTTGAGCAGGGAGCTTCTCAACGCAATTCATCGCTGCAGCTGTTGCGCACCGTATTACTGGATCGCATCACGACGGCTGGACCGCTGTTACGAACGGCGGGAGAACAAAAAATCGCCTTGTTCGTCGGCCCCAGCGGTGTCGGGAAAACGTCAACGATCGCCAAATTGGCGACACAGTACGGCATTGTGGAACAACGAAGCGTGGCCCTGATCACGATGGATACCTACCGGCCGGCTGCGGTGGAGCACCTACGGCTCTATGCGGAGGTCTTAGGCGTGGAGTTGTCTGTGGCGTCAACGTGCGAGGAGGCCCACGCGGCGATCGAACGTGCGAGGGAGGCGGAACTCATCCTGATCGATACGGCCGGGTTCAACCCGTATGAACCGATCAGCGCGCAACGCTGGAGAGGGCTTCTGAATCGCGGGCTTCCGATGGAAGTTCACTTGGTCCTGGCCGCTGGTACGCGAGTGCCGGACCTGGTCGTCAGCACCAGCCAATGCGTGGACGTCCCGTCGCTCCGGCTGCTGTTCACCAAGCTGGACGAAACCACCGGTTACGGCGGGATCTTCGAGACGACCCACCGCACGGGCATTCCGTTGTCCTACTGGGGGACAGGCCAACGGGTACCGGACGATTTGGTGCAGGCGCAGGTCAACCGGTTGGGAGACCTGCTGCTAGGCGGGCAGGTACGGACCCCCGGCGGTGGCACCAAGACTGCATGGGATTCGCAGACCACGTCGACCGTGGCGCCGGGGACTACGTACTCGCGGTAGGCAGTCTTGAACAAAAGGGGAGAGACGATGGCGATGCAACCAGGAATTTTGGATCCGCAACTCAGAGCCTGTGACGGCGGCAGCGGTTCCTCCCGCACGCAAGTCATCACCGTCACCAGCGGCAAGGGCGGGGTGGGAAAAAGCAACGTGGTGGCAAACATCGCGATCGCCCTGGCACAGACCGGCAAAAAAGTCCTGGTGCTCGATGCGGATTTGGGATTGGGCAACGTCGACATCCTGCTCGGCCTGACGCCGAAGTTCACCCTGGAGCATGTGCTCGCCAAGACCTGCCGACTGGAAGACATCGCCCTGACCGGGCCGCACGGCATCACGGTACTGCCTGCGAGCACCGGGATCTCGCAGTTGACGGTCCTGACCGAGGCGCAGCAACTGATTTTGCAGGAAGAATTGGAGCGACTGGCCTCGACCATGGATGTGCTCCTGATCGACACCGGCGCAGGCATCTCCTCCACCGTCACCTATTTCGCGGCGGCGGCGCAATCGATCGTGGTGGTGGTCTCTCCGGAACCCACGTCCCTGACCGATGCTTACGCGCTGATGAAAGTGTTGTTGCGCCAATACCGCGAGCGCCGATTCTATATTCTCGTGAACATGGTGAAGTCTCCCCGGGATGCGGCCCGTATCTATCGGAAGCTCGAGGTGGCGGTGAGCCGGTTTCTCCACATTTCGTTGGACTATCTGGGCGCGATTCCCCAGGACGACTATGTCCCGATGGCGGTGACGCAGCAACGGGCCGTCATCGATCTGTTTCCCCACGCGCCGGCCAGCCGCGCCTTCCGGGAATTAACGGAAGCCGTGGCGCAATTGACGCCGCCGGCGCTCCCTAAGGGAACCGTCCAGTTTTTGTGGCAACAACTCTTGCGGTCGCACTGAGTGAAAGGATTGTCGCGCATGACACAGGCTCGCAAAACCCTTCCAGCCGGAAACGCGCCGCGCCGAGTGATCGACGAAGCGGACCGTGAACGGGTGATTCAGGAATTTACCCACGTCGTCAAAGCCATGGCCCACCGGCTCGCGTTCCGCCTGCCGGCCTACATGGACGCAGAGGACCTGATGTCCGTCGGCATCATGGGACTCATGGACGCCATGGATAAGTACGATCCGACCCGTGAGGCGAAATTCAAAACCTACGCGGAATTCCGCATCCGCGGTGCCATGCTCGACGAAATCCGTTCCATGGATTGGATTCCGCGCTCGGTTCATGAACGGATCACCCTACTGCAGAAGACCTATTCTGAACTGCTCCATCGTCTTGGCCGTCCGCCGACGGATCAGGAAGTCGGGAAAGAGCTGAAGATGTCGCAGGAAGAATTAGACGAGTTCCTGACCCGCTCTCGCGGCGCCGTCGTGATCAGCCTTGACGACTTAGGTGTCCAGGACGCCGACGGGCACAAGATTATCAGCATGTTGACCGACTCGAACCAGCCGGATCCACTTTCTATGCTGGTGAGTGAGCGTGCCCGCCACGTCCTTGAAAGCGCGATTCAGGACCTGCCCGAGAAAGAGCGGTTGGTCTTGTCGCTCTACTACTTTGAGGAACTGACGATGAAAGAGATCGGGCAGGCGCTCAAGGTCACGGAGTCACGAGTCTGTCAGATCCATTCAAAAGCGATCCTCCACCTCAAGGCCAGGCTTGAGCCGGTCGATGTGTAGGCGGTGCCTCAGAGATTCTCACTTCCGTTGATCTCCGTTCTTTCAGGCTCTACCCACAGAGCCTCGCGCCGACCAATCTTCCTACAGTTTCCTCCCTCATCCTCCGATATCATCTAGGCCCTGCGGTCCATCATCCACCACTGCGATGTGTCTGCGCCTATGAGCCTGCTCCCACCGGTTTCACCAGTCGGCGGCGATTGCCACGGGTCGACCTCCGGCAACAGGCCGGTTGAACAGGAGTTCTCACGCGCCTCTTCCTCTGATGCCTCCAGATTCGGCGTGATGGTCTGCGTCATGTTCATGGCGGGAGGGCTGTTTTGGACCGCCTCGGTTGGGTTGCTCACCGTCTCAGCGCTGACGGCCTATCCCATGATGGTCATGGTCGGATTGGTCCTCTCGTTCGCGATTTTCGGGGTGGCGACCTGGACTGCGCACCGCACACCGGCTGATTCCGCGCCCGAATCGTCGGCGAGGCTGTCGTTTGGGAGTGCCGCGCATACCTACGATGCGGTGACGGGGCTGCCGATGTACCGGTTGCTGCTCTCCCTCGTGAAGCAGGCGATGAGCAGGGCCGAACGGACCGGACGTCAGACGGCGATTCTGGTGATCGAGCTTGAGCACTTCACGCCGGAAACGAATGCCTATGCGAGACTCAATCGAAACCTCATGTATCGGGTGCAGGCCGCGCGTGTGAAAAGCGCGCTGAGAACCACCGATGTGGTGGCCAGGCTGGCGGAAACGCGGTTCGCCGTCTTGCTCGAGCCGGTGACGCAGCCGGAGGAAGTCCTGGCGCTTGCGAAGAAGATGCAGCAGACCATTGCCCATCCGATCACTCTCGATGAACATGAATTGCTACTCAGTTGCCGCATCGGCATCAGTCTGTCCGGAAGCGAGAGCACCGACGCCCGGGCCCTGATTGAAGCGGCCGAGCGGGCCCTCGAACGCACGCAGGCCACGGGCGGCCCGAACGCCGACAGCGCCGCAAGCACCGCTCACGACTCCGCGTCAACGATCGCCGCCTAACGTGGCGAGCCTCGCCCCTTCTGCCCCTAGGCAGGACTTTCCTACTCACAGGCAAAGACTTCCACACCTCACGCGTTCTTGACGGCCTCCTGTAGACGACGCCCGTATCTCTTCTTGAGCCCTCAGGCCAAGGCCCCGCGCATCTATCGACAATTCTTCATATTTTTTCTCGATCGTCATGGCGTGGCTGTTGTGAGCCGCGCTGAATGGCAATGGCATGTGCATTGCTATCTCTCCCGGTGGAGCATCAGGAAGACAGGACGCACAACATATGAATCGAGCCATCTATCCCATTCTTTCCGGCGCAGTTGCGCAAGAGAAACAGTTACAGGTCTTCGCCAACAATTTGGCGAACGTCAATACGGCCGGGTTCAAACAGGATCAGCAGGGATTTCGCGGCTTGTTTGCCCGAGCGGGAAAAGCTGGAATCGGCGGGGCCACGAACGGCCTGGTCTCGACGATCTCCACGCGTCCCCCGGGTCCGACCGAGCGCGTGTTTGCGGAAGCGCATGCCGTGCGCACCACATTCGAGCCGGGCCGGATCCGCATCACCGGCAATCCGCTCGATGTGGCCATCCAGACCGACGGCTTTTTTGAAGTCAAAACTCCTGACGGCCCGGCCTATACGCGAAACGGCATTTTCTCCCTCGACGGTCAGCGCCGATTGGTGACGAACCTTGGTCATCCCGTCATGGGCACCAAAGGCGAGATCAAAGTTCCGCCGGGGAATATCCAGATCAATACCGAAGGCATGATTCAGGTGGACGGCAATACGATCGGCAATCTCAAGGTGGTGGAATTTCCGGAGTCCGACATGCCGCAGAAGTACACAGAAGGTCTGTTTACCGGAGGCAAGCCGACCACTTCGGTCAAGCCACGGCTGCAGCCGGGACACATCGAGGAATCCAACGTCAATTCGCTCACCGAAATGGTGAAGATGATTCAGGGCATGCGGAGTTATGAATCGGCGCAGAAGGTGATCCAAACGTTGGATCGCATGACGGACACCGCCATTCAAGATTTGGGTCGAGTGCAATAGGAGGAGTTCTATGATTCGCGCAATGTGGACCGCGGCGACGGGCATGACGGCCCAGCAGCTCAACGTCGATACCATCGCCAACAACCTGGCGAACGTGAACACGAACGCGTTCAAGCGCAGCCGGGCCGAATTCGGCGATCTGCTGTATCAGATCCAGCGGTTGCCGGGCACCAATGCCTCGAACGTCGGCGTGTTTCCCGTCGGTGTGCAGGTCGGCGGAGGTGTTCGCCCCATCACGGTTGCCAAGGAATGGATGCAGGGCAACATGCGGCAGACGAGCAACGATCTCGACCTGGCTATCGATGGCGCCGGCTTCTTCCAGGTCGCCAGGCCGGACGGCACGATCATGTATACCCGCAACGGATCATTCAAGCGCGATAACGTGGGCAACTTAGTGACCGGCGACGGCGACCAACTCACGCCTGTCATCACGATTCCGTCCGGGGCCTTGAAGATCGATATCGGCCAGGACGGCACCGTCTCGGTGCTGCTGCCCGGTGTGACCCAGGCCTCACAGGTCGGTCAGATTCAGTTGGTGCGGTTCGACAATCCGTCAGGCCTGGTGGCGATGGGCGGCAACCTGTTCCTGGATAGTTTTGCTTCAGGCCCGGCGCAGCAGGGGACCGGTGGATTTTCCACCGGCTTCGGCACGTTGCAGCAGGGGTTTTTGGAAAGTTCCAACGTCAATCTGGCGGAAGAGATGGTCAACATGATCATTGCCCAACGGAGTTACGAGATTAACTCCAAGACGATTCAGGCATCGGATGAAATGATGCAGATCGCCAACAACTTGCGCCGGTAATCGGCGCGGTAGTCTAACGGAGGGTGACACCCGTGAATCGAGTCGGCCTCATCAGTATGATTACGCTCAGCCTGGCCGCAGGCACCGCGCTGACGGCATCGGCAGGGGAGAAGACTCCGATCCGGCCGTTGTTCCGCGTGCACGAAGCGCTCGCGCACAGCGCGCAGGGTCTGCCGCAGGCTCGCGGCAAACGGCTCATCTATCCCGAACAGATTCGCGGGGTCATCCACGACTTCGTGAAGCGGGAACTGGCAGGGCGCGCCGCCGATTGTCAGGTGACGCTCGGCGAGCCTCAACAGCCGGTGACGGTTCCTTCAGGAACCATCGACTTGCAGGTCAGCGGCGGCCGAACCGACGAACCGCTTGGGCGCCGCGTGTTTCAGATTCATCTGGCAGTGAACGGCCGCTTCATCAAGACCATCGAGGCGACCGCCGATGTGGCAGCCTTGGTCGATGTGGTGATGCCCGTCCGCGCCATCAAGGCCGACGAGGAGATTTCAGCCGAGGATGTCGCCACTGAGCGGATTGTGCTGTTCGATTTGAAACAATCGTTTGTGACGAATCCCGCCGACGTCATCGGGAAAGCCGCCATCAGGCCCCTTCCTCCGCAGAACGCCATCCGTCCGACGTCGGTGCGTCGGCCGTTCGCCGTGCGTAAGGGCGATCGCGTCACGATTGAAGCGCGACAAGGGGGGCTTTCCATCCAAACCGTCGGCGTGACCAAGTCGCACGGGGAGTTGGGTCAGACGATTACCGTGTCGAATGTCGATTCCGGCAAAGATTTGCGAGCGACCGTGGTCGCTCCGGGGGTGGTACGTGTCAGTTTCTAACCTGTGTTCCAAGTCTCGCATATTCGGAATCCTGTGCATCGGGCTGACGCTCTGCGTCATGACCGCCTGCTCCAGCTCGCCGGCTGCCAAACCGTCGAAGACGGACGTGGCGAAACTGCCGCCGCCCAAGACGACGGGGTCTCTCTGGCAGGAAGAAAATGGCCGGGCCTACTTGTATGAAGATCTGCGGGCCATGCGCGCAGGCGACATCATCACGATTCTGATCTCGGAAAAACATAAGGGGTCGAAGAGCGCCGACACCAGCGCGGAAAAGGACTCCACGATTTCCAATGGATTCGGCGGAACCGGCATGGGCTATCTCGGCCTTCCGGGCATTCGGTTGGGCGGGGAGGCGAAACGCGGATTCGGCATCGACGCTAGCGCAAAAAATAAATTCGGCGGGAAGGGCGCGACCAATCGAGAAGACACGTTGACCGGCACCATTTCGGCCACCGTCACCGAAGTGCTCCCGAACGGCGATTTGCGCATCGAAGGGAGGCGCGAGGTCACGGTGAACTCTGAACGGCAGATCATGACGATCGGCGGCATCGTTCGCCGGGTCGATGTGAACACGAAGAATACCGTGCAATCCAGCGCCATCGCCGACGCCAAAATCGAATACAGCGGATTGGGTGTTGTGGACGATGTCCAACGGCCGGGCTGGTTCGTGAGATTGCTGGATTGGGTCTATCCATTCTGAGCGCAGGTTCGAAGCGTACACGAGGAGCGAGACAGGAGCCATCATGTCGATGCCACGCAAACAGCAACGGGCGATGATCATGCAGTGTTTTCGTCTCATGATGTCCAGCGGGGTGCTGCGGACACCGGCGGTCGATCCTGAGCAATTGACGCGCTCGTGGGTCCACCCGCAGCCGAAATCCGCTCCTGCAGCCGCTCCACGGCCGCCGATGCAGGCCTGGTTTCGCCGGACGGCGGTCGGCATGATCGCATTTCTCACGCTGTCGTTGTTCAGCGTCTCGATGGCCCATGCCGTGCGCGTCAAGGATGTGGCCACTATCGAGGGCGTACGGGAAAACCAATTGATCGGATACGGTTTGGTGGTCGGTCTGGATCGCACCGGCGATCAGGTCATCGGCGGACAGTTCACCATTCAAGCCATGATGTCCATGTTGAACAAGATGGGCATCAATCTGGTGATCGATCCCATCCAGCTGCTGACACGCAACATTGCCTCCGTCATGGTCACCGCCAAATTGCCTCCGTTTGTGAAGCCCGGTATGACGCTTGATGCAGTCGTGTCCTCGATGGCGAATGCCAAGAGTCTCCAAGGCGGCACCTTGCTCTCGACGCCGTTGAAGGCGCCGAACCAGCAGGTCTTTGCCGTGGCTCAGGGGCCGGTCTCTATCGGCGGATTTCTCGGCGGCACGGGCGGAGCGGGCGGGGCGACGGTCACGAAAAACCATCAGGCCGCCGGCGTCGTTCCTGCTGGCGCCATCGTGGAAAAAGAAGTGGCCGTGGATATCGACACCTGGGACACCGTGTCGGTGCTGCTGCGGCACCCGGATTTCACCACCGCGATCCGCACGGCGGAAGCGATCGACGGGACCTTTGGAAAGGGTACGGCCGTGCCGGTCAATGCAGGCATGGTCAAGACCACGCTCCCGTCGGCCTTTCACGGGCGGGTGGTGGAATACATCGCCACGATGGAGGGGCTGGATGTCAGTGTCGACGTGGCCGCCAAGGTCGTGGTCAACGAACGCACCGGCACCGTCGTCCTCGGCGAACATGTCCGGCTGTCTACCTGCGCGATTTCGCATGGCAATCTGACGATCTCGGTGAAGAATACGCTCAACGTGTCGCAGCCGCCGGCTCCCGTGATCGGCTCGACGCAAGGCCAGACCACCGTTACGCCCGACGTGCAAACTGACGTGGCCGAGGAGCAGTCTCGGCTGATCGTCGTAGACCAAACCGTTACACTTGGGGAAGTGGTTCGCGCCCTCAATGCCGTTGGCGTGACGCCGCGGGACTTGGTGGCGATTCTGTCAGCGCTTCGTGCGGCCGGTGCCCTTCAAGCGAATCTTGAGATTGTGTAAGGGAGGATCCTGAAGCCATGGAGATACGGGATTTTTTAGCCGGACAGATGGATCTGGCGCAGATGTCGGCCACACAACCGGCTGAGCTGGAGCGTACCGCCAAGCAGGAGCAACTCCCCCAGAAATCCGCCTCGGAATTACACAGGGCCGGACAGGAATTCGAGGCCTACTTTATCTCCCATCTTATTAAAAATATGAGAGAAACTGTACCGAAAGGCCTGTTCGACCGGAAGGGGGAGCAGGTCTGGTACTCCTTTTATGACCAGGAGATCGCCAAACTGGCGACCCAGGCCGGGGGCATCGGCATTACAGCCTTTGTGGACGCTTACGTGCAAAAAAACAAATAATTTGTCTGCTCGTCCTAAAGTTCCCGGCATTCCCTGCCGATAGAGGACTCGACTAGGGGAAAGCCTTCGGAACACCCTGCAAGGGGAGGAGAAGCAGCTATGGAGATCTCAAACAACGGCCGGGCGGCGGATCTCGCAAAGATTTTGTTGGGCGTTCAGGACACGGAGCGGACGCGCAATAAGAAAACCGAATCGCAGCAGACGCAGTCCCACGATCGTGTCCAGATTTCCGAGCGGGCCAAAGAACTGCAGCGTCTCCGGGCCGCGGCGGAACAGCCCGATGCGGAACGCGATGCCAAAGTCGGTAAGATTCAGCAGTCGGTCGAAGGCGGGACATACAACGTCGACGGCAAAAAAGTTGCGGATGCCATGATCCGCCACGTGTTGACGGACGCGGTCCTGTAACCGGACGTCCCGACGGTCGGACCCTTCGCTCGCCTGTCCTCGCAGGCCTGAATGTGATCGTCGAGGAGGAGACACGGTGTCGACTTCGTCACAGACCATCCCAGCCCAATCCGACGCGCTCATGCAGCGCATGCTCGAGCACATCCTGTCATTCCAGTCGTTGCTGCGTGAAGAGCAGGAAGCGATACGCTGCCTGTCGTTCGGACAGTTCACGTCGGTCACCATGCGAAAAGCGCAACTGTTGGATGAGATTCGAGAGTTGGAGCAGGAGCGGCGTTCCAGACCCTCGTCGGAACGCCACAGCCGGCAGGAACGCGAATTGGCGGCGGCAGTCGGGGAGACGGATCGATTGAACAGATTCAACGCCGCGCTGATCGGGCAGTCGTTGGAGTTCTTGCATGGCACGCTCAAGCGTTGGCAGCAGTCGCCGGAGTCGGCCGCACTGTATTCGTCATCAGGCGCCGCGGTGGCAAACGGCGCTGGTCTCGTCAGAGCCAAAGGATAACGGGTTTCGCCATGTCAGGACTGAACGGATTATTCGGGATGGGCTCCAACGCACTGGCCAGTTTCCAGCGCGCCATGTCCGTCACCGGGCAGAATATCGCGAACGTCAGCACTCCTGGCTATTCACGCCAGGAAGCAGTCCTGACGGAAACCCTTCCGGAAAACGGACGCCCCGGCCAGATCGGCACCGGCGTCCAGGTCTCGGAAATCCGCCGCTCCGTCGACAGCTTTGTCGAACAGCAATTGCTGAATTCTAATGAGCGGATCGGCGAATTCGGAGCCTCGCAAAAGGCTCTCTCGCAAATTCAAATCCTCTTCAACGATTCGAATGATCAAGGCATCGCGGCAGGGCTCAACGAATTTTTTAAGGCCTGGCAGGACGTCGCGACCAACCCGGCTGACCTGACCGCGCGCACGGTGCTGCTGACGAAAGCCGACGGGTTGACGAAACAGTTGAATCAAGCCGCCTCGCAACTCACGGCGCAGCGGAACTCCCTCGATGGGCAAATCGGGAGCGGCATCAACGACATCAATTCGCTGGCGAGCAAAATCGCCGACCTGAACGCTCAGATCAAGCTGACTGAAGTGAGTGGCCAGCAGGCGAATGACCTGCGAGATCAACGCGGGCGGTTTCTGAACGACCTCGCCGGACTCGTCGATATTTCTTCAATCGAGGATGGAACCGGGCAGGTCACGGTCTTTGTTGGAGTCGGCCAAATCCTTGTGACAGAACAGAAGGCCTACAAGCTTGTGGGTGTTCCCGACGCGACCAACGCCGGGTTGCTCGACGTACGGTATGACGGCGGAACCGGCGCCAATACCGATATTACCTCTTCGATCAGCGGCGGCCGTCTCAAGGGACTGCTCGACGCGCGGGATACCACGGCCGCGGGTCTCCAGACCTCGCTCAACACCCTGACGGCGCAACTCGTGTCACAGGTGAACACCCAACATAAATCGGGTTATGGATTGGATGGGTCTACGAACCTGGACTTCTTTGCTGCTGCAGGGACGACCGCCGGTACGATCAGCATGGCCCTGACTGATCGACAGAAAATTGCCGCCTCCTCGACCGCCGCCGGTGTGCCCGGCAACAACGTGAATGCGCTGGCCTTGGCAAATTTGCAAACGGCGTCCGTCGCGGGTCTTGGCAACACCACCTTTCAAAGCTACTACGGCGCCATGGCCGGGAGTTTTGGCGCGACCCTGCAAGGGGCCACCAGGGATTTGCAAGGGCAGGAGATCCTCAATGACCAGCTGCTCGCCCACCGGGCGGAGATCTCCGGGGTGTCGATGGATGAAGAGCTCATCAATTTGTTGAAGTATCAGCGAGCCTTCCAGGCTGCGTCGAAACTGATCACGACCAGCGACGAAATGTTGCAGACCATTATATCGTTGAAGCGGTAGTTATTGTGTCACTTTACCGGGAGCAGGTCCTATGAGAGTCGCTGACCAACAGATGTACAACACACTGCTCGGCAACCTCCAACGCTCCCGGGTGCAAATGCTGACCTCGCAGGAACAAATCTCGAGCCAAAAGCGCGTCACCAGACCGGAAGACGATCCCAGTTCCTATGGCCAGATTGTGCTCGACAAATCCGCGCTCGCCCAGACGACACAATGGATCCGCAATATCAATTTCGGCACCTCCCGAGTCAATGCCGCCGATCAGGCGTTAGGGCAGGTGCAGAACATCATTACCCGCGTGCGCGAGTTGACGATCCAAGCCAGCAGCGATACGACCTCGGTGGAAGGCCGTCAGACGATTGCCAAGGAAGTGCGGCAACTCCAACGGCAGCTCGTCCAGCTGGGCAATACGGAAGTTGCGGGGCAAGCGGTGTTCGGCGGGACGAAGACCAATGTGACGCCCTACGTGATTACGGCAGGCGATACGGTGACGTACCAAGGCAATACGGAAACCCAGTCGATCGCCGTCGGGGAAAATCAGACCGTGCAAATCCTTGTGCCTGGAAGCAGCATTTTCACGGGCGGCACGACGAACATGTTCGATTCGCTCCGGGACTTGCTCACTGCGCTCGAGGGCAACAATCGCGCAGGCATTCAAACCGGCATCGGCAACCTTGACCTGGCCACGGCACAGATCAGCGATGCGCAGGGGACGGTCGGGGCGTTGGCCAATCGGCTGCAAGTCACCCACGACGCGCTGGATACGGCGAGTCTGACCATCTCCAAAGCCATCTCCGACAATCAAGATGCCGATCTGGCGACGGCGATCAGCCAGTTGAGTCTTCAGCAGGTGGCGGTGCAGGCCGCTAGCCAGACCTTCAGCAAAATCTTCGACGCTTCATTGCTCAACTATCTGCCGTAATCGGCACTCAAGTTCAGTCTCACCCGAACCGATATACCCAATGTACCCGTATTCACACGCCAAGGAAGGCTTGTATGCTGGTCTTAACACGTCGTCGGGGAGAGGGCGTCACCATCGGTCCCGATGTCCGCATTGTGGTGCTCGGCATCAAAGGCGGGCAGGTCAGATTGGGAATCGAAGCGCCGCCCAATGTGCAAGTTCATCGTGATGAAGTGCATGCGAGAATCCAAGACGAGAATCGCATTGCCGCGGGGCCCGGAGTCATCCCTCTGGAAGCCTTCCGCCAGTTGTCGAATAAGACGAACCGCCGGGGAGGCTAAAAACCATTTATGAAGTGTCAGTCGACCAGGTTCGGGACGTTTGAGGTCAAGGACGAGACGCTGCTGGTGTTTCCGTCCGGCATTTTGG
>WBZU01000650.1_pt2 | contig 12538 bp, 7 predicted proteins | sample 5204311 | NCBI WGS metagenome assembly WBZU01 (sample SAMN12344359, study PRJNA552823) | activated sludge metagenome | biome: Activated sludge suspended growth; feature: Nitrification reactor; material: Wastewater; isolation source: activated sludge from nitrification reactor of wastewater treatment...
GGTTTTTGTGTCGACGGGTTTTGCTGCGATACGAAATGCGATTACAAGTGCATGGCGTGCAGCGCGGCAAAGAAAGGCTCGGGCGCCGACGGTGTTTGCGGATCCATTGCTTACGACACCGATCCCGACAACGATTGCCCCGTAGGCGCGTGTGACGGGAAAAACCAGTGCAAGAACTACAACGGGGTTACGTGTATTTCCGCGGCGCAGTGTTTGTCCAACTATTGCGTGGACGGCGTCTGTTGCGGCAACATCTGCATGGGCGCGTGTCAAGCGTGCACCGCGACGAAAAAAGGCAGCGGCTATGATGGCGTTTGTGGATCCATCAAAGCGGCGACGGATCCCGACAATGAATGCAATCCCGGCGAATGCAATGGTTCGGGAGCGTGTAATTCGAGCCCGCAAGCAACGTTCGCCAATGGCGCCGCGTGTACGTCGGCTGCGCAATGCCAATCGGGTTATTGCGCCGACGGCGTGTGTTGTGACAGCTGGTGCCTCGGGACGTGCATGGCCTGCACCGCAGCCAAGAAAGGCGGCGGATCGGACGGCACGTGCGGATTCATTCCGGACGACAAAGACTACGACGACGAGTGCTGGGCCGGTGCATGCAATGGCGCGGGCGTGTGCAAGAATTACAACGGCATGCCTTGTTCGGACAAAACGCAGTGTTTGTCCAACTATTGCGTCGACGGCTACTGCTGCGGCAACATCTGCACGCAACTCTGTTATGCCTGCTCGAACGGGAAAAAGGGTTACGGTTATGACGGCGTTTGCGAACCGATAGGCTCCGGGCGCGATCAAGAAGGCGAATGCAATCCGGGCGAATGTAATGGATCCGGATCTTGCAATCAGGCCCAAACGCCGCAAGCCAACGGAACGACGTGTGTCGCCGGCGGGCAATGTGCGTCGGGCAATTGCGTCGACGGCGTTTGTTGCGATACGGCGTGCGCGAGCAATTGCATGGCTTGCACGACAGCCAAAAAAGGCAGCGGCGCCAATGGCATCTGCGGGTACATCGCGACGGAGACGGACCCCGACAAAGAATGCGGCTATGGCAAGTGTGACGGTGCAGGCGTTTGTCGTTATTACAACGGCGCACCTTGCACGGGAACCGGCCAATGCTTCTCGAATTATTGCGTCGACGGGTTCTGCTGCGGAAATATCTGCAACAGCGCGTGCAAAGCCTGCTCGTATGCGAAAAAGGGTTACGGTTATGACGGCGTATGCGAAAACATCGCCGGCGGCCGAGATCCCGACAATGAATGCAATCCCGGCGAATGCGGCGGATCGGGCGCTTGCAATCAACCGCAATCCCAACAGCCCAACGGCGCGGCCTGCACGCTCGCAACGCAATGCACGTCGGGCAACTGCGTCGACGGCGTTTGTTGTGACAATGCGTGTGCCGGCAACTGCACCGCTTGCACGGCGGCGAAAAAAGGCCAAGGAACCAACGGGACCTGCGGCTACATCATCACGAACACCGACCCCGACAATGAATGCGCCAACAGCGATTGCAATGGCTCGGGCGGATGCACCAACCCGACGAACCTCCCCAACGGTTCGGCTTGTAATGCGGCGGCGCAATGCGCTTCGATGAATTGTGTCGACGGCTTCTGCTGCGATACGGCCTGCAACGGCACGTGTATGGCGTGCGCGGCGGCAAAGAAGCAAAGCGGCCCCGACGGGCTTTGCGGTCCGGTCAAGTACGACACGGATCCCGACGATGAATGCTTCATCGGAGCTTGTACGGGCACGGGCGCTTGCGGCTATTACAACGGCCAGGCGTGTACGACGACGTCGCAATGTTTGTCGACGTATTGCGTCGACGGCTTCTGCTGCAACAACCATTGCGGCGGCCTTTGTTACGCTTGTTCGACGGCGAAGAAAGGCGGCGGTTACGACGGCGTTTGCTCGTTTGTCGCGTCCAATACGGATCCCGACAATGAGTGCTCGGGCGTATGCAACGGCTCCGGCGCGTGCACGACGCCGACGTGTTCGACGAATGCGGATTGCGGCGCCAATGCGACGTGTTCGAATAGCGCTTGCACCTGCAACAGCGGGTATGCCGGCGACGGTTACACGTGCACGGACATCAACGAATGCCAGGTCAACAACGGCGGATGTGATGCCAATGCAACGTGTACGAATACGCCCGGTTCGCGCACATGCGCTTGCAATGCGGGTTATTCCGGCGACGGCCTCACCTGCGTGGTTCCTCCGCCGGTACAGACCATCGCGGCCAATGGAAACACGACGTGCATCATTACGAACAATGGTCGCATGAAGTGCTGGGGCTCCAACAACAGCGGGCAACTCGGACAAGGCGATACCAACGATCGTGGTGATGCGCTGAGCGAAATGTACGCGAATTTGTCGGACGTTTCTCTCGGTGCGGGTTTGACGCCCTCGCAAGTGACCGTCGGTGGCTGGCACGTGTGTGCGATTCTCACCGGTGGCGTCGTCAAGTGCTGGGGTCGAAACACCAATGGCCAGCTGGGCATTGGCGACACGAACGATCGCGGCGACGGTGCCAATGAAATGGGCGCAAACTTGCCGACCGTGGATTTGGGGACCGGAAAAACCGCGACGCAAATCACGGCGGGAAACACGCATACCTGCGCATTGCTGAATGACGGCACGGTCAAGTGCTGGGGTAATCCCGCCAATGGGCGCCTCGGCCAAGGTCATATCATGCAGCACGGCGACGGCGTGGGTCCCATGGGTGATGGTTTGCCCATCGTCGACTTGGGTTCCGAAGTCACCGCGGTCTCGATTTCGGCGTATCACGACTCGACCTGCGCATTGCTGAACAATGCCACCGTCAAGTGCTGGGGCGCGAACGAGTCCGGACAACTCGGCCAAGGCGATATGCTGGATCGTGGCGGCAGTGCCACCGATATGGGTGACAACCTGCTGCCGATCAATCTCGGTACGGGTAAAACCGCGCTTGCCATCACGACCGGCAAGTTCTTTGCCTGCGCCCTCCTCAATGATTCCTCGGTCAAGTGCTGGGGCGCCAATGACGTGGGGCAACTTGGCCAAGGCGATACGTCGATTCGCGGCGACGGCGCCAATGAAATGGGCGACAACTTGCCGGCAATCAACCTGGGCACGGGCAAACTCGCGGCGACCTTGTTCGGCGGTTTGAGCCATGCTTGCGCGGTGCTCACGGACGCGTCGCTCAAGTGCTGGGGTGGCAATACCAATGGCCAGCTCGGCCTCGAAGACGCCAACGCGCGCGGCGACGGCGCCAATGAAATGGGCGATTTGTTGACCGTCGTCAATGTTGGTACAGGAAAAACCGCCACCATCGTGGCGCCGGCCAATCAGCACACGTGCGCTCGTTTGAATGACGGGTTTGTCAAGTGCTGGGGCTTGAACGCCGTCGGTCAGCTGGGTCTCGGCGATACCACGTCGCGCGGGTCGGCAGCCGGTCAAATGGGCGATAACCTGCCCTCGGCGCGTCTGTTCTAATCTCCCCCAATCAACCTCACCCGCACGGGCTCCTCGACATTACGACGAGGGGCCCATCCCATTTACAAACTGAAGCAACCTTCGATGGGCCAGCAAATGGGGACCGCGTAGGGTAAACATCCTTCGCCGGGCGGACAGGGTTTGTTGCAAGCCATCGTCGCGGGCGACTGGTTTGGCGCGGCACCACAATATTCTTGCCAATCGTTCCAACGACCGTCGGAATTGTCCGGACCGCAATTCGGGCAATTGCTGCAATCGCAACGTTGCACGCAAGCTCCGAGGGGTTGGCAATGCGCTTCGGGAACGCAGTATTGATCCGCGGTACAATTGGCATTCGCGCAAGGATCAATCGCCAATACGCATTTGTTTCCCTGCCACATATAATCTTGCGGGCACGAACAAGTCGCAAGGCCATCGACGACTTGACACATCCCACACGTACCGCAATCCTTGCCCGCACACGTCTCGTCCACCACGCAATCGAGCCCCACCGCGTGATACCCGGGCATGCACGTACACGCCGCCACACCTCCGGTCACCACGCACGTCCCGTGACCGCCGCACGTCACGCCGGCGCACGGTTCCATCATCGTTCCCGAGCTTGAAGAGGTACCGCCGCCACCGCTGGAACTTTGGCTCATTCCCCCGCCGGTTTGCGACGACCCGCCTTGCCCGCCCCCGCCCGCTCCGGTCGAGCCGACATTTCCCACACAGGATGTCGTCATCAACGTGATTGTCGATAAGAATGCCGAAACAAGTCGTTCGAGATGCGTCATTGGAAAACCTCCACCCGGGAAATGACCGCAAGATGTCTTGATTGTCAAGAATATGAATGTAACGTGATGCTTCAAAAAAATACTCGTTAGGTCTTGAAGCACCGGCAATGGAGGAGATACATTGCGCAACCGATGCCCACCGGTCGGAAAAAACCAATGCAGCGTTTCGTGAGCAATCTCGCGCTGATGCGTGCTCGAGACAATACGCTCGAGGCAATGATCCCCATGCCGTCGGCGATGCGATTTCGCATGACAATGATCGCCCATCCGGCCGACGTATCGAGAATGTAGGGTGCAATGAAAGACGAGCGATCATCGCAGAATGTCGTGGGCTGGGGGCGCCAGGGCGCACGGTGGGCTCGTCCGGACGCACCCGGCGTGTCACGAGCGCTCGCAGAACGCCTGCATTCGCTGGGCATCACCCACGCTTTCGGGATGCTGGGCGGTGGAATCGCGCCTTTTGCCGCGGGCCTGGCGCAAAGCCCGATACGTTTACACAGTTTTCGACACGAAGCGGGTGCCGGGTTTGCCGCAATCGAAGCATATTTTGCGACAAACCGACCGGCCGCGGTCGTCGTCACGACCGGTCCGGGCTTGTTCAACGTGCTCAATCCAATGATGGCGGCACGAATCGACGGGGCCAAAGTCCTGCTGATCTCGGGATTTACGGCTCGATCCCAAGCCGGTCGTGGCGCCGTGCAAGAAACGACACTGCAAACCATGCCTGGCGCTCTGGTCCAACCCGGCCCGCTCTTTCACGACGTGGCCATTCCGGAATTCGCTGACGAGCTTCCCACGATTTTGGCGCGCCTACAGCAAGGATTTGCCAGGCCGGGAGGCTGGATTGCTCACATCGGGCTGCCGATTTCCTTGCAATGCGCATTGCTCGAAGCTCCGCTGCCTCCACCGTCCCCAGGTTGGTCGTATTCGCCGCAAACTCCTTCGCCCGAGGCCCTCGACGCGTGTCTCGATGCATTGCTCGATCCCAATGCCCTTCTTTGGATCGGTTACGGAGCGCGCGACGCAGCCGCAACATTGAAGGCTTTTGCGGAAGCTGCGAATCTGCCGGTCGTGACTTCACCACGGGCAAAAGGTGTTTTTCCTGAACGACACCCGTTGTTCATCGGCGTCAGCGGAGCGGGCGGTAGTCCCACGGTGAAATCGTGGTTCAAATCCAGGCCGCCCAAGAATATCGTGGTGGTGGGTTCGAGGCTCGGCGAAGTCACTTCGTTTCTTTCACCGGATGTCGTTCCATTGGAGCGTTATTTTCATGTCGATATCGATCCGTCGGCGTTCGGATCGGCTTTCCCGCATATTCCGGGACGCGGTATCGTCGCCGATGCCAATGCATTTTTCGCGGACATTTTGGCCCGGACAACTCCGCATTGGCGGCAAGCGCGATCCCTGGCCGCAACCGACGCATTGCGAGGTTTGGCCGAGGTTCGTCGGTCACCGGCACCTCTGCAAGCCCGATCGGGCGATATACGACCGATGTTTTTGATGCAGGCAATTCAAAAACGAATCGTCGACGGAGCCGATGTTTTGGTGATGAGCGAGGCGGGGGCGTCGTTTACCTGGAGCAACGCAGGTTTGCGCTTCGAAACCCCGGGGCGTTATCGCATGAGTGCACGGTGGGGATCGATGGGCCATTTCACGACGGGATGCGTGGGTGCCGCCATCGCTACGGGACGAAAAGTCGTCGCCATTGTCGGGGATGGCGCGATGCTGATGAACAATGAAATCAACACGGCGGTTCAATACGGGGCATCCGTCGTTTGGATCGTTTTGAATGACGCACAGTTTGGCTTGAACGAACACGGAATGCTTGCGCTGGGCATGATGCCGGTCGAAACGCAACTCCCGCGGACAAACTTCGCCGCCTTCGCGCAGAGCCAAGGAGCAAACGGCATTGTGGTGACGCGCGAGGAGGACCTGGACGACGCTTTGGATCAGGCCATGCACGCATCCGGACCGTTTGTCGTGGATGTTCGTATCGACAGAACCATTCCTTCACCCGTGCTCACGGAGCGCAAAGCAAGCCTGCTGAACCAAGCCGACGATCCCGAAGAAGCGCCGCGAGAATAGGCTTTTTTGGACTCGGATCGAGCAATTCACAAACCATGCCCCCGCGCCGGTCTTATCGTCGTCTCGTTTTCTCGTTCCGACCCGGCTCCGCGCATGCTCGGGCACGGGCCGAAGTCGAGCATTCCCGAGAAAAACCTTGCATTCTTCGACGTTCACGTTTACCATCGCCGATCATGTCGCTGCTCCCAATGCGCCGCTGGGCTTGGCTTCTGGCTATCGTGCCGGCTTTTGGCTGCGCAACGAAGGATCTTCGGGCCGTCATTACGGAATACAAACCCAAAGTCGAACCGCAGCTCGCCAAGCTCGAAAAGATCCGCGATGCCGCGCGCAATGCGCCTCGGATCACGGTCGACCACGTCGATATCAATGGCCCCCCGCCCAAAATCGGAATCACCGATGTGGACGAACACGTCAATGTCGCCATCGAATACCTCGAGGATTTGGACGACCTGAGCATGTTCGGCAATGTGTCCTTTCGAATGCTCGGAACCGCTTCGATGAATCGTTGCGCGGCGATTTTCAAGACGCATCGATATCCTTACAATCCTCACGACGCGGTAGTTCCCAATGAAATCCCGATGTACGTTGCGGAAGACAACCTGAAGCATTGCGCGGGAGTTCGTTATGTCTTCGTGATTCGATCGGTCGCGTTTGCCCCTCCCTCCAGCGTTCGCAAACAAAATGGTCCATGCCCATTGCCATCGCTCGGCGCCGAAATGCCTGCCGCAGCAGAGCCGTCCACCGAACCGCCTGCCGCCGATCCGCCGGATGCCGGAGCCACAGCGCCTGAGAAATGTAGCCTTTTCACGGGCGGCTATTTGAGCGCCGAAGTGCTGGTGTATGACCTGACAAACGCAACGCAAATCGGTGGATTTCGATATACGGCGGAAAGTAGTCCCAAGATCGACGTCGCGGGCTATACGGACGAAGCGGCGGCGATCGAGCCTGATTTTGCCATGAGTGCGCGCGTGGCATTTCAACAAGCGGCGCAGAAATATGTACCTTCATTCGTGGTGGGGTATTGAATGAGCACGATTGCTTGGCATGACGAAGCCATCAAACGGCGCATCGAGGAACTCATTCACGAAGTCGAATCCAAGAGTTCGGCGGAGATCGTGGTGACGGTCAAACCGCGCTCGGGTGATTATCGATCCGCGGACTTGACATTCGCTGCAATCATGGCGCTCGTGGGTCTGTGCATTTACGTGTATGCGCCGATCGAATTCACCGACGACTTGGCCCCGCCATCCATTGCCGTGATGTTCTTCGCCGCCTTCGCGTGCAGCACGCGCGTCCCCATGATTCGCCGTTGGTTTGCCCCGAAAGCTTTGCGAGCATCGAATACCCGCGCCGCCGCACGAGAAACGTTCGTCGATCAAAACATCGCCTGCACCCGCGATCGCTCGGGCATTTTGATTTACGTGAGCACCTTCGAGCAGCAGGCCCACGTCGTGCCGGACATCGGGATTTTGCGCCGCGAAAACGATGGAAACCTCCTGCGACTGACCTACGCCGTCGAATGCGCCATTACCCAAAATAAACCCATCGAAGCGTTCGAAGTGGCCGTTCGGGAATTGGGACAGTGGCTCGCCGATAATCTCCCGCCACGATTCGACGACACCAACGAACTGAGCAACGAGGTGCATGTGTCATGAAACGACAAACCAAACTCCTTGGTGCGTTGGTTTCTTCAGCAGCCTTGGTCCTTGCTTCGACCTCGGATGCCCGCCCCGGCGGCGGAAGTTCCTTCAAAGGCAGTTCGTCACGACCGTCCTCTGGAGGCGGCAGCAGCTACCGTTCGTCGAGCAGCGGAAGCTCTTATCGTTCGAGCTCGGGTTCGTCCTATTCGAGCTCGGGTTCGTCCTATCGTTCCAGCTCGGGGTCATCGTATTCGAGTTCGGGGTCGTCTTATTCGACGTCGGGCAGTTCTTATTCGGGTGGTTCGGGCTCTTATACGCACACGCCGCAATGGGCCATTCGGGCAAAGGGGGGCAAACGAGATGCCCTTGTTGCGACGACCCCCGGCATGTCGTTGTATGGTGCGCCGAAACCTGCGCCGCTGATCCCCATGGGCAAAGACACGGAGACGTCCGGGGAACGGGCGGCGGGATTCATCTTCGGAGGCGGACTTTTCGCAGGGATTGCCTCGGTGTTGGGCATGCCCTTGCTTCTCGTCGGCCTGATTGTCTCGAAACTACGCAAGAGCAAGGGACTCGAGCGGAGCTGGTCGTCCGGCCAAACTGTTTCCGAGGAACGGCACACGACGAATCCGGCGCACGTGCGACGGCAATTCGAACGGCAAGTCAGATCTCAGGATCCGGACTTTTCGACGGTTATTTTCGATGATTTCTTGGCGGCGCTCTACACGGAAGCCCACGTGGCGCGCAGCTCCCAAGCGCTCGAACGGTATTCGCCGTACATGCGACAAATACCGCGCCAAACCTTGGCGAGTCTTGGACGTTCAGTCGTTTCATCCGTCATCGTCGGAGCGATGCGGCCATATCATTTCAATCGCAATGACGCGGCCCGGACGCACCGGATCACGATGGAGATCGAGGCGAATTACACGGAGATCGAGGCGAATGGTCAATCGCAGGCGTATTATGCCTGCGAACGATGGACATTGCAGCGCGCGATGGGTACGCGTTCGCGACCGCCGGCGAAGGCCCGCGCGTTGGTTTGTCCGAATTGTGGCGCGCCTTTGGAAAAAACCGTGCACGGGCGCTGCATGTATTGCTCGCAAGCGGTCGATTCGGGACAATTCGATTGGGTGGTCGAACGGATCGAAGTGGTTTCTCGAGAAAAACGCGGCCCGATGCTGACCGGCACCACGGAAGAACAGGGAACGTCGAGCCCCACGGTCTACGATGCGAAGCTGCGCGAACGTCACGAAGAATTGTTGCGGGTCGATCCTTCGTTTACGCGAGAAAACATTGAAGCCCGCGTCGGAGCGATCTTTTCGACGATGCAAGTCGCATGGAGCTCACTCGAATGGCAACGCGCTCGGCCGTATCTGACCGATAGGTTATGGAATGCGCAGACGTATTGGATCGAAGCCTATCGGCAACAAGGACTGCGCAACATCACGGAAAACGCGCGCATCACGAACATCGAGCTGGTCCGCGTGGCATACGACAAATGGTATCAAGCCATCACGGTGCGCATTCACGCGGCGAACCTCGATTACACAATCCAACAAAGCGACGGACAGGTCGTCGGCGGCAGCCGAACCAAAGAACGACCCTACACGGAATATTGGACGTTGGTCCGCAGTACGGCCCGGAAAAACAACGCGGAGGGCAAACCGGCGTGTCCGGCATGTGGAGCGCCTCTGCCGGTCGAAATGGTGGACAAATGCCGCCATTGCGGAGCGCTCGTCGAATCGAGCGCATTCGATTGGGTACTGAGTCGTATCGAGCAGGACGAAGTGTACGGGGGATAAAAGCCGCAAGGACCTCAAAAACCCCACAGCGGTTTCTGCGGCTTCGGCGGTCGGCCTTCGAGCACCCACGGGACGGGTTTTCCATCGAGCAACGCGGGCGGAGCGCCTCCCGGAGGAGGCTCGGTCGCGTAGATCTTGCCTTTGATGTGATACGTATTCATGACTTTTTGCGCCGACACGGGATCGGGAAATAACCCGACGAACCATTGCGCTTCGGCGCCGTCGATATACCGCTCCAGATGCGTATGGGCAGCTCGGCAAACGAAACTCGCCCCCTCGATGGGTTTGTCGCAGACCTCGGCGGGAGGTTGGTTTGTCGCGATCGCGATGACATACGCGACGCCCAGGCGCGCCGGATCCGTGGTCAAACCTTGTTCGTCAATACGTGCGGCAAGGCGAAACGAAGGTGGGAAAAACGCCGGCGCCGCGCTTGGTTTATTCGGCGCATTTCGCTCGGGCTCGCGCCGCTCCTTCGGCCCGCGTCGATGATACACGAGCATCGCCGCGCCTTGGCCCAATGGATAAAAACCGGATCCCGACAAGAGAACATCGTGCAATGGTTCGTCGCCGTTCGCGCCGGCCACCGGAGCGACTTGTCCGGCAAGATTGGAAACGCGACCCAAGATGCCGATTTCGGCCCCTTTGGGCTCGAGCACCGGCAAACCCGGACGACCTTTGCCCACGAGAAGTTCGAATACCTCGGTCGTCGAACCGATTGGGTCAAACCCCGTTATCGGCGCCGCATCCACGACCACGCGCAAGCCTGTGAGCGTCGGTTGTCCGGACAATCTTATGGTGTCGACGAGCGTCACCGCGCCGTGACGTTCCCGGCCAAACGGCACCAACGGCCCGAGCCACGCATGTTCGCCCCCGGCACAAGCCGCTGTCGCCAGACCGAAATGGAGCGACGTCGTTGCTGCACCATTGGCTTGGCGCTCGGGCTTCTCCACGAAAGCTCCGAAGATGGGACCGTGCGGACCATCGGTGAAAGTCGGGGCAATCGACGTGATGTGGCCCGTTTCGGAGAGTGTCGGCAACAGGCGCCATAACGAACCGTTTGTCTCGACGGTTCCGGAATACTCGATGATGACGTTTTTTCCGTACGGTTGTTTTACGTTTTGCGCCAGCTGCTCCATTGTATCGTTCGGCGCTACGACGCGCGGGCGGCATGCAGGCGCCGGAGCATCCGGTGTGGCAGTCGACGGCCCGACCGGTTCGCGAGGAGCCGCAACGCTGACCACCGGAGCGGACGAAGGCGCAACCGCCCGTTTGTCGCCGTCGCCGCTCGAAGCCCCACACCCGAGAAGCCCCACGACGGGCAGAATGCACCGGCTCACCGTGCGACAAGAACGAAACGACAGCGCATGGACGGAAGGGTTTGTCACTTGGTACTCCTGGGGCGACCATCGCCAGGCTACCCCAGATGAAGAGCCTTCGGCCACAAACAAAACACAGGCGTACGACGCGACTCGCAACCTCGTCGTTCATCATCCCACGTTTCTCGTCGGGATCTCGCCGCGGGAAAAAATCTTCCTTGACACCGACCGACTGGTCGGTATGCTTGGCGCGTGGCTGGACGAATTTACGAAAACGCAAAGGAACGGATCCTCGATGCTGCAGAGCGATTGCTTTTGCAGCGCGGTCCGAACCAACTCAGCGTCGAAGCGCTCATTTCGGAAGCCGGATTGAGCAAAGGCGGTTTTTTTCATCATTTTGCAACGAAAGACGCCTTGTTGCTTGCGCTGCTCGAGCGGTTGATAGAGCGAGGCATGCGGCAAATTGAAGAAATAGCAGCCAAGGATCCGGAACCTCGTGGCGCTCGATTGCGCGCACAAATCGCGCTTGCGTTCGATATGAAAGGAAAGGATGTCGACACGAGTCGAGCGTTGGTCCTGGCGTTCATCGAGGCTTCGGGATCGAGTCCGGCATTGGCTCAGCGCTCTCGCGCCATGAATGACACGACATTTGCTCGGGACATCGACGAAGGCATTCCCGCCGGTCGCGCCATGTTGATTCAATTCGCGCTCGATGGCTTTTGGCTGGGCGAAGCACTCGGGTCGGTATCGCTCACGGCAGCTCAAAAGAAGGTTCTGCGCGATTCGCTGCTCGCTCTGGCCCAACCCGAACCCAGTCTGAAACGAACCTCGAAACGAACCGCAATGACCAAGAAAGGCAGGTCTCCATGATGTATGCACCCGATCTCGCCGGCGTTCGTCACAAGGCGAATCCAATTCCGCTTTATTCGCAGATTCGCGCGGAAACTCCGGTCGTTCAGATCATGGCCGGCGATAAAAAGCCCGCTTGGTTGCTCACGCGTTACTCCGACGTCGCTCAGGCCTTGAAAGATCCGCGGCTTGGGAAAAACGCATTTCGCATTTTGCGTCCGGACGAACTGAAGACGCAAGTCACTTGGGTTCCGTCGTTTCTTCGCCCGCTGGCGTGCACGATGCTCGATCAAGATCCACCGGATCACAATCGATTGCGGAGTTTGGTGCACCAAGCATTCACGCCGAAGCGAGTCGAGGATTTGCGGGGACGAGTCCAAACGCTCACGAACGAGCTGATTGCGAAGGCTCGTCGGCGTGGCGAGTTCGATTTGATGGAATCCATTGCCGCCCCATTGCCCATGACCGTGATCTGCGAAATGCTCGGCGTTCCCGAAGAAGATCGCGCTCGTTTTCGAAGCATGACCAACCGGATCGTCACAATCGTCTCGCCGACGGACATGTTTCTCGCGATGCCGATACTGTGGATGTTCGTG
>WBZU01002536.1_pt1 | contig 12538 bp, 7 predicted proteins | sample 5204311 | NCBI WGS metagenome assembly WBZU01 (sample SAMN12344359, study PRJNA552823) | activated sludge metagenome | biome: Activated sludge suspended growth; feature: Nitrification reactor; material: Wastewater; isolation source: activated sludge from nitrification reactor of wastewater treatment...
GGCGAAGCAGTACTGCGGCCGCCCCCGCCGACACGACCGGCACTCGCCGCACACCGCCCGCCAGTTCAGGACCACGAAGTCCCCGACGGCCACCTCGGTGACCCCGGGACCCACCTGCTCGACGATCCCCGCCGCCTCGTGGCCGAGCAGGAACGGGAAGTCGTCGTTGATCCCGCCCTCCCGGTAGTGCAGGTCGGTGTGGCACACCCCGCAGGCCTGGACCTGGACGACCACCTCGCCCGGCCCCGGATCGGGGATCTCGATCACCTCGACCGAGACCGGCTCCCCCTTCGCCCTGGCCACCACGGCCCGAACCTGCTGCGGCATCGCTGCACCCCTTCGTCGCCGGCTCGGTGCCGGGTGGGGCGACCGTACCCCCGCTCAGCCCAGCCCGGGACCGGGTGGCGACAGGTCGGGAGGCGGCGGGTCGACGCTCACCCACGACCGAGCGGTCCCGTCGTCCACATCGGCCGGGGGGCGGTCGGCGAGCACGGTGGCGGGCTCTTCGAGGTCCTCCCGGTCGCTGGCAGACGCGGCGTCATCCGCATCGTCGGGGCCACGCTCGTCGGGACCGCCGGCCTGGACATCGCCCCAGAGAAGCACCCGCCAGGCCACGAAGGCGACGGCGACCGAGAGCACGGCCCCGGGGATGCCCATCAAGAGCGCGGACGCGATGGCGCTGGCACTTCGAGCACCGGAGCCCCATCCCGTGCCGCGCGATCCGAAGGCGAGCGTGTCATCCCAGTTCGCGACGAAGACGCTCTGCAGGTAGGTGAACAGGCCGACCACCCCCAACCCGCCGACCAGGCAGCCGACGATCGCCACGATCTGAAGCGCCCAGCGCCCGACGCCACCGAGGCGGTCCGACCGCGCGAAGGCAGCCACCATCGTCGCGACCAGGAGCAGCACCGCGGTCGACGGAGGTACGACCAGGCTCATGAGCTGGAGACCCAGGAACTTCCAGCTGAACTCGCCGTACGCATCAGCTCCCGAGGCGTTGGTCACCGCGGCCAAGACGAGTCCGCCGGCGAGCCCGGCGGCAACGATCGCGGTGATCAGAGCGAGGCGGTCGCGCCACGCGAGCAGTGGGAACGGGGTGGGTTCGGGTCCGCCGAGGAGATCGGGGCCCGACGAAGCGTCGTCATCGGCCATCGGCGCATCCTGCCCCAACCGGGGCACGGACGCGGCCGACGCTGTCAGGCGGTGGCGACGGTGCTGTCGGAGAGCTCGGCCTGGCCGAGGGCGAACGCCTCGTACTCGTCGGAGGTGTCAGCCCAGTCTTCGAACTGGATGACGCCGAGCTCGCCGAACTTCTTGCGGAGCCAGCCGTCGCCGGCGTCGAGAAGCCCGAGCTTCTTGCAGTTCGGGACGATCTTCGAGAACAGCATCTGCTGGAACATCATCCGGCCCTCGTCCTGGAGGGCGAGCTGGACGGCCGACTTCACGTCGACCCCCATCCGGTGCAGCACCTCCTGCATCAGCAGGCGGTCGCGCATGCGGACGGCGGACTCGAAGGCGAACTCCTGACGCTCCCGGATCTCCGCCAGCGTCAGCTCCTCGTAGTACTCCTTCAACGTCAGCACGCCGAAGGCGACGTGGCGGGCCTCGTCGCTCATCACGTAGCGCAGGAGCTGCTTGAGCAGCGGCTCGGGCGTGGTCATGTGCATGAAGCCGAAGGCGGCCAGCGCGAGTCCCTCGACCATGATCTGCATGCCGAGGTAGGTGATGTCCCAGCGGGAGTCGGCGATGATGTCGTCGAGCAGCAGGCCGAGGTGGGCGTTGAGCGGGTAGTGGCCCTCGAGCTTGGTGTCGAGGTACCGGGCGAAGACCTCCACGTGGCGCGCTTCGTCCATCACCTGGGTGGCGGCGTAGTACTTCGCGTCGATCCACGGGACCGTCTCGACGATCTTCGCCGTGCAGATCAGCGCGCCCTGCTCGCCGTGCATGAACTGGGAGAGCATCCAGTTGTTGCTCTCCAGCGCCATCTGGTCGAACTCCTTGTCGCCCCACTTCTCGAAGGGCGTGCCCGCCGTCTTGGCCGCCCGGGTCTCGGGCGTGTGGCCGAAGCTCATGCGCTGGAGCTCGACGAGGGTCATCGGGTCGACCGCCGTGTCCCACGGCAGGTCGGTCTCGCCGTTCCACTGGCTGTGCTTGGCCTTTTCGTAGAGCTTGTTGAGCGCCGGCCGGGCACCCTTCTCGTAGTCCCACGTGAAGATGGCGTCGGCGTGGTCGGCCACCGCCCGCACGTTCTCGTCGCCGTCCTCGGCGGCGATGGCCATGATCGCCTCGATGTCGTTGACGTCCGCCCGCCCGATCAGGTCCTCGTTCATGGTCACGTCTGGGCTCCCCTGTTGATCAGAACGCGCGGCGACATGGCACGCACGCTGCGATAATTTACGTTATTGGCGGCCCCGGCGGAGGGCAACAGGCCATCGGTCACACCGAGAGGGTCGTCTCCCGACCCGCTCCACCCGCCCTCCTCCTCGCCCAGCCCCGGCTGTCGCGTCGATTCGACGTCGATTCGACGCGGCGGCGGAACGCCTGCGGGGTCGATCGGGCGGGGTCGATCGACGGGCGGACGGCGAACCGGCCGGGGGCGTCGATCGTCGAGGACCGAGGTGCGCTGGGGGGGAGGTCAGCCGGCCGACGGTGGGTACGGGTGGGGGGCGCCCCCGAAGACGCGCTCGGCGTTCTCCCGGAGGAACTTCGGCCAGACGTGGTCGCGGAACGGGACCTGCGGGAGTTCGGCGTGGATGCGATCGAGGGTGAGGCCGGCTGCCCAGTAGCCCGCGAACAGGATCTTGTCGGCGCCCCGGGTGTTGGCGAACCGGACGATGTCGTCCGGGTAGTGCTTCGGAGCGAAGGCCGAGGTCGAGTAGTAGAGGTTCGGCCACTTGAGCAGGAGCTTCACCATCAGCTCGGTCCACGGCTCGCCGCCGTGGCGGGTGACGATCGTCAGCTCGGGGAAGAACCAGCACACCTCGTCGAGCTGCATGGGCAGCTGAGCCGACATCGGCAGGCGCGGCCCCGGAACGCCGACGTAGACGACGATGGGCCGGCCGACCTCGGCGCACTTCGCATAGATCGGGTACATCCGCTTGTCGTCGAGCGGGACCTGCGGGACCAGCGCGGTCCCCCACGTGTGGATCGCCTTGAGCTGGTCCCCCCAGCGATCGACCGCAGCGTCGATCTGGCGGAGCGCCTCCATCCCGGTGTTCGGGTCGACGTTGAGGATCCCCCAGAACCGATCCGGGTGGTCGGTCAGCGCCCGCTGCGCCACGTCCTTCTCGGTGACGTTGGTCAGGAAGCGCGAGATGCCGAACCGATCCATCTCGGCGAGGGTGAACTCGAGCGGATCATCGATCTCGTCGTAGTGCGGGATGTCCTTGAACATGTACCCCGCCGGCATCTCCATCGTCTGGGTCTCGGCGTCCCGGGCCGCCCGACGGATGTAGTCGTAGACCTTCGCCTTCTCGGCCGCGACGTCCGGAAACGACAGGAACGTGTCGACGATCCCGCCCGCTCGAGCGGCGTCGAAGGCGGCGTTTCCCGTCGGTTCCGGCATGTCGCCGACGCTACCCCGAACGAGAACACGTTCTCGTTTCGCTCCATCTCCCCCAACCCCACCGGACCATCCGTCGTCGACGCCCACGCGATGTCGCGTCGATTCGACGTCGATTCGACGCGACGGCCTCGCCCGCGCAGATGGTGCAGGCGGTCTGGTTGTCAGACCCACGAGAGAGGATCTGGCCACCTCCCCCGACCTTCCCCGGATCGGCCCTGCTCGGGCCCGGCCGCCTGGAGCACTCCGGCGGCCCCGTGAACCACCGCATCCGAGGACGTCATGTCAGGACCAGACGAACCGATCCCGGGACCCGGCCATCAGGCCGACGAACCCACCGCACCGACCGGGCCCCACGCGCCCACGGGGCCCACGACTCCCGCCGCTTCCGACCCCTACCACGACGCCGGCGCTGACCAGGACGCGGCCGCCACCGGAGCGGCGGAACCGCCCAGGCCGCCCGGGACCGCGTGGTCCGACGACGGCCGGCCGATCCGGGGCCGCGGCGTGCTCGCCCACCGGGGCACCACGGCCGACCCTCGGAAGCGGGCCGAACTGCACGGCGAGCTCGCCGACCTGACCTCGTCGGTCGCCACGATCGACGACGAGATCGTCGGCATCACGCAGCGACGCCTGGCCGCCCTCGAACGGGCTGACGCGATCCGGGACGTCCTGTACCCGCCCCACTACGGCCGGTGGGGTCGACGCGCTCCGGGACCCGAGCGCGCCCCCCTCCCGCCGACCCATGCACGTCCTCGCCTGCTCTGGGGCCGCGACCTCCGTGCCCAGTGCCGTGGCGTCCTGCGCTGCCACGGCGAGATGGCGTTACCGGACGTGCAGACCGCGCTCCACCACCTCGGCTACGAGATCGAAAGCTCCCATCCCACCAAGGCACTGGCCGACGCGATGGCGCTCGAGACGCGGTCAGGGCGGATGCGGCGCGTGCGGCGAGGCGTGTACGCGATCGTCCCCGACGGCACGTCCGCCGCCCTCCTGCTCCTCGAGCGGCCGCCGCTCGATCCGGACCTGGACCGGGATCGCCGCAGTCGAGCCGGCGGACCGGTCGGCGAGGTTCCCGACCTCGGTCGCGAGCCGCTGATCGGCCCGTGGGACGACCCCTTCGACCTCATCCCCGGCCTCCGCCCCGGCGAGCGGGACCGCGAGCCCGCCCCCGACCGCACCCCCGACCCCGAGCCCGACCACAGCGCCGACGACCTGGGCCAGGACGACATCGACCGCAGCACCGCCGACGCTCGAGCCGCCGGCCACCCGGCCGAGCCGCAGGAGGGATCAGAGGCCGGCGAAGGTCTGGTCGAGGATCTGGGCCTGCTCCTGGACGTGGATGCCGTGGCTGCCGGTGGCCGGGCTTCCCGAGCCGGTGCGCGACACCTGCCGGTACTTGATGCCCTCGGGCACCAGCGGCCAGAGGCGCTCGTTGACGAAGGCGCGGGGACCCATGTTGTCGGGCTCCTCCTGGAGCCAGACGACCTCCTGCACGTTCGGGTATCGAGCGATCAGGTCGGACACCTGCTGGTACGGGAACGGGTAGAGCTGCTCGATCCGGATGATGGCGGCGGGCAGGCGCTCCTGGTCCCGGCGGGCGATGGCGTCGTAGGCGACCTTGCCCGAGCAGAAGACCAACCGCTGCACCGCGGCCGGGTCATCGAGGAAGGTGAGGTCGTCGAGCAGCTCCTGGAACGAGCCCTTCTCGAGCGCCCCCAAGGGCGAACGCGCCGCCTTCGAACGCAGGAGCGACTTCGGCGTCATCACCACCAGGGGCTTGCGGACCTCGCGGTGGATCTGGCGCCGCAGCAGGTGGAAGTACTGGGCCGACGTGGTGGCGTTGGCCACCTGGATGTTGTCCTCGGCGCAGAGGGTCAGGAACCGCTCGACCCGCCCGGAGGAGTGCTCGGGTCCCTGGCCCTCCAGCCCGTGGGGCAGGAGCAGGACCAGTCCGGAGGTCTGTCCCCACTTGTCCTCCGCCGCCACGAGGTACTGGTCGATCACGATCATCGCCCCGTTGACGAAGTCGCCGAACTGGGCCTCCCAGCAGACCAGCGCGCCCTGGTGGGCCACCGAGTAGCCGTACTCGAAGCCCATGGCCGCGTACTCGCTCAGCAGCGAGTCGTAGATCCAGAACTTGCCCTGGGCCGGGTCGAGGTTGGCCAGCGGCGCGTACTCGGCGCCGGTCGAGAAGTCAGAGAGCACGGCGTGGCGCTGCGAGAAGGTCCCCCGCCGGGAGTCCTGGCCGGCGAACCGGATGTCGGTCCCCTCCAGCAGCAACGACCCCATCGCCAGCGCCTCGGCGGTGGCCCAGTCCACCCAGCCCTCGGCCACCATCGCGGTGCGGGTCTCGAACTGCTTGGCCAGCTTCGGGTGGATCTCGAAGCCCTCGGGCACCGTCGACATCGCGGCGTACACCCGATCGAGGACCTCGCGGGCCACGCCGGTCTCGGCGTGGGGCAAGACGCCGATCGCCGGCGGCACCGGCAGGGCGACCACCTCCTCGTCCGGCTTGGCGTCACGGGTCTCGGCCAGCGCGGTGGCCAGGCGGCCGCTGAAGTCGTCGAGGGCCTTCTCGGCCTCCTCGATCGAGATGTCGCCTCGCTTGACGAGCGCCTCGGTGAACAGCTTGCGCACCGAGCGACGGGCCTCGATCCGCTTGTACATCAGCGGCTGGGTGTAGCTCGGGTCGTCGCCCTCGTTGTGGCCGTGGCGCCGGTAGCACACCATGTCGATCACGACGTCCTTGTGGAACTGCTGGCGGAACGCGTAGGCCAGCCGGGCCACCCGCACGCAGGCCTCCGGATCGTCGCCGTTCACGTGGAAGATCGGCGCCTCGATCATCTTGGCGACGTCGGTGCAGTACTCCGAGCTGCGGGCCGACTCGGGCGAGGTGGTGAACCCGAGCTGGTTGTTGATGATCAGGTGGACCGTGCCGCCGACGCGGTAGCCCTTGATCGTCGAGCAGTTGAGCGTCTCGGCCACCACGCCCTGGCCGGCGAAGGCGGCGTCGCCGTGGAGCAGCACCGGCAGCACCGAGAACGCCTCGGGATCGTTGATGACGTCCTGGCGCGCCCGCACCATGCCCTCCACGACCGGGTCGACGGTCTCGAGGTGGCTGGGGTTGGCCGCCAGCTCGATCGGCAGGGTCGCCCCGGTCCGGCTGGTGAAGGTGCCGGTCTGGCCGAGGTGGTACTTCACGTCGCCCGAGCCCTGGGTGGACTCGGGGTCGATGTAGCCCTCGAACTCCTTGAACAGCTGGTCGTAGCGCTTGCCGACGATGTTGGTCAGCACGTTCAGCCGGCCGCGGTGGGCCATGCCGAGCACGGCGCTGTCCAGCCCGTCGGCCGCAGCGGCCTCGAGGACGGCGTCGAGGATCGGGATCGCCGACTCTGCCCCTTCGATGCCGAAGCGCTTCTGGCCCACGTACTTGGTGGCCAGGAACTTCTCGAACGCCTCGGCGGCGTTGAGGCGACCGAGGACGTGGCGCTGTTCCTCGGGGGAGAGCCGGTCGTCGACGCCCTCCACGTGCTCCTGGATCCACCGCTTCTGGGCCGGATCGGAGATGTGCATGTACTCGATGCCGATCGTGCGGCAGTAGGCGTTGCGCAGCACGTGGAGCAGGTCGCCGAGCTTCATCCGCTCGCTCCCGCCGACGCCGCCGGTCAGGAACTCGCGCTCGAGGTCCCAGATCGTGAGGCCGTAGGTGGCGGGGTCGAGCTCGCTGTGCATCTGCGGCTCCTTCCACGCCAGCGGATCGAGGTCCGCGATGAGGTGGCCGCGCACGCGGTGCTGGTTGATCAGCGTCTGCACGTGCATCTGCTTCTCGAGCCGGGCCTGCTCCTTGTCGACGGGGTTGTCATCGGGGAGCCAGCCCACCGCCGTGTACGGCACGCCGAGGGAGCGGAAGATCTTCCCGTAGAAGTCGTCCTCGCCCATCAGGAGCTCCTGGACGCGCTTCAGGAACAGGCCCGACTCGGCGCCTTGGATGATCCGGTGGTCGTAGGTGGAGGTGATCGTCATCACCTTCGACAGGCCCAGTTCGGCGAGGGCATCGGGGTCCGAGCCCCCGAAGGCGGCCGGGTAGTCGAGGCGGCCGACACCGACGATCACGCCCTGGCCGGGCATCAGCCGGGGCACCGACTGGACCGTGCCGATCGTGCCCGGGTTCGTGAGGGTGATCGACGCGCCGGCGAAGTCGTCGGGGGTCAGCTTGTTCGACCGGACCTTGCGGATGACGTCCTCGTAGGCCCCCCAGAAGCCACGGAAGTCCAGCTGGTCGGCGTCCTTGATCACCGGCACCAGCAGCGTCCGCGACCCGTCGGACTTCTCGACGTCGACCGCCAGGCCCAGGCCGATCGAGTCGTGGCGGACCAGGCGGGGCTTGCCGTCGGGCCCCTCCAGGTACGAGTTGTTCATGTTCGGCACGGCGTCGGCCACCGCCCGCACGACGGCGAAGCCGATCAGGTGGGTGAAGCTGACCTTGCCGCCCCGGGTCCGCCCCAGATACCCGTTGATCACGCGCCGGTTGACCTCGAGGAGCTTGGCCGGCACCTCCCGGAACGACGTGGCGGTCGGGACCTCGAGGCTGGCCTCCATGTTGGTGACGATCCGGGCGGCGGCGCCCCGCAGCGGCTCCCCCGGGACCTCGACGGTGCCGTCGACGGCGATGCCGGTGGACTTCGGCGCCGCCGGTGCGGCCGGGGCCGCCGCCGGCGCCGGCGCGCCGGCCTTGACCACCGGGAGCTGGCCGGTCTCGGCCGTGCGCCCGGTGGCGGGCAGCGACGCGTCCAGCGTGCTGGCGGTGACGTCGGAGTCCCGCTGGTAGTCGGCGAAGAAATCACGCCAGCTCTCGCTCACCGCCCCCGGGTCCTGGAGGTACTGCTCGTACATCTCGTCGACGAGCCATGCGTTCGGCCCGAGTGCGTCGTTACGGTGGTTCTCACCCATCGGCGTCGATCCTAACGAGGCCTTCCGCCCGCCCGGGGCTGGGAGAAACCGGGTTCGCGGACCCGCCACTAGGGTGCCCGACGGAGCGGGCCGGAGGGATCCGCCGCTTCGGGGGACCCGCAGGTGAGGTGCAGGTGAAGGCCAAGCAGATCGCCCGACGGGTGCTCGGAACGCCGGCGGTGGTCGTGCCGCTGCGCTGGCTGAACACCAACCCCCGCCTGTCGACCGACGCCCGCCACCGCCTCTACCTCCGGGTGTCCCGGCGCGTGCACCCCGCGCCGGGCACCCGCTTCACGCACCGGCGACCCGGCGGCGCGACGCTCGAGCTCCTGCTCGACGGGACGCTCCGCGAGCTCTACTGGACCGGCGAGTACGAGGCCGACACGCTGCCCCTGTTCGCCGCCTACGCCTCGAGGTCGGCGACCGTGCTCGACGTCGGCGCCGCCGACGGCGTGTACGCCCTGGTCGCGGCGGCCGAGAACCCCCGGGCGCGGGTCCTCGCCTTCGAGCCCGGCCTCCACCAGCTCGACCGGCTGCGCCACCACGTCGAGGCCAACCGAGCGGTCGTCGGCGACCGCATCGAGATCATCGGCGTCGCACTGTCGAACCAGGACGGCACCGCCCGCTTCTACGACTCGGCCAGCGAGGGCGACTCCTCGCTCAACGCCGACTTCCGCCCGGGCAGCACCGCCCGCGAGGTCACCGTCGCCCGCGGGGACACCGTGGTGGCCGAGCGCCTGGCCGGCGCCACCGCCGACCCCGTCAGGATCGACCTCGTCAAGATCGACACCGAGTCGACCGAGCCCGATGTGCTCGACGGCCTGGCCGGCACCATCGAGCGCGACCGGCCGGTCATCTTCTGCGAGGTCCTGGCCGGACGGACCGAGGACCGGCTCCAGCAACGGGTCGACGCGTGGGACTACCGGACGTGGTGGCTCGGCCCAGACGGCCCGGTGCGGCGCGACGTGATCGTCGGCGATCCGGCCAACCGCCACGTCAACTGGCTGTTCCTGCCCGACGATCGCCCGCCGCCGACCCCCTAGGATCGACCGCCGGCCGGGCGACCCCGGCCTCGCGGCTCGCAGGAGGTCCCGCCCCGATGGCGGCGCAGTTCATCTACACGATGCACAAGTTGACCCGGTTCTACCCACCGGATCGCGAGGTGCTGAAGAACATCAACCTCCAGTTCTACCCGGGGGCCAAGATCGGGGTGCTCGGCGCCAACGGGGCCGGCAAGTCGTCGCTGCTGCGGATCATGGCCGGCCAGGACGACGGCTTCACCGGCGAGGCCCGCATCACCCAGGGCTTCTCGGTGGGGATGCTCGAACAGGAGCCCCACCTCGACGAATCCAAGGACGTCAAGGGCAACGTGCTCGACGGCGTGGCCGAGGTCGCCGGCCTGCTCACCGCCTACGACGCCTGCCTGGCCAAGTACGCGGACCCCGACGCCGACTACGAGAAGATCGGCGAGGAGCAGGCCCGCCTCGAGGCCGAGATCGCCGCCAAGGGCGCCAACGACCTCGACCGCAAGCTGGAGATCGCCATGGACGCGCTCCGGCTGCCGCCGGGAGACGCCGCGGTCGCCAACCTGTCCGGTGGCGAGCGCCGACGGGTGGCCCTGTGCCGGCTGCTGCTGTCGGCGCCGGACCTGCTGCTGCTCGACGAGCCCACCAACCACCTCGACGCCGAGTCGGTGGCGTGGCTCGAGCGGTTCCTGCGCGACTACGCCGGCACGATCGTGGCCATCACCCACGACCGCTACTTCCTCGACAACGTGGCCGGGTGGATCCTCGAGCTCGACCAGGGTCGGGGCCACCCCTTCGAGGGCAACTACTCGAGTTGGCTGGAGCAGAAGTCGGCCCGGCTTGCCCAGGAGGAGAAGCAGGCGTCGGCCCGCCAGCGCACCCTCAACCAAGAGCTCGAGTGGGTGCGGATGTCGCCCAAGGCCCGCCAGAGCAAGGGCAAGGCCCGCCTCGCGGCCTACGACAAGCTGCTCGAGGAGTCCAAGCAGGCGGAGGGGCGCGACGCCCGCCTCCAGATCTTCATCCCGTCGGGTGACCGCCTGGGGGACCAGGTGATCGAGGTCGAGCACCTGTCGAAGGGCTTCGGCGACAAGCTGCTGATCGAGGACCTGTCGTTCTCGCTGCCCAAGGCCGGCATCGTCGGGATCATCGGGCCGAACGGCGCCGGCAAGACCACGCTGTTCAAGATGCTGACCGGCCAGGAGCAGCCCGACGGAGGCGCGATCACGGTGGGGTCGACGGTGAAGATGGCCTACGTGGACCAGAGCCGTGACAGCCTGGACGACACCAAGACGGTCTACGAGGAGATCACCGGCGGCCGGGACGACCTGGTGGTCGGCGGCCGCGAGATCCACGGGCGGGCCTACGTCGCCTCGTTCAACTTCAAGGGCTCCGACCAGCAGAAGCCCGTCGGGGTGCTGTCGGGCGGCGAGCGCAACCGGGTCCACCTGGCCAAGCTCCTCAAGGAGGGCGGCAACGTCCTGCTGCTCGACGAGCCCACCAACGACCTCGACGTCGACACCCTCCGCGCCCTGGAGGACGGCCTCGAGGCCTACGCCGGCTGCGCGGTGGTGATCTCCCACGACCGCTGGTTCCTCGACCGCATCGCCACCCACATGCTCGCCTTCGAGGGCGACAGCCAGGTCCGGTGGTTCGAGGGCAACTTCAGCGAGTACGAGGCGTTCCGCAAGAAGGAGCTCGGCGCGGAGGCCGATCAGCCCCACCGCATCAAGTACAAGCCGCTGGCCCGCTGAGGGGGCCGGGCTCGCCGGTCAGTGGCAGGTGCCCGAGCCCGAATCGGTGAAGGTGGTGTCGGCCGCAGGCAGGAAGTTGAAGCGGTAGCCGGTCGCGGTCAGCGTCAGGTCGAGCACGCCGTGGACCTGGGTGGCGTGCACCTCGCTGGTGGGCAGGATCGCCCCGTAGGGATAGAACTCCGGCGATCCGCCGGTGGCCACCACGATCTCGCGGATGCCGCGGGCGCTGTCGCGGGTGCCGTCGGGCCGCTGGGGGGCGAAGCGCTCATAGCCGTGCTTGTGGCCGTTGAGCACCAGGTCGGCGTTGAACTCGTAGAGCGTGTCCCAGATCGCTCGCATGCCGGGCTCGCCCTCGATCGAGGAGAACAGCGGCTTGTGGAAGTACACGAGCGTGCAGGGCCGGGCGTTGGCGGCGAGGTCGGCTCGCAACCAGGCCTCCTGGGGCTTGCCCTTCTCGCAGCCGCCGGTGCGCCAGCAGTCGGAGTTGAGCACGACCACGTGCCAGGACGGTCCCAGGTCGTAGGAGTACCACCCCTTGTAGGCCGGTCCGGCGGCGCTGCCGAAGTAGTCCCAGTAGGCCTTGCCGAGGTCGGTCAGGTACTCGTGGTTGCCGATGGTCGGCCGGGTGCGGGCCTTGTGGCGACCCCAGGTGGGGGCGTAGCAGTCGCGGAACTCCGCGGCGGTGCCCGCCACCTGCACCGTGTCGCCGAGGGCGGCGACGACCCCGTTGGGGTGGGCGTCGAGGATCTCGGCGGTGAGCTCGTCACCGTCCCAGGTGCACCCGGCGATGTCGCCGGCGGCGAGGACGTGCTGCTCGGTGACCGCCGCGGTGGAGACCGCGAGCAGCGGCCGATAGGCGGCGGGCCCCTCGCGGCTGTCGTAGAAGACGCCGTCTGGGTCGTCTTGGACGACGGCGAAGCTGAGCGTGCCACCCGAGCGCACGGCCGTGGTGACGTCGAAGTTGATCCAGGCGCCGGCGGCGGCGGCGCCCCGAGCCGGTGCGACCACCGCACCGACGGCCGGCCGGTTCGACCAGGTGGTGGCGGTCTCCGACCACGTGGTGGAGGCCACCCGCTGCACCCGGCCGGTGCTCCTGCTCGGCCCGGCGGCGTTGGCCTGGACGTGCAGGCTGAGCGTGGCCTTGGTGACGGCGCTGTCGAGCGCCCCGACGTCGAAGCGCAGGTAGATGACCCGGCTGGGCGAGGCGTCGGCGCCGAGGCGGGTGGCCCGTCCGAAGGCGGTCGAGG
>WBZU01001214.1_pt1 | contig 12532 bp, 3 predicted proteins | sample 5204311 | NCBI WGS metagenome assembly WBZU01 (sample SAMN12344359, study PRJNA552823) | activated sludge metagenome | biome: Activated sludge suspended growth; feature: Nitrification reactor; material: Wastewater; isolation source: activated sludge from nitrification reactor of wastewater treatment...
CGATCTCGTCGCGGAAACGGACGAGAAGAAGAGCATCTACTACCAGATGGGCGCGGTGTACGAGAGCGAGCAGAAGGATGTGACTGCCGCGATCGACACGTACCAACGCGTGCTCGAGCTCGATCCCGACGATCTCCAAGCGCTCGGTCGACTCGATGTACTCTACCAGCAGTCGCAGAACTGGCCGGAGTTGCTCGGCATTCTCGAGCATCTCTCGCGCATCACGAGCGATCCGGCGGAGCAGATTTCGTACAACTACCGAATCGCGGAGCTGTACGAGAAGCATCTGAACGACGTGCAGCGGGCGATCGAGTTGTATCGCGATCTCTTGGCAGTGATGCCGGATCACGAGCCGACGCTCATCGCACTCGAAGGCATCAAGAGTGGCGATCGCGAACCTCTCGGTGCGGCGCTCGTCCTCGAGCCGATCTACGACACGGCGCAATCGTGGGAAAAACTCATCAGCGTCCTCGAGGTACAGGTCGCGAAAGCCGACGATCAGTACGCGAAGGTCGACCTTTTGCACCGCATCGCGCGTTTGCACGAGGAGATGCTTGGCAACCACCAAGCGGCGTTCGATACGTTTGCCCGGGCCGTCGCGTTTGACATTACGAACCAGGATTCGTTGGCGAACATCGAGCGTTTGGCCGGGTACGTGGCGCGTTGGAAAGACGTTGCGGCGCTGTATGACGTCGAGCTCAACAAGCTCGGAGAGCAGCCGGATCTGTTCGTCGAACTCGGTCTGCGGTTGGCGGGCATCTTCGAGACGCAACTTGAAGACGTGGACAACGCGGTCGCTCGTTACCGACGTGTGCTCGAAGTCGACGCGGAGAACGTGCAAGCGATCTCGTCGCTCGATCGCCTCTTCATGATGACGGAGCGTTGGACGGATCTCGTCCCGGTGCTTTCACGTGAAGCCGAGATCGCCAGCGGCGAAGAGAGTTTGGAGTTCAAGTACCGCTTGGGTCAGGTGTACGAGCATCAGTTGAACGATGTTGGTGCCGCCATTACCGCGTACCGCGAAGTGCTCGGCAATGCGCCCGATCATCGAACGACGCTCGAAGCTCTCGAAGGCCTGTTCGCGCGCAACATTCGCCAGCTCGAGATCGCCGAGATCATCGAGCCGCTCTACGAGACGTCGAACGAGTGGGAAAAACTGCTCGGAGTTTTGGAAGCCAAACTCGCGTACCTCAAGGAAGCGGAAGAGCGTCGGGCCATGTTTTACCGCATGGCGGAGATCTACGAGGAACGCCTCGTGGCTCTCGATGGCGCCCTTGGGATCTACGTTCGAGCGTTGAAGGAGTACCCGACCGACGAGAAGACGCTGGAGGAGATCGAGCGCCTTGGTCGATCGACCGACGGCGGTTGGGAAGTTGTCGCGAACGCTTATGCCGACGTGCTCGGTCTGCACAACGACAAGGCTGTGCAAACGGCGACGGGTTTGCGCTTGGCGCGGGTTTTCGAAGAAGAACTCGGCGACATCACCAAGGCGGAAGAGACATACCGCTACGTGCTCGGCGTCGAACCGCTCGAGCCGAAAGCACTCGTTGAACTCGACCGCATTTACTCGTCACTCGAGAGCTGGGCGGAGTTGGCTCAGATCCTCGAACAGCGCGTCAAGGTTCCGGGCGAACCGTACGAACTCGTAGAATTGTGGGGTCGTCTCGGTCAGGTCTACGAAGAGCAACTTGCGCAGGTCGACGACGCGATTCGCGCATTCCGTCGCTTGTTCGACGAACTCGAACCGCAGAACGAAGCGGCCGTGTACGCCCTCGAGCGTTTGTACGGAACGAAGGGTTCGTGGAAGGACTTGATGAACGTCTACACGCGTGAACTCGACATCACGACGAACGAGCGTGATGTGCGCGTGAAGATGGCGCGTTTGCTCGCTGCACCCGAGCACTTGAACAACATCACCGCCGCGATCGACATGTGGAAGCAGGTGCTCGATCTCGGTGTCGATACCGAAGCGCTGTTTTCCTTGGCAAACTTGTACGAACGTGAAGCACGTTGGGGCGAGTTGTGCGAAGTGCTCGAACAACAGTTCGACGCGGAGGAGACGGACGAAGGTCGGGTGGGTGTGTTGCTTCGACGCGCGAAGCTCTACAACGACCAGCTCAATCGCGACGACATGGCGCTCGACGACTACAACCGCGCGCTCGACATCGAGTACGCGAATGCCGAAGCGCTGTATGCGATCGCGGAGATTTGGCGTAAGCGCACGACGCACGAGAGCCAGGCGAACGAGCTTGTCTCGGTGCTGCATCAGACGGTGGATCGCTGCGGTGCAGTGCTTCCGCCCGAGAACATGATCGCGCTCTATCGCGAACTTGGTCTCACGTATCAGAACGTCTTGCAGCAGCCGTACGACGCGATCGAAGCGTGGCGAAAGCTGCTGGCGGTTGATCCGCGTGACTTCGACGCCATGGCGGCGCTCGAGATCTTGCTCCGCGCTGAAGAGCGCTGGGTCGAAGTGATCGACGTCAAGATGGGTCGAGCTGCGGCGTTCGAGGATCCGAAGGAGAAGATCCGCGAGTACCTCGAAGTCGCCGACATCTGGGAGCACCAGGTTTACGACAAGGACAAGGGCACGGTTGCGTACGAGAAGGTTCTGGAGATCGAACCGACGCACGACCGCGCGTACTTGGCCCTCGAAGATCTGCACAGCGTCGCGCATCGTGCCGAGCCGCTCATCGAGTTGTACTTGGCGCGTCTCGATACGCGTGATGACACGAACGAGAAGACCGAGATTTTGCGGAAGGTCGCCCGGGTTTTCGAAGAAGAACTCGACGACAAACCGCAAGCCTTCGACGCTCTCATGACGGCGTTCGAGCTCGATTACGACAACATGGACACCGTTCGTTATCTCGAACGGATGGCGCAAGCGACAAACCGCTGGCCCGAGCTTGTGCAGAACGCGAACCGATGGCTCCAGGCGGAGACGCAGCCGCTACCGACCATCACGCTCTGCTTGCACTTGGCCAAGTGGTACGCGGAAGACCTCGGTCACCCCGAGTATTCGCAGGCGTACTACATGAAGGTTCGTCAGCTCGATCCGAACAACGTCGCGGTGTTGCGGCAGATGGCGAACTTCCACAAGAAGGGCGGCCAGTGGCAGCAACAAGGTCAGCGTTTGACCGAAGGTCTCGAGATCGCCGTCAAGGATACGGATCGCAAAGAGATCCTCACGGAGCTCGGCGATGTGTACGAGAGAAACGTCGATGTCGAACAGAGCTTGAACTTCTACAAGCGCGCTCTCGACGTCGACATGTACTTCTTGCCGGCTCTAGATGCGCTCGATCGCATCTACACCGAGCGCAACTTGCTCAACGAAATCGTCGATGTGCTGACGCGTAAGGGCAAGTCGCAAACGGATCCGGTGCAGATCGCGAACACGAAGCTGCGTTGCGCAGGCATCTACGAGAAGGAACTGAATCAGATCGACAAGGCCGGACAGGTTTATCGCGAAGTACTCGAAGTCGACGCGTCGAACCTGCTCGCCATGCGCGGTCTGGAACGCGTCTACAACCACACGCATCAGTGGCCGGATCTCGTCGGTGTGCTCGAGATGCAGCTCGACGTCGTCACGACGGAACGCGAACGCATCGAGGTTCTGCTCAAGATCGCCAAGAACCAAGAGGAGCAGTTCCTCAAGCCGGATCTCGCGGCGGTTCGACTCGAGCAGGTCGTCGATATCGATCCGCAACACGAGTTTGCCCTGGAGTCACTCGAGCGTTGCTACCGCCGATTGCGCCAATGGCACGATCTCATCAACACCTACGATCGCCACATCAACGCGACGATCGATCGGCAGAAGAAGATCGAGCTTTGGATGGCGACGGCGAAGGTTTACGCCGAGGAGTTGCAGGACTTCAGCAAGGCGATCGATTGCTGGCTGAACATCACCGATCTGGACGACAAACACATCGTTGCTCTCGAAGCGCTCGCCAAGCTCTACGAGAAGCAGGATGAGTCGAATCGCGCGATCGAATACATGATGCGCGTTGCGGATCTGACGCCTGACGGCAAGCAGCGCGTCGACATGTACTACCGCATCGGCAAACAGCTCGAGGACAAACTCGGCGATCGCGTGCAAGCGCAAGAGCGCTTCGAGATGGCGTTGGATCTCGATCCGACACACATCCCGTCGCTCGCTGCATTGCGTGTCATCGCGATCGATTCGGCCGACTGGGTGCTCGCTGCGCGTTACTTGGATCAAGAGCAGCAGAACACCGAGCTTCCGCGTCCCCGCGCCAAACTCCTCGTCGAGTTGGGCAAACTTCGGGACGACATGCTCGGCGAGCACGACCTTGCCGTGCAGGCCTACGAGCTCGCGTTGCAAAGCGACGCGGACAATGAAGACGCGGCCATGCCGCTGTTGACCGAATACGTGAACACGGAGAAGTGGGCGAAGGCGGAACCGCTGGCCGAAATGCTCGTCAAGAAGAGCGGCAAGCGTGAGAAGTCCGAGCAACATCGTCTCCAGAACACGTTCGGCAAAGTGCTCGTGGCGCTCGGCAAGAACGAGCAGGCGCTCAAGGCGTACCAAGCGGCGTATCAGCTCGATCTCACGAGCCAAGAGACGATTCGCGGTTTGGCGGACGTGTGCTTCCGGTTGAGTGACTGGGCCGGTGCCCTGACAAACTACCAGAAGGTGCTCACGGCGCTCGGCGAAGAAGAGACCGAAGAACGTGCGAACGTTTATTACAAGCTCGGTCTCATCAAGCAGGGCCAAGGCCAAGCCAAACAGGCGATCAACAACTTCGAGAAAGCCCTCGGAGTCGAGCCTGCGCACCGCCCGACGCTCGATGCGATGGTCGGCGTGTACGACAACCTGAAGGACTGGAAGCAGGTTGCTCACTACAAACGCCAGATCCTCGACAACATCATCGACGGCGGCGAACGCTTCAAAGTCCTTCAAGAGATCGCCGAGGTTTGGGAGAAGGATCAGAACCTGGCGAAGGCCGTCGAAGCTTTGGAAGAAGCGCTCGATCTCGAGCCGCAGAACCACAAGCTCCTCCACAAAATGCTCGAGCTTTATCAAAAGCTCGGTCAGTGGGAGAAGATGGTCGACTGCTTGCAGCGCATCGCGGATCTCGAACCGCAACCGAAGCGCAAGTCGCGTTACTTCTACACGATGGCGCAGTTGTACCGCGACAAACTCGAGGACATGAATCGCGCGGTCGATCTGTTCAACGACGCCCTCGATCTCGACCCGAGCTTCTTGGATGCCTTCGAACGCATCAACAAGATCCTCACGGCGCAGAAAGAGTGGAAGCTGCTCGAGCGCGCGTACCGCAAGATGATTCACCGCGTTGCAGGCAAGGGGAATCCGGACCTCGAGTTCGCCCTCTGGCACGCCCTCGGTCTCATCTACCGCGATCGCCTCGAAGACCACGCAAAGGCCGTCGAGACGTTCAAGATCTCGTCGCGGATCAAGCCGGACGACCAGCAGGAGCACCAGATTCTCGCGCAGCTCTACACGAGCTTGGGCCAGAACGACGAAGCGATCGGCGAGTACCAATCCCTCGTGCGTATCGACGCGACAAACTCGGATGCGTATCACGAGTTGTATCGTCTGTACGTCGAGCAGAAGGCGTACGACCCGGCGTGGTGCACCGCTTCAGCGTTGGCGTTGCTCCGTAACGCGGAGGAAGACGAGCAGAAGTTCTTCGAGGACTACCGGCCGCAAGGCATGCTGCAGGTGAAGAGCCGTCTCGACAACGAGGCGTGGCTGCGCAACCTCTTCCACGAAGAAGAGAACCTCTACATCGGCAAGATCTTCGAGATGATCGCTTCTGCGGCGCTCAAGGCGAAGATCATGACGCTCGAGGCGAAGAAGGAACGACCGGTGCTCGATCCGCGATTCCGTCAGGATCCCGCGACATCGACCGTCACGTTTGCCCGTACGTTTGGCTGGGCGTCACAGGTGCTTGGCATCTCGTGCCCCGCTCTGTACGTGCGCAGCGACGTGCCGGGTGCGCTCGTGGCCGTTCCTGCCGAACCTCCGTCATCGATTGCAGGTCAAACGGTTCTCACCGGTTTCCAACCGCAAGAACTGACGTTCATCATCGGCAAGCACCTCGCGATGTACCGCGGCGAGCACTACATCAAGACGCTCTTCCCGACGGTCACGGAACTCACGGTGCTCCTGTTTGCCGCGATGAAACTGGTGCAATCGGATACGCCATCGCCGCCGGACATCGAGAAGCAAGTCATGGCGACGGCGCAGACCATCAAGCAGTTCATGCAGCCTGTGCAGCTCGAAGGCTTGAAAATGGTCGTGAAGAAGTTTGTCGCGGATGGTGCCAAGGCAAACCTCAAGCGCTGGTCGCAATGCGTCGACATCACCGCGACACGAGCCGGCTTCCTGCTCTGCGGTGACCTCGAAATTGCCAAGAAGATCATCGCGTCCGAGCCGCAACAGCCCGGTGATCTGCCCCCGCAAGAGAAGCTCAAGGAGCTGCTCTTGTTCTCGGTGTCGGAGCAATACTTTGCGCTGCGTCAATCGCTCGGTATCGCCATCGGTACCGAATGATACGACCGCGTAGGAAATGAAGAACGCCGGGTGAACTCAGGTTCCCCGGCGTTTTTCTTTTGTGCTCCAAGAATTGTTTGTCGCTTCATCCGACGACAAACAAAATCCACCCCTACACGCTCGATTGCCGCGTGAAGAAAGCTGATTCTTACAAGTCGCCGAGCGGCAAACTCAGCACATGCTCGAGCACCGGCGTCAGATAGCCGTACGCTTCCGCGGCCGTCAGCAGACTCGCGTTGTGCGGCAAGTTCGACAAAAACGCTCGCGCGTACGGCGTACCCTCGAGGCCCTTGAGGCGCCGTTCGAGGAGCGGAATCGCTCGTTCCACCGCTTCACGCGCGTTCTTCAACGCCCCGATGTCGACATACGCGTCATGCAACGTGAGGAAGATGGACGCTTCATTGAGGAGACTTGGAGCACCTGATTCGACGAGGCGACACGCTTCCTTCACCAGCTCGATGGCCTGCTCGGGATTGCCGATTCGGCGTTCAGCTTCGGCCCAGAAGCCCAACGCGACGGGCAAAACATCGCGGTTTTCCGTGGAACGATAGGCTTCGGTGGTGAGTTTCAGCAGCGCACGCGCGCGTGGGATGTTGCCCGTTCCACTGACGCGAAGCAGTTCGCATCCGCGGTAAAACAAGGTTCCGAGCGTCACGCGATCACGCACGACCCAGCTCCCCGATGCGGCTTCGTCGGCGCTCGTTCGAGTCTCGGCGAGTAGCGTGTCGAGGCGCGCATCGGCACCGAAGGTCGCGGTCCAGCCCAGCAAATTCATCTGCGCATTGCGGACGGTCCCGGGACTGCCGATCGCGGATGCTTTGGTCAAACCCGCTTCCAATTGCGACAGCGCTTCATTGCGTGCGCCGATGGTTGTCAGTGCAAACCCGAGGTTGGTCACGAGCATCGCTTCACGCTCTTGCAACCCGGCGAGTTTGGCCGAGCGAGCGGCGTTGCGTCGTGCATCGAGGGCGGCTCCAAGTTGACCTTGGGTTTGTCGCACGACCGCCAACGCTTGCCATGCATCAACCGCAGCCCAATCGATCTCGCCCTTGTCCGTCAGATCCAGCAGCACCCGTGTTTCGCGTTCGGCAAACACGAGTTGTCCGGCATAAGCGTAGAGGTTTGCCAAGGCGGCCGAGCAGCGGGCCATTTCTTCGATGAGCCCGATACTGCTCGCGCGATCCCGAATCTCGATCAGGCGCTCTTCGATGTGGATTCCCGTTCCAAGTGCGTAGTCGTAACGCACACGCGCTCCGAGAGAACGGATCTCACTCTCTTCGTCGTACACGTTCTCGGCCATCGCTTGGATGGCTTCATTTCGTTGATACGACCGGGCATCGAGGCGGCTGTGGGCTTCGTCCAGTAAAACCGCACGGGCAAACGCGATGGGTTTGTCCGTCGCGAACACCAGCGCCTTGTCGGCCATTTTCACAGCGTCTTGCAGTGAGTTTGTCGCGAGCGCTCGTTTGGCCGCAATCTCCCAGTGATCCGCGGCTTTCTCCCGCAGCTCACCGAGCTCGAAGTGTTGCGCCACCGTTGCGGCGTCTTCGCCCATCGTCGACAGCCATTCGCCGGCGGCCGCGTGCATCTGTTTTCGTAACTCTTCGCTGGCGGACGCGTACGCGACGTCGCGTACGAGCGCGTGCTTGAACAAGAATTCGCGTGTCCCGGAAAAACGGCTCGCTCCTGTTTCGACCAGTAACTCGGCGGCGATCAACTTCTTCAGCGTCAGATCCGGATCCGGAACTCCCACCGCAGCGATTCCCGCTTCCCACACGCTCAACCCGAATACGCTCATGCGCACGACGGCTTCGCGTGTCGCATCGTCGAGTGAATCGAGGCTGACTTGAATGGCCGCTTCGATCGTCGCAGCAGTGGCCACGTCTTTGCCCGCAGCAATGACTCGTGCGAGCTCCTCGGCAAACAGCGGAGAACCTGCGGCCTGTTGCGCAACGCGATCGAGCGTGGCTTCATCGGCGGCTTCGCCAATGACCGCACGGGCGATTTCTTTGGTGGCGCGTTTGGGCATCGGACGCAGTTCGATCCGCACATGGTCACGTCCGACAAACCGCTGACCTTGGTCACGCCAGAACAGCGGTCGCATCACCATCATCACGAACAGCGGAAGGTTCGTCGCTCGTCCGAGCAGGTGTTCTATCCAGGAAATACTCTCCGGATCGGACCACTGCGCGTCTTCGAACAGCAACACGCAAGCACCCGCTGTCGCCGCACCAATCGCAAGTTCGGTCATCGACAAATAGAGCGAGTCGCGCGCCCCGCGAGGATCGAGACCATCATCGAAAGGCAGATTCGCGAGCAAGCGAGACAGCGGCGAATCTTCGACGTTCTTCACCTTGCGCGAACGCAACGCGTGCTCGACCTGCTCGTGGTTTGCCCCCTTGGGCAAACTCAGAAGCGTGCGCAGGGCATCCGTTGCAACACCAAGGGCCTGCGCTCGTCCGAAGGATTCGCAGCGCACACGCACGAGCAACGGTGGTTCGTCTCGTCCCATCACCCGCGTGACGAACTCGCGCGCCAGGCGGCTCTTGCCGATGCCTGGAGGACCCGAGATCGTCACGATGATCGGCGTCGTGTCTTCGGCACATCGTTCGTACGCGGCCAAAGCATTCAGCAGTTCCGCTTCACGTCCGACAAACTGCACCGTTTTCGCCGGAGCTTTGACGGGAGCGCCGACTTTGACGTCGCCGTTGCCGAGGGCTTCGAAGTGGAATCGCCCTCGGGCCAGCTCTTTCGTCGTGCCATCCGCGAGCACGTTGCCTTCGCCGGCTTTCCTTGCGAGTGCGCTTGCGCGATCGACGACATCGCCGGCTGAACGCACTTTGTCGACACGCATGCGACCCGTGGCGATGCCGATACACGCGCCGAGATCGCCGAGCCATCGACCCAGATCGAGCGCACGCATGGCTTCGTCGCCGTGAGCTTGTTTCATGCCCAAATGCGCGACGATCGAGTCTGCGCCGAGTGGCAACGCATCTGCGCCATGAGCGCGTAAACGATCCACGAGTTGTCGACGTTGATCCTTCGTGCCGACTTGCAAGGCGACAATCGTCGTGGCGAGTCGCGAAGCCACGATCTGCGGAGCTTCGGAAGGGGCTGCGAGGGCGAGGGGTTTTGCCTGCTCCGGGACGGAGTCGTCGCGGCATAACGCATCGAATTCGAGGGCCACTTCGCGCGCGGAAACCGGTCGATGATCGGGCTCCGACATCAACAGACGCGCAACCAATTCCTCGAGGCGTTCAGGCACTTCGACCAACAGCTCGCTCAAACGCGGAGCCGCAGTCGTCGCCAAACGCGCGATCGTTGCGATCGATGTCGACCCGATGTGGGGCGGGCGTCCCGTGAGCAATTCGAAGAGGGTTGCTCCAAGCGAATACAAGTCGCTGCGCGCATCGACGATGGCATCTCCGCGAGCTTGTTCCGGCGCCATATACGCAGGCGTTCCGACGAAAACATCATTGCCTGCCAACGCCATGTCACTCGGCGTTGCGACACCGAAATCAACGAGCTTCGCGCGCAGTTGCTCGCCCGTATCACCTTCGCGTTGCTTGCGCGGTGTACGTGTCGATTGCGGTGGTGCTTCCGCGTCTGGAAAGCGATTCGAAAGAACGAAGATGTTCGACGGTTTGATGTCGCGATGAACGATGCCCGCATCGTGCGCGGCAGCGAGCGCGAACGCGACTTGACGCGCGATTTCGAGCGCTTGGCGCATCGTCAAAGGAGCCCGGATCTGGCGCGTCAGAAGGTCTTCGCCTTGCAGCCATTCCATCGCAATGAACGGCGCGCCTTCATCGAACTTCCTACCGAGCGCGGCGGTGTACGTCGAGTCGAGCGCTCCATACGCGACGACTTGCACGATGCCCGGATGATCAAGCTCGGAGAGCAGCTTGCCCTCTTGCAGCAATCGTTCGCGTTCGGAGTGTTCCGCATTGTCCGCAGCGGCAATGATCTTCAGCGCGACACGCCGCTGAGAAACGGTGTCGAACGCGCGAAACACAATGCCGACGGCGCCGCGTCCAACTTCGCGTTCGACTTGAAACCGCCCGGCGATGAGTTGCTGGGTGCGTGCCATGCTTGTTCGCTGTTGCGAAGGCCCACAGCGTACACAATCTCGCCTCACGCAAGAAGATCGCTGATCGGGGAGCAGTGCGGTCGCTTGACGTGATGACTGCGAAATCCTAGCCTCGCCCTCCCGGTGCAACGACGTCAGCGTTCGTCCTCGGCATCATCGTCTCGATGTGCAGCCGGCAAAACTCGGTGCGGTCGAATCGACCTCGCGACATCTGAACACGCGAGCACGAAGCCAAGCGTGAATGCAACGCGACCGATGAGGAGAGATTAGGATGCTCGAGCGTGTCGCCGTCCATCAAACTCGGCTTCGCACGCCAGGTCTTGGACTCGATGCGCGAGGCGTCGCGCTGGGCGGAAAAGGCGTCGTCCTTCTGCCTTCGATCGATCGTCTGGTCGCGTTTCTCGCTTTGTACACGCGCCAAGGATCTCTAGCGGACATTCTCCGCTCCCTCTCGATCGAGGTTGTTCGTTCCAAACTCGGCAATCGAGAGGTCACGCTGATGTTTGCGGCCGAAACCAGCGACCGCATGGATCGAATCTCCGAAGTCGCCCGTTTGGCCGGGGGATACACCTTCACCGGGACCAGCCGGCACTTCGTTCAATATCGCGATGCGGCCGCACCGTTTGGTTACGACGTACCCCAAATCAGCGCCGGCGATGCGCCTCTGTGGCTCTACCACAACAGTTTTTCCCAGAGCTACACGGCCGAGCGGAAGCTCGACGTTCGTTCGCTGGTTCTACGCCTCGAACCCCACGCCGATCCCAGCGCCGGACGCGAACCCGGCGAACGGTGGCTCGTTGCCGAATCGGGTCTCGGACCGGCGATGATTCAATACTTCGTGCGCTCCAACGTCGAGGCGGAGGTCGGCGTTGCCGAATGGCCACCGGAGTCCAGCTTCGATGACGGTCCCGTCGTTCGTTACATTTTTCGAGTTCCCGCGTTGCCCGAGCGCATGCTCCCCCTGCTCACGCGCACGCCCGGACTCACGCTGTTTGTCCCCGTTGCCCCCGGCGCAGCGGTCGAATGCGGCTTTCGCCATCCCGTGAACTTGCGAGCGTGTCCGGTGTTTGTCGAAACGGGACTCGTGCTTTTTCGAGGTAACGGAACGGATCCGCTGGAGATCCCCAAGCTTCCCGTTCTCGGCGACGTGCGCGCGTTTGCTCGGGTCGAAATGCGCGGGGACAAACCTACGCCGGTTGTCAAGACAATCGCTTCCAGTTCGGTCTCCGTCGCTCTGCGACTCGTGCCGACCGTCGAGCCCTGGCGATCCGTCACAGCCACGTGGGTGGATGCCGTCGACTTGCCGGTGCTTCGTCGCATCGCCTACGCCCTCGGCCCCGAGACCATGCGTACGGCGCGCGTGGCGTTCACCAACGCAGGGGCAATCGTCCGCCATCCAACGGGAATCGAATGCATTCCGGTGGGGCAATTCTATCGAAGAATCCACGAGAATCTTTTTGCGCCCGCGGGATACGACATCGTTCCGGCGGTTTCTCCCGACGTACTCTATCGGTCGCTGGGTTCTCCCGCCGGACAAGTGCTCTTCTTGCGTCGCGAGGGCGATGTCGTCGCCATCGCCGAGCAAGCGTTTGTCCCTCTCGAATCCGCCGTGCTGGAAGCTCAAGCTTGGATCGCTGCGGGCACCGACCGTTTCATCGAATCGCTCACGTCCGCGCTGGCCACCGAGTTGCCCGAAGTGACCCTTGGTGGAGTCGGCTTGCGCCCGTTGCGGGACATTGAAGTCGGCAAGGACGAGGCATGACTCGGCCATGAACGAACGGTTCGAACAGCTCGCCACCGCCATCATCGCACCGCTCGTTCTCGGAGGAAAACTCACGCTCGCCCGACCGTTTGGCATGTCCGCTCTGACGGTTGGTCAAAACGAACGGATCCTCGATCCCAAC
>WBZU01002537.1_pt1 | contig 12526 bp, 11 predicted proteins | sample 5204311 | NCBI WGS metagenome assembly WBZU01 (sample SAMN12344359, study PRJNA552823) | activated sludge metagenome | biome: Activated sludge suspended growth; feature: Nitrification reactor; material: Wastewater; isolation source: activated sludge from nitrification reactor of wastewater...
GTCGAGCACGCCGCCCAGCATGTCGGCCGACTCCTTGGTGACCGCGCCTTCCTTCGCCTGAAGATCGATGGTGCCGCGAATCTCCTCGTGCGCCGCCAGGATATTGGCCGCGTCGTCGGTCTTCGTTGGGGTCAGCTTCAAGATCTGGCGCACGAAAAACGCGATGGCGCGCGTTGCCGGAGTCAAAAGAAAGATGAGCACCCGCATGATGGGCGCGACCAGCAGCGAGCCTTTATCGGCATAGGCGAAGGCATAGGTCTTTGGCAGCACGGCGCCAAAGACCACGATCACGAGCGTCATGATCACGGTGGCGTAGGCCACGCCAACGTCACCGTAGAGCTGGACCGCCAGATTGGACGCCATCGCGGCTGCCAGAACGTCCACCAGCGTGTTACCCAGAAGAACCGTGCCGATCATCCTCTCCGGCGTCGACAGCAGGCTGTTGACCAGCTTTGCCCGGACATTTCCGTCCTCCTCCAGCGCGTGCAAGCGCGCCCGGGACGCTGCGGTCAGAGCCGTCTCACTGCCGTTGAAGAAAGCCGATAAGGCGACCAATACCAAGATCGCCAGAAAGCTCATTGCGATGTCGAAAGTCATGGCGAAGCGTCAGGGCCTCACGTTGCCGTTGGGGGAGGAAACAAGATATGCAGCGTCGAGCACAGCATGGCACTCCAGCGTGATTCAGCCAGCGATTTCACGTTGGAGAAAGTCTCGCACCTGGTCGGGCGGCACATCGCGGGCGATGAAGGCCTCGCCGATGCCGCGCACCAGAATGAATGTCAGCTTGCCCTGGCGCACCTTCTTGTCCTGGCCCATCAGCGCCAGCAGCTCGCCCGCATCGGCCTTGCCGCCGGGAATATCCTGGATGCGGGTTGGCAACCCGGCCTGACTCAGGTGATGCTCCACGCGTGCCGCGTTGCCTTGCGCACAAAGCCCCCGCTCTTCGGAAAAGCGGAACGCCTGCGCCATTCCAATGGCGACACCTTCGCCGTGCAGGAGTCTGTTTGAGTATCCGGTCCACGCCTCAAGAGCGTGACCAAAGGTGTGCCCCAGATTGAGCAGGGCGCGATCACCCGTTTCGGTTTCGTCGCGCGCTACGATCGCGGCCTTGGCCTTGACGCTCGTCTCGACCGCATGGGCCAGCGGCGGGCCGCCGTTGCTGAACACGCCGCGCCAGTTCTTTTCCAGCCAGCCGAAGAACGCCGCATCGCCGAGCAGCCCGTACTTGGCGACCTCCGCATAGCCCGCGCGCATCTCGCGCGCGGGTAGCGTGGTCAATACATCGGTATCGGCGATGACCAGCGAGGGCTGATGGAAAACCCCGATCAGATTCTTGCCCTGCGGCGTATTGATGCCGGTCTTGCCGCCAACGGAGGAATCCACCTGCGCCAGCAACGACGTCGGGATCTGCACGAAGCGGACGCCGCGACGCAGAATTCCGGCAGAAAAACCTGCCAGATCGCCAATCACACCTCCGCCGAAAGGCACGACGATGTCGCCGCGTTCAAGGCCCATTTCGAGCAGGCGCTCGCACAGCGGAGCCAATTCGCGGAAGCTCTTGGTGGCCTCACCGGGTTTCAACACAACGCTCTGCGCGGAAAGCCCCGCCGCCGCCAGACTGCGCTCCAACGCAGCCAAATGATGGTGTGCGACGTTCTCGTCGGTCACGATTGCGCACTTCACCTTGCCAAGACGCTCTGCAATGAGCGCCCCAGCCTTGGCGAGCAGCCCCGGTCCGATCAGCACATCATAGGCGCGCTCTCCCAGTTCCACGCCCACTGTGCGGGTCGCGGATGCATCGGAAGCAGGGTCGGTCGAGGCGAACGTCATTTTTTCCATTCAACTTTAAGAAGCATTGGATGCGACGCCGGCCGCTGGAGAGCTGCCATGACCGGTCTCGCTCGCGAGGTGGGCAGCGAGCTTGTCGATCAATTCCACGACGATCATCTCGTGAGGCTCGTCCCGGCTTTCCACCACCAGGTCTGCCTGGGCATAGACCGGATAGCGCGCTTCCATGAGCTTCTGCATGGTCGCTTCGGGGTTGGGCGTCTTGAGAAGCGGACGCGTATCGCGTTTCGATACCCGGCGCATCAGAACGCACAGATCGGCTTTGAGCCAAACGCAGATCCCGTTTGCCGAGATGGCGGCGCGTGTCTCGGGATGCATATAGGCACCCCCTCCCGTCGCCAGAACTTGCGGACCTTGGCTCAGCAACCGGCCGATCACCTTGCGCTCACGGTCGCGGAAAAATTCCTCTCCATGATCGGCGAAGATTTCGCTGATCGGCTTGGCGGCGACCGCTTCAATTTCTTCATCCGCGTCCACGAAAGGCAAACCGAGCCGGGCCGCCAACCGCTTGCCGATGGAGGATTTTCCACAGCCCATCAGCCCCACCAACACAATGCTGCGAGAACCAAGTCTGCGTTTCAAATCTTCGGCGGTGTCGGCGTTGCTCATCGTGGTGCCAGATCGGATCCGAATCAGAGTTAGATGTGACAAGTCCACAGCACACCCGATTTCGGTAGAACACCTCATGCCATGATCTCGATAGCCCTGCAAATCATGCCGCCTGTTGTTGGCACGACAAGTAATGGCAAGGGATTGAAAGGTAGCAGTTTTAGCGCTTCGACCGGGCTTGGGGTCATATTCGCGCCAACTTGGACCCCCGTTATGGTCACGGAGGGGATTTACCAGACCATGCCAAGTCTTTTCCGCTTTCTGTTCGTGCTCACGACCGTCGCCGGGGTGGTTTTCGGCGGCTTGTACGTCCTTGCGACCAAGTACGAGCCCGAACAGCAACTCATCAGCAAGCCAGTTCCCAGCGTCAAGATCCGGCGTTAGAGCATGATCTGTCCCGATGGAATCGCATCTGCTGTCACTTTCTTATCTGATGGCGTTTGCAACGGCGAACCTGTTCCCACTTCGCCGAAAAGCGCTTCCGGAGCGTCCGGCGAGGCCATGATCCCTGCAACGAGCCCCAACAAGACCCGGTGGCACGACGCCCGCCCGCAGGCACCGGCGCTGGCCGGTGTCATGGCCTGTGCCTTCTTGCTGCTCATGAACATCGGCTGCCTCGCAGGCGCCAAACATGACGACGCCTACCGGCCACCGGAGGGCACAGGCTCGACCTTGCAGGTTCCCGGCAGCCCCCCGCCCTCGGCCATCCTGCAAGACAGCCTCGGACCGGCCGTTGAGCGTGGCGAGCTTGCCCCCGTCATGGCTGCGGACGGCTCGGGGTTGCCCTATGAACTGTGGCGCGGCGTCGATATCGCAGGCTTCGAGAAGCTCATCAGCGAAATCGAAATCCCCCCGCATTCACCTGTTTTGCACGATCTTTGGAAGCGACTGATCACCTCCAGCGTCACGCCGCCGGCGGGCCAGACCGCTGATGTCAAATTCGCCGCTCTCCGGCTCGAAGCGCTCTATCGTTCCGGGCTTGCCGGCGAAGCCGCGGCTGATCTGGCGCCGCCAGCGGGTGATCCGGTGCTCGCGCTCTTTGCAGCGCGCAATGCACTCGCCAATGCCGACCGCGACAGGGCCTGCGAACTCTCCCGTCAATTTGCAGGTCTCAAACCCGACACGCCAAAACCCGTGCTCGCGCAAGCCGCGCTGCTCAATGGCTATTGCGCCGCGGTTGGCGGTGACGCAGGTGGCGCAGGCCTTGCTGCGGAGCTCGCGCGCGAAGCAGGCCTTCAACAGACGCCCGGGCTTGCCGCGCTCGATGCCATATCCATCGGGATCAAACCGCAAACCAAGATTGAGGGCCGTCTTGGGCTCATCGACTATCGCCTGCTGGAAGCCGCCGGAGCGCCGCCGTCCATATCCGGCCTCGATAAGGCCGAGCCAGCCCTTCTTGTGGCGCTCACCAACGATGGCGCGAGCTTGCCGGAACTGAGGCTTGCCGCCGCCGAGGCGGCGGCAAAACTCAACGCCATCTCGCCCGATGCACTGGCCGCCATCTACAGCGCGCTGGCCCCAGCGCAGACCGCGCAAGCGCTGTTGGCGGGCGCGGATGGCCTGTCGGGCGCCGCGCGGCGCGCAGCACTGTTCAAGGCGGCGGAAGCCGAGCGCACCCCGATGAAAAAGACGCGGCTGATCCGCGCCCTCCTCGATGACGCGCGCGCTAACATGCTGGCGTTTCCCATCATGCGCATGCTGGCGCGGACAACAGCGCAAGTCCCCGTGCAGCCGGAGCTGTCCTGGTTCATCGAGACGGCGGCCGAGATCGGCCTCGCCGCAGGCAACTACAAGATGACCTACGATTGGGTCGCGCTGTCACAAGGCGCAAGCCCCGATGGCAGCGGCTATACCCATTGGCTGGCGCTCGCCGATATCGCGGGCGCCAACCTGGAGCCGCAAGGCCAGCACTTGGGCGATCTGGAAGTCCTTGCCCGTCACTCGCGCTTCTCGCCCGACGGGCTCCACCGGCTCGCCACGGTGCTCGACGCGCTGCAGTACGTGGTCCCCATTCCGCTCTGGGAGGCGGCAAGCCGCACACCACAGCCCACCGGCGGCTATCTGCCCGAAACCGGCGTCCTGTCGGAGATGCAGGACGCCGCCAAGAAGAAAGAGTTTGGTCATACAGTCCTGCTCGTGATGAAGGCGCTCGGACCAACGGGCGCGGAAGGCGCGAACATGATCGCCCTGGGTGACAGCATTCGTGCCTTGAAGCGCGCCGGGCTGGAAGCCGATGCGCGCCGGTTGGGATTGGAGGCCTTGTTTTCCGCCTGGCCTCGCACGGCGACGAATTGAGGACACTGCGATGGGCCACGACGAGAGCCGGGATAACGAGCGCGGCGGCGCCGGCTTCGCAGATAGCGCCGCGAATAGCGGTGAAGCGCGCCTTCTCAAATCTTTTCTTGAAATGCTCACCGCTGAACGTGGCGCGGCGGCCAACACCATCGCTGCCTATGAACGAGATCTGTGGGACTTCTGCGTCTTCACCAACGCCCGCGCAACGTCCTTCCAAGCCGTCACCAGCAAGATGATCCAGGCTTACATCCAGCACCTGTCTCAAGAGGGCATGTCGCCCGCGTCGCGCGCACGCCGGCTCTCGGCGATCCGCCAGTTCTACAAGTTCCTGACAAGTGAAGGCGCAATGGAGACGGATCCGTCGGAGGGTATTGCGGGTCCCAGGCGCGAGAGGCCGCTCCCAAAAGTCTTGAGCATCGCAGACGTCGATCGCCTGATTGCCGCCGCGCAAGCGCGCATCAATGGACAGGAGGGCCACGCTCTCTTTCGCGCTTTGCGGCTCTATTGTCTGCTCGAATTGCTCTATGCCACCGGCATGCGCGTTAGCGAACTGGTGTCTCTGCCACGCAGTGTGCTGAAGGGCGACCCGCGCGTGCTCACCATCAAAGGCAAGGGCGGCCGCGAGCGCCTCGTTCCCCTCAACCCGGCAGCCCGCGCCGCGCTCGACCGCTATCTCGTGGTGTCCGGACGGCACGACAATTCGCGCTGGCTGTTTGCATCAAAGGCGGCCGAGGGCCACGTCACGCGTCAAGGCTTTGCGCTCGACCTCAAGGATCTGGCCGGGGAGGCCGGACTTGATCCCGATCGGGTATCGCCTCACGTCCTGCGCCATGCCTTCGCCAGCCACCTGCTCGACCGGGGCGCGGATCTGCGCGCGGTGCAGCAATTGCTTGGTCACGCAGATATCTCGACGACAGAGATTTACACCCACGTGCTTCAGGAACGCTTGAAAAAACTCGTCAACGATCATCATCCACTTGCCAAGCTCGCAGGCAATACGAAAAGCTGATGCGCGCCTTCTGAGCAGCCCCTATAGTTCCGCGCACAATAAATCTGGCGAAAGGGAACAAGCAACATGAGCCGGCTGTATGGGGAAAAGCATCGCGCGCTACAGGACGCCTTCGATACCCGCAAAATTGCCGACCGTGTCGAAGAGATCGTCGTGCGGCCCGAAATCGACGACATGGGCAAGGCCTTCATCGAAAGCCGTGACATGTTTTTTCTCTCGACGGTCGATCACAATGGCCGGCCGACCGTTTCATACAAGGGCGGTACGCCGGGCTTCGTGAAGGTCCTGGACCCTACGACAATTGCCTTTCCGAGCTATGACGGCAACGGCATGTACTTCTCTATGGGCAACATCTCGGGCAACCCAGAAATCGGCTGTCTGTTCATCGACTTCGAGCGTCCCTTCCGCACCCGCCTGCAAGGGCGCGCCGAACTGGTGAACGACGGCCCGCTTCTGTCGCTGTTCAAGGAAGCAGAGCTGGTCGTAAAAGTCGCGGTCAGCGAAACCTGGATGAACTGCCCGCGCTACATTCACCGCTATCAGAAGCTTGAGCGCTCCCGATATGCGCCGGGCGTGGAGACCGAGACGCCGTTCTGCGAATGGAAGCGCATCGACATCATGCAGGATACGCTTCGACCGTCGGAGGTGGAAAAAGTCGCACAGATGGGCACCGTCACGATTGACGATTGGATGGGTAAGGTCATCGCCGGCGATAAAGGCGCATGACCCTCGCCTTGAACGTCATCCGGTCGTCGCGTCATCTTCGGACTGGAACGGAACGCACCTGTTGCGCGCAGGCACCGGTTTTATGCCGGGACACTTCCCGATCGAGTTGACCGTCAAGCCATAGCGAGAACATCTTCAAGTCCGCCCGCAGCGACCACCAGGGATATGTGAAGGTGGCGGGCTTGTTATGCTCGACAACCGCATGCGACAGCCACGCAGGCCCGTAGGACCCCGCCAACGCGCTGACCAGAAATCCCGGGCGGCGCGTCACGGCGTAGGCGGCCAGGCTGCCGATAGCAACGGCCGTCCCGAAAATATGCAACTGGCGGGTTCGGGGATCGCGATGCTCCCCCAGGTAGTAGGGCCAGAACTCCTCGAACGTCTCTATCCCGGACGTGTTTTGCTGCGGTTGCGCCGGCTGTGATACTTTCTGATCCATGGCCTTCGTCCTTCTCAATCCAGCGCTGTGCACGCCAAGGCGCAAACACGCGTGTGGCAACTTCGGCTAAAACTCACCACATCGCGCAGAGGTTCCAAGCGCGCCGGACCAATGCCGGACTCGGCCATGGCCGAGTCTCTTGTTTCGGCGTAAGTCATCCCCATCTCTAGACAGCCCGAAAAGGCACTTTATTCGAGAAAGGATCTCGCCAGCTTTGGACAGCGCCTCCACCGCTCACGCCTCCGGCCGTTTCAGCCGTTCTCATGAGCGCGCACGCCAACAAGCACCGGCTTCGCGGCACGAGGATGTGCAGGCGACGCTCGCGCGGCTTGAGACAATCGCGACCCTCATGGATAGCGCCGTGCGCATTCCAGGCACGACGATCGTCATGGGTTTGGACGCTCTGCTTGGCCTGCTGCCTGTGGTGGGCGATGCCATCTCGGGCGCCATCGGCAGCTATCTGATCTGGGAGGCCCGCCGTCTTGGCGCTTCACGGGTAGTTATTGCACGCATGGCCACCAACACGACGATCGACACGGTGCTCGGCAGTATCCCCATCGTCGGCGACGTGCTCGACGTCGCCTACAAATCGAACCGCAAGAATATCGATCTTCTGAAAGCGCATCTGGAAAAGCACGGCGTGCGCCCAACGGGCGCCAACGGCAAGATCATCGACGCCACATACCGGGCGGAGACTCTTCGTGGTTAATGCCGGTGAGGCGACGCGGGCGTTGCATGCGGACCCTTCCAATCTCGCATCAATTTATTAGATTTCCAGCAACGAGGCATTCAAGAGGTTGAGCACCGACGCTGGTGCACGTGTGTCGATCAGATCAGAGGAGCTGCAAACCATGAGAGTTGCAAATGCCGGGGCAGTGCGGGGATTGATCAGGCTCGTCGCCCTCTCAGCCTTGCCGTTCATGGCCGCCCTCGGAGCAGGCCAAGCCTACGCTGACAACGACGAGCAGGCGCTGCGCTTGCGCGATACGGTTGCCGACCCCAGCGTCCCCCTCGCATGGGACCGCCGCCATCACCCCGAGACGTGGCGTTATCGCACGCCCAAGCGCCACTACGCGAGCCGTTGCGGCAAGCGCTCCTACTGGGACGGAGACGAATGCGTGCGCAAGCGCCGCTATCGTTGAGGCAGACCTACAGAAAGACAATGCAGATGAAAAAAGGCGGCCACAACGAGACCGCCTTATACTGCGTTTCAAAAAGCGGCTTGCTCTCGCGATCAGACGTCCAGGTTTGAAACGTTCAGCGCGTTGTCCTGAATGAACTCGCGCCGGGGCTCCACGGTATCGCCCATGAGCCTTGAGAAGATCTCGTCGGCTTCAGAAAGATCGCCGAGCTTCACCTGAAGCAGTGTGCGAACTTCCGGATCGAGCGTGGTCTCCCACAACTGCTCCGGATTCATTTCGCCCAGGCCTTTGTAGCGCTGCAACTCCACGCCTTTGCGGCCGTGCTCGTAGACCGCATCGAGCAGCGCGCGCGGCCCGGAGATGCTATCGACCTTGTCCTTGCGCTTGAGCTTGGGAGGGGTTCCGTAAACCTCTGCAAGATGGCCCATGCGCTCATTGAGCCGGCGTGCCTCCTGGGACCCCAGCAGGTTGCGGTCGATGGTGTGGGCCTCGGTCACGCCGCGCACCTCGCGCTTGAACACGTAACCATCGTTGCCGTAACGGCCTTCCCAACCCGTCTCCATTTCCTCCGCGATCGCGTCGAGCCGCTCGGCGATGCGCGCGGCAACCGCGTTGGCTCTTTCGGCATTGGGCGTCTGCAGGATCGAAGCATCGAAGATACCGCCGATTGCACCCTGCTCGACAACCGAGCGGTTGTAGCGCGAATGCAATCCGTTGATCGCGTTCGTGATGGCGCGTGCCTGATCGAGAATATCGCGCAAGTCGCGACCGGCGCGCTCCGTGCCTGCGCCCGTCACGAGGACCCCGTCGCTGATACCGGTGTCGATCAGGTAGTCCTCGAGCGCGCGCTGATCCTTCAGGTACTGATGCTGTTTGCCCTTCTGAACTTTGTAGAGCGGCGGCTGGGCGATATAGACGTGGCCTTTCTCCATCAGCTCGTGCATCTGGCGGTAAAAGAACGTCAGCAGCAATGTGCGGATGTGTGCGCCGTCGACGTCGGCGTCCGTCATGATGATGATCTTGTGATAGCGCAGCTTGTCGAGCTTGAAGTCATCCGAGCCAATGCCCGTGCCCAGCGCGCCGATGATGTTTGTCACCTGCTCTGAAGACAGCATCTTGTCGGTACGTGCGCGCTCCACGTTGAGGATTTTGCCGCGAATGGGAAGGACGGCCTGGAACTCGCGCTTGCGGCCTTGCTTGGCGGATCCGCCGGCCGAGTCGCCCTCGACGATGAACAGCTCGGTCTTGGAAGCATCGCGATCTTGGCATTCGGCCAGACCGCCGGGCAGACGCAAGCCATCCAGCGCACCCTTGCGCCGGGTCTCACGCGCCTTGCGTGCGGCCTCACGCGCAAACGCCGCCTCAACGATCTTGGTGATGATCGTCTTGGCTTCCTTGGGATGCTCCTCGAACCACGCGCCAAGCTGATCGCCGACGATCGCCTCAACCACTGGCTTGACTTCCGATGAGACAAGCTTGTCCTTGGTTTGGGAAGAAAACTTGGGATCGGGAACCTTGACCGACAGCACGCAGGTCAGCGCTTCGCGTGCATCTTCACCCGTCAGTGAAACCTTTTCCTTTTTGGTGATGCCGCTTTCATCGGCATACTTGTTGATGACGCGCGTTAAAGCTCCGCGGAAACCCGCCAGATGCGTGCCGCCGTCGCGCTGCGGAATGTTGTTGGTGAAGCAAAGCATGTTCTCGTGGTAGCTATTGTTCCACCACAGCGCGACCTCAACGCCAATGCCGTCGCGCTCGCCCTTGATCATGATCGGATCGGCGAACGCCGCTTCTTTCGAGCGGTCGAGATAGCGCACGAAAGCCGCCGTGCCGCCCTCATACATGAATTCTTCGCGCTTTATGTCTGCATGGCGTGCGTCGGTCAGCACGATCTTTGCGCCCGAGTTCAGGAACGCCAGCTCGCGCAGGCGATGCTCCAGAGTTCCATAATCGAACTCGACGATGTTGTGGAACGTCTCGGTGGAGGGAAGGAAAGTCACCTCCGTGCCGCGCTCGCCGTTGGCCTCGCCGGCCACCTTGAGCGGCGCCACGGCATTGCCGTTGCGAAACTCGATGACGTGCTCCTTGCCTTCGCGCCAGATCCGGCACTTGAGCCAGCTCGACAGCGCGTTAACGACGGACACGCCGACGCCGTGCAGACCGCCTGAAACCTTGTAGGCGTTCTGGTCGAACTTGCCGCCGGCGTGCAGCTCGGTGAACACGATCTCGGCCGCCGAGCGCTTCGGATCGTGATCGTCGTCCTTCTTGATGCCGGTCGGGATGCCTCGGCCATCGTCGCGGACCGTGCAGGATCCATCGGCATTGAGCGTCACCTGGCAGCTCTGCGCTTGTCCCGCAAGGACCTCGTCAATGGCGTTGTCGACGACCTCGTAGATCATGTGATGAAGGCCCGAGCCGTCATCGGTATCACCGATGTACATGCCCGGGCGCTTGCGCACAGCATCGAGGCCTTTCAGCATCTTGATGCTGTCCTCGCCGTAATCTTCCGGCATCGGAGTCTTCTTCGCGCTCTGGGGGCTCATAAGGGACCTGTGCTGGGTGGAAATCTGATGGCAAATTTATAGCACAAAGCGCCCGGAATTGCGTCACAAAACCTTCTTTCGACCGCACTTTCACGGGGGCCGTTTTTCAAATAAATTCAATAATTTGCGTGCGGCGGATTGCCGCCTGCCGGAAAGCTTCAGAGCGCCTTCAATCCGCCCTCGTCGACGGCCCACAGCTGCGCCCGCCCGGCAAGGTCCTCGAAGGCTGACGCATCGGTACCGGTCATCCACGCTTGCGCCCCAAGACGCAGGATCTCCTCGAACAGCGCCGCCCGGCGGTGGCGATCGAGATGCGCAGTGATCTCATCCAGCAACAGGATGGGCGCCGCGCCCTCCTGGCGCGCGGTGAGCAATTCCGCGTGCGCCAGGACCAGGCCGATCAGCAGCGCCTTCTGCTCGCCCGTGGAACACAGCCGGGCGGCGATCTGCTTTGGCCCGTGCACCACTGCAAGGTCGGAGCGATGCGGTCCTTCAAGGGTGCGGCCGGCCGCGCGATCGCGCTCGCGTGTCGCGCGAAGGGTGTGCGCATAAGCGTTCTCCGCTTCGAGCGCAGGCATGGCGGCCAGGTCGTCCTCGATCCGGCCTTCGATGGCAAGACCGCTCCAGGGAAAGGCCGAGTCGGGATCACGCGCGCGCCGCTCCGCGATGATGCGCGCCATGGCGGCTGCCGCTTCAAGCCGCGCGGCGGCCACCGCAACGCCCGTCTCCGCCATCACCAACTCGAATCCGGAAAGTTGCGCATCCTCGCGCACACCATCCGACAGCAGCCGGTTACGCGCCGTCATCGCCCGCTCGAAACGCCCGGCGAGTGTGCGATAGGCCGGATCGAAGCACAGAATGAGTCGGTCGAGAAAGCGGCGGCGCTCCGTGCCCGAGCCCGTGAACAGCCCATCCATGGCCGGCGTCAGCCAGACGATTTCGAGATAGTCGGCGAGCACGCCCGAGCCTGGCTGCTGCACGCCGTCGATGCGCACGATGCGGCCGCGCTCAGAGCTTGCCGCGCCGGGCTGAAGTCCGGTCCCGATGTCAGCAGGGCCATTCAACGTATGGACGTGCGCGGCGACCGCAAATCCGCCATCGCCTCCGGCGCGCGGAATCTCGTTGAACGGCGCGCGCCGCAGTCCTTGCCCGGGAGCCAGCAGCGACAGCGCTTCGAGCAGGTTTGTCTTGCCCGAGCCGTTCGCGCCCGCGATCACCTGCGGCCGTGCCGTCGCCTCGAGCGTCACGCCGGGATAATTGCGATAATTCGTCAGGCTGAGCCGCTCGACCCACAGGCCGCTGGTGTCACTGGTCATAGGCGACCTACCGCCCGCCGCACCATCGCATCGCCAATACTGACATTTGCAAATGTGCCGCCAGAAGCAAAAATGACATTACACCCGCATCGGCATCAGCACGTAAAGCGCGCCTTCCGAGCCGGTATCTTTCACCATGGTGGGCGAGCCGGGATCAGCCAGCAGAAAACGGGCTTCCTCGCCTTCAAGCTGGCCGGCGATGTCGAGCAGGTAGCGAGCATTGAAGCCGATCTCCAAAGGAGAGGCCCCGTAGGAAACCGCGATCTCTTCCGTAGCGCTACCGCCCTCCGGGTTGTTGACCGAGAGCACGAGCTTGTTCTTATCGAGGTTGAGTTTCACCGCGCGCCCGCGCTCGCTCGCAATCGTCGAAACGCGATCGACCGCGCTCATGAAGGCCGCGTTCGCCACCTTCAATTCCTTGTCGTTGTTATGAGGGATGACGCGGCCATAGTCGGGGAACGTGCCGTCGATCAGCTTGGAGGTCAGCACCACGTTGCCGATCTCGAAACGCACCTTGGTCTGGGATACGCCGATCTTCACCTTGGCGCTTGAATCTTCCAGCAGACGCGCAAGCTCATGCACTGTCTTTCTGGGAATGA